>Ga0302326_10001329_pt1 | contig 63449 bp, 59 predicted proteins | sample Palsa_T0_3_FD_202264 | JGI IMG/M metagenome (GOLD analysis project Ga0302326, IMG submission 202264) | Peat permafrost microbial communities from Stordalen Mire near Abisko, Sweden - Palsa_T0_3 | ecosystem: Environmental > Terrestrial > Soil > Palsa > Peat permafrost | place: Sweden: Abisko...
CTCGCGCTGATCGCTTCTCCCGTCTTCGATCGACCCACGACCACCTCCTCGATGATCGCGGCACCCTGATCCTCGGCGGATCGATCGTCAACACAATTGGATCTCGGGCTACGAGATCCTGTTTAGCCGATGCGCCGTTCGAGCTCGACTACGGCTGGCAGCTGCAGGGTCTCTACGGCGCGGGCGGCCTGCAGCAGGTCGCCACCGGGGGCAACGCCGACCTGCTGGCGCAGGCCTGGCAGAGCCAGAAGAACGGCTACCCCGCCGAGATGAAGCATATGACGCTTCTGCAAGATTGGGATCTCGACGAGGACCTGAATCTCTACGGAGGGGCCGCGAACACGATGGCCGCCGCGACCTTCGACTTCACGATCGACGGTCTACCGCTTCTCTTCAACGGCGAGGAAGTCGGAAACGACAAGAGCGGAGTGAACACTCACACGGCGATCGACTGGAACGGCCCCAACGCTGCGACGTTTGCCCCGTTCTACAAGTCGCTTCTGGCGCTGCGCAACGCCAACACGGCGCTCCAGCAAGGAAGCGTCGCCTGGATCGACAACACGGCCGAGGCTCAGGTCGTCAGCTACGTGCGCTCGGACGCGAGCGCGACGTTCCTGGTCGCCATTAACTTCTCGGGAGCGACCGTGGTCGGGACGCTGTCGGCCCCGGCGGCGGCCGGATGGACGGACGTATCTCCGCAAGGATCGCCCGGAGGAGCCGCGCATGCGCCGCCTCCAGCGTTCTCGCTAAAGGCCTACGACTTCGCGGTGTTCCGCGCTCACAACTAGGGGCCAGAAGGAGGGTGACCCTCAGCTCCTAGGCCCGGGCCCTCGGGATCGAAGAAAAAACATCGCCGCGAGCACCGCGACAACGATGAGGACAATTGGCTTCACGTCTCAGACCACCCTCGTGCCGATCCTACGTGGACACGGACGGGCAGGGAAGGCGTATCCCCAGACAATTTCCGCGTAATTGTAGCTTTCGGGTGATTGCCGAAAAAACATGAGCTGGGGAATGCGGGTCGACGCTCCCTTCGCTGCACAGTACATTTCACGCGTGTCTGCGCGAAGGCTCATGGTGTCAATCGTTTCCCTGACGATCGCGTCGGCATGCGGTTCTCAGAGCGGCAGCCGCAATCCGGCGAGCTTGGCAGGATCCGATGCCGTTTCGGGGTCGTCAGCGGGGGTCGCATCAAGTGGCACCGTCGAAGGCAACACCGGCTCGGTGGCGAGTGCGCCGACGAGCGGCGTCGGTAGCGGAAGCGCGTCGGGCGACGTCAGCGCTGCGGGCTCGAGCTCCGGCTCGGGCACGGTCGGAGGGTCTGTCGCCGGCGCGAGCGCGGGCTCCGTCGCGGCCTCGGGTACCGAGCCGAGCGAAGAAGCCGGCACGAGCAGCGAAGGCTCGGTGACTTATCCGGCGATGGTCGAGGCGGGAGCTCCGATGCCTCTCGGAGATCAGACGCTGCCGCGAAAGCTCTATATCGAGAATCGGTGCACATACCCGATCTGGAGCTTTGCCCTGCCTCCGAGCACATTCCCGAACAGCGTGCCTCTCGAGGCCGCCCCCGGGCAGGCTTTCGCGGTCGGATGGCCGAATCAGTGGCAGGGCCGAATCTGGGGCCGCACCGAGTGCACCGGCCAGGGGAATGTCACGTGCGCGGTGACCAATGGTCCCGACACGCTCGCGGAGTTTGCGCTCACCGAGGGCATGGCGTCCGATTGGTACGACATCAGCCTGGTCGATGGCTTCACGATCCCGACTGCAATCATTCAGATCGATGCGCCTTGGACGCAGAGCCCCACGTACATGTCCCCCGTCGTGGATGCCACAGGCGACGAGCAAGGTGGGAAGCTCGGAGCCGACAGCATATGCGGCAGCCCCGTGTGCGCGGCCGACCTGCTCGCGAATTGTCCGGCGTCGCAGCAGAAGAAGGACGCGATGGGCAACGTGGTCGCGTGCAAGAACGGTGACCCGGGCGTCGGCCCCATTGCGAGCTATTTCAAGAGCGGGTGCCCGACCTCGTACAGCTGGCCGCTCGACGATCCCCAAAGCTTGTTCCGGTGCCCCGACGCGGCTCAGAACAACGGCGTCGGCGCCAAAGACTACAAGATCATCTATTGCCCGACGCAGGGGTCGGTCCCCGGGTTTCCCTAGGTCCCCGACGCTCACGGGCCCTTGCGCGAAGGGCCGCGAGCGACCTCACATCTTCGTGAATGTGAAGTAGAGGGGGTTGATCGTCCCCGCCACGATCGTGAAGGTCATGACGTAAGTCCCGGCGGCCGGAATGGAAACCATTGCCAAGCTCGGGACGTTGTTCCACGAGTGATACGTTTCCGGGCAGCCTTGCCCCGCGTCGTCGTGCCACATGCACGGGCTCGCCGGGGGTGTGAACATGCCCGTCGACGTCGCCATGCTGCCGAAATCAATCGTGAGCTCGGTGCCCCCCGGCACCCCCATGAGACCGCCAATCGAATACGTGCCGGCGGCCAATACTTCTACGGTGAACTTCAACCACTCGCCGGTGAACGTGTACGAGAGATAGGCGTCCTCGACCGTCGTTGCATGGGCATCCTGAGGAACCGGCGTGCCGGCCGTCACCATCGGACCGTCCAGGGTCGGGCCGTTGGACCCCGTAATGAACTGCCATGTGGGTCCGGTGCTGGCGTAGCAATCCGGCTCGCCCATGTTCATGTGGCTCAGGCCGACGTTATCGCCATTCGTACCGCCCGTACCCGACATGCGGTACAGGGGACAGTACGTGGCCGACGTCATCGGCTGGGAGGCCTCATTGCAACCCTTGATGTTGCCGCAGCACCAGTCGTTGAGGTCTCCACCCATGCAGCCCGCGGCCGTCATCGCACCGGTTGTGGAATGGCAAAAGGCAACGCCCGCGCCGCCCGTGTCGTAGTTTGCGATGTAGATGAACCCCGGAATCACGTTGGGGTTGGGCGTGAGAAAGGGTTTGCCCATATAGGTCGCAGGGACCATGTTCACCGCACCGGGGGGCAGGCCGGCGTCGACGTCGACCCCGCCGGTCGAGGCGCCGCCGGTCGAGCCGCTCGATCCGGTCGCGCTCCCTGCGCCGCCCGTGCTGCCGCTGGAACCCGAGACCGAGCCGCTACCCACCGTGTTGCCGGCGGCCGAGGCGCCACTCGACGAGCCGGTCATCGTGCCAGCCACCGAACCAGACGTCCCGCTGGCCGCGAATGAACCGCTCCCAACGCTGCCGCTCGCCCCCGTGTTCGCGCCCCCAGTGCCGGAACCCGCCGCGGCACTGGTCCCGCTCCCCGCGCCCGAGTTGCTCTGCGACGAGCCCCCCTTGTCCGTGCTCGAGCAAGCGACCATCGACAGCAGCGCAAGCGGGACAAGCCTGGTAGCGTTCATATCGTCCTCCCGGGGAATGCGCTGGCGCCGAACGGCCGAACGCGGACCGTGTCGTAGCTCACGGATCGGCGGGGTGCCAGCCGGCTTTGCGCCAGCCTGGAGGCCGCACGCCGTCTTGAATAATTCCACTGCCTTCGGGCGAGCCGGCCAGGGGTCGCGGACACGAGCCGCCGCAAGCAGAGAGTCATGGACAGAAGCGAGGACGATAGGGCCTCACATGGAAGAGAATCGGATGCAACGACTCGCCACGAACCTTCCCAACAATATTGACCTAGGGACGCGAGCCGTTCGGTAAGATGAATGTGATGCACCCATACTCGCTCTTTCTTCGGGCCTCGCTTTGGGCCGCTCCGTGGGCCGCCCTCGTCGTCGCGGCGGCGTGTGGCTCACCGACCAACGGCACGTCCGTGCTGGTCAACCAAGGCTCCGGCAGCACCGCGAGCACCGCCGGGTCCGACGTTGGCGCGAGCGGCGGGGGCAGCGGCTCAAACGCGGGAGCCGCGGGCGCGAGCGGCGGGATCGTCGGCTCGGCGGGATCCGTCGTCAGCGGCGCAAGCGGCGGCATCGGTGGCTCGACGGGATCGATGGCAAGCGGAGGCAACGCGAGCGGGGGGCCAGGCGATAGCGGCGTGGGCAGCGGGTCGAGCGTTGTGGGCACGAGCAGCGGGACGGGTGACACCGGGGCGAGCAGCGGCACGTCGACGAGCGGCGCGGCGAGCGGGTCGAGCTCCGGAGGCGGCAGTGGCTCGGTGACGACGACTCTCCCGCACGGCGGCAGCGCGGGCTGTGGCCTGGCACCCAATGGGGCGAATAGCGGGGGTTTTACGAACCACAAGATTACGATCCCGTCGTGCGGAGACGCGGGCCTGTCTTACCCGAACTGCATCGCGGCGAACTTCGCGCCGGGCGGGCGCGACTACCTGAATGCCAACGGGGAGGACTACAACCACAGGGATTATTCGATTCAGCTCCCGGGGAACTTCAACCCGAGCACGCCCGTTCCGATTTTCTTCGGAGGGGGCGGATGCGGAGGGACGCCTCCGCAGAACGGTAACGGCTTTGGCGTCGGCGCCACCGGGGCCATCGAGGTCGGGCTGTCGTACATCAACGGATGCTTCGCCGACGGAGGGACGTACTGCGCACAGACCCCGGAAGCAGCAGACTGCGATCAGGGGCCTGAGCTTCCTTATTTTCTCGCTGTCCTAGCGCAGGTTGAAGCCGCATTCTGCGTCGATCGCGGGAACGTCTTCGTGGGCGGCTACAGCAGCGGCGGGTGGGAGGGGTTCACGCTGGGCTGTGGGGGCGCCGACGTCGTTCGCGGAATCGTGACCGAGGAGGGGGGGCTTCGTAACCACCAGCCGGCCTGCACGGGCCCGGTCGCGGCCCTCATGGTCGCGGGTGAGATCGACAGCACCAACCCCATCGGGCCGCTCGTCATGGGTATGCCGTACGCGCCCGCGAACATGACGGTGCAGAATGTCAACGGCACGATCCAGTCGGAGGACAGCTTCGGTTCGGCCCCCGGCCGCGATGCCATCCTGCAGAGAAACGGCTGTGTAGGCACGACGACCGCGCCCTACGACGCGAACTACCCCGCGTGCGTGCAATACACGGGTTGCCCTGCCGCCTATCCGGTTGTCTGGTGTCCGCTGCCGGGCGCTGGCCATAACGACAGCAACTACAACGGGGTCAACTACTCCCCGGGAAGCGTGAAGAACGATCCGCTCATGTGGAGCTTTCTGTCGAAGCTCCCGGCCGTGGAATGAAATCTCTCGCTGCATCAGGGCTCGTCGTCGTGGCGGTGCTGATGGTGAGTGCGACTCCCGAGATTCGCTTGGACACCGACAGCCGCTTGCGAGCCCGCTGAGTCGTTGGCCGAAAGATGAGCGTCGGCACCTTGCCGGCGTTTCCGTGTGCCCGGGCCGTCTCTCTTGACGTCGGCCTAACACTGTACAAACGTGCATCTATGAACCTGACCATAGCCGCGCGGGTGCTCATGGGACAAATAGATGATTTAGCCAAGAAAGTCGGCTTCTTGGCAGCGCGCGTGGACGTGAAGGTCAACGCCCACGGGGAGCTCGTGATCGCAGTCCTCATTCCCCCCCGAACCCCGGACGAATGGGGTCCGCCCTCGACCTTCGACCGTCGCGAAGCCGCACGGCTCGCGCGTCAACAGCGGAGCTAACGGGGATGCACGTTCAAACCTGGGCGCTTCATGACGCCGTGCTCGAATTGGCTCGCGGGCTCGGCCTTCGGTCGTATCGCGTGGAGTGCAAGCTCGGCCCCGAGGGCGAGACCGTCATTGCGCTCGTGCTTTTGCCGGTCGACGGCCCCGGCGTCCGCAACGCTCGGCTCAATAGGCGGCGGCCTTAGGACGTCTATGCGGATCCTAACTCGGGGTCCTCTTCAACGTCTCCCTAGCCCGCTCCAACTTCTTCTCCAGCTCCGAAAGGCCTCGTTGGGCCTTGTCGGCTTCGTACTGCGCCTGTCTCACCTCACGCTCGGCTTGCATCGCGGTCTTCCGAGCCATGGCGACCGCGTGGTCAAGCTCCATTATGCGAGCCCGAGCTTCCTCGGCGACGCGCTGCTTGTCTTGGGCGATCCGTGCCTCGCGGGCGCGCTCGGCCTCGCGCGCGCGAGCGGCCTGCCCTTCGGCACGCCTTGTCGATGGAGGATCTCGAATGGCCTGGCCTTCCTTCGGCCGGCGCGTGCTCGGACCTACGTCGATTGCGGCGAATGGATCTTCGACCTCCACGTCGCGTGTGAGACGTCCAGTCGTGAGCTTCTCGCGCTCGGCCGCGTCGGTCGCTAGGGCTTGAAGAGTCTCGCCCACCCGGCGCGCTTGATGGGCCGAGAGGGTAACACCGTCCGAGGCCAAGATTGTTCGGACTGCGCGTACCGCTTCCGCGACGGCATCGCGGTATTGGCGAGTGAGCTCGCGGATGGTGCTGGAGTCGCCGCTCTTCTGCGCCCTCGCGGCGGCCTCCCGCGATCGAAGGATGGCCGTCACGTGCTCCGGATGCCGTCGCGCGACTTGATTGAGCGCCCAGGCGGTTCGCGTGGGTTTGGTGGCCTCGAGCACTCGTCGGGCCCCCGCGACATCCCCAGCCGCACGAAGCCTTGCGCCGAGCTCGCGACGGAGCGAAACGAAGGCGTCGAACCGAGCGGCGTAGAGCTCGTCGAGCGCCGTGCTCGACGACGCGTCGCTCGCCGCGATTGGCTTAGAGCCCATCGGTTTCGCCTTGCAAGCTGCCGACTATACTTGCCTGGAACAATGACGGCGACGTTATGACCGGCCGCGCCCTGCTCCTGAACGCCCTCTCCCTGAAACGATGGCGGCCCGCGTTGACTCTCGCTCTTCACCGTAGGTAAAGAGGTCAACATGACAGACGGAAAGTCTCACAAGGCGAGCGACTTCCATCCGGAGGTGTTGAGCCTTTTCGACAAGTACGTTCACAACATCATCGATCGCCGTGAGTTTCTGGACGGCGCGGCCAAGTTCGCGGGCGGCGGGATCACCGCGGCCGGTCTTCTCGAGGCTCTCGGCCCGCGGTTTGCCGAGGCGCAGCAGGTGCCGAAGGCGGATCCCCGCATCAAGGCCGAGTATGTCGAGTTTGCTTCGCCGCAAGGCTACGGCAAGGGGCGCGGGTATCTCTCACGACCTGCGTCCACGACTGGGGCCAAGCTGCCTGTCGTGCTCGTAGCCCACGAGAACCGTGGACTGAATCCTCATATCGAGGATGTCGCGAGGCGCCTTGCGCTCGAACATTTCGTCGCTTTCGCGCCGGACGCGCTCTTTCCGCTAGGCGGATATCCCGGCGACGAGGACAAGGCGCGCGAGCTATTCGCGAAGCTAGACCAAGCCAAGACCCGTGAAGACTTCGTCATGGCAGCGAGCTTCGCGAAGGCGCTCCCGGAGAGCAATGGGAAGCTTGGTGTCGTGGGTTTCTGCTACGGCGGAGGTATCGCCAATTTCCTGGCGACTCGTTTGCCGGACCTCCGAGCCGCGGTTGCGTTCTATGGCACCGCACCGCCCTCCGAGAAGGTTGCAAGCATCAAGGCGCCGCTCCTCATCCACTTCGCCGAGAGCGACGAGCGCATCAACGCTTCGTGGCCTGCCTATGAGACCGCGCTCAAAGCTGCGGGCGTGAAGTACGAGGCGTTCACGTACCCGGGGACGCAGCACGGGTTCAACAACGACACGACTCCGCGCTACGAGCCCGCGGCGGCCCAGCTCGCGTGGCAGCGAACCGTCGCCTTTTTCAATCGCACTCTGCGCCCGTAGCGGTGCCGCAGGCGAGCAGGCGAGACACCGGAGCTAGATGACGATCTCGCCTCGCATATAAAGCACCGCGCTACCGGCGATCTTCACGCGATCGCCCGCAAGGTCGCACCACAGCTCGCCGCCCCGTGGCGACACCTGCCGTGCGTAAAGAGCCGTCTTACCGAGCTTCGCGGACCAGTAAGGCACGAGCGTGCAATGCGCAGAGCCCGTGACGGGGTCTTCCGGAACGCCCGCACCCGGAGCGAAAAACCGGGAGACGAAGTCGCAGTCGCGCCCTGGTGCGGTCACGATGACGCGCGTGTCCCCGAGCGACGCGAGGGCGGGGAAGTCCGGGCGCACGGCGCGCACCTCGACTTCCGTGTCGAAGACAGCCAGGTAGTAGAGATGGCCCGGGACCTTGAGCCAAGCGCGCGGCGCGCGATGGCCGATTGCGCGTAGAAGGCCGGGCGAGATGCTCGGGGTCTCCAAGGGGACGGCGGGCCGGGAGGGAAAATCGAGCTCGAGGGTTGTCGAAGTTCGCTTCGTCACGCCAAGCGGGCCGCCTCGGCTTTCGAAAACGACGCGATCCCCCGCTTGGTCCAGCTGCGTGAAGAGTGTGAACGCGGCCGCAAGGGTGGCGTGGCCGCAGAGATCGGCCTCGAGCGTCGGCGTGAACCAGCGCAGGTGAAAGCGGTCGGCGCCGGTGCGAACGAAAAAAGCGGTCTCCGCCAGCCCGTTCTCGAAGGCGATCTGTTGCATGACGGCGTCCTCGGGCCACACGGCAAGGGGCACCACTCCGGCGGGGTTGCCGCGAAAGACTCGGTCCGAAAAAGCGTCCACCCAATAGAAGGGAAATTTCATGGATGCGATCAGGCTGCGCGGCGCGGAATATTCAGCTTCTGCTGCACTGGCGGTCTTTTTGGCGAAGCTCGACTTGCGCGGATAAGGAGGCTTCTTCAGAGTGTAGCCAATCGTCGTTTGGAGAGCGTCCCAGAAATTCATTCTGGGTGCGTCCTTTCGACGTGAAAAGCTCCATGCGCACAATCCAATACGAGATTGACGGACGAAATATGCGTCTCACCAAGGCTTTGACGTGGACCGTGGCTGTCTCGGTGGCAGCGAGCGCGTGTGGCGGCACGCCAAGCGCGGGATCTTCGAGTGGCAGCGAGAGCGCCAGCGCATCGGGTTCGTCGGGTTCTGCCGGAAGCGGGACTTCGGCCGCCACCACCACCGGCTCTTCGGGCAGCACCACGTCTGGCGCAGCCGACACAGGCATGTCGACGAGCGGCGGCTTCGGGAGCGGCTCTACCGGTCAAGGCGCATCCACGAGCGGCAGCGGCTCAGGCTCGGTCGCGGGCTCGGGCTCGACCGGCGGGACGACGGTCATCCCAGACGTCGATGCCAGCACAGCGGGCATGACCAACGCGAGCGACGTCGATGCCGCGCGGATCGTGGCGACGGCCACGCCCGACTGCCCCGATGGCTGCAACACGGATGCCTCATACCCGGCGATGACACCCGTGGGAACGCCAATGCCCATCGGGGACCAAACATTGCCGCGCAAGCTCTATATCGAAAACCAGTGCTCGTACAAGACTTGGACGTTCACTCTCCCTCAGAGCACTCTCCCAGGCGGTGTGCCCTACGAGCTCGATCCGGGGCAGGCCGTCGTTCTCGGGTGGTCGAACAGTTTCTCGGGCCGCATCTGGCCGCGTACGGGTTGCACGGGTGACGGCGGCAACATCAAGTGCACCCAGGGCAACGGCCCCGACACCCTCGCCGAGTTCACACTGACCGCGGGGATGGCTTCCGATTGGTACGACATCAGTCTGGTCGACGGTTTCAGCATCCCGGTGGGCATCATCCAGCTCGATGCCCCCTGGACCATGAGCCCCACCTACGTGCCCGGCGGTCCGCTAGACATGCTCACGCAGCAATGCGGTAGTCCGGTTTGCGCGGTCGATCTCAACCCTGGTTGTCCGGCAAGCCAACAGTTGAAGGATGGCTCGGGCAACGTGTGGGGCTGCAAAAATGGTCAAAGTGCCAACGGCGGCCACGGGGCCACGGCCGTCACGACCTACTTGAAGTCGGGCTGTCCCACTTCCTATACGTTTGCCTTCGACGATCCGCAGAGCTTGTTTCTCTGCAAGTCCGCCCAGCAGAATGGCGGGGTGGGTGCGAAGGACTACAAAGTCATCTACTGCCCGACGCAGGGCCCCGTGCCCGGCTTTCCGTAGGCCACGGATCCGGGCGTCGGAGATGCTCGGGATTCGCGCTCACGGCTCGCTGGGGAGCGCCGAGAGGAACGGCCACATGGCGTTGAGGTAGTTGATCGTCCCGTCCTGAGTGTTGTCGTGTCCCTCGGGCAGCTCGCACCAGATGACGGGAAAATCGGCTGGGCAGCCGGTGTACTTCATGCACTTCGGGAATGCCGGATCGTACATGGCCGTGGCCGTTCCGACGCAGGCGTTTCTCGCCAAAAGATCGATGCGCTCGTGCGCTGAGCCGTAGCTATCGAGGTCGGTGTTGAAGGGTACGTTGGGCTGGTCAGGCTGCCCGATCGGATTGGCTGTGTCCATGTCGTTGACGACCATCAACGCGGCCATCGGGCCCATGCATGGCCATTGATGCTCGCGCTTGCCCCCGGACACGGAAACGAAGCCGCGCAGCTGGTCGGCGTCGCCGCAACCGAGCGTCATCGCTTCCCACCCACCGCTGCTGCCGCCCCCGATAAACTCTCGGCTCAGATCGACACAGAAGTTTGCCTCGACCCAGCTCAAGATCGCTCGGACGTAGGGGACCTCGGGACCATTGACGCACAAAGGCTCGTACTTCTGGTCCCCAGAGCAGGCGGACCCGCCGTCCGCGAAGCACCGTACGAGATAGCCTAGGCCGATCTGGATTGTGCCAGTCTCGTTGATGCCGTACCCGTTGCCGTTCTGGGGCGGGCCGCCGCCGCACCCACCGCCTCCCATGAAGACCGGATACGGAGTTCCTGGTTGGTAGTTTGATGGGAGCTCGATCGAAAAGTCCCGATTGGTGAAGTTCTCGCCTCCCGCTTCCTGATCCGACACCCCGCCCGGGGCAAACTCCGGGGCGATGCAGTCGCGCGTGCAGTTTCCCATCGTCGCGGTGCATCCGGTGCATTCGGGGATGGGAAGCTTGTGATTCGTGAACGAGCTCGACACCGCTCCATTAGGGGCCTTGCCGCAACCGGCGCTCATTCCATGGCGCCCGTTGCCGGCGAGGGCCCCCGAGCCTGCCGTTCCACCGCTCGCCCCGCTGTTGCTCGCGCCGCTGGCCGCACCGGTACCCGCCCCCGAGCCCCCTGCGCCGGTGCCCGTGGTGCTCGCGCCCGTGCCGCCGACGCCGCTGCCTGCAACCGTACTGCCTGCGGTGGCGTTCGTTCCCGTGCCGCCTGCGCTGCTGCCCGCCGCCCCCACGCTCCCGCTGCCGACCGTGCTGCCTGTGGTGCCCGACGGAGAGACCGTTCCGCTACCTGCGCCCGCGCTCGCCCCACCCCCGCTGGATGAACCGGTGCCGCTTTGAACGCTGGTGGTGTTGCTGGGGGCGCTGCTGCACGCCGCCGCGACGAACAGAGCCGCCCACGGTGCGGCCCGGAACCAGGATTGATGCGTCATGGGAATGTCTTCTCCAAAGGCGGACTCGCGAAGGCCGCGAAGCCGCCGTGCTTAGATTCGAATAAAGATTCAGATTTAGAGCGAGAGTGTTTGCGGTTCTCTACTGCAACGGATGCCGCCTTACGTGTGCGCACACCTTCCGCTACAAGAGTTACAAACCGAGGCGTCCATAGTTATCTTACTGAAGGGCTCGGGCCCATTGGTCAACTTTGTTTTGGCGCAATCGGTCGAGCGTTGCCGCCGATTCTCGCCGGACGCCTCGACCGGCGCAGGCTCCGCCTACCGCTTGCCACGATGGTCACGTCATGGCCATCATTGAGCCATGGCCATCGAGCGCACAAACAGCTTTCACTTGCTGCTCTCCGACGACGAGATGACGCTCCTCAAGCTGCTGGCGGAAAGGGAAGGGCTCAACCCCTCGGACTACCTGCGCACGACGCTTCGGCAACTGGCGGGCGCTCCTCCGCACCTTGCTCAGGTGATTCGCTTGGGAGCAGCCTTGGGTGGCACGATCGATCTCGCCAGCGCGTTCAAGCGCCATGCCTCCAGCGCCAATCGCAGGAAGAAGACGAAGTGACGTGGATGCACTTGGTCGCCCGGCAACGGAGAAATCACCGGTCACGATCCTGGAACACCCCGAAGAGACGAGGGAACAAAAAGGTCAGAAGATCAGAAGGGGAGAACGGGCGGGGAGAAACGGCATGACCGCGGCGGGGTCGCCCGCTTGCAAGCTAGAGCGACACAGGAGGTCCGCGGTCGAGAGCCACGAAGAAGGTTTTGGACACGGTGACATCTCCGCCCTCGAAGACCGGGACCGTAGCCCCCCTCAATTGTTGGCCGATGCAAGACAGCGCGTCGGGCGGCGGTGCAACTCGGCCCTCGACGGCAGCTCGCGTGGCGTGTCCGCTCCCGCCGAACGTCACGTGCACGCGCACGTACCCTGCCAACCCTTGGTCTTGACACGGAGCCAGATCGACGAGCCCGAGGGCGCCATAGCCGGCGCCTATGCGGAAAAAAACGGGGTCAGGCGTGTCTCGAGGGCGAGAAGCCGCGACGGGCTCGGCCTCGTCCGAATCGTCGTGGGGCACGGCGACGATCCACCTTTCACTCGCCTCTGCGGCTGGCTCGTACGCGGGAGGTTCCGCGACTTCGCGCGCCGGCGGAACCATGCAGGCCGCTGCGTGAAAGAGCGAGGCCAGAGAAAGAGGGACCGATCTCCTCACGAAGGCCGTCTTCTAGCATTCGCGGCGGGCCGCGCTCTACGTTAGAGCGCGGACGAACGCTACCCGATGAACGCCGGGGCCGTCGTAGTCGACCTTGGCTCGAATCGGACCGACGCCCTCGGTCCCAGGCTCGACCTCGAAGCTCATCGCCGCGTGGAACGCGATGGACGAGGTGTTTTGCGGCGAGGTCACGCAGCGAACGTGGGTGCGGCCCGCTCGGGCGCTCAATGCGAAGAATCGCTCGTACAAGGAGCGTCCGATACCGGCGCCACGCGCCTCGGGCGCGACGCCTACAAAATGAATGTAGCCCTCGTTCGGTCGATCGGGGGACAGAAAGCCGATGAGGAAACCGACCCATTGGGTCTGTCGTTCGGCCACAAGGCTCGTGCTTGCGAAATGCTGCAGCCACAGGCGAGGAACGAGCGCAGCTCGCTCTCGGGCCCCCGCGTCGCTACTCAAGCCCGGCATGGTCCACCAACTTTGCAGAGCTGCCGCAATGGCGGAGTAGTCGTCTTCGCGGGCAGTCCGAATTTCGAGGGGCATCCGCCTGCCAACCGTTCGTTAGTCCAAGCGTTGAGCCTCGGCCAGCCGCCCCTCGATACTACGCGCAGCCCTGCGAGAGCTCGATCATGCGGTTCGAGAAGCCCCATTCGTGGTCGCACAGGCGCTACGATGCCCGTCGCGCGCCGCTGAGGCTCGACGAGACCGGGAAGAGACCACCGTGAAAGCCATTCGAGTCCGCGAGTTCGGCCCCCCTTCGGTCATGAAGCTCGAGGAGGGTCCCGACCTCGAGCCGCAAGAAGGCCAAGTCCTCGTTGCGGTCGAGGCCTCCGGAGTAAATCCTGTCGAGGTCTACGTGCGCTCTGGCGCCTATCCGGTCTTGCCTGCGCTGCCCTACGTCCCTGGCAACGATGCCGCGGGCCGGGTGGCATCGGTGGGTCCAGGCGTTACTCGCTTCAAAGTCGGCGACCGCGTGTACACCTTCGCCCGGAGCGGCGGGGCCTATGCCACCCAGATGCTCGCGGCGGAAGGCTTCGTCCAGCACCTTCCCGAGCGAGTCTCCTTTGCTCAGGGAGCCGCGCTAGGAGTTCCCTACGGCACGGCCCACCGCGCGCTTTTTGGTCGGGCTTATGCGAGGCCTGGTGAGACCGTCCTCGTTCATGGCGCAAGCGGCGGAGTTGGCACCGCAGCGGTCCAGCTCGCGCGGGCGGCTGGGCTCCGCGTCTTTGGCACCGCGGGCACGCCTGCCGGGCTCAAAGCCGTGATCTCGAGCGGCGCGCACGAAGCCTTCGACCACTCCAACCCTCACTATTGGGATGAGATTATGGCCGCCACCCAGGGCAAGGGCCTCGACGTCATCGTCGAATTTCTCGCGAACATCAATCTCGCCAAAGACTTGTCCGGTCTGAGCCAAGGGGGGAGAGTCGCCGTGGTGGGAAGCCGCGGGCCCATCGAGATCGATCCACGGGCCACGATAAGCCGCGACCTCGCGATTGTCGGTGTGGGCCTGGGCAACGTGAGTGTGCCCGAGCTTGGGTCCATCCATTCTGCCGTCCTGGCCGGGCTCGAAAACGGCTCCCTCAACCCCGTTGTCGCTTGCGAGCTGCCGCTGGCCGACGCGCCCGAAGCTCACGAGCGCGTCATGCAAGGCGGAAAGAACGGTAAGGTCGTTCTCACCCACCGTTGATGGGCGCCGGCCAGCCTCGCAGCTCAGTCGTAGCGATCGACTGAGTCTCGATACTCGCAGATGCGCGCGATACGCTGTCGCAGCCAAGCGTGGGCGCGGTCGTCGTCACGCTCGACCCGCCATACCTGCGAGAAGCGGTAAGAGGGCAGGGCGAGTGGGGGAGCGACCACCCGCAGCCGCGCCATGCGCGCCAGAATCTGGCCCGCACGCGCGGACATCGTCGCCACGTAGTCGGTGCGCTCGAGAACCCGCGGCGCGAGCAGAAAGTAGGGAACGCGCACGGTCACGTGCCGCCGCTTGCCGATCGCGGCGAGCGCACGGTCGATGCGAAGGTCACGGATCGAGTCGCGAGTGAGCGCGACATCGAGGTGAGGAAGCTTGGTGTACGTCTCGAGGGTCAGCCGCTTGCCGACGCGCTCGTGGCTCGCACGCACGACGCAAACGGCCGGGTCGTCGTACAGCGATTGCTGATTCATGTTCGGGGGGACATTCTCGAAGATGCCGATGCCGAGGTCGACATCGTCGTCGAGGATCGAATCGGTCGGTCGCGCGGGCAGGGCACGGAGCTCGAACTCCACGTTCGCCGCCTCGCGGCCAATCACGTGGAGCAACTCCGGCACGAGTATCGAGCCCAGCAAATCCGAGCAGGCGACTACGAACCGGCGCGACGACGTCGCGGGCACGAACGCGGGGGTTTCCTCGAAGACATTCGCCATGGCGCGCGTCGCGTTTGCGACGGCTGCCGCCAACTGCTGCGCCCGCGGCGTGAGAACGTAGGTGCGGCCCTTGAGCACGAGAAGCGGATCGCGAAAGTGCTCACGCAAGCGAGCGAGCGCGTGGCTCACCGCAGGTTGACCTACGCCGAGTCGCTTTGCCGCGCGCGTCACGCTCTTTTCTTGAAGGAGCGCGTCGAGAGAGACGAGCAGATTCGCGTCGATGCCGGACAGTTTCATCAATCCACTCTTCACCGATAGTCAAGCTGGGCGTCGGCTTCAAGAGACGCTGCCATCGACGGTGACGATTCGTGTCATGCGAACTATCGATTCGACGCAAGGCGTAGATGCGCGCATGGTGCTGTCCCTGCGATCCGGCGCGAAGACTCTGGGGCGGAGTCGCTGGGAGGAGCGCGGAGAAGCGATGGACTGCTCCCATGTCGATCATATCCGGGACGTCGCGCCGACGTCGTCCGGCTGCGACGAGTGCTCCAAGGACGGAGACGTCTGGGTTCAGCTCCGGATGTGCATGCAATGCGGTCACGTAGGCTGCTGCGATTCGTCGAAGAACAAGCACGCCGCGCGTCACTTTCGGGCCACCGGTCATCCTATCGTGCGCTCGCTCGGAGCCGGTGAGGAGTGGGGTTGGTGCTTCGTCGACCGACTCTGGTTCGAGAAGCTGCCGCGTCCGCCACGCGAGGGGCAAAGGCCGTGAACGGCAGCGACGTTTCGTCGGGCGCCACTCCGAGGCAAGGAGCGAAGCCTTTTCTTTGCCGCGTCCTCGACCCTCCGTCGTACGGTTTCGTTCGAGAAGGCAAGCTCTACGTGCCAACCCGCCGTGAGCTCTTGGGTGAATTCGCTTCGCGCATCAACGTCCTTCACTCGCGAAAGCAGTGGCTCCCCCTTTGGAGCTGGGTCTCGACCTTGGCGCTGCTGCCGTTTTTCATCGTGTTCGTTCGATATCATTTTCATTTTTGGCTTGTCGTCCTCGGCTTTTTCTACAGCATGGTCGCGCTCGGGACTCACGGCACGATCTACTTGCATCGGTATTGCACCCATCGCGCTTTCGCATTCACTGGGAAAGCGTGGCGCTTCGCATGTCGCAACCTCGTCATCAAGGTTGCGAGCGAGGAGCTGTACGTCGTGTCCCACCACGTTCATCACCGCCTCGCCGAGCAACCGGGTGACCCGTACAACGTTCATGGCGGATGGCTCTACTGCTTTTTGGCGGACGCCAATCATCAGGCCATCGCGAAGGACCTCTCGGAGGCCGAGTACCGTCGAGTCGGTCGCCTTCTCGGACACACGGGTCTACGGCTCAACTCGTACGAGGACTACGCGAGATGGGGCTCGCTGAGCCACCCCGTGCGCACGATGGCTCACTATGTCCTCAACTGGACATTCTGGTATGCCGCCTTCTTCGCCGTCGGGGGCCACGCGCTCGCGACCGCGCTCTTCGGCGCTTCGTTCTTTTGGGCCGTGGGGATACGCACGTTCAACTTCGACGGACATGGCGGTGGGCGAGACGCGCGCCGCCTCGGCCACGACTTCAATCGCAGCGATTTGTCCATCAATCAATATTGGCCCGGCTACGTTGCCGGCGAATGGCACAATAACCACCATCTCTATCCGACCAGTGCCCGCTCCGGATTTCTCCCTCACCAGCTCGATCTCGCTTGGTGCGTCATTCGAGCGTGCTCGTGGATGGGAGGCGTGGCGCGGTGCAAGGACAGTAAGGCGGACTTTTATCGGGACCGCTACATCCCTTACCTTCGAGGTCAGTCGGCGGAGCCGTCGCGATCGTGAATGTCTGACGCGCTCGCGAGCCCGATTCGTGCCCGCCTCGTCAATCTCGGATCGACCGGGGTCGTCGCCGGCGTGCACGGGCTTTGCCTGCTCGTGCCGTTCGTCTCCTGTTCGTGGAGAGTCGCCGCGTGGAGTCTCGCTAGCTATCTCCTGCAGACGTTCGGTGTCACAGCGGGCTACCACCGTTACTTCTCGCACCACGCCTTCAGGACGGGCCGGATCTTTCAGTTCGTTTTAGCGTGGCTCGGTTGTGCGGCGATGCAAAACGGCCCTCTATGGTGGGCGAGCGGGCACAGGCGCCACCATCGCTTCTCCGATCGGGACGGCGATCCCCACTCGCCGGTGCTCGGAGGCTTCTGGCACGCGCACCTGGGCTGGGTGCTGAGCGGGGCCAACGATCATCCCGACCTCGGAAATGTGCGGGAGTTTTCGGGCTTCCCCGAGCTGCGCTTTCTCGAGCGATACAAGTGGCTACCCACGCTCGTCACGGGCGCCGTCAGCACCCTTGCGCTTGGCGCTCCCGGGCTGGTGTGGGGTCTCGGAATCGCGACGACGCTGGCGTTTCATGCGCCACTGCTCGTCAACTCGGCCGGGCATCTTTGGGGCGCGCGGCGCTTTGACACCCGGGACTCCTCGCGAAATAACGCGGTGCTCGGTGCCTTGGTTCTGGGCGAGGGTTGGCACAACAACCATCACCACGATCCGTCGTCTGCCAGGCACGGTTTCAAGTGGTGGGAGATAGACGTCACTTACTATGCGATTTGGGCACTATCGCAATTGAGCATCGTGTGGAGTGTGCGAAAGCCCAAGCCCTATGCGGGGGCGACCCTGCGCGCGGCGACGGCGGCCGCCGCTCGCGCCGAATGATCGCGGGGGGGCGGCGGGCGAGACACGTGAGGCCCGTAGCGGTTGCTTCCTGCTCCACCGATGCGCATAATGAGGCCACATTTGGGGTTCGGCCGTCGGGCGTGACGGTCGGGCGAGCACGAGGTCGGCCCCGGCACGCGCGCTCCGTAGGAGCGCGCTATCGAACCCCTTCGCCATCGAGGAGCGATTCAGAAGATCGCAATGCTCGGCAATCACCTGCCGCGGCAGTGCGGAATCGCGACCTTCACGACCGATCTAGCCACGGCGATCGCGACCGAGCATCCCGAGGTCGAGTGCCTCGTGCTCGCGATGAACGATCCCGGCCGCCGCCACGCGTATCCCGCGCGAGTGCGCTTCGAGATCGCCGAGAGCGATCTGGCGTCGTATCGTCGTGCCGCGGACTTTCTCAACGTCAACGCGGTCGACGTGGTCTCGGTTCAGCACGAGTACGGCATCTTTGGCGGCAAGGCGGGGCGCTACGTCCTGCAACTGCTGCGCGAGCTGCGGATGCCCGTCGTCACGACCCTTCATACGATCCTGGCTGAGCCAAACGCTCAGCAGCGCGCCGTCATGGACGAGCTCACGGCGCTTTCCGAGCGTCTGGTGGTCATGAGCGACTCCGGGGCTTCCCTGCTGCGCGAGGTTCACCGGGTGCCCGAGAGCAAGGTCGACCTCATCCCGCACGGGATCCCGCGCTTGCCTGCCGCGAGCCGCAGCAAGGACAGGCTGGGTGTCGAAGGGCGCCCTGTGATCTTGACCCTGGGGCTCTTGTCGCCCGACAAGGGAATCGAGCACGTCATCGACGCACTGCCCGCCATCCTCGAGAGCTACCCAGACGCCATCTACATCGTGCTTGGAGCGACTCATCCTCACGTCAGAGAGCGGCACGGCGAAACCTACCGTCTGATGCTCGAGAACCGCGCTCGGGGGCTCGGGGTCGATTCGAGCATGATTTTTCACAATCGGTTCGTCAGCGACGAGGAGCTTGGCGAATTTCTCAGCGCGGCGGACATCTACATCACGCCTTATCTCAAGGCGGAGCAGATTACGTCGGGGACCCTGGCGTACGCGGTCGGGTCGGGAAAGGCGGTTATCTCCACGCCTTACTGGTACGCGCGCGAGCTTCTCGCCGAGGGGCGAGGGATTCTGGTGCCCTGGAGAGATCCTGAAGCGATCGCGAGGGAGGTCGTCGGGCTTCTGGGCGACGAGGGCAAGCGCGCGGCGATGTCCGAGCGAGCGGCGGCCTACGGACGTGACATGGCGTGGCCTGCGGTCGGCAGGAGTTATATGCGAACGCTCGAGCGCGCCCGGGCGGAGCACGCGGAGCGTCTACGCATCGTCTTTCGGACCCGGACGCTGGCCAAGCGGCCTGCCGAGCTTCCGGACGCCCACCTCACCCATCTGCGCGCCCTCACCGACGACACCGGCGTGCTGCAACACGCCGCTTTCAGCATTGCGCGCTACGAGGACGGCTATTGCCTGGACGACAACGCGCGGGCGCTGCTTGTCATGGCGCTGGTCGAGGATGCGGGCACCGAAGACGGCGGCGAGGTGCGGGCGCTCGCGTCGCGCTACCTCGCGTTCGTGAGGCACGCGTTCGATCCCGAGCGCTGTCGCTTCAGAAACTTCATGTCGTATTCACGCGCGTGGCTCGAGCCGTGCGGCTCGGAGGATAGTCACGGGCGCGCGCTCTGGGCGCTGGGGACCGTGGTCGGACGGTGCAGCGATCCGGGTCGGCAGAGCCTCAGCGGTGATCTTTTTCACGCGGCCCTCGCTGCGACGCTCGAGTTCACCAGTCCGCGCGCCTGGGCATTCACATTGCTCGGCATCGACGAGTACCTGCGAGCTTTCCAGGGCGACACCAACGTCCAATCGACGCGCAAGACACTCGCCGAGCGGCTCCTCGAGCTTTACCGGCGCTGCGCCACGGTCGATTGGCCATGGTTCGAGGATCGACTGACGTATTGCAATGCGTGCTTGTCGCACGCGCTCATCGTGTCGGGAGCCTGGATGGAAAACCAAGAGATGACGGCGGCTGGCTTGCAATCGCTCGAGTGGCTGACCGCGCTGCAACGATCTCCCGATGGGTGGTTCGCGCCCATCGGCTCCACCGGGTTCTACGTTCGGGGCGGGCCGAGAGCCTCGTTCGATCAACAGCCGGTGGAGGCCTCGACGATGATCTCGGCCAGCCTCGAGGCCGGGCGCGTCACGGGCAACGACCGATGGGGTGAGCATGCGTGGCGCGCCTTCAACTGGTTCATGGGGCAAAATGCGCTCCGGCAGTCGCTCTACGACGCGAGCACGGGAGGCTGTCGAGATGGTCTTCACGAGGACCGCGTGAACGAAAATCAGGGTGCCGAGTCCACCCTGTCGTATCTGCTCGCGCTACTGGAGATGCGCGCGATCGATCGACCGACCATCGCAAGCGACAAGACGAGCCCTCGGTCACGGCCGAGCAGCCCGCCCCCCGTCCACGTCGGGCCGGTGGCCAGCGCATGACCTCCAAGCGTCACGATGAGGTTTTTCGCAGGCATCCGAGCAATCCGATCCTCACGGCCGCAGATTGGCCGTATCCGGTGCATACCGTCTTCAATGCGGGCGCGGTGCTCCTCAAGGACGGCACGACGCTCCTGCTGTGTCGTGTCGAAGACCGTCGTGGCCACTCACACTTGTGCGCGGCGCGTTCGGCCAACGGCGTGAGCGACTGGGCGATCGACCCCGAGCCCACATTTCGTCCCGACGCGGAGCACTACCCGGAAGAGTTCTGGGGTATCGAGGATCCGAGGATCACGTTCGTCGAAGAGCTCGGAAAGTACGCGATCGCCTACACGGCGTTTAGCAAGGGAGGGCCCGGCGTCGCCCTTGCGCTCACGGATGATTTTCGCCGCTTCGAGCGATGTGGGTTGATCATGCAGCCCGACGACAAGGACGCGGCCCTGCTCCCGCGCCGAATCGACGGGAACTTCGCGCTGATTCACCGCCCGATGCACGACTCAGGTGCACACGTGTGGATCTCATTTTCTCCCGACCTCCGCAACTGGGGCGGGCACAAGCTGGTGCTGCAGGCGCGCAAAGGCGCCTGGTGGGACGCCAACAAGGTCGGCCTGTCGCCACCGCTCATCGAAACACCCCGCGGGTGGCTGATGCTCTATCACGGTGTAAGGCACACGGCGGCAGGCTGCCTTTATCGCCTCGGCGTGGCGCTGCTCTCCATCGATCAACCGGAGACGTGTCTCGCCCGCGGCGACGAGTGGATTTTTGGCCCGGAGGCTCCCTACGAGAGAGAGGGCGACGTCGGCCACGTCGTATTTCCGTGTGGGTACACGTTGGGTGCCGACGGTGACACCCTCAAGCTCTACTACGGCGCCGCGGACACCAGCATTGCCCTTGCCACAGGAAGCGTCCGCGAAGTGCTCGGTTGGCTCGATCGACACTCGGGTGGATGAAGAGATGAGCCATTTTGCGACGTCGCGGTACCTGAGACTCTATGCCCCGCGTCGCGCTCGTCTCGATGACTGCTTTGTTTCTCGCCTGTGCGCCCTCGTCAGCGGGAGTCGCGGCGGGGAGTGACAACGGCTCGGCGGGCGCCTCTGCCAGCGCGGCCACGGGCTCGAGCGAGACGGGCGGGGGAGGGGTGGGCAATGCGGGCACTGCGGGCAGCGCGGGCGCCAGCGCGTCGGGCGGCGCCGGTGGTGGCGGGTCCGGCGCTTCGTCCGTCCCTACGTCTGGAGCGTCCGGCACGATTGGAGCGGGCGCGGGGAGCACGGCCGCCGGCGACACTGATGGGGGCGCGGTGGACGATGCCGCCGTCGACGAGTTGGCGAGCCCCGACGCCGAGCTGGACGCGAATTGGGTGCTCACGTGGAGCGACGAGTTCAACGCTGAGGCCGGGACCAAGCCCGACCCGACGTACTGGAGCTACGATCTCGGCGGCGGCGGCTGGGGCGTGGGCCAGCTTCAAACATACACGAACAGCGCCGCGAACGCCGCGACCGATGGGATGGGCAACCTGGCGATCGTGGCCATCAAGGACGCGCAGGGCAATTTCACTTCGGCGCGCATCAAGACGCAGGGCAAGTTCCAGCAGGCGTACGGCCGATTCGAGATCCGCGCGAAGGTGGTCACGGGCAATGGCATGTGGCCGGCGTTCTGGATGCTGGGAGACAACTTCGACACGGCGGGGTGGCCGCAGTGCGGCGAGATCGACATCATGGAGGTGCGCGGGACGCGTCCGTACACGAACGGCGGGAGCCTGCACGGTCCGGGCTATTCGGGGCAGCACCCGCTGTCGGGAAGCTTCTCGCTACCCGAGGGAGGGCCGACGCTTTCGGACGACTTTCACACGTACGCCATCGAGTGGGCGCCGGACGTCGTGCACTTTTTCGTCGACGAAAACCTCTTCGAGACGCACACGCCGGCCGACATTCCGGCCGGCGCGGGCCCCTGGGTTTACGACCACCCGTTTTTCATTCTGATCAACGTCGCCGTGGGCGGAACGTACCCCGGGCCGCCCGACGGCACGGTTTTCCCGCAGACGATGCTGGTCGACTACGTGCGCGTCTACGAGGCGCCGGACGCCGGCGACTGAGCTGACGCGATCGGCCACCGCACAGTTCACCGTTTCGACACACTGAAAACGCCCCTGCCGGTGTACGCAAGGGGGCCCGAATGAATCCTGCGATCCGCGTCGTGGCGCTCTGCGCCGCCCTTGCGAGCGTCCCGGTGGGTTGCCGCACCGAGCCCTCGCTCGACGTCGCAGAGAACGTGGATCTCTCCCGCTTTCAGGGCAAATGGTACGAAATCGCGCGCCTGCCACGTACAACGCAGACCGACTGTCACGGAACCACCGCCTTTTACACGCAGAACCCGAACGGAACGCTCAGCCTGGTCAATCAGTGCAACGTGGGCGGTCCACTCGGGCCACTCAGCACGGCCACGATGACCGCGACGGTGACTAACCCCGCCGAGCCCGCCAAGCTGGCCCTCACCGTCGGCGGGTTCTCCGGTGACTATTGGATTCTCGAGGTCGGTCCAAGCTACGAGTACGCGGTCGTTGGCCATCCGTCGCGCGAATACTTGTGGATTCTCAGCCGCACCGCGACGCTCGATGCGACCACGATGCAAGGCGTGATCTCGCGAGCGCAGAGCCAGCAATTCGATACGTCGCGGCTCGAATACACGCCGCAGCCACCCGCGGGCGAGCGCAGCGTCTCGACGATCCCGGAAGGCGCGATACCCCCCGCTGTGACAACCGGATGCTCGACCGCGCCGGGGCCGGCGGGCGCGGGTGGCCTATGGGCGTCGAGCTTCGCTCTGGTGCTTTGGGGTCGACGAGCGAGACGGCCATCCTCGACGCGCGCGCGGTGACTAAATCACCGGTCACGATCCTGGAACACCCCGAAGAGAGGAGGGAACAAAAAGGTCAGAAGATCAGAAAGGGGAGAACGGGCTGAGCCTCTCTCGGCCCCAGCCATCCTGAATCGCGCTCGGTTATTTACTAGAGGTCGTATTTTTTGAGCTTTTCGTACAGCGTCGACACCGCGATGCCGAGCGTGCGAGCCGCGAACATCTTGTTGCCATCGGCCTGACGCAGCGTCTGACGAATGGCAGCGCGCTCGATGTGCTCGAGGGCCTGACCCCCGAGTGGCAGGCCGTCGAGCCCCGAGGTTGCGGGGTCGATGGCGGCGAGCAATCGCAAGTGTTTGGGCGCGAGCATCGCGCAACCCGGCTCGACGAACGCAACGGCGCACGCGAGCGTGTTTTTGAGCTCGCGAATGTTGCCCGGCCACGCGTGGGCGCGAAGCGTTGCCAAGGCACCGTCCGAGACGCGGAGATCACTCCGACCGAGGTCCGCGAGAAGCCTGTGGGCGAGCTCAGGGAGGTCATCGAGTCGCATTCGGAGCGGCGGAACTGCGACCATCGCCACCGCAAGCCGAAAGTAGAGATCCTCGCGAAACCGTCCCGCAGCCACGTCAGCCCGAAGGTCTCTGTTGGTGGCGGCGAGCACTCGCACATCGACGCGCCTGTCCACCCTGCCGCCGACCCGGCGCACGCGCCGGCTCTCGAGCGCACGAAGCAGTCGTGGCTGCACTTCGAGCGGCAGCTCGGCGACTTCGTCCAAGAACAACGTTCCGCCGTTTGCACGCTCGAAGGCGCCCGCGTGTGCCGTCACGGCTCCGGTGAACGCGCCGCGCTCGTGTCCGAGCAGCTCGCTCTCGGCCAGATTCGCCGCCACCGAGCCACAGTCGAACACGACAATCGGCCCGTCGCTGCGTGCGCTCTGATTGTGCAGCTCGTGGGCAAGGATGTCTTTTCCAACGCCGGTCTCCCCGGAGAGAGTCACGGTGACGTCGGTGCGCGCGAAGCGATCGAGGATGTCGAACACGTCGTGCATGGCCGCGGACCGAGCGACGACTCGCCCAAACTCCCGGACCGTGCCGAACTGGAGGCGACTGACGGTTGCCGCTGCCCCCTCGACCGCCTGCGTGGTCCATCCCGGACTCTTGAGCGAGCGCTTGGCCGTCCGCGACGGAGCTCCGTCGGCGTCGAGCGGAGCCGCGGCACGGATGGCTCGTTGACTGTCCGCTGTGGTGAGCGCCTGCATATCCGAGCAACCTCCTGGCAGGTTCAGCTGCGCGGACCCTACCAGTGGGTAAACGGCTTCGATGTGAACTTTCGACGACAGAATCCCAACAGAGTCGCCATCGATTCGTAACAATGACCGCCGCCCACCCACCAGGGCCGCGCGGGAGCGGGCCAGACTCCCGTCCAGCCCTTTTGCTCAGCTCCCAGAGAGTCGGAAGCTCGCGGTCACGTCGACGTTGGGTTTGACCGTCACGCCGAGATACGTAGGCACGGTGATTCCGAACGCGTTCATGTCGATGCGGAACTTGCCGTGCGACACGAGAGCGCCGCCTTGGCTCGTGATGTCGTAATGCACCGTGATGGGGCGCGTCTGCCCGTGCAAGCTGAGCGTCCCCTGCACGTCGCCCTCGGTCTTGTGTCCGTCCGTCGGCAGACTCAAAGACCCCCGAGCCACGGTCAGCGTCGTGACCGGAAACTTGGGCACCTCGAGATACTTTTCTCGCATGTGCTGATCGCGCAGATTGATGCCCGTCGTGAGCTTCGCGAGGGCGACCGAAATCGTGATGTTGTCCGCGTCTTCGGTCTCCGTGAGCTCCGGTGTCGAGCCGGTAATCTTCAGGCCCGCGGGGCCCGAAGCCTCGAAGCCCACGAGCGCGTCGGACGCTCCGGAGCGCGCGGTGCGCTCGGCGGCGCCCGTGCTGATGATGAACCCTGAAGCCGCCGCGATTCCGAGACTTCGTAGTCGCACGATGCGCACCTCGTCTGGACGCGACATAGCTTCGGCCGCTTCGCTTTCGCAAGAGACGATTGTGTGACTTTTGTGCGAATGCCTGCCGATCCCACCAAAAGACTCTTGCGACGCCCGCCATGGGCACGTAAGGCCCTCGTCCGGTTCGCGACGAGCCACCATGAAAGCCTCACGTCTTGCCTTGTGGGCGCTCCGACTGGCCGTCGGGTTAGCGCTTTGCCTGTCGTCAGGGAGCGCGAGCGCGTATCCGTGGATGATCCGTCATGGGTACACCGGGTGTATGCCCTGTCACACCGATCCGTCGGGGGGCGCCGGAGCGCTGACGGAATACGGACGGGCACAAAGCGATCTGCTTCTTCGCATGCGCTATGGGGAGACCTCGGATTCCGGAGAGGCCGACAAGACCGCGGGCCTGCTCTTCGGCCTCGTGGCCACGCCTCCCGAGCAGCTCCGACTGGGAGGAGATTTCCGCGAAGCCTTTTTCAGCGAGAAAGCCGAGGGCGCCCCGGTGCTCCAGGAGCTCATCACCATGCGGGCCGATCTCTATGGCGATGTCCGCGTTGGTCGGTTTCGGGCGGCCGGTTCCATCGGATATGTGCCGCAGGGAGACCTGCCTGCAGCGCTCACGAGCAACGCGTCCGACAACATCGTGTCGCGCGAGCATTGGCTCGGCGTCGAGCTCGACGACGATGGCGCGTGGCTGCTCCGAGGGGGCCGCATCACCCTGCCGTTCGGAATTCGCATGATCGAGCACACGCTCTGGGCGCGTACTTTGACGCGCACCGATCTCGACGACAACCAATCGTACGGCGTGTCGCTCTCCTTCGGTCGAGACAAGCTGCGCGGCGAGCTCATGGGAATCGCGGGCAACTTCGAAATTCACCCCGATGAGTTTCGCGAACGCGGCTACACGACCTACGTGGAATATGCGCCCACCACGACCCTCGCGCTCGGCGCCAGCAGCCTCTTTACGCGGGCCACGCGCGACATCATTTACGACGTGACCGACTATAGGTACGCGAACGGCGTTTTTGCTCGATATGCACCTGCGCAGTCGTTGGTGCTTTTGGGCGAGATGAACTCCGTGTACCAGTCGCTCACTTGGAACGGGCATCGCGGCGGCTTCGCGGGGTTCGTGCAAGCGGACTATGAATCGGTGCAAGGTTTTCACCTGATGCTCACCGGTGAGACGATGAACAGTGGCGGAGCCGGGGAGCCAACGTCTTTCGATGGGTGGCTATCGGCGGTGTGGTTTTGTCTACCGCACGTCGATCTACGCGGCGATGTAATTTATGCGAGCTTGGGTATTCCACCGGTCACGGGCTCTCCCGCGACGCACTCCGGCGTGACTACGTGGCTCGCCCAATTCCACGTCTTTTTGTGAGCCGCTGTGATGTCGCTCGCCGTCCAAAGCGTTCGAAAGCGTCCCGTGGCGAAGGCGAGCCTTTCTCTGCTTGCCCTTGGGAGCGCACTGGCGTGGGCCTCGCCCGCGATGGCCAGCCCGAGCTTTCCGGCCACGGTCGATGCCGATCTCGATCTGCCGACGACGTGGGTCGAGAAAATGGTCGCGCCGCCCGATGGGTGTTTGCTGTGTCATAAGACCGAAGCCGGCGGCCTCGGGAACACCAATGCCTTCGGTACGGAGATGAAGCGAAGCGGTGCCACCGCGGAGGTGACCGCGACTGTGAAGGGGGCGCTTGCAAGCATCGCCGCGAGCGACCCGCTGGCCATCGCCGATATCAAGATGGGGGAAAACCCCAACGACGACGCCAAGTGGCTCGCCGGTTCGACTTCCGTCGACCCCGTGCCGGGCTACGGTTGCGGATCGATATCGCCTGGAGAACCGCGTGGCTTTGGGAAGCTCGGCATTTTCGGGCTCATCGTGGCGGCGATGATGGCGCGGCGAGCGCGATCCCGGAGAGGCATTTTCCAACTCCCCCTCAGACGACGCGAACGCTGACCTGTCGATCGTGTTGGAGGAGCAAAACCTCGATCCTACACGCCGAGCTTTGCCCCTCACGGGCGGGTGTTAGCCTATTCTCGCACGCGGTCGCTCGATGCTCTCGCACCCAGGCCCGGTCACCGTCGAACGGCTGCCCGACACCGATCTCGTCGCCATCGCGCAGACCATCGTGATCGACGTGGGCTCGTTTCCGAGCCCGAGCAAAGCGCTCGGCGTCCTTCCGTTCGAGCGAGTGTTCGTGGCACGGATGCCCCCGGGGGCGCGCGTCGTTGGATTTGCCCTGGCGCGCTGGCAAACCCGCGAGGCTTACATCGAAAGATTCGCCGTGGACCGTGATCGTCGGAGGCGGGGCGTGGGCAGGAGCCTCTTGCGAGGTCTCGTCGCCGCAGCGGAGGCGGAGGCGGTGAAGGCGCTTGCCCTGCACGTCTCGGTCTCGAATCCCGCTGCCGTCGCGCTCTATAGAGCCGAAGGGTTTCGGGTCGACAGCCTGCAGCGTGCGTTTTACCGCTCGGGGCTCTTCGACCGCGACGGCGACGCCTACAGAATGCGCGTGCTTTTGAGGCGATGAGGCGGCTCTCGCAAGAACCCATCCAGAGATCGAGGGTCACCAGACGATGTCTCACCCCGCACGGTGCAACCATCCAAGGAGCGCGGCCCGCATGGCCTGATGAAGATTGAGATGCTTGGATCGAGCCTTGAGCTCCACGTCCTCCCAAACGGCGGCAGGGAGCCGGACCGAGCGGACCACGGTCTTCCGACTCTTACCCTTGCCAGGGTGTCCCCGCCGCAGAAGAACGGCATCGGGCCCAAGCTGGGGCATTTCCCAGAGCGCTAGCAGAGAGGGCCCGCCGCGCTCGTTCGCGCCGGCAAACGCGTTGCGCCTCGGCGGGCCGAAGCGCGCGAAATCGACCTCTAGGTCGAGGATGTCAGTCGCTTTCGTAGTGCGCCTTTTCATGCTTCGTGGCCTTTCGCGCGCTAATGATTCGAATCGTGAACGCAGTCACTTCGGAGTGCACCACATAGAGCAGGCGACGCCTCTTCGAGTACCCGATCAGAACGAAGCGCGTCTCGTGAAGCGTGTCCGGGTAGTAAGCGCCAAGCTCGTCCTCGAATGCGGTCTCGGCGTCTTCGAACGAAACCCCGTGCTTTCGGAGATTGGAGGCCGCCTTCTTTGCATCCCATTCGAACTGCACGGATGAAATGTATGACAATACATCGAGAGGAACAACGTTCGCGCGGGACTGGAGCTCGAGCCTCGGGATCGCGAGCCCGTTTCGATCGACGTGTTAGCCTAGTCTGGCCGCCCGCGGTCGCTCGATGCTCTCGCACCAAGGGCCGGTCACCGTCGAACGCCTGCCCGACACCGATCTCGTCGCCATCGCGCAGACCATCGTGATCGACGTGGGCTCGTTTCCGAGCCCCAGCAAAGCGCTCGGCGTCCATCCGTTCGAGCGAGTGTTCGTTGCGCGGATGCCCCCGGGGGCGCGCGTCGTTGGATTTGCCCTCGGGCGCTGGCAAACCCGCGAGGCTTACATCGAGAGATTCGCCGTGGACCGTGATTGTCGGAGGCGGGGCGTGGGCAGGAGCCTCTTGCGAGGTCTCATCGCCGCAGCGCAGGCGGAGGCGGTGAAGGCGCTTGCCCTGCACGTCTCGGTCTCGAATCCCGCTGCCGTCGCGCTCTACAGAGCCGAAGGGTTTCGGGTCGACACTCTGCAGCGTGCGTTCTACCGCTCGGGGCTCTTCGACCGCGACGGCGACGCCTTCGGAATGCGCATGCTTTTGAGGCGATGAGGCGGCTCTCGCAAGAACCTCGAGCCGCAACGGAGCGCGAGTTGTGCTACATACTCAACATGAACGGGAAGAGACGGCGCGCCGGCGCAACTGAAACATTCTCGGTCTCGGTCGACGCGGGCACGAAGCGTGCACTGCGAAGCCTCGCCGACGCGGAGTTCGAGGGCAACCTCTCGGCACTCGTGACCAACTTCGCTGAGGAGGCCCGGAGGCGAATGGCTTCGGCGGCGTACCTCCGCAAGAGCGGCATACCGAGGCTGACCCAGGGCGAGGCCGAGACCCTCGAGACGCAAATCCAGCGAGAGATCACGAAGGCCACTCCGCGGCGCACACGGCGTCGCGTCGCGTGATTCCCAGGTACGTTCTCGACACCGGCGCCCTGATCGCCGCCGAGCGCGGCAAAGAGCGCGCGGCGCGATTCTTTCGCCTAGCCCACGTCGGCCGCGCGCGACTCGTGGTGCCACTGCCGGTCGTTGCCGAGTGGTGGCGTGGGCGGACGGATATACGCGACGCCATTCTCGGCGCGACGTCCGTCGTCGCGTCCGTCGACGCGGCGAAGGCTGCCGGCGTAGCGCTCGCGCGCATCAGGAACGTCGACGGCAGGATGACGGTCGACGCAATCGTGATGGCAACGGCAGCTCTGCTCGACGCTGTCGTCGTTACGGGAGACGTCGCCGACTTCGGCCGCCTCGAAGCGCACTTCCCAGGCGTTACTCTCCTCACGGCCTGAGGATGCCGTTCTCGGGAGGTGACGGCGAGGTGCCCAGGCGGCGCCCGAGGGGGGAACGGTCGGCTCTTATTCTCGCGTAGCTCGCGCGAAGGCGACCGCGTGCCGAAAGAGGCGGACGTTTTTTGCGATGCTGTCCGCGTGCAGGGTGAGCACTACGTTCTGGTGTTCGTGCTCCACCGTGATCTCGAGCCACCCTTCCGGCGTCAAGGACCCCAAAGGCGCCTGGGCGGACGCGCTCGCCTCCGGGAAGTGTACTCGCGCGCCAGCGCACTCGGCCAGGCGCGCCCAGGGTTCGGAGCCGACCGCGCTCGGCGCGAGGGCGAGCGTGGTTCCGGTGACTTGCGCCGTGCCCGAGCACGTGTCGCGCATATAGGTAGGCTCAACATGCTGGACGGCTGCCGCGGGCAAGGCACCCAGCGCGTCGCGCCAGGCTTGCACGTCGTCGCACGGCGAGACGTCCGCCTTGGTCGCAGAACGGGCCCCAGCGGGGTCGACCGTTTTGGCGCCCGGTGGCGACAGGGTCTCCGAGCACGCGCAAGAGAGCGCTATCAGGCTGCAAGTTCCCGCGAGACTGGTGCAAAGTGACATCGGGATCGCCTCCGGCTCTGAAGAGAGATACGCACGGGCGGCGGGTTTGTTTCGCGATATCCCCCGGGGTCGAAGGCACGGGCATCATCAAGGAAAGTGAGCGCTCAAGTAGCTCACGAGGATGGGATCATCCGATTCCCCGGCCGAATCGCCGGTTCCGTCGTAGTCGAATCGCAGGGTCGGCAGTCCGCGAGCAGTCAGTCGGTCGGCGAGATGGCGGTACGTACGGTGGACGGCCATCACCACGGCCTGAGGATGCCGTCCTGGCGAAGTGATGGCGAGGTGGCCAACGTCGGTATGTTGACTAAATTGGTCATGTTGAACGATGGTTCAAGTCGAGTAATATAGTCATGTGGTACGCGAAGCAGACTATCTAGGCGACGCCCGCCGACTGCTCGCCTCATGGCTCGACCACCCCCGCTTTCGCGTCGAACGTGAAGCGAAGGACGGTCCAGACTTGACCGTCGAACTCGGCACAGTTCGCTTGGTCGTCGAGATGAAGTCACCGGCAACAGCCGCAAGCATCGGCGCGGCGGTCCAGCAGGTGAAGAAGTATGCGGCGCATGGTGGACGACGCAGCGTGCCGGTTGTCGCCACCTCGTTCATGGGGGAGGCGGGCAAGCGTCTCTGCGATAACGCAGGGGTCTCCTGGTTTGACCTATCCGGGAACGCCCACATAGTGGCGCCCGGCTTGCGCATTTTCGTGGAAGGGAAGCCGAACAGGTTTGGGCGCCGTGGGCGGCCCTCCACGGCGTTTGCCCCCAAGAGTGCTCGCATCGCTCGGCGGCTCCTCATCGAGCCTGGCCGCTGGTTCCGGCAGCAGGAGCTTGCTCGCGAGACGGGGCTCGACGCAGGCTTTACTAGCAAGATCGTCCGTCGGCTCGAACAAGACGCACTTGTCGAGCGCAACAAGGCCGGTGCCATCCACGTCAGCAAGCCCGATCTGGTGCTCGACGCCTGGGCGGAGGTGTACGCGTTTGAGAAGCACTCGATCCTGCGGGGTCACGTTACCGCGCGCAGCAGCGAAGACTTGTTACGAACACTGGCGGACGCTCTAAAGGGCCGCAAACTGCGGCATGCAGCGACCGGGCTCGCCGCAGCTTGGCTCCAAACTGAGTTCGCCGGGTTCCGGCTCGTGACCTTCTTCATGGCCGCTCAGCCCAATGCGGCCCTCCTCAAAGCAATGGGGTTTCGCGAGGAGCCGAAGGGAGCGAACGTTTGGCTCGTGGTCCCCGACGACGTGGGCGTGTTCGACGGCTCGAGGGACATCCAGAACATTCCCTGTGTCCACCCCGTTCAGACCTACCTCGACCTTCTTGGGCATCCGGAACGGGCACGCGAGGCCGCCACGGAGTTGAGATCCCGTCTTCTGAAGTGGAGGGCTTGATGCCGAAGCCCAGCACCGCCGCCGGCTACGCAGGCGGGCAGGTGGCCAATGTGCGCGCCACGTGCCTGTACCTCGCGACGAAGCTCGGGGACCTGCTCGACGAGCTTGTCATCGTCGGTGGCTTGGTGCCGACGTTACTCATCGATCAGGCTGGAGCGGGCATCGAGAAGCACGTCGGAACGCTGGATCTCGACGTGGGGATGCAGGTCGCAATCCTCGACAACCGGAGATACGAGGCCTTGACGCAGAGGCTGCGCGCCGCGGGCTTCGGACCAGATACGAACGAGAAAGGCAATCAAACGCGCCAGCGGTGGCGGATCGATGGCCCACCCAAGGTGACCCTCGACTTTCTGATCCCGCCCAGCCGCGAGGGGGACCGGGGAGGCGATCTTCGCGACATCGAACCGGACTTCGCGGCCATCATCGCGCCTGGACTTCGCCTTGCCTTCCTCGACTCTGTGAAGGTCACGCTTTCCGGCCGGACCATCCGGGGTGAGGAAGCCAAGCGGCAGGTCATGGTGTGCGGACCAGGAGCCTTCGTGGCCATGAAGGCATTGGCCTTTCGCAGCCGAGGCGAAAATAAGGACGTCTACGATCTCGTCTACGCCGTAAGAAACTTCGGGGATGGACCAGCCGCAGTAGCAGCTCGGTTCGAGCCTCTCGCGAAGGAGCCCGACACACAGGAGGCGATACGGATCTTGACCGAGGATTTCGAAACCGCCGGGCATGTAGGCCCGCTAAGAGCGGCCGAGTTCCTCCACGGTGGGCCCAACGACGAGGCTCAGGCCGATGCGTGGGGCGCGGTTCGAAACCTGCTGGATCGACTCAGTTGACCAAAATGAGCAAGTTGCACCGACGTTCAAGAAGTCGAATTTAAGCAGGCCCAGGGGCCAGTCGATCAGGCGGGGGCGCGGCGGCATGGAGACGGGTGACGACACGGACCCCGTTTCAAGCCAGCGAATCTAAAAGACGGCAAAGGCGTTGGAGCGGGCGTGGCCAGGGGCGCGGGCTGCGGGTTCAACCGCCCACGGGGGTCGAAGGCCTGTCATCATCAAGGAAAGTGAGCGCTCAAGTAGCTCACGAGGATATCGACGAGTTTCTGTTCGGAAGCGCCGGCAAACGTGTGCTCGGCCCCCTCCACGATCTCGTATGCGAAGTTCTTGTGGCCTTGCAGCCGGCACGCGTTGTCGCCTAGGTACTTCGCGATCAGGTCCCGTCCCCCATCGTCGTCGCCAAGCACGAAGAGCGACGCAAGCCCTCGATCGCACATCGCACGGACCTGCCGCTCGACCTCGGTCACGCGGGGGCGGCGTTTGGGGATGCGGTCCCGCAGCAAGGCCAAACCCTTGTCCGCATACCAGCGAGCTCCTTCGCTCGGAAACTTCACTAGACGCCGCATGTCGATTCGTCCTCGCAAGGCGCGCCCCCAAAGTCGACCTTCGAGCAGAGTGCGCGCATAAGAACGGTCGGGCAGGACCGGCTTGATCGTGTCGCCCTCTTTCATCTCGAAGGCGTAGGGGCTGATCAAGACCTGACCGGCCACTCGAGGGTCCTGGACCGCCGCGTGATAGGCGAGGTAAGCGCCGGCGCAGACGCCTATGAGCACGAAGCGCTGCGAGGTCGTTTCATGCCCGAGCATGGTCATGGCGCTCCGGACGTCGGCCACCGATTTCATGGCGTAAAGAAGGTTCTCCGGCTCGCCGGGCGCGGCGCGGCTGTCGCCCAAGCCGCCGACATCGAAGCGGAACGTTGCATAGCCGCACGAAGCCAGTTGCCGCGCGAGCTCGACGTAAAGCCGATGCGGTCCGACATGATGGTCCGCTCCCGAGTTCAAGAAACATAGAACGGGCCGATTGCCTGACGCGTGTCCATCCGGCTCGGTCAAAATACCGAATAGCCGCTCGGCCTCGCCAAAGACGATGGGCCTTTCGCTCAGCGTCGCGCCGCCGGCCACGGACGTCAGTGCGGACGCCCTGGATCCACCGCCATTGGGTGCATAACTCGCTCCCTCAGACCGGGGCGCCTCGCCGATCCATCCGACGACAAGGTCGAGCGTGTCAAAGGGCACGATCGAGTCGTACGGGTCGTCGCGCATCATCTTCCGGTAGCCGGTCCTGGTGGCAAGCCGCACGTCTGCTCCGTGGGCTTTGACATGGGTCGCCAATTGGGTCTCTTCCTCCTTGGCGACGTCGCTCTGCGACAGGAGCAGCATGCGAGCGCCAACGCGCGTGGGGTGCGCGAGCAAGTCGACGGCGGCTATGTCAGCGAGCGTCTCGCGCGAAAAGTGGTAACCGCCGACCTGCGCGCTGCCGTCGGTCGGCCGGCCGGCCGCCGCTCTCCTGCTTTGCACCAGGTGAAAGGCAACCATCTCGCGGCTGTACGTTCGACCGCGTATCACCGGCGCCCACGCGATTAGGCATTCGATGTCCGTACGCTCAGCGGCCACGAGCATCGCCAGCGTGGCTCCGAAGCGCACGCCGAGTAGCGCCACGCGCAGCGCGCCCGAGCGCGCGCGAGCTTCGTCGATGGCCGCATGAACGCTCGCGAGCCAAGCCCGCATTCGGCCGGGATCGTCGGATTCCCCGGCCGAATCGCCGGTTCCGTCGTAGTCGAATCGGAGTGTCGGAAACCCGCGAGCGGACAGTCGGTCGGCGAGATGGCGGTATGTGCGGTGGACCCCCATCACCTCGTAGCCGATCGGGCTGCACAGCACCACGGCGAGTGGGGGCCGCGCGACAACCGGTGCCGGGTGATAGAAGCCGAAAAGCCGACGGTCTTCCGGTCCGAAGATGATCGGCACCATCGCCCCGGACTTCTCCTCTTGATCTGGTATCAGCGCCTCGCCCACCTCGGCCACCAGGATACCCCGGCGCCACGAACCGGGGGTGCGCGATACTTTCTTGCAGGGCCGGTCCGTCACGCCAGGAGCTACCCAGGCCGTTGAGGGCGCTGGCACAGGTCCGAAGCCGCGAGCCCGCGCCGGACGTGGATCGGCGGTCAGGTTTCGCTGACGGTCGTTAGACACCAGTTAGACACGATAAGGAAACCAGCCAGGATCACGGATCGGAACTTGCCGTGACAATTCGTAAGCTTAGTCCATTTCCGCTTGACGAAGGGCTGCTATACGGCAATATGCGACAAAGGCTCCAAGAGTGCCTTCGGGCGAAGAAGGACGATGACCGGCGCACTCGTACCTTCTTGCGAAAGACGAGCCTGACCCTGCGGAGGGGTTTCGTTACCAAGAATGCCTACTAGTCTTGTGACTCGCCGAAACTCGGCGGCGCTCATAACCCGTATGTTCGTCGCACTCGTTTGTATGTCTCTTAGCCAGGCGTGCTCGCGTCCGCCCGTCAGCGTGAAGAGCATACCAAGCGCCGTCGTCTCGCGACGCAGCGAGGTCCTCGATCCTGCCCTCCTGAACGAAGCGGTCGGGGAACGCGAGGGTGATGCGTACCGCCTCGGCGCGGGAGACTTGCTGCTCGTGGCCGTGTATGGGCATCCCGAGCTGTCCATTCTACCCTTTCCGCCCCTCGGGGCCGATAGCAGCGTCATGTCTCGTCCTGCGGGCTTGCTCGTCGACAATGACGGCACCGTTCAGCTTCCGCTGATCAACTCAGTGAAGGTCGCTGGGCTGACGGCCGCCCAGGTGCGAGATCTGCTCGAGTCGAGGCTTTCGGAATACGTCAAGGATCCAAAGGTAGCGGTCCAGTTACTGTTCGCCGGGAATATTCGCTATTACCTATTGGGCCAGTTCACAAATCCAGGCTTGAAGTACTCCGATAGGCCGCTCGGGCTGCTTGAGGCTCTGACGCTTGGAGGGTCGATCAACCTCCCGGCCGCCAGTCTGCGCAGCGCTTACGTGGCTCGCCGAGGCAAGAAGCTCCCGGTAGATTTTCGCCGGCTGATTCTCGAAGGCGACCTGATGCAAAACGTCCGGCTCAAATCGGGAGATGTGGTGGTGGTCCCCGATCGTCAGACGGAGCAGGTGTTCGTTTTCGGTGGCGTCCCGGCGAGCAACCCGAGCGGCGGTGCAGTCCCTTTCGTCAACGGGCACCTTTCGCTGCTGCAAGCGCTGGCGCTGGCGGGATTCGGGATGGCCGAGCACTTCCAGGGACGCCTTTCGGACGTCCATGTTATACGCAGCGAGGCCGATCGCGGAGAGTTTTTCATCGTCGACGCGAACGCGATCATGGAAGGTGAGGCCGCCCCTTTCGAGCTAGCTCCCGGAGACATCGTTTACGTCCCGGTGACGGCACTCGCAAACTGGGACATGGCGCTCAACGCGATTATTCCGTTCCTGGACGCGGTTTCGGGCGTTCTTCAACCGTTCGTTCAAATCAAGTATCTATCGGGGCACTAAGTCAGGGCACCACCTCATCGGCTGCCGAGGCTGCAAACGTGTCGCGCAATGGGTAAACGTAAACCACGTAAACCATTAGGTTAGCCAGGGCGGCCTGAGAAACGCGGCTCGCTCCACGCGCTAAGTTTGGGAACATTTGGGACGCAGGCAGGTGAGTTTCTCGAAACAACCAGCGGCTGGGCAGCACGCGTTGCCGCACCTCGCTGGGGCGGGTTGCCGATACTACGTGCGCAGCTGGGTGCGTATGCTAGCTGTGAGGTGACGTGATCCACGCCACTATCTAGCTAGCCACTCGTCCAGCCAAGGCGACGTTGCAAACATGAGCCAGTACCCCGAGCCCCCAGCGCCACCATCGCGGCCGCCCTCCGCCGTTTCATTGGAGCGTGCACCGCACTACAACCTCTCCCTCCGATCGCAGGAGTTTCATCCGCCTGCTGCGGACGCTGTTGACGTAGCTCAGCTCTTCACAAGGCTGCGGCAGAATCGACGTCGGATTTTCATCATAGCGGCTGTCGTCTTTGGTCTCGCCCTTGGGCTGATGTTGCTCTCGAGGATGACGTTCAAAGCGACGGCGCTCATGTATCTCGGTGAGCTCGAAGCCAAGGAACGCCCTCCCGGATCAAACCGCGATGAAGATGAAGTGGAGCTTTCCGGAGGCGGGGAAGGAGACCTGGCTAGCGACATCGAAATTCTGAAGAGCACCTCGCTCGTGACCCGAGCGGTCCTCGCTTCCGGGGCCAATGTGACGGTGAAACCGAGCGACTGGACGCCGCCTCGTTACTGGCAATGGTATCTCTCCGGGCGGTCGACCGACCTTCTTGACGTGGCCGCTAAAGAAATTATGGCGGTAAACACATCGCTCTTGGATCGGTCGAAGGCGAGCGACGAATTCCACGTGCACTTCCTCACGAACGTAGACTACGAGATCAGTCACGACCCCAGCAGGTTCTGGCCCTGGGCGCATGGGCCCGCAACGGTGGTCGGACGAGGCCGGATCGGAGAAAACGTGAAAGCGGGGGGGGTGTCGATCACCTTGACCCCTGGGACGGATCGGGGCCCGACCGCGGGCGCCGACTACAATATCGACGTCAAATCGGTAGACGACGTCGTCACTTCGGCGCTCAAGGGCGCCCTGGAGGTAGAGCCTCCGACGACGAAAAGCAAGGTCATGGCCAGCGCCTCAGACAGACTCAAACTAGCGACTCTCAGCTACGAGCACAAGTCTCCGCGATGCGCCGCGGGCTTCCTCGACCAACTCCTGTCCGAGTTTCTCCAAGCGCGCCAATCGTGGAGGACGGAAACGGCTACCGCGGCCGAAGCGTTCCTGACCAACCAATTGGGCGCCACGCGACAGCTGCTCGAGGACTTACAGCTCAAACTTGCGGCCTATCGAACCGAGCACGGAGTGGTGGTTCTCGACAGCGAAGCGAAATCCATCGTCGATCAAATAGCAACATACGAGGAGCAGCGCGTCGCGGCGCGGCTCGAGGCCGCGTCACTCGCCGACTTTCAAGGAAAGCTCAGACAGGATAGGACCCAAGGCCAGAGCCCACCGGCAGAGGCCTACATGCTGGGTGAAGCGAAGGATGACACGGTGCTAACATCCCTTGCCTCATCGCTCTCCGAAGCCCAGCAAAAACTCACCGATCTTCAGTCACGCTTCAACGGGCCGTCTCTGGAGGTACGGCACCAGCAAGAGCAGGTTGAGGCTCAACTCCAAGGCGTCCAAAGTTACGTGAGCAACCGAGCAGCGAGAGCCCGCGAGAACCTCCGCGTCCTTGATGGCCTCATTGGCCAATACGAAGAAAAGTTGAAAAGCGTGCCCGCAGCCCAAATGGGCATGGCGCAACTGACGCGCGAAGCGGAAGTGTACAGCGCGATGTACTCATTTCTTCTCAAGCGGCAACAGGAAATGGGACTGGTGAAGGCATCGACTATATCAAAGGACAGGGTATTGGATCACCCGGATATACCCTACAAAGAGACACCGCAGCGCTTGATTCTCGTTTTAGTCAGCGCGCCCTTCGGTCTCATGCTTGGCGCTGGCCTGGTGCTTATGCGAGGTCTCTTCACGGGGCGACTCCAACACCCCGGGGACGTCCAAAGGTACTTGGGTCAATTACCGATTGTTGCGACGATTCCCCTTGCGCCGCACGGCAGCGACGCCCGCAACTCCCCAGAATTCATTGAAGCATTCCGCACGCTCCGCACGAATGTGCTCACCGCGTGCCGGCGCGATCGCGGAAACTTCGTACTGGTGACGTCCCCCTGCGGCGGAGATGGCAAGACGACCTGCGCGTACTTTCTCGCGGACACTCTTGCCCGGACCGGTCGGTCGATACTGCTCGTGGAAATCGTTTCGCACGATTCGCAAGAGGGGCGTCGGGCCGAGGCGCCTGTTGTCGCTCAAGGCACGAACGGTGGGGTCGCCTTATCGTGTCTGGAGGCCTGGCGAGAGAAGGTTCAAAACATCAATGTGACGGCGGACCATCCGTTGCATGCCCTTCGCGTCGCCGCCGCTCCCGGGACCGACCTCCTGTCGACAACAACGATGCTGACGTTTGTCGAAGACGTGCGCAAACTCTACGAGTTCATAATATTTGATGTTCCCGCCTATCCCGCTGTCTCCGATGCGCTCGTGCTATCGGATATCGCCGACTGCGTTCTCGCAGTGCTTCGTCTCGAACATACGTCCCGTGCGCTTGCAGCCGAAAACGCACGACAACTTTCGAGCATGTCGGCGCGTTACGGCCTGATTCTCAACGGCTCTCGGTCGTGAGGACATCTTTGGCTGCGCCCGTGTAATCCAATGAAATGGAAGATCGCTGCAACTACGTCATGCACACTCTTCTGGGCTGCCTCGTCAGCTTTCGCCTTTACGTGGGGTGTTGTCGGCCACAAAATGTCTGGCCGGGGCATTGAAGAGGATTTTGAGATCCTCGAGGCTCGAGGGCTGACCACGTACCGATTCGACGTTGCGCTTAAAGCGGACCGTCCGGACGAGGCAACTAGGCTACAGAAATTGCTCGCCCTGGCGGACGCGCATCACGTTATCCTGCATCCGATCCTTAAGGTGCCCTTTACATGGAATGATAATGCGACGGACGATGGTAAGTATCCGAATACGGAAAATGGGCTTGAGGCGCAAGGCTATGAGCGCGTTTACCCCGTAGTACTCAAGTTTAGCCGTGATATATACGATTGGGAATTGGAAAACGAGCTCAGCCTCGCAACGGGCGTCAAACATGGAATCGGCAACAGTCCAAGGGACTACGAGACCTCCAAGGCCCACCAGTGGGCCGCCGTGCTCCGGGGAATGTCGAGAGCGATTCGAGATGTGCGGGCCGCGACTGGGCGGCCCCTAAGGACGGTCGTGGACGTCCCCGAGGTGGATTTTGGTTTCGTCCCATTTCTAGAACAGAATGGCGTAACCATTGATAAGGTAGCCTATCATTATTATTACCCCTTCGAGGCGACGCCAATGAAGACTTACGCCTTGAACTATAACGGCACATTCGACATCTTTGCTGAACTTGGCAAGTTGGGGAAGCCTGTTATTATAAACGAATTCAACGCGGGCGAAATTTATGATCCCCGCAATCATAAGCCCTACGACGATGCAAAGGCTCTTGCGAGCCTGAAGGTGCATATAGAATATATTTTGCGCCAGACGAAGGCTAATATAGAGGGTCTCGAGTATTATGAGCTGTACGACGACGCCGATCTTAGTGATCCGGTTATGTCGAACTTTGGGCTGATGCATGATGCGGTCCACCTCAGGACGCAGATGCTACTGGCCGCTGTGTATGCGTGCGGTAAGCTTTCCACGGAGGAGCAGAGGGCCGTGGCCCGTAGTGGATTGTTCACCCAGACTGCTCTTGCTGCCAAGCTTAGCCGATGCCGCGAGGTGAGACCCTAACTCGTAAGGTCAGGTGATCATGACTTCTCAAACGGATCCGTCGGCAACGCGCCCCCTCGTTTCAGTCATAATACCGACTCAGAATAGATCGCGCTTGTTGAAGCGCTCGGTGCTCTCCGTGTTTGGTCAAACGTATAGCAACGTCGAAGTGATTGTTGTGGACGACAAATCGGACGAAGACATCGGCGCGGAGCTTGCGACGCTGAAAGCGGCTGTTAAGCCGCTCCGAATTGTGCGAAACGTGCGAGCCGTTGGGGCTCAAAGGTCCAGACTGATCGGTGCGCAGACGGCGACGGGATCGGTTGTTGCGTTGCTCGATAGCGATGACTGGTGGGCGCCAACTAAGGTGGAAGTGCAGGTCGCCGCGCTTGAGGCGCGTCCGGGAGCTCTCGTATCGTGCCGCTCGACGTTGGCGACGAACGGAAAGGTTGTCCCTGTGTCGCCGATCGCGGAGCGTGAGAGGGTGGAGGACTTTCTCTATGTGCGCGGCGGCTTTTTGCAGAGCAGCACATTTCTTGCGTCCCGGGAGCTCATGATTGAAGGTCTCGCCAACAACCTACAAGGGTGCCACGACGATCCCTGCCTCGCGATGTACCTTTGGGGAAGGGGTGTACCGATCGTTCAGCTCAAACAGGCGCTCGTGCACTATGACGACTTTCCAAGGGAAGATCGCGTATCAACGAGCATAGAACGAGTGCAGAGGAGGCTGAGCTGGTGGAAGGCCGCGAGCGCTGGTTGGTCACCGGAGGCCAAAGCGGGATACCTGCTTCGTGAGACGGTTCGGGGATATTTGAAGATCGGAAATCGGACCGATGCCATCAAAACATTGGTCTCCTCCTATCACCCAAGGCTGGAGAAAATCTTATATATTAAGACCGTTGGTGCGATTGCTTTTGGAGGCAGCCCGCGGAGATTTTTTACGAGGGCGAAGGCTGTGTGAATGGAGCGGTCAGGACAATGTGTGGCCCGGTTGTTGACGGTACAGGGATACGAGTGCCGGGTATACGTTCAGGAAGAACGCGGCGGATTGCAGGTGGCCGGGTGACCACCTCGCCGAAGGCCGACCCAGACGGTGCCAACGGTCGAACAGGAGGTCGTCGAGCCTTTCGCCAGTGGAGGGATTGTGGAGGCGCGGGAGCACATCGGGCAGGTGCTCGATTGGCTCGACGGACGGAGCGAAGGAGTAGTTTGCTGGAGGTGCGCTGGGTCAGCCCACGGAGCTTTCGTCATGTTCGGCTATGAGTCTGTCGCACAGCTTGCATCTGACATCCGGGCGAAGCTTCATGCTGTGCCTCGCGACATCGACCTTGTTGTGGGGATACCGCGCAGCGGCATGATCCCTGCGTACCTCATCGGCCTATACATCAACCGCTCGGTAGTCGATCTGGGGACGTTTCTGGCCAATGGCTCAGCTCTTCACGGTCACTGGCGCGTAGTGGGGGTGGAGGTGCCCGAGCTGTGGGGCGCAAAGCACGTGCTTCTAGTCGACGATAGCGTATCGTCGGGCGCGTCTATGCGCGATTGCGTGCAGCGTGTGCACGCGACACCCTTTGCGGGACAGCTCACAACGTGCGCGGCGATCGTGGAGCCGTCGATGGTGAGTGCCGTGGATCTTCACTTCAGGGAGATGCCAATGCCTCGCATTTTCGAATGGAACATGTTCCATCACCCAGACATTAAGAACTCGTGCTTCGATCTCGACGGCATCCTGTGCATCGATCCTTCGGCGCTCGAGAACGACGACGGTCCGCGCTACCGCGAGTTCTTGCGCGGGGCTCGGCCGCGCTTCGCGCCGACGCAAAGAATAGGTCACATTGTTTCGGCGCGGCTCGAGAGATACAGGGGTCTAACGGAGGAATGGCTGACTCGTCATGGCATAAGGTACGGGATGCTGCACCTTTTGGACCTGCCCAACCAGGCAGAGCGAGTGCGCTTGGGCGCGCACGCGTCGCACAAGGCAAACGTGTACCAACGAACGGGGGCAGGCCTATTCTACGAAAGCGATCCCCAACAGGCGCAGGAGATTGCGCGGCAGTCGGGCAAGCCGGTTATCTGCACCGATGATATGCAGCTCTATCTGCCGACGAGGTTGGGGCTAACCTCGGGCGTCGCACACGCGAAGTGGCGCCTGAAAACGCCTCTCGGTCGGCTCAAAGGATGGTTGCGACGTCCGCGCATGTTCGGTTTGCCCGGACGGAGCGAGTGATGATCCACAGGAGGTAACGGGCCCGCCCTGTTGTGTGGTACTTGAACAGCCGGACTGACTTCAGTCTCATGTTCAGTTGACCTTGCATGCATCAGATGCTCGACGAGCAGGACCGCTGACTTTCGCTTGAGGTTGCGTCATCACATCGTCGACTGCGTGATGATTCTCTGGTAACGAGTCAGCGTGCCGACAAATTTAGCCATCGACGGCCCTTCGACGATCAGGGCGGCGGTCGCGACAGGGATCGGCCAGGCATGCCGGTTAGCCACGACCATGACCGGTACTGTAGTCCTGAGCCGTCTTTTATCTCCGACGGATTTTGGCCTTGCCGCGATGCTCGCCCCTGTCGTGGCCTTTGCCGCGCTGCTACAGGATATGGGCTTGACGCAAGCGGCCGTGCAACGGTCAAAGGTCACCGACGAGCATCTCAGCGCACTGTTTTATGTATCGGTCGGCGTCAGCCTCGCGCTCGCGCTGGCAATGATAGCGACGAGCCCCGTCGTGGCGGCGTTCTACCAGCGTTCGGAACTCACGATGCTCACCTGCGCCTTTTCAACTACTCTCGTCTTAACGGGAGCTGCGAGCCAGCCGACAGCCATCCTTCAGCGCCAGTTTCGGTTCGCTGCTCTTGCTTGGGCGGACGTCTTGGCCGCGATCGCGGGGCTGGCGACTGGCGTCGCGGTAGCGGTTACCTGGAGATCCTATTGGGCCTTGTTTGCGGGTCCGGTTGTGTATGCGCTCGTGCAGCTCGCCATCGTATGGATCAGCGCGAGGTGGAAGCCAGGCCCACCTGACTTCGGACACGGTTTTCGTCAGCTCATTGGGTTTGGCGGCAAGGTAACCACATCCAATATTTTGAACTTCGTATCAAGAAACGCTGACAATGTTCTTATAGGGCGCTACGCTGGCAGCTTGCAGCTCGGCTATTACGACCGCGCATACAGACTTCTGTTGTTTCCGCAGGCCCAGCTCAACGCGCCCCTCTCCCGGGTCATGTTTCCAACGTTATCTCGTCTTCAGGGTGACGACTTACGCTATCGATCAACGTACGTCGCCTGCGTCGGCATGATCCTCACGCTTGCCCAGCCGGGAACGCTCTTTGTTTTGACGCACGCGCACACGATCGTGCCTCTGGTGCTTGGTCGCCAATGGTCATCTGCCGCCGATATATTTGCTTGGTTGGGAATATCGGCTCTTTACCAACCGTTTACGTCGACGATTGGTTGGCTGTTTCTAAGCCAGGCGCGGACGACGGAGTATATCAAGATAGCTATCTATTGTACCGCGACGACTATTCTCTCGTTCGTGGTGGGCCTTCGGTGGGGAGCTCTCGGCGTCGCGACCGCGTATTGCATTAGCGACTATGTGTTGCGTGCGCCGGTGCTCATTTGGGTCGCGGGGCGGAGCGGACCGGTCCGGCGTCGGGATCTGTGCGCCATCGGGATAGCGCACGCACTGTCATTGTCGGCTGCGGTCGCGGCCAGCTTTGTGATGGACGTCGTGTGGCCGTACACCAGCCTGGCGACGGTCTTTGCGAAAATAATAGTCACGTATGTTGCTTACGTCGGCGCACTGTTCCTCAGCCGTAATGGGCGCGCGCTGATTGGTAGGGTGCACTCTACCATCGGTCTACTGCGCGCCGGCGCGAGTGGCGTCTGATGGCGGGGAGGCCGAGTCTTTGGGGCGAGCTCCTCCGTGCCGCACACCATGAGGGGAGCCCTTCGGATCTCGGTGCCTCCGACCGTCCAGCGCTCGCGCCGTGGCGAGTGATGGATACCTGCGCGGACGAGGCCCGGCTCGCCAAAGTCGGCATCGTGCGACGTTGGTTTGCCGACCGTAGAAGCCTGGATGAAATTAAATGCGATTCCTGACGATTTCCTCTCTCTTTCCCCCCGACGTGATCGGTGGCGCCGAGATGTGCGCCTACAATCAGGCGGACTGGCTCAGGCGAAAGGGTCACGAAGTTGCCGTGCTGACGACGGCTGGAACATCGGAAGAAGAACTTTGCGGGCAGGTAGTCGACGGCATCCGTATCTACCGGGTTCATATGCCCCGCCCGTATCCCACCATCAAGTTCCTCCAGGCGCCCCGGTGGCAAAAACCGGTCTGGCACCTGCAGGATCACCTCGATCCGCACAATCGACAGGTGGCGGCCAGGGTACTCGAGATGGTTCGTCCCGATGTGGTGCTGGTGCACCTACTGCCAGGGATAGGCTACAACGCACTCGAGGAGGTCGGCGCGCGCGACATCCCGGTCGTGTATTTTCTCCACGACCTAGGACTCGCTTGCGTGAAGATGTCGATGTTCCGCGGCGGCAAGACCTGCGCTGGCCAGTGTATGGTCTGCGCGGCGACCTCGTACTACAAGACATCGGTTCTAAGCCGCGTCCGACGGCTTGGATTCTGTTCGCCGTCTCGCGCTAATCTCGATCGTGTCTGCGAGCTAGTGCCGATCGGCAACCGTCCCCGCGCCGCGATCCTGAACGCCAACGCCTACCCGCGACCCACCGGAGCGCGCAGCTCGTCCGAGACGGTGCGTCTGGTCTACGTTGGCCGCCTGCACGCGACCAAAGGGGTCGACCTGCTCCTCGCGAGCGTCGGGCGAGCGCAGAAGACGATCGGTGGCCAACATCGCTTTAGGATCACGGTCGTCGGGAATGGTCCCGAAGAGGCGACGTTACGCGAGAAATATGGCGCCGCCCCCTGGTGCACGTTCACCGGCTTCGTCAGTCAGGCCGAGGTCGCCAATATCATGGTCGATAGCGATCTTCTGTGTGTCCCCTCGATCTGGTTCGAGAACTCGCCGGGCGTTGTGATCCAGGCCCTTGGCCTTGGTCTCCCAGCGCTGGCAAGCGATGTGGGCGGCCTCCCCGAGCTTGTGGAGGTAGATCGCAACGGCCGCTTAGTCCCGCCTGGCGATGTGGCGGCCTGGCAGGCCGCGCTGGAGGAGATCGTGTGCGACCCGGCGCGGCTCGGCCGCTGGCGCGCCTACGCGCTCGAGAACACATACCGCTTTGATCAGGATTACCTTGGCAACGAGATCCTGAAATTCGTCCATCAGGTCTGCGGGACGAGCGAGGTGAGTCATTCAGCCCCGGGGCTGACCGGTGCGTAAGGTTCTGAACATCGTCGCCGACGGAGCGGCCGGTGGGGGAACCACAATCGTGCTCGGTTTGTGCCACGACCTAGTTCGCGCCGGTTGGGCGGTCGCGCTGGTGACGCAGGACGATTCGTACGGATTTCATACGGCCAGGGCGTTGGGCGTCGAGGCGCACGGAGTGGATTTTTTTCGATCGCGCCTCGACCCGGCGGTACCGCGGAAGCTGGAGGCCGTGATCGACGCCGTCAGGCCCGACGTGGTTCACGCACACGGGGCTCGCGCGGGGTACCCGTTCTGTTCCAGCCGGCTGCGGCGACTCGAGGTACCGATGGTCTACAACGTGCACGGCTACCACTTCCTCAAGAAGGCGCTGCCGCAACGGCTGCTGGGTTGGGCGGCGGAGTGGCGAATCAGCGGGCGCGCCGATCATATGGTGCTCACCAGCCAGAGTGATCAGAGGATTGCACGACGCTGGGGTCTCGCGAGCGCCACATCCGACGCGACCACCCTTATCTACAATGGTGTCGATCCTACCGAGCTCGACGCTGTCGCGCGGACCGGCGTAACATATGATCTGGTGTTCGCGAGCCGAATGCATGTCCAGAAGAACCCGCTGTTCGCCGTCAAGGTGATGGCCGCACTGGCCAACGATGGCGTCCGCATGCTCGTGGTCGGTGGCGGCGAGCTGGAGGCCGCCGTAAGCACCCACGCGGCCACGTGCGGCGTCGCTGACCGAATCACGTTCACTGGAGCCCTCGGCCGGCGCGACGCGCTCGCCGCTGTGGCCTCCGCGAGAGTCTACCTGTTTCCATCGCTCTGGGAAGGGTTGCCCATGGGGCCGATGGAGGCGATGTACTACGGCATCCCGGTGGTTGCCTCACGTGTAGGGGGAACTGACGAGGTCGTCGCGGACGGCATCACCGGGTTTCTGATCGACGACTTCGATCCTGTCCGCTATGCGGGAGCGGTGCGCCGCCTGCTGCGCGACGAGCTTCTGTACACCACGATGGCGAAGGCGGCGCGGGGGCGAGTCGAGTCGCTGTTCCTGCGCGCTTCCTCCACGGCGGGCTATCGCGCTGTTTACGAGCGGGTCTCGTGAGCGACGCGGTCGAGCAGTCCACGCCGCGGGTCTGGCCGCAAGGATCCACTGCAGCTCGTGTCGGGCCACGCGCCGCCGCCATCGACCGCCTGTACGCTCGCCTCACGGCGATCGCGCTGATCCTTTGCGTGGCGAGCGACGTCTTCGGCGGCGTGGCGCGTTTCGCAATGTCGCAGCTCGGGGTGCCCTTCGTTTTGTACTTGCCCTTCGTGTTCAGCGGCGGCCTGGCAGCCGCGTATTTCATTTACCAAACCACCGCTTCGCGCCTCGACCTGCGCATCTTCGCGATCCTCGGATTCTTCGTCCTCTATACGATATACTCGCTCGTCATCGGCGTAGCCGACGGCGGCGCCCGGCCCGACATCGTCGCTTTCTCTCTCTATACCTGGACGCCTTTTTTCCTCGGGTTGGTGCTGGCTATTCAGGGCGCGGAGACGCGGCTAGTCCGCCACGTTCCTCTATGGTGGGCGTCAGCGATCGTTGGCGTCATCGTCAACTACTTTGTTCATTTCCCATGGACCGGATCGACCTTCGAGGTGCTCGGCCAGCAATCGGATGTCGCGCGCGGCTGGACCACAAACGGCCTCGAACGCCTGGCCGGCTTCTCGCGCGCCAGCTTCACGGCGGCCAACGAGATCGCTGTGTTTGGAATTCTCCTCGTCAGCCGACCGAAAACCCGTTGGACGGTGCGGGTCATCGTATGGATTCTCTCCCTGGCGGCGGTCGCCCTCACCACGACGAAGACTGCACTCGTGGCGATACTGTTCGTGCCCCTGATGCTGCGGCTCCAGCAGACGCTCCAGCACCGGTACGGCCGACGATTTGAAGGGCGGTTCTATCTCGCGATGGCGACGCTTGCGGCGTTGTCCGCGGTCATGGTGATGCTGCCGGGAAGCTCTGCGACTGGGGCGCTGCTTTCCAAATATTCCTTCGACGTCAGCTTTCTTACCTTGTCATCGATGCAAGGCCGAGCCGACGACATGTGGCCAAGGGCGTTCGCATTGATTACGGCTGATCATAATGCGCTCGAGTGGGTGTTCGGCAGAGGACTCGGGGGAATCGGCGCAGCGCAGTATATCTTCGATCCGCTCAACTCGAACGCCGCCGACAACATGTTCGTGTTCCTCTACGTCACCTTCGGGGCGAACTGTATCGTCTTCGCTGTTGCGATTTTTTCGCGTTTTGGTGCCGTTTTCCGGGAGGGGGGTTCGCGTTTCGAGCTGTTTTTCGCGCTGGCCGCGACCTTGCTGATGCTGGGGATGACGACCAACGTCATCGAGTCGGTCGTGCCGGCGATCGCGCTCGGGATCCTCGCCGGCAAGTCTTACCCAAGCCAGTTGGGTCGGGATCCGCAACCGAACGAATGAGGTGTGGCATCCATCATGCGACGTCGCGGTGGTGGTTCGTCGTGTTAGCCGCGATTATTCTTGCGTCAAAGCAAAGGTGCTGGCCGCGGCCGGCCGGTGTCGCCACCGGCGACGTAGGGTTCCATTTTCAGCATGACCGCCCGTCGTGGATATCCACCCACGACAAGGGGGCCAACACCTTCCGGATGCTACTCGGTACTTGGCCAGCCTTTTGTGCCGAAGACGAGAAATCGGAAGTTGTCCATCGACTGCGCGTTGTTTTCCTGATACGCGGAGAGCCGTGAACAGGGGCTCGGCCATCTATCGAACAGCCGTGGCGGCTTACAAAAGCGTTCCTCCGCACCTCAACCCGATTCTCCAAGTGCGCCAGATTCGGACCGGCCGCGAGCTCCGACGGCCGACCAAGCCCCTCCGGTTGCACGTGGGCTGTGGGAAGCGGCACATGGACGGCTTCATCAACATTGACATGCGGCCGACACGCGCAGCCGAATATGTGACTGACGTCAGGCGTTTGCCGTGTCCCGACAATTCTGCTGAACGGATCGAAGCGTACCACGTCATCGAGCACATACAGCACCCGGAAGCCGCAGCCGTCGTGGCTGAATGGTTCCGGGTATTAGCACCCGATGGCGTCCTCATCCTTGAGTGCCCCGAGATCGATGAGGTCGTGCGCCGCTACCTAAACGGTGACCTTCGGATGCTGGCGAGCATGTACGGCTGGCAGCGTTACGCGGGCGACACGCACTTCTACGGTTACAACGTCCCAAGGCTCACGGAGATGCTCAAGGGGACCGGCTTCCGGAAGATAGAGGAACGGCCGGCGCAGGACTACCACGCGAGGGAGGAGCCTTGTCTTCGTCTCGAGGCAACGAAGTAGCGTCCGAACTTTCAGCCTGCGCCGCTCATCAGGTCAACGGGGGCTCATTGGTAACTGGGGTCGACGAACGTAGCTCGGAGGCTTGTCTAAATTTGCAGCGATGCGACGGCCTGGCTGGCGGGGGACCGTCACCCTCTCGGGGCTCGCGGCAGCGACTCACGGTCGTGGCCTCCTGCAGCCGGCCCGGTACTGGCTCCCTGGCCCGTCCGAAGGGGGGAGTTCACGGGGGCCGGACTTGGCCGGACTGACGACCGTACGCGATGTTTGATCCCTTGCACGCGGTTGGCCAAATGCGCTCGCAGGTTCGCTCGTGGCTTTGGGCGAAGCTCGCCCCAATTGCCGGTGGGGTTGTAGTCGGCGTCGCCCTGGACGCGATGAGGCCCCGGCGTGAACTGGAGCAGAGCGCCCTGCTCCGGCATCAGGTCGTGGTGCTGCGCCGTAAGTTGCCGCGGCCGAGGCTGATGCCACTCGACAGTTCAGGCTTACCGTGAGCGCGCCCACCTTTCGCACATGAGGCGTTCCCACCAGACCTGCTTCGGGGCGAGTGCTAGTCAGCTCGGCGTAGTCTTCGAGAGCAGTCTCGTCTCGATCTTGGCGCGCGTTCGTTAGGAGCCCCGATGAAGGTTGCTCTAGTACATGACTGGCTGACCGGAATGCGCGGTGGCGAATACGTGCTCGACGCAATTATTGAACTGTTCCCGCACGCTCATCTCTTCACGCTTTTGTATGTGGACGGCACGGTAAATAAGAGGATAGCGCAATTGCCGCGCCAGTCGGCCTGGGTGCAGCGAGTCCCGGCGGCGAGCAAGTATTACCGACATTTTTTGCCTTTTATGCCGAGCATGATTGAGAGGTTCGATCTTCGCCAGTTCGACCTTGTCGTGTCGTCATCGCATTGCGTGGCAAAGGGCGTGCTAAAGCGGCCCGGTGCGGTCCACGTTAGTTACGTTCACGCGCCAATGCGCTACGTGTGGAGTCGCTTTGAGGACTACTTCGGTCCCGGCCGGAGCTCGATTCCGGTTCGTGTCGCGGCGACATCGCTGAGAGGGTACCTGCAAAGTTGGGACCGTCGATCGAGCTCGCCAGAGCGCGTGGATCGTTTGGTTGCCAACAGTAGTTTCACGGCAAGGGAGATACTGCACGCCTATGGGCGCGAAGCACCGGTTGTTCACCCATTCGCCGATCTTGCGAGATTCAGGCGGCCGCACGGCGTCGGAGATGTGTATTTAATGGTAGGAGCGTTCGCTCCCAACAAGCGTGTCGATATTGCGATTGAGGCGTTCAATCGCCTGAGGCTGCCGCTTGTCATCGTCGGCCGGGGTCAGCAAGAGGGGGCGCTTCGCTCCCTCGCCGGCCCCACGGTGACTTTCCTCGGAGGCTTGGCGAACGAAGCGATCGACGAGCTATACGCAAGGGCGCGCGCTTTTGTCTTCCCTGGTATCGAAGACTTCGGAATCACGCCCTTAGAGGCGATGGCGTCTGGAACCCCAGTGATTGCGTACGCCGAAGGCGGCGCACGCGAAAGCGTAGTCGACGGCGAATCGGGCGTCTTCTTCTCGCCTCAGACGGCGGAGGCTCTGATTGCTGCGGTGCAGCGGGTCGAATCAGGTAGCGATGGGTTCAGTGAGACGCGTATACGGGCGCGTGCAGCCGAATTCACCCGTGAAAGGTTCCAACAGCGCTTTCTTGCTGAGGTCCGCGTAGCCTGGGCTGAGGCCGGGAAGGACCCCGCCGCTCTCGGCTCAGCAAGTCCATTCGCGTGATGGGCGAAGCGTGATTGGCGGCCTGATGAGCGCGGCGTAGCTGATGGGAATTGCTCCATAGTCACGTCCGGCTTTCCATCCGGGCGCAGGTCTGGCATCGATGGCGTCGTGAGTGGCGATCGCCGAGATCAGGGCATCTCCGAATTGGAACCTCATGGCGCGCGTTGCGGAGCTGGAGGCTCGGGTCGGCCAGAACTCATCGAACTCGAACCACCCGCCAGCCGGACGAAACGTCGTGGGCCGACTTCTACTTCTTTGAACGCGCGCGCCCAATCTAATACGCGTTCTTGTTAACGAACCCCTTCCACAACGTCATCGTCAGAATCTTGAAATCGAGATCCAACGACCAGTTTCGTATGTAATAGAGATCGCACTCCGTGCGCTCGGCGATCGACGTGTCGCCCCGCCAGCCGTTGACCTGAGCCCAGCCCGTGATGCCTGACTTGACCTTGTGGCGCAACATGTAGCCGGGGATCTGGCTACGAAACTGCTCGATGAAGACTGGCCTCTCCGGGCGTGGACCGACGAGCGACATGTGACCGACGAAGACGTTCCAGAGTTGCGGCAACTCATCGAGGCTTGTTCTTCGCAAGAACTTCCCCAGGGCCGTGCAGCGGTTGTCGCTCTTTTTGGCCCACACCGCGCCCGAATCGACCTCCGCATCGACACGCATCGAGCGAAACTTCAGCATCGTGAAGCTTCTCCCGTCGAGGCCCATTCGCTCTTGCCCATAGAGAACAGGCCCGGGTGACGTCACTTTGACGAGGGCCGCGATGAGCATCAAAAGCGGCGAGAGCACCACGAGACCGATGGCAGATAGAGCCGCGTCGATGCAGCGCTTGAGGATCGAATGCCAGCTGTCGATAGGCGACCCGTTCAGGCGAATGACCGGGATGCCCTCGAAATCTTCGACGCTACAACCAAGCGTCATGTACTCGGCCACTTCGGGCACGACTTCCACGGTCACAGCCTGGTCTCGCAATTTCAACATGACGCCATACAGGCGAGGCAACTTGTGAGGAGGCACCGCGATGAGCACCTTGTCGGGTCGCTCCGCCTCGACGAGCCGCTCGATATCGGCGAAAGAGCCCGTCACCGTGAGGTCAGGCGACTCGGGTAGAGGTCGCCCATCCGCGGTGACCAACCCGACGATCTTCATCCCAAATTCAGGAAACCACCGAAAACGCTGCACCAGGGTCCGCACGGCGGGGCCGCTGCCTACGATGAGCACGCGTCGAACGTCATATCCGCGGCGGCGGAGAGCTCGGAGCGCGGTTCGGAGCGTCACGCGGAACGTCGCAAGGACCAGTGCGCCGAGCACACCGAAGTACAACATCACGAGGCGCGAGTACTTGGACTGGTCGTAGAGGTATGCGAGAGCGATGAGGATGCCGAGGGCCGCAGCGTGAGCCCTCCACAAGTGGAAGACCTCCACCCTGCGCCCCCTCATGCGACCGGATGCGTAGACGCCTTGAAGCGAGAACACCGCGACCCAGAGAAGGCCGATCCAAGGGGCCAGAGACGCGTACCTGCTGAAGATTGGCAGCGACGGGCTCGCGAATGGAGGCGGGAAGCGAAGCCGTAGCCAGTAGCAGGCGAGCCAAACCGCGACGATGACAAGCGCGTCCACCAACCGGAACAAAATGCTGACGATGGCATGATAACGAGTAGCCATTGGCAGGTCCTGGGAGCAGAAAGACGCTTGGAGCGAGCGACGCGTCCCGCTACCGAAGAGGGAAGAGTGTCGTGTGCGCCAGTGTCCTCATGGATCTTCCACATAGGGACACACATCGGTGTGCGTCAAGGGTAAGTGCTTACCGATGCGCACATTTAACATCCCTGTTTCCGCATCGTCTCTCTCAAGGGTCGCCGCCGTAACGATGGCATCAAATGGCATCAAAGCGGGTTCGACGGCTACGCGGCGTGGAGTCTCCATGAGGACATACCAGGCGGCTCGTCGGGCGCAGCGCATCTCTCCCCGACACGTGAGCTGGAGCCCGGGGGGCTGATCACAGGCATGCGGGCAAGCGAGCACGTGCATACGATGCACCCGATAATCGGAGGCTTTCTTCGAAGATCGGTCGGTGCTTCGGCCGGGAAGCCTCGAGTAGCGGCCTACAAACGAGGGGCATCCGTTTGGCAGGGCCTTTGCTGTCGCGCCTTCGTGCTCGCCCGTTGCTCTTGCGCGAGATCATGCCGGGCGGCATAGTTCCCAAGGAGTTTCGTGCATGCAGCCGACCGACGTTGCCGTCGAAATCCTCAAGAGTATCCGCGACGAGGTGCAAGGTCTGCGCGCCGAGGTGCACAGCACCAACGAGCGACTCGAGGGCACCAACGAGCGACTCGAGGGTCTGGCCGACGAGGTGCAAGGTCTGCGCGCCGAGGTGCACAGCACCAACGAGCGACTCGAGGGCACCAACGAGCGACTCGAGGGCACCAACGAGCGACTCGAGGGTCTGGCCGACGAGGTGCAAGGGCTGCGTGCTGACACAGTCCAGCGCTTTGACGAGACCAACGATCGGCTCGGTCGGCTCGAGCGCCGTCAGACCGAGAGCGACGTGCGCCAGTCGACCGAGCTCATGGCCGTGGTCGGCGCGGTGCGCGAGGTCCGCGATTTACTGGGCGAGGATCTCGGGCTCCGCGCCCGGGTCGACGATCATGAGCGGCGCATTGCAGCGGTCGAAGCTCGTGCTGGCTAGCGGCTTCGCGTGCCCTGGAGTCGACCCCCACCGGCCAAGTCCCACCCACCACGCGGGATTGTCCCACAGGCCCCTGCGGTAAGTCGCTTAGAGCGACCCAAGATGTCTCACTCGGGGGAGAGCCGTTGAGCATGCGCCGCCTTGCCCAGTCCCATGGCCTGTCGCATGGCCGCTCTTCAGACGGGAGTCCGGTGCACTTTGAAGTGACTCCGATGAGACACCGTGCGGCTCATGTGTCGCATGAGGAGGTAAGTGTGTCACACCCGTGGGCCGCCCGATTCGCACGAAGCCGCGGTAAACATGGCACTCTCACGCGGTCTCAGGGCAATCGCAGCGGACACTGAAGTCACAAGGCAGCGGGACATGTGCCCATCCAGTGCCTCCGGAAGCGACCTGCATGTGACAGGGGAGAGGACATGGAAAGCGTCAGTGATGGCCCCATCGAATCCGTGGATGCGACACGGAAAGCGGGGGAGCGCGACTTGCACGAGGCACGATGCGACAACGGACGACCGCGATGGATCGCCTGACGGATGCAAGAAGAGACAAGGTAGGTCAGCTCGTGCGACAACGCGCGCCCCGGTCTCCCGACCAGGGGCTGCGGGCAGGACCTCGATTGACATCCTGAAATGCGTGCCCAAGAATGAGACCTATGGCCAACACCGCGCGCGTGAACCTCAACCTTCCGGCGGATACTCGGGAGCGCCTGCGCAGCCTGGCGAAAGCCGCCAACAAGCCCGAAGCCGTCTTCGCCCGGTCGCTCCTGGTCAAAGCGATCGAGCGCGCCGAGCGAGCCCGTTTCCAGCAGCAGCTCGAGGCCTCCCGCACTCCCGAGCGACGCGCTCGCGATCTGGAGATCGCCGCGGCGCTCGAAGGACTGCGTGGCTAAGCGGGCCGACGTCCTCGTCGCCCTACGAAAGCTGGGTTTCGGTGTGGGGGGGCGGCGCGAGCATTTCGTCGTCCTCCAGTCCGACGCCCTCGTGGGTCTCGACACCGTGATTGTGGCGCCCCTCGATGAAGACCAGCCGATGTACGAACGCGACCCTCTGGTGGTTCGCGTCGCGGCTCGGGAAGCTGGGGCAGAGCGCCCGCACGTGGTGCTGGTTCACTTGGCCACCGCGGCTCGGCTCGACCGGTTTGAGCCGGCTGCCGTCGGGCGACTCTCGACCCCGTCGATTCGGCTCGTCGAGCAGCGGCTGCGAACGGCCCTGAGCCTCTGAGGCTAAGGTTTGCGCTAGCCAAGATTGTCCGCACGAGGTCAATCCCAGCGCTATCTTTTGCGCAACGTAGCGTAGCCGCGGTCGATATAGGGAGAGGAGCGCTTTCGTGCTCGCCCCGTTGCCCTTGCGCGAGATCAAGCGGGGCGGCATAGTTCCAAAGGAGTTCGTGCATGCAGCCGACCGACGTTACCGTCGAAATCCTCAAGAGTATCCGCGACGAGGTGCAAGGTCTGCGCGCCGACGTGCATGGTCTGAGCGCCGAGGTGCACGGCACCAACGATCGGCTCGACGGCACCAACGATCGGCTCGACGGCACCAACGATCGGCTCGACGGCACCAACGATCGGCTCGGCCGCCTCGAGCGCCGTCAGACCGAGACCGAAGTGCGTCTGTCGACCGAGCTCGTGGCCGTGGTCGGCGCGGTGCGCGAGGTGCGCGATCTATTGCGCGAGGATCTTGGGCTCCGCGCCCGGGTTGAGGATCACGAGAGGCGGATCACAGCGGTCGAGACTCGGGTCGGCTGAGTTTGCGCCTCCTTCGATCGAGGGCACGCTCGCCTGAGCAGGCTCTTGGTGCCACGTGCCTCCCGCGGGTACATCACCGTCGAGCGTGCGAAGCGCTCGAGAGAATGTCGCCTCAGCGGCGGTGTACCAACGCTCGATCAGGAAGGCTAGCGCCAGAGGTCGCATCCATTCGTCGCGAGCGTCCGCCGCGGGATCAAGAAGCGAAGCGGTCGACCGCGCGAGGTCCTCGAGGCTTGCCCGATCGTCGGCAAGCTCAGAGGCCAACCGCAATTTGACCGTCCGCACAACGTCGGGTGGCGTCAACGGCCGATCTCCACGCCGTCGCGCTCGACACGGCCGCGCATCCGCGCGCTCGCAGCTTCCCAGCGAACGAGATCCACACGCGCTAATGCCAGTTCTTCGAGCGCGAGCGTAGCATCGGCGATCGAAGGGTCATCGAGCCCCTCGACGCAGAGGTCCACATCGGTGCCGGCATGCGGTTGGGCGCCCGTGACGAGTGATCCGAAGAGCCAAACACGCCGCGCCCCGCGACCCCGCAGCACTGCCGCCATTTCGGGGACCAGCGCACGCAACCTCTCCGAGCGCGTGCGGGCTTCGCGCTGCGCACGAGCGATACGATCGACGAGCGGATCGGGGGCGGGCACGGTGCTCATGATAGCGCGGGCGGTGCGGTGCGTCCGTGATCCTCCATGCTCGCGCCAACAACCTTCTCGCTCGCCTCGAGCGCGGTCAGTCGGAGCTCGAGCTTCACTTGTCGACTGGGATGCTCAGGCAAAGGGTCGAACGGCGCCTGTGACTCGAGCGGCAGCGCAGCCGCGCGCCGACGCGGTCGACGCTTCGTTAGGGCGCCGACGCTCCTCCGCGTTACGGATGCTTCACGGGGTGCCCGGCGTGGCCGTCCCGCTGAAGCAGATGTTGCAGTTTGACGTGAGGGCGCAGTTGAGGACCTGGATCCCCACGCCACCGGGGGACAGATTTTGCGCGGTCAAGTCGCTCAGGGTGTCGGTGTAGTCGGTCGCTCCACCAACGTAGGCACTGACGTCCGTGGCGATGTTCGTATGGCACGGACCTATGGGGCCCGCGCTTATGCAGGCCGCGCCGGCGTTCGCACCGCAATAGCAGTTACCGATCGACGCGTTCGGGTCGGTGCTCGCCGCGCCGGCCGTGCCGGTCGTGCACTCGCCGAGGCCGCCCGTGAGCGTCGCGCCGGTGCTCGGGTCGCTGAAGGTACCGCCGCCGGTCAGGACGCACTGTAGTGCGTCGAGGCACTGGCTGGCGCTGGCGCTCGAGTCGTTGGACGTCTGGGTCGCCGAGTCCGAGCCCGTGTCCCCGCACTCTGCGCCGGTGACGTCATGCGTGACGACGCCGTTGACCGAGCTCTTGGCGGCGGAATCGAGGCACTCGCCGGCCACCATGCAGTAGTAGCAGCTCCCGGCCTTGGTCGTGGGGGTCGCCGCCGTGACGCCGTTGACGACGATATCGAAGTTCAGGACCGCGGCTTCTGTCGTCGTGCAGACGCCGCCGTTGCGGTTACCCAAGCAGGGCACGCAGCCCGCGGGGGTGAAGGCCCCGGCGCTGCCGCCGGTGCAGGGGACGGGCGGCGGAGGCGCGCCGCAGGCGTAACCGCCCGGAGCCGAGCCGCTGGCGGTGCAGAGGGACGTGCTGCCCGAGCAGCCGTTGCCGCACGTGCCGCAGTTGCTCGTCGTGTTGTTTGGCGTCGGAACGCAGGTGTTCGTTTGGGTGGGGCAGTTGATGTCGCCCGTCGGCAAGAAGCAGCCCTGCGCCGAGGACGTGCCTGAGCACGAGTCGACCGTGACGCTGCTCGCTGGAAGTGGCTGACAGACCGGGCCGCCATAACTGAACGTTGCGCTGCCGCTAGCCAACGTCGGGCAGGCGGGCGCCGACGGGCCGCTCACGAGCTCGGGCAGCGCCGGGATGCCGGGCAGTACGTTGAGGGGCGGCGCCGGAAGAAGGCTGAACGCTCCCGAAGGTTGAATGCCAAAGTTCACCGTCGCCGCAGCTGTGCCGGTATTCGCGATGCTCAGCGGGAAGCCGCTCGTGCTGTCGGCAATGTAAACGGAGCTACCGGACGACTCGAACGGGCCCGCTCCCTGCGGAAGCGACAACACGGCTCCATTGAGCGTCCACGAAATCGGCATCGTAAGCGTCGTGGCGGGTGAAGTGGCTAGCGTGACGATCAGGTCATCGGCGTAGGGCGCAGATCCGGCAAGCACTCCTGGGCCCGGGGTCACCGCCTTGGGATTGACGACGATGGTTACCGTGCCCTCGGCAGGCAGGTTGCCGGACCCTGCGTCGGCAAAGGTGTAATGCGCGCCGGAGACGAACTTCAGCGTGTATGTGTAAGCCTGATTCGTCTCATTCGTGAGCGTCACCGGCTGGCCGGCCGCTGGCGCGTCGCCGCAGTCCGTGGTCGGAAACACGAGGTTGCCCGAGAGCGTCACCACCGGGCTCGAGCTCGACGTACCCGTGAAAGTGATCTGCGGCGACATCCACGCGGTTGGGATCGGAGCGCAAAGGGCGCTCGCCGCGACGACGAGGTCGCCCTGGCCGCTCCAGCTCCCGTTTGCCAGGTTGGGGGTAAACTGTCCCACGAGGGCGGTAATGCCATTCGGGGCCACCGTCACCGGATTGCCCTGAAGGCCAAAAACGCTCGGGAGCGAGATGGGCTGGAGTGTGACCGTGGCCGGGGCGTTGCCGCCGTTCTGTATCATCGTCCCCTGGAACGTGCCGATAGAGCCCTCGCCGACGGTGCCGAAGCTCCACGCGGTAGGGGGCTGAGTACCCGAGATGATGGCGCCGAAGGGCTGCATCACGAGCTGGACGGTATGCCCGGTATCGCCGGGGATGTCGGTCGTGACCGTCAAAACGTCGCTATAGGCCGCTGTGTCGTTTGGGTTGGTGACAGCGCTGGGGATCGCCGAAGGCGTGATCGTGACCGCCGCCGACGCGTTGATCGCGACCAGGGTGCTGGCAGTCGCGCCGGACAGAGTGAATGGCGACGACGCGCCCTCGGCGAGCGTTACGCTCGTCACGTTGAACGCCTGCGACCCGCTGTTGGACACGGTTAACGTTTGCGGGGTGCCCGTCGAGCCGCAGTTGACCAAGCCTCTCTGAGTCACGTCGGTCGCAGTCGGATTTGTTCCGAAGTAGAGAGTCGTCGCCGAGAGAGAAACGGCGCCGGCGGTACCCGTCCCCGACAAGACGATCGGCGGGGGCAGGGGGGTGCACAAGGCATCGCTCGTCGTGAACGTGATCGCGGCCGGATAGGGCCCGCTGGTCACCGCGTTGAATGTGACTGGAACACCGACGGACGCGCCGGCGCCGGGCGTAGCGACCTGCGTGGCCGGCGTGTACGCGGCAGCCCCGGTGCCACTCACGGTTGCGGTGACGCTCGCCGCGGGCGAGCCCGGGTTGGCGTTGTTGGTGATGGTTAGCGTCTGGGCCACGCTCGTCGCGAGGGGCACCTGGCCGAAACGCAGTGTGTTGGGGATCGGACCGGGGGCGGTCACGAACAGCTGGTCTCCTTGCGGCTCTTCGCTCAACGTCACGACGTGCGCGGGATCGAGCGGCACGTCGGTCGTGATGATCACTTGGGCTGCGAGCGACGCCAGGCTCGGATCGACCGCCGGTGAGGGGATCGCCACGGCCGTGACCGTGATCGTCGAGCTCGCTCCAGGCGCAAGCAGCCCGGGCGCTGGATCGGGCGTCACCGTGTACTGGCTCGCGCCGGGGCCCAGGGGCCCGGACAGCGTCCAATTCATGTCCACTGCCGTGCTCGAGTTCGACACGACGAACGTCTGCGACGCGGGGGCGGCGCCGCCGCAGGTCGCGGGGAACGACAGCGCCGTGGGTGTGACGACGGGGCCGCCACCGATGGCGCTGCCAGACAGCGAGATGGGAGAGGGGAGTGGCGCGCACAGCGCAGTGGTCGCGTTCGCGGAGATGGCGAGCGAGCCCACGGTGGCGCCGGAGTGCAGGGGTTGGAACGTGAGTGATTCTTGCTCCACGCTCGGGGTCGAGCCTGCCGCCGGAAGGCTAAACGAGGGCACGAGGAGCGAGAAAGGCGAAGCGACGCCCCCGTCGATGCCAGCCTCGACGCTCGCGTCCACGCCAGCCTCGGCGCCCGCGTCGAGATCGCTTCCCTGCGCGCTGGCCTCGAGCGTCACCGAGGCGGGGGCGTTGCCAGTGTTCACGACGCAGAAGTTCTGCGACGGTCCCGTCTGCAGCAAGACGCCGGCGGAGCCAAAGGTCCCGAAGTTCGCGGAAGTCGTGCAACCCGACGTGGTCGAAGTCCCAAAAGCGAGAACCGCGCCCTGCGGCTCTTCGGTCAGGGTGAGCGACGTGCCCGCCGCGCTGGAGTCGGCATCGGTATGGATGACGACCGTTGCGCTGACCTTCGACAGTGTTGGCGACGAAGCCGGGCCGGCGGGAGCCGCGAAATGAATGTTGAGAGACCCGCCGGCCGGGATCTCTTCGCCCGCCGTGGCGTCCGTCGTGAAGGTCCCGATGGAGGAGATGTCGACTGACGTGATGCGAGCGTCGGTCGTCAGACTGGTATTCGTGAGGGTGACTTGCTGAGGCGCGGGCGCCGCTCCGCCGCAGCTTACCGGCCCGAAATCAACTGTGTTGCCGCTGGGCCAGCCCGCCAGCGCTCCCGCAGTCCCCTGCCCATTGAACGTGAGATCCGTGAGACTCGTTCCGCAGACGGGGCTCGTGACCGTGATCGTCGAGGTCGCGTTGACTGGGGTGGTGCTGCTGGTGGGCACGAATGTAGCCACGCCCGAGGCAAGCGCCGTGTCGGCGGCTAGGGTTATCGCCCCTGCCGCAGGGAGCCCGCTCACGGTCACGGTCGGGTCCGAAGGAGTCCCGATTGTGAAGGTGGCCGGGGCATTACCGATGTTCGTAATCAAGAGCGGCAGCGGAGTAGACGGAGATCCCACCTCGCTCGAAACAAAGCCGTAAACCGCAGGCCCGGTCAGCGTCGCGCCCGTTGGCGTCGCCGAGAGAAGGATGGTGACGTTGGAATTGTTTGGATCGTCGGTGAAGACGGCAAGCGATCCGGTGACCGGAATGCCTGCGATTGCCGTGGCGGCGATGGTCGCCGTCACGTTGATCGTGCCCGCCCCGGTCGGGGGGACCGTCAGAGATGTAGAACCGATCGTGAACCCGGTGCCGACCTCGGAAGCCGACACGTGCAGCGCCGAGCCGCCGCTATTGCTGATGGTCAGCGCCATCGTTTTTGGCATCGAGCCGCAGCCGACGGCGCCAAAGGTGATGCTCGATCCCGAGAAAGTTGCGACCGGAGGAGCACCGGAGTCCTTGACCGTCGCGTCTGAAACGTGCGCGGCGTCACCCCCTTCGGTCGGCTGTCCCGGACCGTCGGTCGCCACCCCGTCGCGGGTCGCGTCCTTGGCCTGGGCGTCGCCGCCGTCGCTCGACACTGTTACGGAGTTGTCGTCGCCGGCCCCGAGGCAGCCCACAAGCAGCCCGCCGCAGGCCAGTGCGGCGCACAGGCCAAGCGACGCCAGTATTCTAGGACCAAGAGTGTTGCCCAATCGCATTGACATGTGAGCGGGCTCCGGCCGCTAAAGATCTCGACCTTCTTGCGCAAACAGCGGGCCGCCGCAAGTTCGGAGCGTCGAGACCCTATTCAAGTCACATTCCGCTCACACGATCGACACGGAGGGAGCGGGGATCTTGCGCCCTGCGGTGGGGAGCGAAGGCTTCTCCAAGAACGTTCGCGCCGCGAGCCATAGAAGGCCTGGAACCGCAAAAGCCATTCCCGGCGGCGTCACCAAGGATCGATAGACGACCGACAAGAGCGACAGCGACCACGAGCCAAGGGCGATGATCTGCTTTTTGGCCAGGTACATCATGATCGGCAGCCAACCGAAAGCAGCGAACAAGGCCAGCCCCGCTGTGACGACCACGAGAAAGCGCACCCGATCGCGCAAGGGATACGCCGCGGCCGCCGCGAGGTAGAGCGCCATTTGCAAATAGCCGGCTCGTCGAAGATCGGTCGCCATCTTGTGCTGCCTCGCGTGAGTTTGCGCGTCGAGCACCGAGACCATCGCAAACCATTCGTGCTTCGCGTCGTCTTCGGCGGAGGGAGCCAACGCGAGCTCGACTCCCGACGACGCAAGAATGGGGTTTGCGATGACAGTCGCCACGCCGCCATACGCCGCGACGTACGCCCTCCCGAGCCCGGGCCACGGCGCGGCGAGCACCATCAGCACTGCCAGGAACCTGGCCGCCGCGAACAAGGTGGCCCGCCTATGCGGCGACATGGGCCGGCTCCGCCGGCGGCCTCGCATGGGCGGAGCCTTCTTGCAGCCAGCGCACACACACCAAGAAGTCCAGCACGGCAAAGGCGATGATGAGCAGCGGCCACAAGTCGTAATGCGCAAAGTCGAATTGGGCGGGGAAATAGACTCCCACGTAGTAAAGACAGCAGAGCCGAAGCACGTTGAACGCCATGAGCGCGACGAGGCCGGCGCACAGGGCCAGCGCTTTACGCCACCAGACGCCAGGCATGGCGAGAAGAGCGGCACAAAAAAGCATATTGGCCTCCATCCCGTCGCAGCTCCGGACGATGCTCATCGAGAATCGGCCGAGAATTTGCGTGCGAGACACGACCACGTGCGGCTCCACGATTCCCAGCACGGCGCCCACCAGCGCGGTGTACTTCTCGAGATAGAGAGTGAGCCAAACTTCCGATCCGCCGTTCTCGGCATAGGGAAAAAAGTAGAGGCTGAAGAGGGTCGCCGACAGCAAGGCAAAGAGCGCTGCGAACCGAACGCGGGGCTCGAGGAGCTTTTTGAACATCGGCGCGCCAAGACACATGCCATCGGAAGCGGTAGCGGTCGAGCGCCGCAGACGCCCCGGCCGACGGATGCCTCTGGCCGTCACACACTCGACACACGATGTGGTGGCCTCGCCTCCGAATGCCGGACGCTCTCTGCGGGCTACCTTGGATGCTGCGGCCCCCGAGACGGACCTGGCAAGTCGCGCGGTCATCCTCTCCCAAGACCCGCTCTTTTGAGTACTTGCCGCTCTCAAGGGCAAAGATGACGGTGCGCTCAGCGCTCGCTCTCACGCGGCGTGGTCCACGGGGGAGGGCGTCGTTGCACCAGAGCGTTAGCCACGCGCGCGCCATTCGCATGTAACGGTGGTGTTTCAATTCGTGCCCGGCACCATTCGACCCTTGCAAGTCTAGACCCGGTCCGCTTAAACAGACGCCATGTTTCGCTTGCGAGCCGCGGCGATTGGAAGAGACGACGGAGCCGGTACGGGCGTCCGCGCCTGGATTGGCGGTCTGCTCGTTCAGTTAAGGCGAACGGACCGCGAACATTCGAGACGCAACCGGAGGACTGGAATATGAGAAAATCGTTAGCGATCGCCGCTCTCTTCGCGGCCGGCGGTTCAGCCATGGGCGCGGGAGCGACGCTCAATATGTTTGGTTCGGACACCCTGTTGAACGTCACGATCGACGTTCTTGCGATATGTCCGGGCGCTTCCGGAATCAACTATGAGGGTGAAGGCTCGGGCAACGGTGAGGCCGCCATGGTTGCGACGGCCAATGGCGTCACGACGGGCACGTTCGCCACGGGGCAGAAGATTGCTCCGATGTCGCGTCTGCTGAACAACAATATCTGCATTGCAGGCTCGACCGGAGTCCCAGGTCCGCTCGCGGCCGCGACCGGCTTGGTCATCGGCATCGACGGCATCGTCATCGCCACCTCACCGGGCACGATTTCCGCGTGCGACAGCTCGACGCACACGGTCAACGCCTGCACCAACGAAGTCGGCGGCTTGGCGTACAGCACGTCCATCGCGGTCCCGCAGGTCGTCGTCGCGGGCACAACCTACGCCGCCACGACGTACACCTTCCAGAACTGGAAGGATGTTCTTTCGATCCTGTACACGGGCTGGCCGCAGCTCTCGAGCGCCCAGTCGAGCCCGCAGCTGGCCGGCTGCGGTAGCGTGCTCCGACAGACCCTCGCCAACAACTGGGGCAACCTCTTCCAGACCTCGTGCGGCACGGGCGGTGCCGGCTCAGCGGGTGGCAGCCCCGATGGCTGCACCATTCTGCAGCATGTCTTCCGGCGTGACGACGGTGCGGGAACCTCCGACGCCCTCAACACCCTTCTCGGAACGAAGCCAAACCCCAACGCCGAGTCGAACTTCGGTTTCGGCACGACGCCCTTCTGCAACGCCAACGCGGTCAACATTAAGGCGGCGGCGGCCGCCAAGCCGGTCGTCATCACGACCAGTATTGCGCACGGTCTGAGCAGCGGAGCTCAAATACAGGTGGTCGGCGTTGGCGAGAACGTCGACGGCACTCTCGACGTCAACGGAGCGGCGACCGTTGCCAACACGGGCAACATCGACGCCAATGGCATTTATTATGCGTGCGCCGTCACCACGACATCGTTCTCACTTTATGCGGACTCGACTTGTAGCACGTCGCCGGTCGACGGCACGCTCGGGAACACCAACGACGGAGGCACCGCGACCGTCCCTCCGACCAGCGGAAGCTACGTCGGCGGCGGTTACGCGATGGTCCTTCTTCCTCCGCCCCCGGGACTCGGGGCGGCAGCGACGGGTCTGGCTGATTACATTCCGACTGCCTACCGCGACCTCGACCCCGTCCGGCGCCCCTGCGCCAACAACGGTTCGCCGACGCAGCCCCTCGAAGACGTTTGCGGTCGCGACAACCAGCTCGGCCTGCTTCTCGCCGCCGTTGGGACGGAGAACTTGAACAACGACGCGAGTCCGACACAACCCGGTCAAGAGGCGCAGTATCCGGGTTCGACCGGCGCGACGCCCGCGACCTGCTCGGCCGCGAACTTCGCCGTCAAGACGCCGCAGTTGGCCGACCCGATCCAGTCAGGCCCAGGCAACATCATCTACCAGA
>Ga0302326_10001330_pt1 | contig 63375 bp, 52 predicted proteins | sample Palsa_T0_3_FD_202264 | JGI IMG/M metagenome (GOLD analysis project Ga0302326, IMG submission 202264) | Peat permafrost microbial communities from Stordalen Mire near Abisko, Sweden - Palsa_T0_3 | ecosystem: Environmental > Terrestrial > Soil > Palsa > Peat permafrost | place: Sweden: Abisko...
TCCAAATCCTTGCGCAGGTCTGCTCCAACATGCCGCAGCCATTGATCGCGCCGTTCCAGCATCTGGCCGATGAGCTGGCGCGCTCTTTGAAAATCGTTGTCGAGATACAGAAGGAGATAGGCCAGACCCCGGTGGCCTTGCTCCAGATGCTGAAGCGTTTTTCGTGCCGCTTCGCGGTACAGATCCTCGGCCTTCTCCGAAATCTCCGGCATCGCTCCGAAACGCGCCAGCCACGGCATGCGGCGCGTGATGGCCGCGCACAAAGCGTCAATGGTCTCGATCCGCAACCGAGCGGGATTTCGCAGCAGGTCCCAGCCAAGCCGGCGCTCCAGAACATTGCTGGAAATTTGAAACGTCAACCGTTGGTGTTCGGCCTGCGGCTGGACGCCGCTCTGGGCGGATCTCAAAGCTTCCATGACGCGTGACCGCATCTCGCCCGCGGCCTTGCGCGTGAACGTGATCGCCACTACGGCATCCGGGGTCTCGACGGTTGCGAGCAGCTTCAGATAACGCTGGATCAGCAGTTCGGTTTTACCCGAGCCCGCCGGCGCCTGCACGATAAAGGACTGCGATACATCCAGCGCACGCAGCCGCGCCGCACTATCCGCGATCATTTTCGTACTCCCGGATCCGGCAGAGCGCCCGCAGCCCGCAGTTGTTGCACGCGCCCGGCTTCGGATCTACCGCGGCTTTTCCGGCGCGAAACTGTTCTCCCAAATGCTCCAGCACGCGCCTCCATTCCGACAATTGCCGCTCAAACGGAACGGCGGGACTGATGGACATTTTCTTGAGCGAAGGCAGGCTAAAGTCGCTGGAGGTCAGGCCTCGAAAGCGCAGTTCGCCGACTCGGATCACCGCGAAAGCCGCCCCGGCTACCGGCTTGTCACTGGTCGCGCAATAGAGCGGGAGCTGAGGTTCATCGGGCCGCTCGCCTTCCCAGCCGTCCGATTTTAGCTGACCCGTTTTGTAATCGAGAATGATCTCGCGGCCGTCGGGCAAAGCATCCACGCGATCGGCCCGCATCTTTATCTGCAAACCCCCGATCGCCACCAAGCGCTCGGCTTCGACGCCCGCTACGGTGAACTCCGAACGCGATTTCTCAATGTCCAACCAAACCGGCAGTAGCTTTCTTAAGCGCTGTTTCTCGAGGTCCCGGCCAATGCCGGGCCCGAGTTTAGCTACCCCAGCGTCCGCACCGCTCGCGATGAGCGACTCCAGTTCCTCCGGACTAAGGTTCGTCAATCGAGCGTGCGATCCGAGCTCGCGCCAGATGAATTCCAGCGCCTTGTGAACGGTTGTTCCGCGATCGCGATAGCTCAAGCCGAGGTCGGCATCTTCCAACGGCCAGGCTGCCAGACGATACTTTGCGAAGGCTCGGAATGGGCACGCTGCCATGTCTTTGAACAGTGACGCGCCGCCGGTAGAGCCGCTCTCGACCAGCTCTGGGCCGTTTTCGTCGGCAATCTCTTCGAACACGGCCGAGGCGCGCATGCGCGCGATCCAATCGTCAAACGCGTTTTCGCTGTCACCGTCCAGCCACGAGTCACCGGCGACCAACGGACTAGGAGCCAATGCGCGATCGCCTTCCGTTTTCGGATAGCTCAACACTACATCGGGCGCGCTCGCGAGCAGACCATCCATCAGCCTGCTTGCGAACTCCAGTTCACGCATCGCGGTGGAGTGCGGAAGCTGATGCTCTTGCTGCAAAGAGGTTGGGAGGAACGGATTCGGGTTTGCGGCGGCGGGCAGTGCTTCGTCATGTAAACCCAGGATCCAAAGATGATCGAACCGCAGGCCGGCGGCCTCCAGCATGCCCATCACTTGAATCGGCGCTCCTTCGTCTTCCATTTGAAAACGAGTCTTGTCCGCCTGTTGATGCAGCCAGTCGATAACCTGCGCGAGATTCATCGCGGGCGCGGTGAGATCGATTGAACCAAAGCCGGATACCAGCCCACGCCAGGCTTCGATGGTCTGAAATTCACGGCTGCTGGGAGCTCGGTCTCCCGGCCAGCCGAAGGCGTTCAGTAAATCCTCTATGGCGCGGCTCCACTCGCTCGGACGCTGCTCTTCGGGAAGCTTCCGAAGCCGCATTTCGACGCGCCGCAGAACGTGCTGCAGTTCCGGACAGCTTCCTGCCTCACCGAGTAAGCCCGGTAGAGATAAATCCCAGACATTGTTCTTGCGCAACCTGGCGTCCAGCTGCGCGCGCTTCCCCCACTCTTTTTCCGAACCCCCGAGAAAGGGCGATCGCAACAGCATCCCCGCGCGCGGCAGCGGCAATTTTCCCAGCGCGAACTCCAACATCAGAAGTGCGGCGCGCACCATCGGATACTCCGCCAGCGCCGGTCCCATCGAAAGATGAAACGACCGCTCTTGCCCGGCGGGCCGGCTGGGTTCCAGCACTTCGCCCAAAATTCGTTCCACTTTGGACCGCACCGGCGTCAGATCCGGTGCGACAATAATGCCGATCTGTGTTTTGGGATCGGTCTCCAGCAGCCTGCGAGCCCAAGCTGCGGCGCTGCGAATCTCTGTGGAAGAATCACGCAGCTTTCTGCGCTCGGGAGCCGGAGAATATTTCCGCACCTCCACTGCCCGCCATTCGCCGAGCGTCTCAAAGAGCTTGGCCTGCTGCGGTGTCATCTCGCCGAAGCCGTCAGCGAAAACCGCTCCCGGCCAAAGTATTTCGCCAGCTTCGATTCTGGCCCGCAGGAAATCGCTGAGACGCGCGCGCTCAAGCCAGCCGGCGTCCCTGCATCTCCTCTGAAACTCGCGCGACCAATTCGCGAACGCCGCCCAATCTTCCGACGCTTGGAAGCTGCCAGCCACCGGCAACCGATATTCCGCGGCCAGCCGCCAGGTTTCGACGGCCTGCCGCGCGGTCTCGGGGATCCGCAACAGCGACGCACCTTCCGGCGATTCGCGGATAACCCGCTCCCACAGCATTTGCTCCTGCAGGGCGTCCAGCAACACCGGAGCGTTGTCGTCCGCCCAGCGGCCTAGCCACTCGTTCCACGTTCGATCGAGAAAAGCATCCAGCGGCAAGACGTCCGGACGATTCCAAACCGTGTTCCCGAGATGCGCTTTCAGCAAGTGAAACTCGCGAGCACGCACTCGCGCCAGGCGCCGGCTGGCGGTAATCAGAGTGGCGCCTTCCTGGAGCGCGCGGAAAATCTCCTCAGGCATGTGCTTTCATGATAATTTGAGCAAACGAATCACGATTGCGATCGACGGCCCAGCCGGCGCCGGCAAAAGCACGCTCGCGCGGCGCATCGCGGGCAAACTTGGATTTGTGTACGTTGACACGGGCGCGATGTACCGCGCCGTGGCGCTGTGGGCTCTGCGCACCAACGTAGCCTCGTCCGACATGCACCGTCTGGAGCAGCTGGCGAACGCGGCGCACATTGAATTCGCCCCGCGCGACAACGCCGTGTTGTTGAACAGCGAAGACGTCACGGAGGCCATTCGTACGCCCGAGGTCAGCCAGGCTGCGTCGGAAGTTTCGCTGGTGCCCGCCGTACGCCGCGCGCTGGTGGAAAAGCAGCGCGAGATCGGCGGACAAGTTTCGGTGGTGATGGAGGGGCGCGACATCGGTACGGTGGTCTTTCCCGAGGCCACGGTCAAGATCTTTCTCGACGCCCTTCCCGAGGAGCGGGCTTCCCGACGAGCGAATGAGAGCATGCTGCCGGCGGATCTGGTGGAGCGAGAAATCCGCGAGCGCGACCAGCGCGACCGTGGACGCGCGGAGTCGCCTCTGGTGCAGGCGCCCGACGCGATCTACGTGGATACAACCGGGCTCACCATCGACGAAGTGGAAGCGGCTATTTTGAAAATCATCCGCGATCGCACCTCCAATGGGCGTGAACGAACCCAATGAACAATCTGCTTGTTATGAAATTCGGCGGCACCAGCATGGGTTCCGCCGAAAGGATCCGGGTGGCAGCGGCCATCTGCACCGAACGGAAGCTGCAACGGCCCGTGCTGGCGGTGGTTTCCGCGATGTCGGGAGTAACCGATCTGCTGCTCGGCGCGCTGCGGCACGCCGAAGCGGACGACGAAGCTGGAATCGAATCCAGCATCCAGAGCCTCTCGGACCGGCACCAAAAGGCGTGTCATGAATTGCTGCGCGAGCCTGCCCGCTTGGAGCGCGCGATGGCCGGAGTTCGCGAGCTGATCGCCGATTTTCGCCGCATCGCTCACGGCATGCTGATGCTGGGCGACCGTCCGCCGCGGTCGGTGGATGAAGCCGTCGCCATCGGCGAGCGCCTGTCCGCGTTGCTGATCGCCGAGTATCTGGAGGCTTCAGGCGTTCCCGCAAAAGCGATCAACGCACGGGACGTAATTGTCACCGACGCTGTCTTTGGGAACGCCACGCCGATCATGGAAGCGACGCGGCGTAGGGCCGAAGCCGTGGTCGAACCGCTGCTCGTGAGCGGTGTCCTCCCGATTGTTACGGGTTTCAATGGAGCCACCGTGGACGGACGCCCCACCACCCTGGGGCGAGGCGGATCGGACTTTTCCGCATCCATTCTCGCCGCCGCGCTGAACGCCTCCGAGCTATGGATCTGGACGGACGTGGATGGGATCATGAGCGCCGACCCGCGATCCGTCAAGGAGGCCCGCGTCCTGGACGCACTTACATACAACGAAGCCGCCGAGCTGGCTTACAACGGCGCGAAAGTTCTTCATCCACGCACTCTGGCGCCGCTCATCGAGCGGCAGATTCCGGTGTGGAGCAAGAACAGCTTTCATCTGGATCATCCAGGCACGCGCATTGTTTCAACCGTCGAAGCGGCCGCCGGTCCCCGCGCGGTCACCTCCATGGCCAACGTTGCCCTGGTTTCCATTGAGCCCGCGAGCGCGGCGGTCAGCGGTACGCGGCTCATGGCCCGGGCGCTGGATGCGCTAGCGGACGCCAACGCCGAAGTGCTGGCGCTCAGCAGCTCCAGCTACCGGCAGAGTTTCTGCTTTCTGGTTCGCAAGGAAGAGCTGGCGGCCGTCATGAAGTCGCTGGAAGCGGATCTCGCGATGGAGTTGACCCATGGCTACCTGAAACCGATTTCCGTGGATGACAACGTCGGGCTGTTGGCGCTGGTGGGTGAAGGCATGCGAGGGACGCCGGGGCTCGCCGGGCGACTGTTTCAAGCTATTTCTGAGCAAAACGTCAACATTATCGCGATCGCGCAAGGGTCCAGCGAGCTGACCATCAGCATTGTGGTGCGCCGCGACGGGCTGGAGCGGGCCATCCAGGCGGTCCACCGCGAGTGCCGCTAGGTTCCGGCTAGGCCGCTGCCACCACCCCAGTGAACTGCGTGTGTCAAACTAAAATCGTGCCCGAATTTTGCACCTGTGGCGCGCAATTGCCGCCGGACGCTCGTTTTTGCCACAAGTGCGGCAAGCCGCAATATGATTACCCCGGACTCGAAGAAATCGAGCCGCCGCCGGCGGAGGTTGCCAGCGTTCTTGAGGCTCCCTATGTGCAATTGCCGGGAGAGATCACCTTTCATAACCGGTTGGCGGTGCGGATTGGATTTATCGCGGCGATGGTAGCGGTGATGATTTCCGTTTTTCCTATTCCCTGGCCTCTGGTACGCTTGCCTATCGCTTTCCTGGGAGCCGGATTCCTGGCCGTGTTCCTCTATAGCCGCCGGACTGGTCAGACTCTTAGCATTCGCAGCGGCGCGCGGATGGGCTGGATCACTGGCATCTTCTCGTTTACGCTGGTCTCCATTCTCTTCACGGTTGCCATCGTGGCGGTCTCCAGCCGGGGCGACTTTGCGGAACAACTCCGCAGCCAGCTTCCGGCCAACGATGCCCGCGCGGACATGATTCAGCAAGCGCTGAGCAGTCCCGCGCTGATCCTCGGAGTGGTGGTGCTCTATCTAATGCTGTTCTTCATCATTTTTACGGCGCTGCCCATCATCGGCGGTGCGCTGGGCGCCAAGGTTCTCGAGAAGGAATGATCCGCCGCTTTCTGATGCGCGGTGTTGCGCTTCTCGCCGCCTTCCTAATAGCATGGCCAGCAGGCGCGGCGCTCACCCCCCGGCAGCGGCAACTCAACGTCCAGTCCTTCGAATACGTTTGGACCGCCATTCGCGACAAGCACTGGCAAACTAATCCTGGTGGCCTGGACTGGCCGGCGATCCATGACGAATTCCGGCCCAAGATGGAAGCCGCCGACAGCATGGGCGCGGCGCGCGGCGTTCTCAATGAGATGCTCGGCCGCTTGCACCAGACGCACTTCAATATCGTCCCCGGCGAGCTTTACTCGAATGTAGATGCCACGGCGGGCGGTGATACAACGACGGGGATGGATATCCGCGTGGTGGGCGCTCAGGTGCTGGTCACGTCCGTGGAACCGGATTCATCAGCCTTCGCGCAAGGCGTCCAGCCGGGGTGGGAGATTTTGAAGATCGGACGCACGGATCTTGCGCCCATCGTGGCGAAATTGAACGAGACTTACGCCGCCTCCACGCTGCGCGATCTCATGCTGCGCCGCGCCATCCTGGCGCGTCTCGAAGGTGATGCAGCCGGCGCGAAATCGGTCGAGTTTCTGGATGCCGGTAACAAGCATGTCGGCAAAATGCTTGCGCAGGGCCAGCCGAGGGGAGACCGGGTGCAGTTCGGGTATCTCAACCCCGTGCGGGTTTGGTTCAACTCGTCGAGGGTGGGTGGCGGAAACATCGGTTATGTCGCGTTCAACATGTTTCTGGATGCCCAGCGGCTGATGACGTCGTTTGGCGAGGCGGTGCAATCGTGCGAAAAGTGCGCGGGCTTCATCGTCGATCTGCGCGGAAACCCGGGCGGCATCGGGATCATGGCCATGGGAATGGCGGGCTGGTTTATCGCGCAGCCGGATCAGAAGCTCGGGACGTTGTACATGCGCGACACCACGCTGAAGTTCGTGGTGAATCCCCGGCTCACAACTTTTGCGGGCCCGCTCGCAATCCTGGTGGATGGCGCTTCGGCGTCCACATCGGAGATTATGGCCGAAGGGCTGAAAGATCTGGGGCGGGCGCGCATTTTCGGTACGCGCACGGCCGCTGCCGCATTGCCGTCGTTGTTCGAAAAGCTGCCCAATGGCGACGGTTTTCAATACGCGATTGCCAACTACGTTTCCGAAGGCGGCCAGCCGCTGGAGGGTCTGGGCGTGACGCCCGATGTGGAAGCGTCGGTCACCAGGCAGGCGCTGCTGGCGGGCAAGGATCCTGCCTTGGACGCTGCGGTGGAGTGGATCGAAAGCCAGAAACACTAGGCGTGAATCGGCTGCTCTTCGAGCATGCTGGCAATGCGATCGCGAAGCTGGGCAGTGATGCGGCCGCGATCGCGCAATTGGACCTGATCGGTAGGAATCGGGTCGCCGACCCGCATGGTCACCAATCCGCTCCTTACGTGTCCTGAGCCGAAGGGCAGTATTTCGCGCGTCCCTTGCAACGCGATTGGAACCAGCGGAACCCCCGCGCGAACCGCGATATAAGCGGCGCCCTCCTGAAACGGTGCGAGCTCGCCGGTGTGAGACCGCCCGCCTTCCGGAAAAATGAGCAGCGAGATGCGGCGCTCGCGAATCAACTGCGCCGCGGTGTTCATGGTCCTCACCGCCGCCCGTGCGTCGCCTCGCGGCACGGGGATGTGGCCGGCGGTAGCCAGGTGGGTTCCCAGCAGCGGTATCTTAAACAGGCCGCTCTTGGCGAGGAAACGGAAGTCCGGAAGGTTTGCCAGAACCACCGGCGTGTCCATGTAGCTGAGATGATTGGAGACGAAAACGTAGCTTCCTTTAGCCGTAATTTTCTCCAAGCCTTCCACTTTCACCCGCACTCCGCTCACCCAGAGCAGGCAACGCGCCCACGCACGAGCCGTCGCCACTTGTTTGCGGCCGCTTGTCTCAAACAGCGCTAATACCCGGCTCACCAATCCGAAAGCGATGGTGGCAAGAATGATGAACGGAGCAGTGACGGCATATGCCCGGAGAAATGACACTGGTTCTATTTTACGACCTCTCTTTTTTGAGGAGAGATCGCGCCTCGCCGGCCAGATAGAGCGAGCCGGTGATGAAGGTGACGGTGTCGGAGGTTGCGTCGCCCAAGAGCGGGATAGCTTCAGCCATTGAATGTGTAATGCAAGCTCCGGGCGCGGGAATGTCTTCGGGAGGCAGCGCCCGTGAATTCGCGGGCGCCGTCAGGATTACCCGATCCGCCAGGGGAAATAGCAGCGATGTCATTTCAGCCACTGCCTTATCGCGCAGCGCGCCATACACCATCCAAATGCGGCGTCCCGAATAGAACCGGCGAATGTAAGCCGCCAGGGCACGCGTCCCAGCGGGGTTATGAGCGCCGTCAATGATGATATCGGGCTGTTCCCAGACGCGTTCCAGCCGGGCTGGCCATTGCGTGGAGGCAATCCCAAAGGGCGAAACGCCGAGTTCGGCGAGTGCGATGGCGGCAACGCGGGCGTTCTCTACCTGATGTTCGCCCGCGAGCGGGCAGATAACATCCGTGGTTCCATCCACGCCTCGCAGGCGAAAGCGGCTGCCGCGCGCGTCCATCGCCAGATCGGTGATCGGCCAATCGCGCGAGAGCGTATACGGGGCTTGGGCTTGCGCGCGAAGAATAGCCTCGGCTTCCGGACGCTGCTCTGCGAACACGGCGGGAACTCCCGGTTTCAGAATACCGGCCTTTTCGGCTGCGATCTGCTGGATGGTGTCGCCGAGAAAAATCTGGTGATCGTAATCGATTGGTGTAATCGCGCAAAGGTCGGGAGTTACCACGTTGGTGGCGTCCAGCCTGCCGCCGAGCCCCACTTCCAGCGCCACCGTATCCAGCTTCGCATCGGCGAACAACACGAAAGCCATGGCCGTGACGGTCTCAAAATACGTCGGGTGCAAGTCGATCGCGCCCGAGGCGAGCATCCGTTCAGCAGTTTCGTGAACTTGGACAAATGCCTTCGTGAATTGCATCCGGCTGACTGGCTGCCCCAAGATCTGAATGCGTTCGGTTGGCTCCACCAGGTGAGGAGAGATATAGAGTCCGGTGCGAATCCCAGCCGCGCGCAAGCCGGCTTCGATCATCGCGCACGTCGATCCCTTGCCGTTGGTTCCGGCAACGTGTACCCAACGGCACGCGCGATGTGGATTGCCCAGTTCCTCAAGCAAGGCTGTGATGCGTTCCAGCCCGAGCTTGGCCGTCAGCACCTCGTTGCCGAGCGAATAGAGATACCGGACTGAGTCCGCGTAGGTCATCTCGTTCGACATCGTACACTAAAGATGAAGATCGACCCTAAGAGCAACCATGGCGACAACTTCCAAGGTCCTTACTTATGAAGAGTGGCTCACGCTTCCTGAAGTTGAGGGCGTTGAGGAGGTGGTCAATGGTGTGATCGTCACGATGCCGCCAAACAAAGTTATCCATGCAGATATCGTCGAAAACCTGGCCGACTTGCTCAAGGCGCAGGTGGATCGCCGGACCGTTCAAGTCCGGGTCAGCACCTTCGGGCTGGTGATACGCCGCAACCCATTGACTACCCGGGTTCCTGATATTGCCGTTTTCATTCGAAGCAATGTGATCGCGGAGGACGGCTACATCCACTCGGCGCCGGAACTGGTGCTGGAAGTGCTCTCCCCGGCCAACACCCGCCCGGAGCCCGCGAAGCTGCAGGATTACGAAAGCCTCGGCGTCCCAGAAGTCTGGGTGGTGTCTCCGGAGGCGCAAACGGCGGAGGTCCTGTTGCTTCAGGACGGCCGGTTGACAACAACCGCACTGCTGCGGGAAGGCCAACTCAAGCCCACGCGTTTTCCCGAGGTCTCCGTGGACATCGCAGCCATCTGGCCCAAATAAAAAGCGCCGAGTGCGGTGAAGCACCCGGCGCTCTAAAGCAACTGCTAACCGCTAACTGCTACTTCGGGCATCCGATCTTCTTCAGATCGGCATCCGGCAGCTCGGTAGCGTCGTGCGTGGCGGCCGGCAAAGCCAAGCCTTTCGGAACCAGCCAGATCTCTACTCGCCGGTTCTTGCCTGCATCGGTGTCTTCGGTGGCCGCCCCTCGGCGCTCCTTGGGAGCCGTGGTGGATAAGGCGCAAGAAGTTGGCACGGACGGCGTTTCCTGAGTGGCGCCGACCCAGCTTCCCTTGATGCGGGACGGATCCAGCGAACTGCAAGTGCCGCTGCCACCGCTCAGCACTGCGGCGGTTTGGAGCACGCGATCCCGATCCAGATTGCGGCCCCGGCGCGACCTTCCGCGGGGCGCTTCGCTGGAATCAATATGGCCTACCAGCACCACATCGTAGTTCGGGTTGCCGGCCAGCAACGGGTACAGCTGCTCGATCAGCACGCGCTTGCCGCAATTGTTCACTCGCGCGCTGTCCCTCGGGAACAGGATGTCGCCGAAGTGCCTGGCCTCCGCACCCAGGTTGATGGTCAGATTGGCGGAAGCGCTTCCCGATCCGCCTTTGCTATCGGTCACGGTGGCAGTTACCGTCACTTGCTTGGACTGTGGACGGCTGCGGTCCGCGGTAAAGGAAACTGAGCTGGAATCGAACTGGGCGTTCGGACCGGTACCGGAGACCGTACCCTCGGACGCAGCCCAGCTATAGGTAAGCGTGCCGCTGCAATCGGAACCGTTGCCGACGGCCTGCAGCGTGGACATTTGTCCCTGATTGAGCTCAGTGGGATTAGCTGCCACACTCACCGTTGGACGGCTGTAGGTGTTCACGTGGATGGTAACCGGACTCGCGTCCGCGCCGCGCGACGGGTTGCCCGCATCGGCGATGTGCAGACCAATTCGGATATCGCCCGACGAGTTCGGCATATAGGTGTATTGGGCGCCGCTTCCCACCGAGCTTCCGTTGGCGGACCATTGATAGGTCAACTGTCGGCCGTCCGGATCTGATGCGTTCGAGCTGAGACGCACCGCGTCCCCCGGACAAACGGTCATCGGACTGGCGCCGATGCTGCCCGGATTGATCTGCGCCGGCGGCGGAGGCGGCGGTGGCGGAGGAGGAGGCGGAGGCGGAGGCGGAGGAAGCTCACCACGATGTCCCAGATAAAGGGTGATCCCGCCGGTGTACTCAATTCCGTTCAGGATTTTGGTCGGTACGTATACGCCGCCGGCGCTTGACGGCTCGGCCGGCAGGCGAAACTGCGGAGCCAACCCGGTGAAGCTTCTGATATCCACGCGGAAGCCAAACCACTTGTTCGCCTGGTATTTGAGTCCGACTCCGTAGTTGCCTTGAATGTGCTCGTCGTTTCCAAATCCAGCGAACCCCGCGGAGGGGGGCAATAGATTGACCCACTGATTCGCGTTCTTGCCAAGCAAGTCGATGGAGGCGCCAAGTCCCGCCGCGATGAACGGTCGAAACTTGTGATCGCGAGGCGTGAAATGGAGCACGGCGTCGAAGGCCGGCTGAATAGTGCTGATGGGGAACGGCGCCTCGAGTATCGTTCCGTCCGGTAGATTCGACAGGAACTCATACTTGTTCCACGAATGCCCGTTCAGGTCTTCTTCGAAACTTATGTAATTCCAGACATTCTCCGTGACCCGGCCGCCCACAACGGCTCCTCCCTCGATCTTGAAGCCCAGACCTGTGGAGGTCTTGTCGTAAACGGAATACCCCGCGTAAAGGTTGATCTCTAAGAGATTGTTGTATTCGTCCGAATGTGCCGCGGCGTTTTGCGCGCGCGCCGGATTTGGAATTCCTAAGACGCCCAATGCCGCTAGCGCCAGAATCGGATATCTCCATACTGCTCGCATGTTTTTCACCTTTCCTCTGATTCACTCAGTGCTTCGAATAACGGCGCGATCGTTCTGCCGGGCCACCGTGGCCTGAGGCAGATCGAAAACCAACGCCCCCCGCGCGGCGCTGAGGGCGAAAATCCGCTGGGGAAGATCGGGTGCGAACCACAGCATTCTGATGGCGGCGCCTTGGATGCCCTGGTTGGAAAACGCCTGCCAGGAGTCGCCCCCGTCCACGGTGCGGTAGACCTGACCGTATTGGACCAGGAAAGCTTCGCGCTCCTCGGCAGGGTTGAAGCGAACCGAGTCCACCGTAGCCGCGGGAACGCCCTCCGTAACAAGGTTCCAATGTGCGCCTTCGTCAGTAGACTGCAAAATGCCGCGTGAAGTTGCAGCAAGAATTGCGATACCGCGCTCCACCGGGAGCGCCACATCGTAAATGTAGTACCCGTTCGGCACCAGCGCCGGCTGCCAGGAGCGGCCGGTGTCCTCCGAAATAAACAAGCCGGAGCCGGTTCGGGCCGCCAAACGGGACACGCCGCTCGGGGGCGCGTAAATCGCCAGCACCGGTACGCCCGCGATTCCGGCAGCCTTCACCTGCTCCCAGGTAATTCCTGAATTGAAGCTTCGAAATAGGCCGGCGTCGGTTCCCGCGAATAAAATCAATTTGTCTTGGCCGGACTGCACAGCCCGAAGTGCGTGAATATGGACGCGCCCAACGCTCGGAACACGCTGGCCGGTCCGCGCGGCAACGGCATGGGGCTCTGTCAAAGAAACCCAGATCTTTCCCCCATCCACCGATTTCAAAACGGCATTCTCGCTGGCCGCAAACACCACGTCCCCTGTTAGGGGAGATGCCGTCAGGCTGTGGAGGTTCCGGCCGTGCAGCGCCTCTTCGTTGGCCCGCAAAGACCACTGCAGGCCGCCGTCGCCGCTCACAAAAACGCCGCCGTACATTCCTTCATAGGTGCTGCTGGCGTACAAGCGTTTGCCGTCCGACGCGATTTCGGACAGGCGATGATTCGCAAAGCCTTCATTCATCGGCCGGAATGTCTCGCCCGAGTCCGCGCTCTTCAGTATGCCGGCGAATTCCGTTGCCAGATACAGCGTGCGCGGGTCGCCCGGATCGAACACCATCCAGTTCACCTGCTCCGAACTCAGATGCCGCCAGGTTTTGCCACCGTCCGGGGATTTGAAGAGCCCCAGGGTGGTGCCCGCGAAAATCGTGTCGGCATGGCGCGGGTCTTCGGAGATAATGTGCGTGCGGCGATGGGTCCCCGGAATTCCCTGGATCTTGAGCCATGCCTCGCCACCACTATCGCTCCGATAGATACCGCTGCAAGCACTGGCGAACACCAGTTGCGGGCGGTTGGGGTCCACGCGGATCGAGAAGATGTCGGAATCGTCTATCAAACCGCTCGAAATGGAGTGCCAGGCGCCGCCGCCGTCGGTGGTCTTCCAGGGCAAGTGCGGCGTTCCGGCGTAGAGCACTTTCGCATCGGATGGGTCAAAAGCCAGCGCGGTGATATCCTGCATTTCCGGATCGGTGGCCGGCGAGATCCGGCGCCACGCGACGCCGCGATCCATGGAAACAAAAACGCCTTTGGATGTTCCCGCCGCGAGAGTGCTGGAATCCACCGGCGACATGGCGAGCGATTCAATCCGCGATCCTCGAATCCCGGCCGAAGCCTGCCAGGTCTCGCCGCCGTCTTTGCTTTCATAAACACCGGAGTCCCGCGAATCTCCGGCATCCAGGCCCGCGTAATAATGCGCCGATTCCCGGGGATCGATCAGGACCGAGGTGAACTCACCCGGAGTTCCGAGCGGAAAGGGCAGCAGCCGCCAGGATACTCCTGCGTCGTCAGAGCGAAACAGCAACGAGTCACGCGAACCAACGACCAGCGTGCGGCCGTTTTGCGGATCAATCGCAATTGCTCGTGCGCTGCCGCCGAACGGACCCGCCAACTTCCACCCGCCAATCACAGGAAGCGCGGCAACCAGAAGCCATGCGAGACCCAGGGCTGGTTGCCCACCCAGCTTTCGTAGTGGCACTTCTTAATACCATAACAAAAACTGCGCGTCGAGGAAATCGAACCCGGGCGGCGAAGTTGTTGAAACATTTATTGTTACAAGGAATTAATGAAGTCCTGTGGACCCGGCGTGCGCGGAAGCGTCGGTGATCTGCTCAGCCAATTCCCGGGGCCGATCCAGATTTTCCACCACCAGACGGCTATTCTCTCCTGCCGTTTCGATAGAGATATCGCCCACGCCAAAGATCCGCTGCCCGAAGGACTGAATCACCCGGACGTCCTGTACTTTGGGAAGCTGAATGATCCGCATGGATTTGGAAGCCAGGCCGGTTTCGTAGCGCAGCTTGTCACCGGCGATGGTCAGCTTCACGGTCTGCCGTTGCAGATGCCGCTTGATGGGCCAGAGCAGCAGGAACAGACTGGCGATCGGGAGGTAGGGATATTTCTGCTGTGGATATTGATCCGCCAGATACTGGTAGTGAATCACCAGCGCCGCGCACACCACCAGCAGGGCGCAAATGTATCCCGCCCTGATGAACTTCAGGCTGGGACGAATCACGATGTCGGTCATGAGCGCTAGGGGAACATTGTATCAGGCACAATTATATTAATGCGATGAAGCGGAATCGAAAGCCTGCCAAGGCGGGTGCAAGAGTGGCCCGCTATGTAGTTTCGTTGCCGGAGCGAGTGCTGCGTTCGGCCGCCGCGCTGGCCGGCGGAGTGATTCGCGAGATCGGCGACGTGTCCGTTCCTTCCGCGGTGCGCCGCACCAAGACCTACCAGATGATGGTGGAGATTGCGTTGCGCTTCATGATCGAGCAGGTGGGCCAGGTGAAGGGGGTTTATCCGTCTGGAGGGGAGCTAGCAAACGGTTTCCTGCTGCGCAGGACCGCGGGTCACGGCATCGAGTTGGCGGGCCTGCTGGCGTTTCGCGCTTCTCCGGTCTGGATCATGGCGGCGCTGGCCGACGTCTCAGGCGCCGGACGTCACATCGTTCAGGAGATCGCCGGCGCGCTGAAGCAGGAAGGCCTGCTCGCGGGCGATGCCAAGTTCGAAAACGTCGATCAGCTTTTGGAAGGATTGGAGCAGACGGCCAGCCAAGTGGCGGATCTGTGCAATGCGCCGCCGCTCGATGTAGCCGGCCTGCGCCGGGAATGGGGCGCTTTTCGTGAAGCCGTGGCCAAAATTCCTCCGCGCAATCTGCCTTCGGTGGGGTTCCTGGCGCAACATTGGGAGGAGTTGAAAGCGGAAGCGGCGGCGCAGAACCGGCCGGTGTTCGAGCTGTCGTCCATGATGGCGGTGTCGGCCATCGCACGCGTCCCGGTGACCTTGCTGAAGCTGGCCCGCGCAACCAATCGGGCCGCCTGGAGATCCGGGCAGACGCTGGGAGCAAGCGTTCTCACCCACTACAGCCAGGTGCTGGCCGACATCCACGAACGCGGCTATGCGGCCTACTGGGCCGAAGAGTTCCGGCCGTATCTGCGAGCGGCTGCCGGACAGTTTTCACCGAAACACCGTTCGCTGACAGCGCGCTGGCTGAAGAAGGCGATTCGTTAGGGCGGTTCGGGTTTGGTGCGAAAATTGAATCTGAGCCGCGCCCGTTAGGAAGCGGTTTCGTCTTTTTCGTCTTGAGCCGCGTCTTCAGATTGGAGCCGAAGTTTGATTTTTCGGGAGGTTGAGGACCGCGACCTGATCGCCAAAGCGCGTCGGGGGCACGTGGAAGCCTACAACGTGCTCGTGTCTCGCTGGGAAAAACGCGTCTTCAATTATCTCCTGCGGTTGGTGGGACAGCGTGAGGACGCCCTCGATCTGAGCCAGGATGTGTTTTTGAAGGCCTATCAGAATCTGAAGAAACTCGACGACCCTGCGAAGTTCCCGGGCTGGCTGTTTCGCATAGCGCACAACGAAGCGTACTCGCTGCTGCGCAAGAATCGCCCAGAGGGAGAAATGACCGTCGAGCCCCGCATGGCGGAAGCAAGCGGGGGACTGTTCCCCATTGAATCGACGCTGGCCGTGCGAAGCGCGCTGGAACGGCTGTCGGACGATCATCGCGAGGCAGTGCTGCTCAAGGTCTATCAGGGATTCAAGTTCGAGGAAATGGCGGAGATTCTTTCCTGCCCGGTCTCGACGGTAAAATCCCGCTTGTACACCGCACTCGATCTCCTGAAACAAACGTTAGCTCCAGTAAACACGGGAGGCACGGAATGAATTGTGAAATGGATCTTAAGGCGTACGTTGTTGGCGAAGTGACACCCCAGGAGAAGGGGCTGGTCGAGAATCACGTGCGCGGCTGCCAAAGTTGCCGCGAGGAGCTGGACCGGCTGAACCTGACTCGTTCGGCGCTGGCTTCGCTCGAAGACCAAGAGATCCCGCGCCGCATCGCGTTCGTATCGGATCGAGTGTTTGAGCCGCGCTGGTGGCAGACCATGTGGCGCTCCGGGCCGGTGATGGGCTTTGCGGCCGCGGCGTTGCTGGCCGCTGCGATTCTGGTTCATGGCTTCCTGGTTCATAGCTCCCTGGTTCACGGCTGGGAGGCGCGGCCGGCGGCAGTGGATGCCGCGCAAATTGAAAAGCAGGTCGAGAGCCGGATAAACGCACGAGTGCTGGCGGCGGTAAATGAGGCTCAGGCCAGGCAGAGCGCCGAGTTCACCAAGGTGCTGAACGCGACGGAAAGCCGTTACGAAACGCAGCGCCACGCCGATCTGGCAACTGTTCAACAAGCCGCGGAATATTACGAAAAGCAAATGGGGCGGTTCGTGGTGGCCAGTAACGAAGGTCCCGCGCAATGAGAATCGCAGCCGTTGCTCTGCTCTTGCTGTGCGCCCTCCCCGGCGTCGCCGACGGCCCCAAAGTGAATCGCGGCATGATCGAAGCCATGGAGCACAGCTTGGACAACAAGCTGTCCGGGTTGTGGCCGCAGGATCCAGCGGAGGTTCTCGGTCTGTCACAAGGCACATATATTCAGGGTTACGGCGCCATCTTTCTCGGCGAAGTGAATCTGGCGCCGGCCGCCGGAATCACGCCGTTCCACCCGTCCGTGAGCGCCGATGAAGTCCGCCGGACACACGACAAGAAACTGCAGCGCATGGCCGCCATCCGGACCGCGATGCGCGGCATGTTGCTGGATTCGGCACGCTCGCTCGATTCGGTTCCCGCCGACGAGCAGGTGGCCGTGGGTCTGTCGCTCTTCTATTGGAAATGGGAGAATCGCGACGGGCTGCCCGCGCAGATCGTAATGCACGCGCAGCGCAAGGCGCTTCTGCAATCGGCCAGCGCCGAGCAGGCCTCCATCGCGTCCGAAGAGTTTTAACGCCATGCGTCACTTTTCACTAACCCCATGAGGCTTGGCGAGATTCTGATCGAGCGGAAGCTGATCACCGAGGAAGACCTGGAGCGGGCGCTCGAACTGCAGAAAGAGCGCGGCGACAAGATCGGCAAAACGCTGGTCGACATGGGTTTCATCGCCATGCGCGACGTTCTGGCGGCGCTCTCTGCGCAGTTGGACGTGCCGCTGGTTTCCATCGATAGGCCGCCCTTCGTTTCCACCGAAACTGAAACGCTCTCGCCGCGTTTCCTGCGGCAATTCCGCTGCCTGCCGATGAGCCGCGAAGATCATACCATCACGCTGGCGATGGCGGATCCTCTGGATGTAGAAACCATCGCCGCGGTGCGCCACTGCACCGGACTCAATATCAGCACGGTGCTTGCGCCGGAGCAGGAGATCGTCGATGCGATCGACAAATACTATGGCGAATCCGCCGCGCGCGCCGAAGCCGATTTCGAATTTCAGGCCGGTGAGATGTCGGAAGACCTGGAGCACTTGCGCGACATGGCAAGCGAAGCTCCCGTCATCCGCCTGGTGAACGCGATCATCGCTTCCGCCGTTGAAAAGCGCGCCAGCGACATCCACCTGGAGCCGTTCGAAAAGGATTTCCGCATACGCTACCGCGTGGATGGAGTGCTCTACAATCAGGACCCGCCGCCGCGCGAGTTGAAAGCCGCCATGATTTCGCGCGTCAAGCTGATGGCCAAGCTCAACATCGCCGAGCGCCGGCTGCCGCAAGACGGCCGCATCAAGATCAAGACGCTGGGCCGCGAAGTGGACCTGCGCGTCTCCACGCTGCCCACGCTCTATGGCGAAAGCGTCGTGATGCGCCTGCTCGATCGCTCAGCGGGCGATTTCTACGATCTGGGCCGGCTGGGTTTCGACCACTACATGCTCGGCCGGATGGAATATTACACTTCGCTGCCGCACGGAATTTTCCTGGTCACCGGACCCACCGGCAGCGGCAAGTCCACCACTTTGTATTCCGCGCTCAAGAGGATCAATCTCAGCGACAAGAAGATCATTACTATTGAGGATCCGGTCGAATATCAGATGGACGGGATCAACCAGCTGCACGTGAATACGCAGATCGGGCTGACGTTCGCTTCCGGGCTGCGCCACATCGTGCGCCAGGATCCCGACGTCATCATGGTGGGCGAGATTCGCGACCGCGAGACCGCCGACATCGCCATCCGCTCGTCGCTGACCGGCCATTTCGTGTTCTCCACGCTGCACACCAACGACGCGCCTAGCGCCATCACGCGGCTTACCGACATGGGCATCGAGAATTATCTGATTACGTCGTCGGTAGTGGCGGTGCTGGCCCAGCGCCTGGTGCGCGTCATTTGCCAGCACTGCAAAACGGAGAGCGGAACTCGCATAGCGCCGGATGGAAACAACGTCACGTGCTACGCCGGCCGCGGCTGCGAGCGATGTTTTGGATCCGGCTACTCGGGCCGCATGGGTATCTTCGAACTGATGGAGCTGGGTGACGAAATCCGGCAGCTTATCATGAAGAACGCGGACGCGGCGTCCATCACCAATGTGGCCCGGCGCAACGGCATGCGAAATCTGCGCGAAGATGGCTGGCTCAAGGTGATGAGCGGCGCTACCACCGCCGACGAGGTGATGCGTGTCACGCAAGAGTTCTAATCGGCCACAGATGAACACAGATGAACGCAGATTAGAAACAAAACTTCTATCTGTGTTTATCCGTGTTCATCTGTGGCTGAATTTGCGCGGTGCGGCATGACCAACTTCTACTTCCGCGCCGTCGCCTCCGATGGACAGATTCGCACCGGCGCCATTCACGCCGAGTCCGAGCGCCTGGTCGCCTACGAACTGCGCCGCCAGGGGCTCACTCCGGTCTACGTCGGCAAGGAAGCCAAGTCATCCGTTGAGATCAAGCTGCCGTCCTTTTCCGGCAACAAGAAGCGCGATGTTCTGTTCTTCACCCAGGAGCTCTCCACGCTCCTGAGCGCGGGCGTACCGGTGGATCGCGCGCTCTCCATCACCGCCGAAATTACCGATCGCGCCTCGTTCCGCACGCTGGTCCTGGATATTCTGCGCGTACTCAAGGGCGGCCGCACCCTGGCCGACAGCCTGGCCAGTCACCCCGAGCATTTCTCGGAGCTGTATATCAACATGGTTCGGGCGGGCGAAGCGGGCGGCTCGCTGGCCGTGGTGTTCGAGCGGCTCTCCGAATTCGAGCGCACGCGCGACGATCTGCGCAGCTACATCGTCTCTTCGATGGCTTATCCGACGCTGCTCTCCCTGGTGGGCATCGGGTCCATCCTGGTGTTAATGAATTTTGTGGTTCCGCGGTTCGCCTCGGTCTTTGAAGAATCGCACATGGAAATGCCGCTTCCCACCAAAATGCTGCTGGTGGGCAGCAAGTTTCTGCAAAGCTACGGCTGGCTTGGTATTACGCTGTTCGTGTTATTTGCAATCGGAATGTATACCTACGTGCGCAGCGTGCCGGGACGATTGTGGTGGGACACGTTACGCCTCAAGATCCCCGTGCTCGGCGACGCGTTGCGCAAGGCCGAAACGGCCCGATTTGCGCGCGCCATGGCGACGTTGGTTTCAAACAGCGTGCCCTTGGTGCAATCGCTCGCCATTGCCGGCGCCACTTTGAACAACCGCCGCATAGCGGGATCGCTCGAGGCCGTGTCCCTGGGAGTGAAGCGCGGCGAAGGCATCGCCGGACCCTTGCGCAAGGCCGGCCAGTTCCCACCGCTCGCGGCGCATCTGCTGAGCGTGGGCGAAGAAACCGGCCGCTTGGATTCGATGTTCGTGCGCATGGCCGACATCTACGACGCCGACACTCGCGCGTCAATCCGTAGATTTACGTCTTTGTTTGAACCCCTGGTCATCCTGGTTATGGGGATCGTGGTGGGCACTCTGATCTTGAGTATGCTGCTGGCAATTGTCGGCATGAATGATGTAGCAATGTGAGAATAAACCGAGCCGCGACCGAGCGGACCCGAGGTGAAGCAGTGAACAAACGATTGAGACGACAATCCGGTGTGACGCTGATCGAAATGATGGTGGTGGTTACCATCATCGCGTTGTTTGCGGCGCTGGTGCTGCCGAAAATGCTGCACCAGGCGGACCGCGCAAAAATCACTCAGGCGCACGCCCAGATTAACGCCTATTCCACGGCGCTGGGCTCCTACAAACTCGACACCGGGCAGTTCCCCACAACCGAGCAAGGCTTGCAGGCGCTCCGCCAGCAGCCCGAAGGCGTTGAGAACTGGCAAGGGCCATATATCCAGAAGGAGGTCGGGAACGATCCGTGGCAGCATCCCTTCCTATACCGCTATCCGGGCGATCACGGCGACGAGCCCGACATTATCAGCCTTGGCGCCGACGGCCAGCCTGGCGGAGACGGGATCAATGCCGACATCGTTAGCTGGAAGAACTAGGGCGGCTGAAAGAACCAGAGCCGGCGTCACTCTGATCGAGATGCTGGTGGTGGTGGCTCTGATTTCGCTGATGGTCGGCATCAGTTATCCCGCCATCACGTCCGGCATCGAGTCGTTGCGTCTGAACGCCGCCACCAACGGAGTGGTCAGCTTCCTGGATTACGGGCTTAGCCGCGCCGAACGCCGCCAGCAGATGGTGGAGATCACCATTTCCAAGGCGGACAACTCCATCGAAATGCGTTCCAGCGAGCCGGGTTTCTACCGCAAGCTCGTAATGCCGGAGGGTGTCTCCATCGTGCAGGTTCTTCCGCAATTGCCCGACAACCCCGACCTCCAGCGCAACTTTCTGCTTTATCCCGGAGGAACCGTTCCGCCGCTGGGCTTGCAGTTGATCAATCGCCGGAATGTTCAGCGCGTGGTCCGCGTCGATCCCATCACGGGCGTGCCGCGCTTGGAGGCGCCACCACAGTGAAGCAGCGCGGCTTTACGTTGCTCGAGGTAATGGTCGCCACGCTCGTCATGGCGATTGCGGTGGCGGGGCTGATGTCGGCCATCTCCGCTTCCCTGCGCAACGCCGCGCGGCTCACCGATCACGATCGCGCCGTTCTGCTGGGCCATCAAAAAATGGACGAGTTGCTCATCGCCAGCGGTCTCGAAAAGGGCGTGCCGTTTGAGGGTACCTGGGGTCCGGAGGTTACCGGTGGTGTGTCTATGGGCTGGCTGGCGCGCCTCACACCGTTCGAGGTGCCCAAGGGAGGCGCCCCAGGACGGCCGTTTGTGGAGCGCGTGGAATTGCAGATCTGGTGGATGACTGGCAGCCAACGCCGCTCCTTCACGCTGGAGGGCTATCACCGCGCGGTGCTTACCAAAGCCGACTTGACGGCGATGACTTCGCAAGGGCTGGGCTCACAATGAGCGGCACGCAGGAGTGCGTGCGCCACAACACCCGGAGCGTGCGCCACAGCGCGGCCGGCGTTACGCTGATCGAACTGCTGATTGCGGTCCTGCTGCTCAGCCTGCTTTCGGTTGGCATTGTTCTCACGCTGCGCGTCGCGCTGAGCGCCATGAACAAGTCGGGCTCCAAGCTGATGGCTAACCGGCGAGTCTCCAGCGTAGAGCGCATTCTCGATCAGGAAATCGAAGGAATTATGCCCGTGACCGCGGACTGCCAGGCTCAGCCGGATGTCCCGGGACCGAAGCTGACGTTCTTCCAGGGCGAGCCGGCGTCGATGCGGCTGGCCTCCACGTATTCCTTGCAGCAGGGCCAGCGTGGTCTGCCGACCATCTTGGAATTTCAGGTCATTCCCGGCGAAGACGGACAGGGCGTGCGCCTGGTAGTGAATGAGCACTGGTACACTGGGCCGCGCGGCGCCGGCGTCTATTGCCTCGGCATGGGAGCGGGCCCTGACGGCGGTCCTCCCGGGCCGCGTTTTGCGCCCATCCTTATCGGACCGGATTCCTTCGTGATTGCCGACAAGCTGGCCTATTGCCGCTTCAGCTTTCGCGATCCCGGCCGGCCTCCTGCGCCGCCGTTTTGGGTGGAACGTTGGATCAAGCCCGTGCTTCCAAACGCCATACGGATCGAGATGGCTCCCTTGACGCCGGACGTGGGACGTCTGGAACCGGTCACGTTGACCATTCCCGTTCATGTTACGCGCTTGCCTTTGCCCGATGAGCCATATGAAAACACCGACTATTGATCGCATCCGCGGGTGTCATCGTCGCTCCCGGGGCGCCGCGCTGTTGCTGGTCCTGTGGCTGACCGCTGCGCTATCCGCCATTGCTTTCACGCTCGCCAACACGGTGCGGGGCGAAATCGAGCGAAGCTCCACCGACGCAGACGGCCTGAAAGCTTACTATCTGGCTGAAGGCGCCATCGACCGGCTTTTGGTCTACATCGAATTGGGCCCCGCCCTGGTTGGTCCGGATGGAAAGCCGCGCTTCCAGCCGGAAAAAACTCATCTTCTGCAGCTCGATTATCCAACCGGCGTGGTACGGGCCGAATACATCCCTGAAAACTCGAAGCTCAATGTGAACCTGGCATCGCCCCTGGAACTGACGAATCTGATGCTGGCCATGGGTGTGGACCCCAACCAGGCGCAAGTTATCGTGGGCGGGATCGCCGATTGGCGCAGCGGAACTCCCGGCGGATCGTTTTCCGAGCTGGATCAATATTACATGTCGCTGACGCCGTCTTTTCGCGCGCGGCATGCGTCTCTTCAGGAGATTGAGGAATTATTGCTGGTGCGAGGAATTACTCCGGACTTGTTTTACGGCAGTTACACCCGGGATGGGGAAGGACGCCTCATCCCGCACGCCGGCCTGCGTGACTGCCTGTCGGTCTATGGCTCCGTCGGAGCTTTGGATGTGAATTCCGTGACGCCGGAAGTCATGGTGGCGGTGGGTGTGGTGCCGGAAACGGCCGCGGCCATTGTGGCCCTGCGCCGGATGGAACCCATTGACAACATGGCGCAGCTCGCTCCGTTCAGCAACGGCGGCAAGGGCATGGGACGGCTCGGGATGTCGAGCGGAACCATCGTGACGCTCAGGGCCACTGCGCAACTTAAGCTTCCCAACGGCCAGCTTTCCGATCTGCACCGCACGGTCTCCGCCATGGTCAAGCTGCTCGGAACGGATTATAATCCGCCATTTCACATCATGCGCTGGTACGACAACGCCCCGATTTTGCAATAAGACGCTGACATGACCACCATCGATTTTGCAAAATGGCTCGCCATCGGGACCGGCATCGGGATCGAAATCGGATCTCAAGATCTGACTGTCACGGTGGTGCGCCTTCGCCCTACCGGGGTACGAGTATTGGGTGAGCTCACCATCCCGCGCTTTCGGGAACAACCGGCCGCCGATTGGGGCGCCGCCTATGCCGGCTTTTTGCAGAAGCTGGGCGTAAGACATCTGGCGGCCACCGTACTATTGCCCAGGAACGAAGTGACGGTGCGGCAGATTTCGCTGCCCGGCGTTACGGACAAGGATCTCGCCTCGGCGGTTCGTTTCGAGATCGACTCTTTGAATCCGCATTCGGAGGAAGAAGTGGCCTATGACTGGGGGCGGATCGGGAAGACCTCATCGGTCCTGATCGCCATCACGCTCCGCTCGGTAGTAGAGCGCTACACCGCGCTCTTTTCCCAAGCCGGCGTGAAGGCCGCCGCCTTCACTTTTTCGGCCCCCACTATTTATTCGGCGCTGCGTCTGCTCTCCACTCCGCCAAAAGATGGGTTCCTCGCGCTGGAGCCGGCCGACGACGGGCTGGAGGTGTACGGCGAGAGCGCCACCCGTCCCATCTTCTCGGCCCGCCTGGATCAACCGTCCGACCGCGTTCGGATACTGGCGGTCTCCGAGCTCAGACTGCCGCCGGAAGCCGAAGCGGCTGCGCTGCATGATCAACTTCCGCGGCCGCTCGCCGCACCCCAGACATTCGAGCCCTCCCGCGCTTGCCTCTCGTATGCCGCTGCGCTATCCGGCGCTGGTCCGCTTCGTCCGCTCAGCTTGAATTTGCTGCCGCGCGAGCAGCGGCAGTCCGCGTCCCGGCTGCGTTATGTTCCCACCGCCGTGCTGGGGGCCATCGTTTTGACTCTGCTGGTCGCGTTCCTGGCTTATCCCAGCTATTCGGATCGCCATTATATCGAGTTGGTGCAGGCGCAGATCCGGGCGCTAGATCCGGTGGCCAGGAAGGCCGCGCAGGTGGATCGTGAAACCATCAACGCGCGCAACCGCTCCCAGACGCTGGACAATTTCAGGCAACAGACCCGCCGCGATCTGGACGCTCTGAATGAACTGACTCACGTGCTGGCTCCTCCGGCCTGGCTCAATTCTCTGCAGCTCACTCGAAGCTCGGTCAGCATTACCGGCGAGGCCGATCAGGCCGCCACGCTGATCAAGCTGCTGGACGGTTCGCGTGAGTTCCAAGGTTCTGCTTTCTCGCTGCCGCTGCAAAAGAGCGCGGGCGGAGAGGTGTTCAGCATCCGGTCGGCCCGGAAAGGGGGGGCCGAGTGACGATGTCCGATCGCGACCGCCGCGCGCTCCTGATCCTGGCTCCTATTGTGGTGCTGGCCGCGGTTTACTACTTTGTCTCCAACTCCTCGCCGTCCTCCAGCGGCGGCGCGAAGATCAGCGCGCCAGTGGACAGCATCGATCGCACCGAGAAGCGTCTCGCGATGTTGCGCCGGCAGGCCGCCACGCTCCCGGGCAAGGAAGCGGTCCTGAAGCAGGTTTCGCTCGAGTTGGCCGAGCGCGAAAAAGGCTTGATCCCCGGCGACACCGCCGAGCAGGCGCAGGCGCAATTGTTGCAAATTATCAAACGGGTGGCCCAGCAGCAGATGCCGCCGCTCGATCTGGGGCAGGTGGAACTCTCGCGTCCCCGGCCTTTCGGCGCGGCTTACGGCCAGGTAAGCGTTTCCATTACGCTGACTTGCCGCATCGAAGATCTGATCAATTTTCTGGCCGCCATGAGCGCTCAACCTGAACTTACCGCCACCGAAGAGATCCGCTTCGGAGCGTCGCATCCCAAGCAGAAGACCATGCCTATCCGCCTGACGGTCTCCGGTTTGGTGGCCCGGCGTCTAGTGCCGGTGCGGAAAGGTTTGCAGGAGTTTTGAAAAGGAAAGCGTTTTGACCGGGAAACTCAGACTGCTGGACCTGGCTCTGTTCGCGATTGCGGGCCTTCTCTACTGGCATCTGCGCGGCGAGTGGATCGATTCGCATGCCCGCGACCTGGCATTGCTGAATAGCGCCCTTCCCGCGGCTCGCGTTCCTGGCTTGGCGCCTCTCGAAAAGGTGGAGGCAGTCACCCCGGCTGACTTTGCCGACGTCGCCACTAAGAATCTCTTTTCCAAGGATCGCAATCCGAACGTGATCGTCGATCCTCCGCCTCCGCCCAAGGAGAAGCCGCAGCCTCCTTTTCCGGTGGCGCACGGAGTGATGTTGTGGGACGGCGTTCCTCCGACTATCGTTTTGAGCGAGAAGGCCAACGGACCCCAGAAGGGTTATCACCCCGGCGACATTATTGGTCCCTGGACGGTGGTCTCGGTGGACAGCAGCTACGCGGATTTTGAATGGGACGGCAAGGAGTTTAAGAAGCGCATCGACGAGCTGATCGACCGAACGCCGATCGCGGAGGCGTCACCGCCGGCGTCCAACGTAGCGGGCAAGGCTGCTCCCGTCCAGCCCGCGACGCAATCGTTGTCGAACGCCTCGCATTCGGGCCAGCCCGGCCAGGACGTGGGGGCCAATTTCAAGGCCTGTTACTCCGACGACCCTTCTCCTAGCGGCACCGTTGTGGATGGCATGAAGAAGGTAGTCACCGCGACGCCGTTCGGACACAATTGCCACTGGGAGCCCAGTAAATAAGAAGAAAAAAGAAAGAGGAATCATGAAGACCATCGCACTCACCTTGTTCGCCGCCGCGCTCGGATTTGCGCAGAACAGCACGTCTCCTGGTACAACCCCCGCGACAGCTCCTGCGTCCACCCCTGGGTCCGCCCCCGCCAGAACCCCCGGGCAAAGAGCCGCCGCGCAAAGGGCCGCGCAAAACGCCGCGCAAAATGCCGTCCAAAACAAAAAGCCGGCACAACCATCCAAGCCGTCGCCGGATCAAAAAATGAAAGCGCACTCCCCGGCGCCGTCCATACCCGCTGGGGCGACGCTGGTGGAACCGGACCTGTACCGTTACACCGATTCCAGCGGCAAGACCTGGAACTATCGCCAGACCCCCTTCGGCATTACCAAGTGGGAGGAGGGGTCTGCTCCGGCGTCGCAGCTGAATCCGCAGGTCCATAGCGAACCGGTAACAATCACTGACCTCGGCGACAGCTACCGTTTTCAGAGGAAGACTCCCTTCGGCGAGTCCAATTGGATCCGAAAAAAGTCTGAGCTGACCGATGAGGAGAAAGCCCTCACAGTGGACCGGCAAACGCAGACCGTTGCCCCCGCAACCAGTATTGCCAGCAAGCCAGTGGGGAATCCATAAGTGCGTCTTTGGTTTTTGCGTCTTGGGCTTTGGATTTGTAGCATTGCGCTGTCTGCGGTCATGCTCGGGCCGGCTCTGGCGCAGCAGCCGGAGCAGATCCCGCCTCCTCGCCAAGGCCCGGTCTTTCCCGGCCTGATGCCCATTCCGATGCCCGCGCAGCCCGCCCAAGCTCCCCAGCAGCAGGCTCCCCCGGCGCCCACGCCCCCGGCATCCACCCCACCCGCTCAAGCCAGGTCCACTCCCCCCACCGTCTATGGCGGCCTGGCGCTCAATAACGCATCGCTTACCGAAGTAATCGATCTGCTGGCGCAAAAACTAAAGATCAATTACATTCTCGATCCGCGCGTCAAGGGCGGCGTCATCCTGAATACTTACGGCGAAACCAAGGACATCGACACGCGGTCGCTGCTCGAGACAATTCTGAGGATCAACGGCTTCGGCATGGTGAAGCAGGGTGAGCTGTACCGCATCGTTCCGCTTACCGACATTTCGCATCTCCCCGTACCTCCAGAGACCAAGACGGACCCCAATACCATCCCCGAAGACGACCGGACCATGCTGAATCTGGTCTTTCTCAAGTACGTTACCGCCGACGAGCTGGCCAAGGTTCTGGAACCGTTCCAGGGCGAGAACGCCAGGATCTACGTTTATTCCCCGGCCAATCTTCTCCTGATGCTCGACAGCCAGCGCAGCATGCGCCGCTTGATGGAGATGGTGGCCCTGTTTGACAGCGATACGCTCGCCAACCAGCGGGTCCGCGTCTTTACGGTGAAGAACGGCCGGCCTAGTGACCTGGCGAAGGAGCTGGACAATATTTCCAAAGCCATCGCACTGTCGGACAAGAACTCGCCCATCAAGTTTCTGCCCATCGATCGCGTCAACACTATCATCGCGGTGGCTCCTAATCCGGGAGCTTTCCAGCAGGTGGAGGAGTGGCTTGCGAAGCTGGATATTCCCATCAAAGCGGCCGCGGGCGGCATCAAGGATTATGTTTATCGCGTCCATTACGGCGACGCGATGTCCATGGCCTGTTCCATCCAGGCATTGTACGGCCAGCTTTCCGGATACGGCGGTTATGGCGGCTATGGCGGCGGGCAACAATCGATCATGGCTTGTATGGGAGCAGGCACACGCAACGGGGGTGCGGGCGGATTTGGCGGCGGAGGCTTTGGCGGTGGAGGCGGCTTTGGCGGTGGAGGCGGCTTTGGCGGTGGAGGCTACGGGGGGGGCCAATACGGCGGCTATAGCGGAGGCATGTACGGCAATAGTTATGGCGGCGGTGGATATGGAGGGATGAACGGAGCTGGAATCAGTCCCAGCGCCGGCGCCATAACGCCATTCTCAGGCGCCGCCGGCCCAGGAACACCGGTTGTCGCAGGCGCTGCTGGCTTGCCGGGCACGGGCGATCTCACGGGCAGCTACTTAGGAACGGCGACGGGCGGTTTTGGCGGCCGAGGTCCCCGCGTCATCGCGAACCCCATGAACAACACATTGCTCATTCAGGCCACCGCGCAGGAGTACGAGGGGATCCAGCAGTTGATCAAGGAATTGGATGTTCCGCCTCGCCAGGTGCTCATTGAAGCCAAGATCTATTCCATCGATTTGAGCCACGCCTTCTCCAGCAACGTCACGGCCGCGTTGCAGTCGCTCAGCGGATCTACGTCCATCCCCACGGTGGGTACTCTGCTCGGCGGATTCGCCAACGGAACCACCAATCTCTCGGCCGCCATGGTGGTGGGCAAGAGCCGGGAACTGCTGGGCACCGTAACATTAATGGAATCGGAGAGCAACGCCAAGATTCTCTCGGCTCCCTCCGTGATCGCAACCGACAGCATCCCGGCCAGTGTCAACGTGGGTACCACGGTGCCGACCTTGCAAGGGTCCATTTCGAGCGCCATCGGCGGCGCCGTAACCAGCGCCGTGAGTAACACCAGCACCGGAATCACCCTGTCGATTACGGCGCGGGTCACTCCCAGCGGCATCGTCACCATGATTATCGATCAGCAGGTCAGCGATCCCACCGCTACCACCACCAGCAGCATTCAGTCGCCTTCTTTCGCCACCAAGTCCATTCAAACCCAGGTGACCGTGCAGGACGGCGACACCATCGCCATTGGCGGCATGATCCAGGAGACCACCACCACCTCCCTGTCGGGAGTTCCGGTGTTGGATCGAATTCCCGTGGTAGGCGCCCTATTCGGCTCCCGGTCTTATAGCAAGGAGCGTACGGAGTTAATCATCTTCCTTACACCTCACGTCATTTTCGATAGCAACCAGCTGCTGGATGCCACCGATGAGCTCAAGGACCAAATCAAGCTCATGCGGAAGGACATTAAGGAATAGACAGGTTGCCCGAGTAAGTCAAACAAAGCAATGGGATCGATTCCGGCAAGGCGAATTTCCTGGCGCCCGATAAGACCTTGGTTGCGACCATTCAATCCCCTAGATTCACCGTTGGCTGTAAAGCATTGACGCCACAAAAGACTCTGTGATGTAATGAACCGCTGTTGACGATAGAGTCTGGTGGGGTCAGCGGGTTGTGAGATCAACAATTTACGCTTGACTTGTTCCGGCAGGTAGTGTTATGAATGATTGACTGCGTCCGAACAGGTTTGGCGGCATTCATTCTTTGGCGCATGAATCCCGCGAGCACAAAAGAAGATACGAGAAGTTTAAAAAAGCAAGTTGAGCTGGATGGAGACAGAGCTTGGTGGAGACAATGAAGCAAGATCGAGCAAGCAAGGTGGCGGCAGCCGCCAGGCGCTCATTCGCGCTGGGTTTGTTCGGCTGAGATTTCAGAATCTTCATGACTAGCGTTTACTCGAGGCTCAGGTTGAAAAAGATAACTTCCATCAATTCAAATACAGATTTTCACAAGGAGAAGGAAATGGTAGATTTTCGCAAATGGCTTTTAGCGCTTGTTGTAGTCGGCCTGCTGCTTGGAGTAGGTAGTACTGCGGCCAACGCTCAATCGCAGTCGTTCACATGCTCGGCTACCGCGGGCGTTCCCAACATTATCCGTGCGGAGGGGCTCACCGAGTTGCTGGGTGATTTGGTTCTGAACTGCACGGGCGGTACGTTTACGACCGTCGGGTCGCCCATCCCGCTGCAAAACGTTCAGATTTCCATCAACACCAACATCACGAGCAGGATTGTCGGCGCTGGAAACATATCGGAAGCTCTGCTCATAATTGATGAGCCTTTCCCGAGCGCGAATGTTGTTCCGGTGACCGCCACTCCGGGCGCGGGGCAGACCGTTGGGCAGTTGGGTTGCCTGGCCAATAACAATACGAACTGCGCAATCAACAGCCTTGGTCCAGGCATCGGCGCCGCCGGGTCATATAACGGCACCGTCACTCCTGGAGCGGGCAACAGCCACTACAACATCTTTCAAGGCGTTCAGAACGGCGTAAATGCCGTCGCCTGGACCGGTGTTCCCATCGACGCTCCCGGCACCGCCGGCACTCGCGTGATTCGAATCACCAATATCCGTGCAAATGCCTTTCAATTAGGTGTTTCAAACACGCTGGTTCCCACTCAGATTTCGGAGATCATCGGCGTCAACGGTTCTACCAACATCACCCTCACCCAGCCGGGTGGCGGCAATGTGGTTGGTCAAGTAACCCCTGGCCTGCTAGCTGCCACTGTGACCGCTGCTTCGTACTCGCAATGTAACGATGTGAACACGTACCTGCTGAGTCCGCCCGGGTCAACTACCACAGACACCGGCATTGGCGTCAGCGTAACAGAGGGCTTCGCCTACTCGTTCAAGCCGCAAAGCTATGGGCAAATTGTCGCAGCTCAGACGCTGGCTGCTTATCAGGCGCCGGGAAATCCGGACTACCAGGATGTTCCAGGCTTCGCCTACCGGGATGAGTCCGGCTTTACACCGCAGGAGGCCGCGCTAGCCGGTCTGACCAGCACTACCGCAGGTGAGCAGATTGGCATCGCCGACCGCGGCACCCAGCTTCAGTTCACCGTGTCCGGGGTCAACGCCGGGGTAAATCTTTACGCTCCCAGCTACATCTACCTGTCCGGTCCGTATGGCGCTGGCACACCAGTCGGCGTGGCGGTGTTGATCAATCAAAGCGAAAGCGTCGGCGGAGCGTTCTCTACTTCCAGCTCCGTACCGGTCGCGTATTCGCCTGGTGGCGGAGGCCCGACCACTAGTCCCAATGGTGCGGTCATCCCGGTCGCGGCTTCGGGTACTTCTGCCGCATTGATTTACGAGATCTACTACGCTGACTCCAGCGTTCAGGAATCCCTGACCGTACCAATCAGCGTGGAGTACACCTCGAACACGGGGAGCAACATTCCCTCTGTTACCACCAGCCCGTCCACTGTCGGTGTCGAGTTCGCTCCGCAATCGACGGTAGGCACCGCCGCTACCACCGTGCCGATCCCGCGCTTCGGTCCGAGCGGCTCTCCGGTAAGCCTGTTCTCGATTTCGCCTTGCTCTTGCAACCTGCTGTTCCCGTTCGTTTCGAACATTGCAGGGTTTGACACTGGTATAGCGATCGCGAATACATCGCAGGATCCGTATGGAACCTCAGGCCAGACCGGTACCGTCACCTTGAACTACTACGGAAACATCGTAGAACCTGCAGGTGTGTCGGATGCCGTCCCCGCTGGTGCAGAGTTGATCTTCACTCTGAGCAGTGGCGGCAACTTCAATATCCAGTCCACCCCGGGCTTCCAGGGTTACATCATCGCTCAAGCCAACTTCCAGTACTGTCACGGCTTTGCTTTCCTAAGCACTGTCAGCAACTCGGAAGCGGAAGGCTACTTGGCTATTCAACTCGACGCTCCGGGCCTCACTCGTACCGGTAACACGGGTGAGAACAAGGGCCACTAGACCCATCTTCAGTTGATCAAAAACAAAAGGGGGAGCTTCGGCTCCCCCTTTTTGTTTCACGGCTGCCTTGATAAGCGCTCCCCTTAATTGGTTCATTCCAAGTTCTGTGGTAGGCTGTTACTGCATTTCCCCCCGCGTCCAAAACCAGCAGAGGTTTCTTACAAGCATGCTCAAGAGAGTATCGGCGCTCTGCGCCTTCGGTGTGGCTCTGTCAGCCCTGTCGCTACAGGCTCAGGACTTGTATGTCCTGCCCGGCGCCGGCTCGCCCAGCGGGGAGATACAGGCATTCGTCACCAATCCGCTGACCACGTTCAGAACATTCACCGCTGGCCTGGGCTCGTTTGCCCTGCTCCCCAACTTGCATGCCTCGAAGTTTTTTGTCGTTGCCAGTTCGCCCATCGATAGCATCGTCTCCACGGACGCAACATTCCTGTCCACCACCGAAGTGGCCAATTTATCGCCGCCCGCTACCCAGGCGATCGTTACACCGGATGGCAACTTGCTCGCTGTGGCGGCGGGAACGCTGCATCTTTACGACACCGCAACGAACGCGGAGTTGATTTCGGGTGGAGTTAGCCCGGGGAGCGGCTTCAGTACTTTCGCGGTCGCCGCCAGTCCGGACTCGGCTACCATCTTTGCCCTGGCCTCCTCCAGTAGCGCCAAGACCAGCCAGCTCGCGGCCATCGGCACTACCACCTACGCCGCCGCAGCTACGCTGGCAATATCGCAACCAGCCACTGCCGTGAGCGTCGGCCCGAACGGCCTGGTCTATGTGAGTTTGCCGAACCAGATTCTCGAAATTGATCCCGCCACGCTCCAGCCCACCTTCAATGGAGCAATTTCGGTGAGCGGCACGCCGGGTCCCCTGGTGTTTACCCCCGACGGACAATATGCGATCGGCGTCAATCAATCTACTTATGGGAACAGCCTTCTGATCGCCTCGCTGGCAACCCATACCGCTACCGATCCAAGCCTGGGATTGCCCGAACTCACGTCCCTGCTGGTTACCGGGGTGGATACCATCCTCGCGCTGTCCAACCAGGGCCTTTACCAGATTACGATCTCCACTCCGGTCAGCGTGGTCCAGATCGGTGGCGGCCTGACAGGTGTGGTGGCTGTCACTGCCTCTAACGATGTTCCTGCCGGCGCTCACAGCACCGTTGACACGGTGTTCCTGGTTTCAGCAAATACCGTCTATCAGTACAATCCCGCAACGCGCGCAATCCTTCCTTCGCCCCAACCGGCTGCGCCCAATATCACTCCCGGCGTTCTGACATACGTTGTCCCGCCAGTTACCGCTACTGCGTCACGTCCAGGCATTCTGCTCGCTTATGGGACCAACCAAACTATTCTGCCCAGCGCCACCTCCCAGCCGCTGGTGGTCCAGGTTCTAGACGCCAACAATTTCCCCATCAGCGGTTTCACCGTACAATTCCAAAGCAGCACTCCCGGCGCTACCCTCTCGGCCACCTCGGCCATCACCGGAGCGAACGGCTACGCGCTTACTTATCTCACTGCGCCCGCCGCACCGGGGCCAATCTCCGTCACGGCGACTGCGGGATCGCTGGCGGCAATCTTCCCCATCGACGTAAGCACCACAGCGCAGGGCTCGGGCGGCCCTAGCCTGGCAATCGTCGCCGGTCAAGGACAGCTTATGCTCGCCGACACGAGCACCATGGGCGGACCCCTTTACGGATCTCCGCTCCAGGTCTTAGCTACCGACGCCAATGGGAACCCCATCGTCGGCCTCCCTGTCACATTCTCGGTACCTTCTTCGGCGGGCACCATCCAGGTGAACGGAGCCGGATCGGCTTCGCAGGTAGTGAATACCAATTCGGCCGGCGTGGCCACGGTGGATTTCCAAACCACCAGCCTCTCAAGCGACAACGACCAGGGATATCTGCAGGCTCTCGTGACTGCCAGTGCCGCCAATACCAACGCGGTTACGTTCTACATCACCGCGGTTAGTGGCGAACCCACTCCCTCCATTTACCTGCCGGCGCCTGCTCCCGGCACGACATTGACGGGGTCTGAGGGAAGCACGCTGCTCGGTGGCGTGAAGGCCCAGGTCATTTCCTCTGCCGGCGTCGGAATACCCAACGTCTCCCTCAGTCTCAACGACGGCAATGCCAATCCGAGCCTTGCGCCGACAGTAGCGTGCAATGGGCCGGGCGGCTTCGTTCTCACCAATTCGGCGGGAATCGCCAGCTGCGATGTTGTGTTCGGGCCTCGGCTTGGATCGGGGACTTTCAGCGCTTCCATCGGATACACCCACACTTCGAATTTCCCCATTCCGTTCCTCGTCACGGCGGGCGCGCCCGGTACACTCCAAATCACTCAGGGCAACAATCAGTCCGGGAATCCCGGCCAGAAATTGCCGCTGCCTTTGTCGGTCCACGTCGCGGATTCGGGGGGCAACACTCTTATCGGCGCGGCCGTCAACTGGCAGGTTCTCACGGCCGGCGCGGTCACCCTGAGCAATGCAGAAAGCACCACCGATAACAACGGCAATGCTTCCGCAACGGCGACTCTCGGCGCCATCGGCGGCGTCGCACAAGTGCAAGCTACCGCGGGAACCGCCTCTGCCACCTTCACCCTGAACGTCGTTATTCCGACGGTGGGCATTGAAAAGGTGTCCGGCGATCAACAAAGCGTCTTGATCGACAACGCCTTTCCTTCGCCGCTTACGGTTGAGGTTGTGGATTCGAGCGGCAACGGAGTCCCGGGTACGCAAGTGAACTTCCAGGTCACCTCCGGCGTGGCGACGCTGGGCACTTCATCGGCCATCACCGGCTCAACCGGACAAGCCTCCACCACCGTGACCGCCGGAGCCACCCCAGGCACAATCGTCGTAACCGCTACTTCATTCGGCTTCAGCGTGAACTTCACCCTGACGGCGCAGCCTATGGGTCCGTCCAATATCACCATCCTGAACGGGGCGAGCTTCAATCTCAATACCGGAATCTCGCCGGGTGGAATCGCAACCATCCGCGGCACGGGTATTCTGCCAGGTGTTCAGGGATTGCTGCCGGCCGCTAATAGCGCCGGTCAGCTCCCCACCACTTTTTCCGGCGTCACCGTCACGTTCAACGGCACTGCCGCGCCCATCTATTATGTCCAAGACACCAACGGCGCCGATCAGGTAACGGTGCAAGTCCCGTTTGAGGTGCAGCCGGGGCCCGCTGTGGCTTTAACCGTGGACGTCGCCAGCAGCAGCGTCCCCGCCACGGTGATGGTTGAGGTGAAACCCGTTGCGCCAGGAGTTTTCACCTCGAATTACGATGGCAAAAACTATGCGGTGGCAGTTCGACCCGATGGATCTCAGGTGAGCCCCACCAATCCGGCCCAAAGAGGCGAGAATCTCGAGTTCTACGTTACTGGCCTTGGTCAAGTGACGCCTCCTATCGCGACCGGGGCCGCCGGCGTTTCCAACCAGGCTATCGTGGCGCCGTTGGTAGTTGGCTTGGATAACGGCGGCGCACCGTTGATTTCCGCAGTCTACGGACCCGGGCTAATCGGCGTCTACGTTGTCACGCTCCAGGTTCCCGCAGACGCCCCCACAGGACCGTATCAGCCGGTTGGCATCATCGCTTACGATTCGGCGAACAATCCGCATTTCGCTCAAGCCACCTACATTCCCATTGAGTAGCGCTACACAGTAATCGATCCCGGCGGAGGATTCTCGGGATTGTACGCTGTTCCCGCGAACGATAATCCAGGCGCCACTTCCACCGGCTGCTGCAGCGCTGAAGGAACCCAGGTGTAACCCATCGCTTCGCGAGCCGCGGTGGTGGTGGCCGGATCCCAGCCCCAGACCATAATCGGCACATCAATGGAGTAGCCCTGTTCAGCAAGTTGCTCAGCCACCTGCGCTCTCTCGGTTGGGTTTTGGATATCCCGCAACTGCTGAACGGCCGGCGGCTGCTGCGCCCAATACGCGTCGTCGAACGAGGCAGCCGTCTGTGGCGAAGCTTCCGTACCCGCAGTCCCCGCCGAGACGGCCGTGCCGGAACCGGCGCTGGATGCCGTACCGCTGGATGCCGTACCAGGATACGCGATCGCAAATCCAGTGATCAGGTCCGGGGGCTGGGGCTGGGACTGGGCGACCGATGCCGAGTCGCCGTCGCCGCCAGGATCTTGCCCCACGACGCTTTGTTGGCTCACTGGCAGTCTCGCCGGGAGCTCAGTGTTCTGCGGTTGGCTCTTTATTGGGCTTGCCAGCTTGTCCGATAACACCGCCGCAAACGATTGAGATTTGGGTGGCTGACCTCTGCCGGTGACAGAAACTATCCCGTCAGCCGTCGCCAGTGTGTGCAGCCTTCCCGCAGGATCGATCATGCTCTGTTCCCTCCAGCGTGCATGATTGCACGGGGAGGGCCGCTATTTTTGAGGCGCGGCGCTTGGAGGTGTCACGCTTTGAGCCGGACGGTTCTCAAAAGCGATGTTGATCGGAAACACCTGGCCAGTCGGCGCTATATGCAGCCGAGCCATCGAATGAACGCCGGTTTTTTTCGCGCAATCCAGGCATTTGATGGCAGGGTCGTCCAGCCGCCACTCGAAAAGAAGGGTGGTCTCTTCGTGCGCCTTTAAATCGGTCTTTCCAAGAGTGATCTTCAGCCCCGCTATCTCGGGCTTGTCCAACTTCAATGTGACTTGCCCCGGCATGTCGTTGCGCACATGCACTGTATCCTGAGACGTCTCGTAAGAACGCAATTGCACGGATGCCTTGTCTACGGCAACCTTGGACAGGATCTGTTGCGCCGCACCCTGCATATCGGTCGGCACCAGTGCGGCGGTCTTGGTAGCGCTCTCGGTGGGGGTGGGCACCAAGCCGGTGGGCGAAAACGGGGTTTGAATCATGGCGGGCTTCACATAGCGCCAATACCATTGCCCATCAATGACTTCCCAATTGCTGCTGAGCGGCAATGTGGTTACGGCAACGGTGCCGTGGAATCTCCAGTCAGCCTTGCAACTCACCACTGCCGCGGCTTTGGTGAAGGCTTCGGAATAGTTAATCCTGATTGTCTGGCATACCTTATATTGTTTCTTGGGTAACTCGAAGAACTTATCCTGAGAATCGTCCGCCACCAGCAGATAGGCGTCTTTGAACTTGCCCTCAATGAACGCCCCATAGAACTTGCCGATGCGGGCGCGCAATGCTTCGTCCACGGCCGGAGGCGCTTGGTCGAACGTATCGGACGGGTTTTGGCCGAAAGCCGTGAAAGCGGAAAGCAGCAGGCAAGTAAATGCGAGAGTTTTCATATCAACTGATTGGCTGGGAGGCAGGGACTCGAACCCCGATACGCAGATCCAGAGTCTGCAGTCTTACCATTAGACGACCTCCCAGCAAAGGGTGTCCACACCATTCTAACATCGGGTCCCGCAAAGCCTAAATCCGGGTGGTGTATACCGGTAGTTATGAACCGATACGCTACCGAGCTCGGGATCGTGCGGAGGTCTTCTTCGCGGCCGCTCCGCTGGAGCGCTTGGCTCGGGGCCCGGATTGCCGCTTCGCTTGCTCCCTGGCCAGATAAGTGCGCCAGCGCTTCAGCTGACCGTTGGAATCGAAAGCTCGCCAGCTCTGGCGGAGGTCCTTTAACTTTCCTTTGAGAGCGTGCTCAATGTGCTTCTTCAGCTCATGATCGCCGGCCAGCACACGCTCAATGGTCTGATAGTCGCTGACCTTGCCAAGCGCCCCCTGCAACTCGCGCAACGCCTTCAAATAACGGTCCAGATTCGGGCCGTAAAGCGGGCGGAACAGCTCCAGCGTATAACGGAACTGCTTGGTCTTCAGGCGAAACCGGTGCAGCTCCTCCGGCGGCCGCTTGCCCGCGATAGCTTCGCGCCCAGCCTCGAAATATTTGCGCGCCATCTTGGGTAACACCATCCGGGCGTTGTGGGCGGCACTCTGGGAAGGTTTCAATTTCATACGCCGCGCAGAGACAATCCGTTCCGCCACTTGGCTGAAAAATCATGCGCGCTCCAACGGCGCACCATTTCGGCAAACTGCCGCTGATAGGCGCCGCGCTCTTTTGCCAGGCGCGGCCGGTGCGTGCCGTGCAGCGCTGACGCGGCCTGCGATCCGGCCAGGAACTCGAGCGTGATGTCGCGGTCGCGAATGGACGAAGTGAGCTGCATCATACGCTTCAGCGCGGTGCGGATTTTCTTGACTTCCCACTTGGGGAAGAAGTCGGAGAATAGCTCCAGACCCTGAGAAAAGCGCCGGATGCTCACCCGCAGGTCGTGGATCTCGTCCGGCCCGGGCTTCTTGGCCGCCCGATGCACCTGGAACGCCAGCGTGGTCAGCAGCCGGTTCATCTGCTCAATGGCGTAATCATGCATACTGCCCTGGCCGGTCACGTCTTAACCCGCCGCGTCAACTGGATCTGTGTCTGGTAGGTTTCGCGGAACGAATCGGCCACCCGCTCCACGGCCCAAATCTCCAGATCGGGGTCGGGTTTCGAATCCAGCGCCAGCGTAACCGATCCGTTCCGGAAGTGTACCTCCAGATCGGCCACGCGCTGTTCGTGGCTGCGATCCAAACTATCGGCAATGCGCAACAGCGGCACCAGCATCGTGATGGCTCGCCGCGAATCGGGATCAATGGTCTGGAAGGGGGAATGCCTGGGGGTGGGCATAGCCTTTCTATGATAGCGGCATAGCAGGGCGATCATCTGGCGCTCGGCGTCGGTGAAGCCGGGCAAGTCCGAGTTGACGACCAAATAGTAGGAGTGTTTGTGATGGCTGGTGTCGCTGACAAAGTGGCCGATATCGTGCAAATAGGCCGCCGCTTCCAGCAACTTGCCCAAGCCCGGCGGCAGCCTGTGCAGCGGCTGAAGGGCCTGGAAAAGGCGATGCGCCAGCTGGGCAACCTTGCGCGCATGCGGCAGTTGCACCCCATAACGGCGAGCCATCAGCTCCACCGCCCGGCGCTGATCGCGATTCAGCATGCTCAGCTCCCGGCCCACCAGGCGCGCGGCCAGGTCCGCGATGATGCCATCCCGCACCCCCGCCGCCGAATAATGCATGGCGGGCTGTTTGAAAAGCTCCAGCAATCGCAAAAAGACGGCGGTGCCGGCCACGATCAGTTCGGCGCGATTCGGTCCGATGCCCTGAATCTTGCGCCGGCCGCTCACATCCAGCGCGATCAGTTCACGATAGAATCGCCGGATTTGCGCCGCCGAAGCCTTCAGGCGGTCTGCATCCTCCCGCCGCGCGCGGGTCACGCGGTGGACGGCGCAAACAATCGCCGCCGCAGTGGCGGAGGTGGAGATGGCGCGGTCGAAAGGTCCGGGTCCGATCTTGCTCACCGGCGCTGCCAGTTTTTCGTCGATGTACTCGTTCATGCGGCGCAGATCGATGGGCCCGGGCGGATCGGATCGCAGGAAGACCTCGGTGAGACGGACGGCGCCCAGAGGCTTGGAGAAGGCGTCAACCAGCACACCGTGCTCCGACAGGATCACTTCGGCGCTGCCGCCTCCCACGTCCACCATCAGAACGCGTTTGCCGGCCTGCGGCCAGCGCGCCAGCACGCCCAGGTGAATCAGCCGCGCCTCTTCCTGTCCGGAGATGATTTCCACCGGCGAGCCCAGCGCCTGCGCGGCGCGCTCCAGAAATTCCTGCTGATTGCTCGCATCGCGAACCGCGCTGGTAGCCACCGCGCGGACGCCGATGATATCCAGCTTTTGGTAAATTTGCGCCATGCGCTCCAGATTGGCGCAGACGAACGCCATGGCGTCTGCGGTGATGCGGCCGTCATGGAACACACCCGCGCCCAGGCGCGTCACCTGCCGCTCGGCGGCCAGGATCTTGGTGACCATCCCCGCGCCCGTCTCGGCGGCCTGCATGCGTATGGAGTTGCTGCCGATATCGACGGCGGCGTAACGCGGCATACTTTCCATAGTATCGTGGCAGTTTTCACTCTTCGCCGGAAATTAATCAAAACGTTATAATGTTCTCTGCACCTCCCCCATGCCCCCGCTGAACCCGAATCGCTATCGCGGCAAGCTGATTGTCGTCGAGGGCATCGATGGATCCGGCAAGTCCACGCAGCTCTCCCTGCTCAGTCAATGGCTGCGCTCGCAATGCATCGCCGTGGCGTTCAGCGAGTGGAACTCCTCGCCGCTGGTGAGGGAAACCACCAAGCGCGGCAAAAAGAAGAATATGTTCACCCCGGTGACGTTCAGCCTGATTCACGCCACCGATTTCGCGGATCGGCTGGAGCGCTACATCGTCCCGCTGGTGAAGTCCGGCGCCATCGTATGCGCGGATCGCTACGCTTATACGGCCTTCGCGCGCGATGTGGTCCGCGGCGTGAGCCGGCGATGGGTGCGCAACTTGTACCGTTTCGCCCTTCGTCCGAACCTGGCGTTCTATTTCCGCGTGCCGCTGGAAGTGGCTATCGGCCGCATTTTGGGCGGGCGGAACGCCATCAAGTTCTATGAAGCGGGGATGGACCTCGGCTTGAGCCGCAACGTGGAAGAAAGCTTCCGCATTTTTCAGGGCCGCATCCTGGATGAATACGAAGCCATGATCCAGGAGGTGGGCTTTCATGTGATCGACGCCACTGGATCCATCGAAGAACAGCAACAACAAATGCGCGACATCGTGATACGCGAGCTGGGCGAAAGCCTGCGCAACGGCGTGATGCGCGCTTCGCCCGGAGACCTGGATGCTGCTCAAACAGCCGCTCGCATTCTATAGCGAATCGCTGGCCGGCGTGGATCGCGAGGAGCTGCAAGGCAAGCTGATCGTGATCGAGGGTCCCGATTCGGTGGGCCGGTCGACGCAAGTGGCGCGCCTGCGCACCTGGCTGGAACATCAGGGGCACGCGGTACTGGACACCGGCATGGCGCGCGGCGCGCTGGCCGGGAAGGGCATCTCACAGGCCAAGGAAGGTAACACGCTCGGCCCTATTACGATGACCTTGTTTTATGCCACCGATTTTGCGGACCGCCTGGAAAACGAGATCATCCCCGCCTTGCGCGCCGGTTTCGTGGTGCTGACGGACCGCTATATTTTTTCGCTGATGGCGCGCGCCATTGCGCGCGGCGAGGACCGGGCGTGGATCGAACGGGTAGCCAGCTTCGCTCTGGTGCCGCACGCCATTTACTACCTGCGCGCGGAAGTGCGGGACCTGGTGGCGCGCGTGGTGCTGGGCCGCGGGGCCTTCGATCATTGGGAAAGCGGCATGGATATGCGCTTCGGCGCCGACATGCACGACAGTTTCGTCAAATACCAAACGCGCGTGATTCACGCGCTGGACCGCATGGCGAAGCGCTACAACTTCGTCGTTATCGACGCCACCAAGACGCCGGAGCAGATTTTCCGGGAGCTGCAGCGATCCATCGGAAAATTGTTCTAATGCGGCCCCGCCAGGCTGTAGATCAGAATCACCAGCACGATGGCGGTGAGCTCCACATAAATTCGGTCGCGCTCCAGGGCGAAGCCCACCAGCGAAAAAGCTACGCGAGCCACCGGAGTCAGGATCAGCAGCAGCAGCCCAAGTTGAATCACGGCCGGACAGTTGGCCGGACAGTTGGATGGTCCGGCGGCATGGATCACGCCTGAAATACTTCGGTAAATTTCGGGCGTTCCGTGAAAAACCCGATACGCGGCCTGTTCCTGGCCATGCCTGGAGAGAAAACAGATTCCCCCCAGCAACACCACCGCGGCGGAGATGAGCACGCCTGTTCTGAGCAGCATGCTGATGATCGCTTCGAGGCGCTGATCGGTCACAGTCTTCCCCTGACGCCGGTCACGATCATTTCAATCGCCATCACCCCTACCACGGCGGCGAAGATCCATCGCAGAACGCGCACTTTCGCGCCAATCAGCTGCCGCGCGCCCAGAATGGAACCGGCCAGAACCCCCAGCATCACCGGCATCGCGAGCCCCGGTTCAATGTAGCCCCGGCTCAAATAGATTCCCGCGCTCGCCGCCGCAGTCACGCCGATCATGAAATTGCTGGTAGTAGTGGAGACCTTGAAAGGCACGTGCATGGCCTGATCCATGGCGATCACCTTCAGCGCGCCGGAGCCGATGCCCAGCAGGCCCGAAAGCGTGCCTGCGCCGAACATCAAACTAAATCCAGTCTTGACGCGATTCACCCGATACTCGCGCGGGCCTTCCGGGGACGGATAGGAGCCGTTCAGTTTGAAGCGGATTGCCAGCGGGTCCGACGTCTCGGCCGTTTCGTCGCGGAGGCGTCTTCGGCTGGATTGCCAGGCGGCGTGCAGCAGCACCAACCCGAAGATCGTCGAGAGTATGGCGGTAGGCGTTCGTGTGGCGAGAAAGGCGCCCAAGAGCGCGCCGAGCGTAGTGGCAATCTCCAGAAACATCCCAATGCGGATGTTCGAATAGCCCTCGCGCACGTACGCCGACGCGGCGCCGGAGGACGTCGCAATTACCGACACCAAGCTGGCGCCGATGGCGTACCGGATATCCACCCCCAGCAGCAGCGTGAGCGCCGGTGTTACCACTACTCCGCCGCCGAGCCCCGTCAGCGCCCCCAGACAGCCCGCCACCGCTGAGATCCCAAAGACCAGCGGCGTGAACTCGAGATTGGTCATCACCCAATCATAGGGGCACTCGCTTGACTACGGAGTTGAACGATTTCTGTGGAACAGCTTTTGCTTGAAGTCCGGCCAAAATTCGTCGAATGTGTTGTCGCCGAAACGGCCGAGGAATCCAACCCCGGTGCGAACCGCCGCGTTACCGGCGTCGTCGTCGCCCGGAGCGCGCCAGGCGTTCGACAGGAAATTGCTACCAGGGATAGCTATAAAGCGGGCATAGGCGGGTGAAAGCTTGCCGTCCCGGTTTTGCGCCATGAAAGTCATCTTGGCTACGTGTCCCAACCGATGGCTGAACGGCGCTCCTGGGTCGCGCGTGTAACGCGGATCCTCGCCCCAGATGGCGCCTAGCCCCGCTTCCATGGTGTTGCTCACCGCGTTACCGGTAACGCTCATGCCCAGGCGATCGCCATACCCTTCCCAATGCGTTCCGTAGATCTTCGGCTCATTGAGCACCGTGTCCCATCCGGCGCCAAATAATTCGCCTGCGAGGCTTTCCGGGCCGATTGTGCCCCTGACCACCCAGTTGACGCGCTCCTGGGCGGTGATCGGCGAGCGCGCATCGCTACTGCTGGAGGAAGCCGGATTGAATGACGGCGAAGACGCGTCGGCGTTCGAATCGGGGATCACGTCAGACGCCAGCGTTCCGGGCATCAGCGTTTGCTGCGCCAGAATCACGGAAGCCAGCAAGAAAACCGGGCAGATCACTTTGCAAATCATTTGCGCATCTCCCAACGGAGAAGGAGATAGCAGATTGCATGCCATACTAACGTCCCGTGGCGCTTTCGCAACAAGCGATGTGTCTTCATATAGATGCGATATCTTACGAAATCGTGCGCCGGCCGGTGGAGCGGCGGGAAACCGTGAATAATTGACTCTTCGACTACCGGCCGTCATCTCAACTACGGTACTCTTCGAGCGACGGGCTGGGCGTCGCCGGTAGAAATCCGATATCTTTAGAGCGAGAATGCCAGATTGGCTGAGTATCCACGAACCCGTCCTGGTGAACACCATCGGACACTGCGCGGGCGCGGTCCTGTTCGGGATGCTGCTTTATTTTTTTCTTTTGAATTGGCGGCACCATCGGGAAGAGCGAACCAAGCTTCCCGCGCTGGCGGCGGCGCTGGCGTTCTTGTGGAACATCGGATCCCTGGTGGCGCTAGGCGTCGGACGGCATGGCGGAACGGCGGCCGATGTCATCGTGGCAGCCAGCTTCTCGGTACTGAGTTTGCTGCCGGCGGTGTTGCTGCACATCTCTTTAGGGCCATCGCACCACGGGCTGGGGTCGTCGCATCATCGACCGCTGTGGCTCGCCGGGTATTTTCTTAGCTTTGCAGCAGTCGCACTCCACGTGGCCGACTTGATTACCGGCTCGTCCAGTCTCCATTTCGCGGCCCTGCTGCTGGTGACCGTGGGGTTTGCGGTCCTCACCGCGATTTCTGTTTTGCTGCAGATTCGAGACAAGAACGGAGCCGCCACCTCCCGGCTGGCGGGAGCGATGGTCCTGTTCCTGTTCGCTATTTCGTTCGCGCACTTCAGCGCGGAGCAGCCGCATCAGGCCTGGTCCCGTGAGATCGCGCTGCACCACGCCGGCATTCCGCTCGCCTTGTTCGTGCTCTTGCAGAATTACCGGTTTCTCCTGCTAGACACCTTCCTTCGATTTGTGGTGAATGCCACTCTCGCGGCGGGCGCGGTGCTGGCTTCCATACGAATGGTGGAATCCACGCACTTTAGCCCGAGACTGGCCGAGCCGTTCGAAGCCGGCCTGCTGTTTGTGGGCGCGTGTCTGCTTCTGACTTTGTTTGTGTACGTTCGCAATCGCGTTCAGAGCTGGCTGACGCAGGCGATTTTCCTCCGTTCGAACGTGGACGAAGCGCTGCAGGCGCTTCTCAATCTGGCGCGGGCAACGCAGGATGAGCGTGAGTATCTTCCTCACGCCGCGGAAACGATTGCGGCGTTCTTGCGAACCGGCCGGCAACAGTTAACTCCAGACTCGTCGCTTGCCGATGGCGAGCGGCCGCCCTGGGTGCAAGCCTGGGTTCCGTTGCGCTTTTCCCGCGGGGATGCCATGTATCTCCTGCTCGGCCCGCGCGACGGTGCGCGCCGCTACTTGAGCGAGGATTTCGCCGTGCTGATGCGATTAGGCGCCGCCGTGGTGGAGCACGTCGAACAACTGCGCGGCGTTCAGATGCAGGGTCTTGTATTGCAGGCGGAGCTGAAGGCCCTGCAGGCCCAGATCAACCCGCATTTCCTGTTCAATTCCCTCAACACCCTGTACGGCACCATCGACAGACGCAACGCGGAAGCCCGCCGCTTAGTGCTCAACTTAGCCGACGTGTTTCGCTATTTGCTGCGGTCCGATCGGACGCTGATAGAAATCGAGGAGGAGCTGCGCATTGTCCGCGCGTACCTGGAGATCGAACAACTGCGGCTGGGCGCCAAACTGCGGACTGAGATCAACGTCGAAGAAGCGGCTCTGCGCGCCACCATCCCGCTGCTCTCGGTGCAGCCGCTGGTGGAGAATGCCGTGAAGCACGGAGTAGCGCCGCGGACGGGCTCGGGGTTTGTTCGCCTGGACATTACTTTGCGGCAGGACGTCCTCGCGGTGACGGTTTCAAACTCAGGCGAGTGCGATTCGAGCGCCCTCACCGCGGCCAGCGCGGGCGGAAGAATCGGCTTGGCCAATGTCCGCCGCCGGCTGGAGTTGTGTTACGGCGAAGAATCCAGTTTCGTGACGGAAGTGGACGATGGCGTCACGACCGTTGGCTTCCTGCTGCCGCTCAGGGTTGGAGTAACGGTCTGACGCCTCGCAGCATGCCTCTGAAAACGCTAATCGTCGATGACGAGCCGATTGCCCGCCGGATCCTGCGCGAGGAGCTGGAGCTGATCGCCGATGTCGAGGTGATTGGAGAAGCCGGCGATGGAGCGGCGGCGCTCGAGAAGATCGGCTCCGCTGAGCCCGATCTGGTTCTGCTGGACCTGCAGATGCCGGCCATGGGCGGCTTGGACGTAGTGCGACACCTGGAGCACGGCAGACACCTTCCGGTGATCGTCATCGTCACGGCGTACGATCAGCACGCGCTGCAGGCGTTCGAGGCCGGCGCGATCGATTACTTGCTCAAGCCGGTGGGGCTAGAGCGATTGTCGCAAGCCGTGGAGCGGGCCAAACGCGTGACCGGCCGCCAGGCCATGGAGCGGATCGCGCAGTTGCAGGAAATCGGCGGCACGCCCCTTGCAGCGCGGACCCGAAGAATTGTCGGGAAAATCGGCGAGGAATATTTCCTGCTGAGCGCCGACGAGATTTACGCGTTCCAAGCCGAGGGCGATCTGGTCTGGATTGTCACCGCCAAGCGAAAGTTCCTGGCCACGTCCACCCTGAAGGACCTGGAACTGTGCCTGAAGAACAGCAGCTTCCGCCGCATCCACCGCAACGCGCTGGTGAACGTGGATCACGTGCGCAAGATGAGCGCGCTCAGCAGCCAGAGATGGCTGATCACCATGAATAACGATCAGGAGTACGTGGCCAGCAAGCGGCAGGCGCGCACGGTTCGCCAGCTTCTCACCTGGTAAGGCCGAGACCATCAATGCTTTCGGCGCAGGTCCCAATCCCACTGGAAGCGGCTTTTCAAAACGAAGCCAGGCCCGCGGCTTCCCAGGTCGAAACCGCCGCCGATGTTGATGCTAAATCCCGGGCGTGCGTCCCAGTCGCCGCCGGCGAACAGTTGATGCACCTCGGGCTGAAAGCGTGGAGGCACATTCATGCTTTCGATTTCACCGTAGTATTCCAGTGACGGCGAGAAGACCTTTCGTTTCCATCGTAAGAGCGCGGCCGGCTCAAAGTTCCATCCGTGCCGCGTGCCGGGGCCGTGCAGCGCGCGTTCGAAAACCGGATTAAATACCACCTGCCAGCGGGAAAACTCGCGGTCCATGATGGGCCGGAGTTCCACTCGTCTGGTGTTCTCTTCGTATCGCGGGTTCTGAAACGAGAACTCCGAGACGAAGCCGAGCCGGAACGGCAAATGCCACCGCTCGGGGGCGTAGAAGTGCGGCAGCACACGCCATCCGGCAAACTGGGGCGCGTAGCCCGGTTCCCATGCATTGAGAAACATGAAGCCTACCGCAAAACTCGGCGCAATGCCCATGGTCGGTTCCAATGTCAGGTGCGTCTGGTCGAGCGCGGGCAGCAAAGTCCCGTCGCGGACAGAGGCGCCTTGAGGATCGAAATTGAGGTGAGCTTCCAGGCTCCATTGCTCCCAATTCTGCGGCTCGTATTCGTAGACATGGATTTCAAAAGGGTCTTGCGCCCAAGCTCCCCGAGCGCAACAAAGCCAAAACAGGAGTAGACACTTGTATCGCATGGCTGGCGGCGAGGGCTCCCGCCCATTCTGAGCCGCGCGTCGAGACAATGCAAGAATTCAGTAGGAGGCGCCCTGGCCGCGCCGGTAAGACAGTCCGCTCATCGCCAAACTTAGTTCGCTCACCTCCAGGATCAAGCCGCTTGTCGAATTCTGATAGCTATAGAGCTTCCGGGCGTCCACAATTTAAAGATATGGGACGTCCCGCAATTTGGCTGGTTTTGCTCTTGCTGTCCTTGACCTCGTTTGTCGCCACCTACGCGCAGTCGAGCAGCGGCAACTCCGGAACGGTTCGCGGAACCGTGCTGGACCCTTCGGGAGCGGCCATCATGGGCGCCACCGTGGAAATCCAGAACCCCGTTTCCCACTATGACAAGACCGCCCAGACTGACGCCCAGGGAAGATTCGAATTCGACAACGTTCCTTACAATAACTACCACCTGAGCGCTGCGGCAACCGGATTCCAGGGCGGCGAACAGGACGTCAACGTGCGTTCTCCTCTGGCTATAGAAACCAAGATATCTGTAAAGATCGGCGTGGCGAATGAGAGCGTAACAGTGACAACCGCGGGGGATTTGGTGGAGACCGATCCATCCACTCACACCGACGTGGATCGGGAACTTTTCGACAAACTGCCACTGGAAAGCGCGTCCTCGTCTCTTAGCTCGCTGGTGGCGATCGCTTCTCCGGGGGTTTCGGCCGACTCCGACGGACTGATTCACGGACTGGGCGATCACGCCTCGAACTCTTTCTCCGTCGACGGCCAGCCGATTACCGACCAGCAAAGCAAGGCCTTCTCCAATCAGCTTCCGGTGGACGCCGTGCAATCGATGGAAGTCATAGAAGGCGCGCCCCCAGCCGAGTATGGTGGAAAGACCAGCCTCGTGATCGTGGTAACCACACGCTCGGGTCTCGGCGTCACGCAACCGCACGGTGATGTAACGGCTTCTTACGGAACATTCGGCAGTTCCAACGAGGGCTTCAATCTGGCATACGGGCGGGAAAAATGGGGAAACTTCATCTCCGCCAATGGCCTGAATTCGGGCCGATTCCTGGATGGTCCGGAATACCAGGTCTTCCACGATCATGGCAATGAGGAGAACTTTTTCGACCGGGTGGATTTCAAGCCCTCTGACCAGGACTCGATCAACCTCAATCTTGGCTTCACCCGGTCCTGGTTCCAGACTCCCAATTCGTACGATGCCGAAACCGCGTCGGCCTGGAGCGGCCTGGTGGTAAATAACGGCGGCCTGGGTCCTAATGGTTTACCGGTTGGGTCCGCGGATCAGCGGTCAAAGATCAGAACGTTCAATATTGCGCCGGTCTGGACTCGTCTGCTCAGTCCTAAGACCGTGCTAACTTTCGGCGGTTTTCTCCGGCAGGATCAATTTAACTATTATCCGAGCGCTAACCCGTTCGCCGATTTGACGCCCGATCCCGGCTTCGCGGGCGACGGTGAGAGCGCGAGCGTGGCTCAGAGTCGCCGGCTCACCAATGCAGGCGCCCGCGCCAGCTTGTCTTACATAAGTGGAGTGAACAACATCAAAGTCGGGCTTCAATACGAGCATACTTTTATCACGGAACGGGATACCTTCGGCCTGGTGGACCCGACCGGGAGCGCTCCTTGTCTGAATGCCAATCTCACCCCCGACACGAACCCTTTGCTGACTGACCCGGCCGGGTGTACGGGAGGGCTACTGCCGAACGTCGGCCAGGGATTCTTTTCCAACGGAGACCCGGTCCCGGCGTTTAATCCGATTCTGGCCTGTTACGACCTGACCAGAACCGCGCCGCTGCCTGCTTCCGATGGCTGCCCGAACGGCGCCAGCGGCGAGTACAGATTTTATGGCCATGCCGACATCCGGGAATTCGCTTTCTACATTCAGGACTCAATCAATATCCACAACTGGACCTTCAATCTCGGCCTGCGCATCGACCAATATGACGGCATCGCCAAGGCCTGGCAACCGGAACCGCGTCTTGGTATCGCCTACAATTTCAAGCCAACCAGCACGGTTCTGCGAATCTCCTATGCCCGTACCTTGGAGAGTCCGTTCAACGAGAACCTGGTGCTGGCCAGCCTGGGATGCTCGGACCCGGTGGTGGCCGCCTTCCAGACGCTGGTTCCGGGCGGCGCTTGCGTGACGACAGCGCCACTGACCCCTGGCTTCCGCAACGAATTCCATGTGGGTCTTTCACAGGCGTTTGGCAAATTCATAGTTATCGATGGCGAATACATCTGGAAGTACACCCATAACGCCTTCGACTTCAGCGTGCTGGCGAACACGCCGATCACTTACCCGATCGAGTGGACCAATTCGAAAATTCCCGGATATGCCATCCGCCTGACGATGCCCAACTTCCATGGGCTGACGGCTTTTATGGTGACGTCCAGCGTGGCGGCGCGTTTTTTCAGCCCGCAAGCCGCGGGGGTAGGGTCGACACCCGTCGGGTTCGGCGTATTCCGCATCGATCATGACGAAGCTCACAATGCAACCGGGCACCTGCAATACCAGCCGTCGAAGAAGCTACCGTGGGTCAGCTTCAACTGGCGGTATGACAGCGGTCAGGTAGCTGGTCCGGTGCCATGCGTCGGAGGCGACTGTCCCAACGGGCCGGGCGGGTCAGACACCGTGGTGGACGTCTCCAACCTCACGCCCGACCAACAGTTCGAAGGGGGGCTCTACTGCGGGACCGTCCATGCCACACCCACCACTCCGATCAGCTCCAACGGTCTCTGTCCGGCCAGCCTGTACGGTTCCACCCTGATATCCCTACCAGCTGCGGGCACCCAAAACAACGACCACAACCCGCAGCGCATCGACGCCCGCAATCTCTTCGACGCCGCCATAGGACACGACAACATCTTCCACACCGACAAGTACAAGTGGAGCGCCCGTTTGACGGTGGTCAATCTGACGAACAAAGAAGCGCTCTACAACTTCCTGTCCACGTTCAGCGGTACCCATTATGTATCGCCACGGGCTATAACCGGAACCATCGGATTCCACTTCTAAGGAACCCGCGCAAAACGGAGTGCGGCGCAGGGCAGTTCCTTGCTGGCTTGGCGGTGCGCGCCGCACCCTTTGCGCTTCTGAGCCGACGGGCTTTTTTGCGAATTGGTGGGCCCTGAAGGATTTGAACCTTCGACCAACGGATTATGAGTCCGCTGCTCTAACCGCTGAGCTAAGGGCCCGATCCCCACAGTGTACCGCTGAAAACCCAGTGGCTCGGAAGTATTATAGGTCAGGGAGCAGGCAGCCGTGGCCACGCGTCAATCCAAGGTTCCCACTCAACTCGGCCGAGCCGCGGTCCAGGTGTTTGCCGCCAACGATCGCATCAACCAGGTTCTTATCGAACATCTTCACCCCACCGCCTGGAGAGCCAAACCGCCCGGCAAGGTCCGCACCATTGCGGCCATATTCACGCACATGCACAATGTCCGCACCAAATGGGTCAGGCTTACAGCTCCACACCTGAAGGCGCCGCCCCAGCTCAACCGCGCCCTCTGCACGCCTCAGCAGGCCCGGACGGGATTGGCACGGAGCGCCGCTTGTTGCGCGGAAATGCTCGCTGAAGCGCTCAGCGCCGGTGAGGGCCGCGTCCAGGAGTTTCGCAGAGACGGCTGGGCCAAGCCTTGGCCGGTTGGCCCGGAAATGTTGTGCTACATGCTTTCTCACGAAGCCCACCATCGCGGGCAGGTGTGTATGCTCGCGCATCAGCTCGGATTCCCGTTGCCGGTCGCGGTGGCGTCCGGGATCTGGAATTGGGAAAGGCTGTGGAAAGAGTGCGGCTCGTCTTCCGGCCCCGGTTACGACAGTTGAAACCGGCGAGTTTATCGCTTACGGCGGCGAGTGATTTTGAGGCTGCCGGACTTGTCCAGGGAGAAGCTCCAGCCGGGCGGGATCAAGGTTGTAGAGCCGTAATCCAGAATCAGCGCGGGGCCTGGGAGCGCCGCGGCGGGAAGGCTGGAGCGTGGATAGACGGCAGTATCCCGCCAGGCGCCTGAGGAATGAATGCGCCGGATATCGGGAGTCACCTTGGCCTTCCGGGATCCTCGCGATCCCTGGCGTGGCGATAGCAGCGCGGGCTTTTCCACCTGCCTCCGCGCCCGGACACGAATGGTAACAATCTCGATGGCGCGCTCCGGATTTGAGTACCCATAGACGCGCTGGTGTTCGGCATGGAAAGGCTCCGCGGGGTCGGCGCCATGCCAGGGCACGGTGAGCTCGTAGCTCTGTCCCGTGTAGCGGATGTCGGCGGAGCGGATCAACTCAGCTCCCGGCGAATCCTTCCGTGCGGTGCGCTCCAGGCGCAGGAATTCATGCTCGAAATCGGAACGGGTCAGCACGCCTGCCGCGTGATCGCGCACCTGGCTCGCAAGCAGCATGCCCAGCGCTGAGAGAGCGCCCGCGTGCTCGGGCACCAGAACCGTCTGGATACCCAGCTCCTGTGCGATCTCGCAGGCGTGCAGTCCGCCGCAGCCGCCGAACGCCACCAGCGCAAAGTCGCGCGGATCGTGACCGCGTTCCACCGATACCAACCGGATGGCTCGCTCCATGTTGGCGTTGGCGACGCGCACCATGCCTTGGGCCGCTCGAACGCGGCTGATGCCAAGCCGATGCGCGATGGAATCCACGGCTATCGCGGCTCGCGCTGTATCCAGATGCATCTCACCGCCTATGAGCTGGTCTGCCGCGATGCGCCCCAGCACCACATGCGCGTCCGTCACCGTGGGACGGTCCCCCTGGCCGTAACAGGCCGGTCCAGGGTCGGCGCCCGCGCTTTCCGGACCCACGCGCAGCAAACCGCCTTCATCGACACGTGCGATGGAACCGCCGCCCGCGCCCACCGTGTGGATGTCGAGCATCGGCACCCGCACCGGAAACCCATCGATGGATGCCTCCAGCGTTTCGCGCGGCTGGCCGTCGCAGAGGCTCACGTCGGTGGAAGTTCCGCCCATATCGAAACCCAAAATGCGTGAGAAGCCGGAGAGTTTGGCTACTTCGAGCGCGCCAACCACTCCGCCGGCAGGTCCCGAAAGCACCGTACGGACGGCTTGCCGGCGCGCTTCTTTGGTGGACATGAAGCCGCCGTTGGACTGCATGATCGCGATGCGGTGAGTGCTGGTGCGCTCCAGTTCGCCGAGATATTCATCCATCAGCGGACCGACATAGGCGTTGATCAGCGTGGTTGAGGAGCGCTCGTACTCGCGGAACTCCGGGCAGACGTCGTGCGAGGAGCACAAATACCCGAACCCTGCCAGCGCCTTCGCTATTCGCTTCTCGTTTGCGGGATTGCGATACGCGTGCAGAAAGCAGATGGCGATGGATTGAACTCGGGCGCGGCGCAGGCGGGTTTTCAAGCGTGCGATCTCGGCAGCCCGGGGCGCGCGAGCGATGGCGCCGTCGAAGTAAGCCCGCTCGCGGACGCCGAAACACAGCGCTCGAGGGATGATGGGCGATCGCAACTTGGGCGTCAGGTTGTAAAGCTCGGCGCGATTCTGGCGGCCGATTTGGATCACGTCTTCGAAGCCCGCCGTGGTTACCAGCGCGGTTCGCGCACCCTTGCGCTCCAGCAGCGCGTTGGTGGCGACGGTTGAGCCGTGAATCACCTCGGCGTGCCGGCCCGCCGCCGCTTGGGCCAGACCGGCCAAGATTACGCTCGCTGGAGACCGCGGGTTCGACCGCAGCTTGAAGGTCTCAACCGAGCCGTCGTCGCGGCTAATGATGAAATCGGTGAAAGTTCCGCCGGCGTCGATTCCGATGCGCATTGATTTTCGTCATGATAGCAGCCGGGTGATAGAGCTCGCGAAGCCCGGAACCCTTTCAGGCACTACCCAACCGGGGACCCCAAGCGCTCTCGCGCAACCTTGGATAAAATGAAAAGCGCCAGAACAAGCAACGAGAAGGAGCTTTGGATGAATCCTAGATCCTCGATTTGCCCGATGCTTTCCGCCGCGGCGGCCGTATTCGCATTCGCGCCCGCTGCAGCCTTCGCCCAGGCGGTCCCGGCAGCCGCCAAGGTTGCAACCGCCACTTCAGCCCAAGTCAAAACCGCTCATCGCACCGCGGACGGCCAGCCCGATCTCGAAGGAGTGTGGAGCACGGCCAGCGTAACTCCCCTCGAGCGGCCCCCGGATCTCGGCGCCAAGGAGTTCTTCACCAAAGAAGAAGCCGAAGCCTACCAGAAGAAGATGCTGGCTGCCCATGAAGTGGTGGCGCCGGGAACTTACGGCGACGTGCACTACAACATGGCTCAATTCGGGCTCGAAAAGGGGCAGACCAAAGTGGCCGCCACCATCCGGACCTCTTTGATCGTGGGCCCGACGGGAAGAATCCCTCCCATGCTCCCCGCGGCCGCACAGAGGAATGCCGCGCGTGCGGCGGCTCTCAAGGGACACGAATTCGACGGACCGGAGAATCGGACGCTCAGCGAGCAATGCATTATGTGGGGCAGCGAAGGGCCGCCTATGACGCCCGCGGCTTACAACAGCAATATTCAGATCATGCAGGGCCGCGGATACGTGGCCATCCTGCAGGAGGTGATTCACGACGTGCGCCTCATTCCCATCGACGGAAGCCCGCATTTGCCGGCCAACATCCGCCAATGGTTCGGGGACTCGCGGGGGCACTGGGAAGGCGAGACCCTGGTGGTAGACACCACTAACTTCACGGATCGCAGCGCCTTCCATGGCGCCAGCGAGAATCTCCACGTGGTGGAACGTTTCACGCGCCAGGCGGACGACCGGATTCTGTATCAATTCACCTTGGACGATCCGTCCACCTGGGCCACATCCTGGAGCGCGGAGCTGCCCATGAGCAAAATCGATGGACCGATTTTCGAATACGCCTGCCACGAGGGCAACTATGGAATGAGGAATAACCTGAGCGGCGCGCGCGCCGAGGAGAAAGCGGCCCAGGCCGCCGGTAAATAAATTCTATGCGGACAAAAACACTGGTAGCAATCGCTGCATTCTGCATGGCCTCGTCTTCCGCGTGGGCGCACCATTCTTTCGCCGCGGAGTTCGATCCCAACAAGCCGGTGAAGCTGAAGGGCACGGTCACGCAGATGGAGTGGATCAACCCCCACTCCTGGATCCATATGGACGTCAAAGGGCCCGACGGCGCGGTCACCAGTTGGATGATCGAGGGCGGCAGCCCCAACGCTTTGCTGCGGCGCGGATTCACCAAGGCCTCTCTTCCAGTGGGCAGCGAGATCGTGGTGGAGGGCTATCAGGCCAAAGACTCGTCGAATCGCGCCAACGGCCGCGATCTCACGTTCGCCGACGGAAGAAAGCTGTTTCTGGGCTCGGCGCCGAACGACGCGCCGGACGACAAGGCTGAGAAATAGGCTCGGACCAACCGAGTCCCGATCGAGAGAGCCAATCATGACCGCCACCCCGTTTTCCGTGGTGCTGTTCCTGCCGTTGCTCGCAAACGCGGCGTCGCTTCCGTGTGAAGCGCTCGCCAAGTTCATGTTCCCCGACGCTGTGATCACGCTAGCGCAGTCCGTACCGGCGGGAGCGTTCACGCTCCCCGAAGGCTATCGGCCCGGAACTGGCGATCCTTCGGCCCGGATTATCACCGGTACTCTCAAAGAACTTCCCCCATTCTGCCGCGTCGCGGCAACTCTAAGGCCCTCCCCGGATTCCGACATTAAAATCGAGATCTGGATGCCTGAGATGGACTGGAACCGGAAGTATCAGGCGGTTGGAAACGGCGGATGGGCCGGCTCCATCAGCTATTCCGCCATGGCTGCAGCGCTGCTCAGAGGGTACGCCACCAGTTCCACCGACACCGGCCACAGCACCGCGGGCGGCAGTTTCGCCCTGGGGCATCCCGAAAAACTGATCGATTTCGCCTGGCGCTCGGAGCATGAGATGACGGTGAAGGCCAAGGCGGTGGTCAAAGCGTTTTATGGCGACAATCCCAAGCTTTCTTATTGGGTGGGCTGCTCATCCGGGGGCAAACAAGGCTTGAAAGAAGCGCAGAGATTTCCCGACGATTACGACGGCATAGTCGCGGGCGCGCCCGTTCTGAACTGGACCCACCGCTCCATTGAGGCTCTCTGGATTGCGCAGGCCGCGCTGAAAGACCCCGCCAGCTACATCCCGCCGGAGAAATATCCGCTGATTCACCAGGCCGCCATCGCGGCTTGCGACCAGAAGGACGGGCTGAAGGATGGTCTTATCGGCGATCCGGCCCGCTGCGATTTCGATCCTGGAACGCTCGAATGTAAGGATGGCGGCGACCAACAGTGCCTGACGCATCCACAGGTGGAAGCGGTCCGCAAGATCTACACTCCAGCCGTGAATCCGCGCACTGGAGAACGGCTCTCGCCACGGTTTGAGCCGGGCAGCGAGCTGGCGTGGCGCCCCATCGCCGGCGGTCCCGATCCATTTGCCGCGGCGAACGATTATTTCAAATACGTCGTCTTCCGGGATCCCAACTGGGATTGGCGGACTTTCAACTTCGACGTTGACGCGGCCCTTGCAGACCGCGTGGATGACGGCACCATCAACGCCGCCAGCCCCGATCTGAAACGCTTCGTGGCGCACCAGGGAAAGCTGATTCTGTATCACGGCTGGACCGACACCAACATCACTCCCGGGGCGACCGTCGATTATTTCAATAGAGTCGTCGAACAAATGGGAGGCGCCGCCGAGACCGCGCAATCGGTCCGCTTGTTCATGGTTCCGGGCATGAATCACTGCGGCGGCGGCGAGGGACCGAACCTCTTCAGCATGGTGAGCACGCTGGAGCGCTGGGTGGAAGACGGAAAGACGCCCGATCAGGTTTTGGCTTCTCATCTGACCGGCGGAAAAGTAGACCGCACGCGGCCGTTGTGCCCGTATCCGCAGACGGCTCAATATCAGGGAACCGGCGATCCCAACGATGCCGCGAGCTTCGCCTGCAAATAGCATATGTGGCCGCCGGCCGGCGCCATGTTAATTTTTTTTTGCTTCTACTGGACCTCTCAGCTTCCATGGGAAGAAGGTCCGCGTCGAAACCCGCCTGTTAGGAACTAGCCCGGAGACACGGATGCAGCCTAAGAAGCAGTTGGAAGGTAAGGCGAACTACTTTCTGGGTTCACCTTCGAACTGGCGCGCCGGCGGGCGGATGGCTAATCTTTAGAACCGCGCGACTACCAAAACCAGCATGTAATTGAACAGCTTAGCGCAACTCATTGCTATCGCACCACCTTATTGCGCCCCGGCGACGGCTGAGGGTCCTATAAACTTTCAAACCTTTTTTGTGCGGCGTGCAACATCCCTCCAAGATGTGTCACTCTATAGAGAAGCCACGTTGGCGGCGGATAAAGGCAGCGAGGAAAGAAGGAGCGCAATTAGATGACTTCGTTACGCAAATGGAGATTTCCCATACTGATTGGGAGCGGCCTGATCGCCGCCGGTGTCCTGTTTTATTTTTCGAACACGCACCTCAGTTCGGACAAAACGCAAGGCGCCATCGGCAAGCGCGATGTCTATCGGGACGGGCAAGTCGCCTCAGCCGACGTAGCCACTCCGGGATCCGCGCCGGTGGCCACTCAGGCAATCCTGGAGAGCAGCGAATTCAGGTCGCTGGCCAAGAACCAGGCGTTCCAGGAATTGACACGTAGCAGCGAGTTTACAGAGCTGTCCCAGAAAACCGCGTTCGGGCTGCTGTTGTCTGACGCCAACTTCCGGTTAATGGCCGCGCGCCCGGAGTTCGGCTCACTGCTCCAGTCGTCCGTCTTCCGCAACGCGCTCGAAAGCCACTCGGATATGTCCAGGGCCATGCAAGGCACGCAGTTCGCGGCTCTGGCTGGAATGGCGCCTATGCAGGCATTGCTCAGAAGCGAAGCGTTCAATAGGATGGCGGGAGAAAGACTGTTCGGCTCGCTTCTGGCAAGATCCGATTTCCATGCTGTTCTCGGGACACAGGCGTTCGGGCTTCTGGCTTCCCAAGCCGGCTTCCTGTCCGCGCTCCAAACTGGCACCATGACACGAATGGTTTCAGAGAGTACGGCTCGCTAGTCGCCGCCCTTTGACTTCAATTGGCTTTACACGAGTCCCGCGCTGGATCGCGGGGCTCTCTCTGTTTTTTGGCTCGCTCTGCGCGCCCGCGTTCCCGGCGGGCCATCCCAGGATCTTCGTCCAATCTTCCAAGCACGTCGAAGTTCTTTATTACAGCCCCGCGCACGAATATCTGGTTACCCACCTCATCCGTTCTTACGAAAATGCCCTCAATTTCGAGAACAATTTATTTCATTACACGCCATCGCAAAAGCTGACCGTTTTGCTCGAGGATTTCGGCGACTACGGTCATGGCGCCGCCGGAACCGTGCCGTCTAATTTTATCGACGTCGGCATCGCTCCATTCAGCTATACCTATGAGACCTTGCCCGCCAACGAGCGCATGACCTGGATCATGAATCATGAGTCGATCCACATCGTAATGGGCGACAATTCTAACGCTCTGGATCGCCGTTTTCGCGCGCTGTTCTTCGGCAAGGTGGTGCCCACCGATGACGACCCGGTTTCCATTCTCTACAGTTCGCTTACCAGCCCGAGACATTATTCCACACGCTGGTTTCACGAAGGCATTGCCACCTTCATGGAAACCTGGATGGCCGGCGGACTCGGCCGCGCCATGGGAGGGTGGGATGAAATGGTGTTTCGAACCATGGTCCGTGACGACGCCTATATCTACGACGTGGTGGGGCTTGAATCCGAAGGAACCTCCGCCGACTTTCAGACCGGCGCAAACTCGTACCTGTACGGCACGCGTTTCATGACGTGGCTTTGTAACACGTATGGTCCGGACAAACTGCTGGAATGGATCACCCGCGGCGAGCAAACCAGGCGCTATTTCGGGTCCCGCTTCAAGCAGGTTTACGGAATCGGAATGGATCAGGCCTGGAAAATGTGGATCGCCGATGAGCGAAAGTTTCAACAAGCCAACCTTGCCGACATCCGCAAGTATCCGGTCACCATGCCGCAAAGGCTTACGCAAAATACGCTCGGCTCCGTGTCGCGCGCTTATTACGATCCGAAAAACAACGCGATTTATGCGGCCATTCGTTATCCGGCGCATATGGCTAGTCTTGCCGCGATTCACGTAGATACCGGTAAAATCGACGAGTTGAAGGACATCAAGGGACCGGCGCTGTATTACGTGACGTCTCTTACCTGGGACCCGCGCGGCCGCAAACTTTACTACGCAACCGACAACAACGATTTCCGGGACTTGAATGTCTACGACGTGGAGACGCATCGCTCCCAACGATTGTTGAAGGATATTCGGACCGGGGACTTTGCGTTCGATGCCGCGGACAACTCCATCTGGGGCGTCCGGCACAATAACGGCTTGTCGGCGCTGGTGGAGTTTCAGGCTCCTTACAAGGAGTTGACGGTCCGGCGCGATTTCGAATACGGCAATGACATTTTCGATATCGACGTCTCCCCCGACGGCCAGTATCTGACCGGCGCCATCTCCGATGTGAGCGGCAAGCAGCAACTGGTACGCTTTCGGATCGAGGACTTGCGTAAGGGCGGCGACGCGCCGTTCGAGGTGCTTTACGATTTTGAATATAATTCGCCCGGCAATTTCGTATACTCGCCGGACGGGCGCTACTTATTCGGCTCGTCCTATTACACGGGCGCGTCCAATCTTTTCCGCTACAATTTCGAAACCAAGAAGATGGACGCGATCAGCAACGCCGAGAGCGGCCTGTTCCGTCCCATACCGCTGGCCGACGGATCGCTGATCGCGTTCGAATATACCAGCCAGGGGTTCGTGCCGGCGCGCGTGCCGGTGAAGCCGCTGGACGACGTGAGCGCAGTCACTTACTATGGCCAGGCCACGCTCAATAAATATCCCGAGCTGCGCAAATGGAAGCTGCCGCCGCCGTCTTCCATCAACTCGGAGAACCTGATTACGCAAGCCGGGTCGTACAATCCGCTGCACAACGTCCGGTTAATTTCAGCCTATCCCATCGTGCAAGGCTACAAGACCACGGCCGGCGTCGGTATGCGTGCCGAGTTTGCCGATCGCTTGCGCATCGCGGGCGTGAATTTGGATGCCAGCTACTCGCCCGATCCGAATCTGCCCGAGAACGAACGCCTGCATCTTTCGTTCGACGCTCACCTGTGGGATTGGAAACTGACCGGCTACTATAATTACGCCGATTTCTACGATTTGTTCGGCCCCACCAAGCTGAGCCGCAAGGGCGAATCGCTGAAGCTGGCGCACACGCAATACTTGATCTACGACACGCCGCGCACCCTCTCGCTCGATTGGAGCGTGGCCGGTTACTCCGATCTCAACGCGCTCCCCGAGTATCAGAACGTATCTACCAACAACGTAGGGAATTTATTGGATGCCAACCTGGGGTTGAAGTATTCGAATCTGGAAAGGGCGCAAGGCGCGGTGGATGACGAACAAGGCACTGCCTGGGGTATTCACACGCGCCTCTATTACACGCACGGCGCCTTCCCCAGCCTGTGGGGAAATTACGATCATGGATTCCTGCTGCCTCGCAATAGCGCTTTCTGGGTGCGGGCTTCCACCGGAAAATCGTTCGGCGACTTCGCCAGCCCCTTCGCCAGCTTCTACTTCGGCGCCTTTGGCAACAATTACATCGATCATCTTTCCATCGACCGGTACCGCGAATTCTACAGTTTCCCCGGCGTGGGCATCGACGCACTCGGCGCGCGCAGCTTCGGCAAGCTGCTCGGCGAATACAATCTGCCGCCCAAACGATTCCGCGAACTGGGAACCACCTGGGCGTACGTCAACTGGGCCCGGTTGACGCTGTTTTCGTCGGGCCTGCTGACGAACTTCACCAGCGATCCCAGCCGCGGCTATTTTGTTAACTTAGGCACGCAGCTCGATCTTCGCCTGGTGCTCTTTAGCTACCTGAACACAACATTGTCGAGCGGGTATGCCGCTGCAGCCGATCGCAACGGTCACATCACCACCGAATATATGGTCTCCCTGCGGATTCTCTGATGGGCCCGACCACGTTCCGGTTGATGCTCGCCCAAGCTAGCGCGAGCGTGCTCCCGGTACTGGTCTTTTTGACTGCGCTGGAGCTGATCGATACCTACAAATTGCTGACGCTCGGCCGCGTGCTGCGATCGGTGGGCGTAGGTTGCGCCGTGGCGGTGATCTGTTACGGCTTGAACACGGCAGTCTATGCATCGGGGCTCAGTTCGCCTGCGGTTTGGGCGCGATCCGGGGCGCCGGTAATCGAGGAGATCGCCAAAGCGTTGTATGTCGCCTGGCTGCTGCGATCGAATCGCGTGGGCTTCATGGTAGACACCGCGATCTCGGGATTCGCCGTCGGCGCCGGATTCGCGGTGCTCGAAAACCTCACCTACATTCCCGATCTTTCGGCCAGCGGCCTGATTGCGAGCGCGGTGCGCGGACTCGGAACCGCCATGATGCACGGGGGAGCCACCGCCATCTTCGGAACGGTTTCAGCCAACCTGAGCGAAATCCGCGGCTCGCGCTCGCTGCTCACGTTTCTGCCCGGGCTCGCTATGGCCATCGTGATCCACGAACTCTACAACCAGCCGCTGTGGCGCCCGGTGATGGCGGCGGTGGTGGTGCTGGTGATTTTGCCGGCGGTGATCGCGTTCATCTTTTGGCGCAGCGAAAAAGTGCTCGAAAAATGGCTGGGAATGAAGCTCGATAAGGATATCGATCTGCTGCAGATGATCGCGGAGGGGAAATTCGGCGAGTCGCCCGTGGGCAAGTACATGCGATCGCTCGAAAGCACCTTCACACCCGGGATTCTAGGCGACATGCTCTCCTATCTGCACCTGTCGCTCGAACTGAGCGCGCGCGCCAAAGGCGATTTGCTGCGCCGCGAGATGGGCTTCGCTGTGTCGCCCGATCCGGAGCTGCCGGGCCAATTGAAGGAGCTCAAGTTTTTGGAGTTGCAGATGGGCCGCGCCGGAAAGATGGCGCTGGGCCCGCTGCTGGGACAAAGCCGGCGCGACATTTGGGAGCTGCAGCAATTAGCGGAGAAAACGGCGCTATCCTAATGCCACAGGCTCAGTGTGCGCGGTGACCGATTGCGGGCAGGCCAGTTCGGAGGCGCGTAAAGCTCCGCGCTCGCCAGAACGCCGGAGTTGTCGGCTCCGCCCACGACCAAGACTTCGCCATCGGCCAGCAGCGTCGCCGCCGGACCGTTCCGGGCGGTGGTCATGGAGCCGGTGAGGCTGAACATCCCCGTCGTTGGGTTGTAAAGCTCCGAGGTCGCCAGGCTGGAGCCGTTGTATCCGCCCGCGACCAAGACCTGGCCATTCTGCGGCAGCGTCACAGTCAGATTAGACCGCGCGGTGTTCATGGAGCCGGTGGCCCAGCGGTATAGCTCCAATTGTAGATGTCCCCATTCTCCCCGCCGCCGCCGCTGCCGCCGGTGAACCCGACCCAGGCCAGCCCCGTGGCCGGCAATCCTAACAGAGTTTGCAAATTGAGGTTCGTCGCCGTGACGATTGTGGTGTTACCCACGGAAACGGTCAGCGTCCCACTGGATCCCCCCGTATATGTGATGGTGACCGTATGTAGCGCGCCATCGGCAAGCGTCAGCGCACCCAGGCTGGAGTTGGTGACAGCGACCACAGAATATGACAAGGAGTGGCTCGCATTATTGGCATTCGTGCCATTGCTGATGATGGCGACATGATTGCCGTTCGGATCGTCTATTGGTGCACCAGAATCGTCGTAGGTATCGAACTCGATAGCGAGACTGTTCTTGATGCCGCCATATCCGATGTCGCCGCCGCCGCCGCCGAGCGCGCTCAGGCCGCTGCTGCTGCCTTGGATAACAAAAGCAAGTCCGTCGGCAAAGTAATCGTTGGCCGCGTCGGCCGTGATCTGGAATTGGAAGCTGGCTGAGAATCCGGAGGCTACCGATTGCTCGGTTCCGGCCCAAGCCGCGCCCGCCTGGCTCCTGGCCGACGTGAGCTGGACGCCAGCTCCATTCACCGCGGCAGTGCCCACCAAAGCAAACCCGGTTGAGATTGTATAATTCTGCTGGATGACGTCTCCTAAAGAGTCCGTCACACTAACGGCAACGGGATTGGCGCCTGCGGCCGTGGGCGTGCCGCTGAGGAGTCCCGAGGAACTGAGCGTCAACCCGGAGGGCAAAGAGCCGCCCGTCACCGCGTAGTTGGTGTACGTTCCCGAACCTCCGGTGGCCGTCAACTGCTGCGGCTGATACGGGAAGTTCAGCGTGGCCAGCGGTAGAGACGCCGGGCCGATCGTCACAGGTTGATTCACGGTGAGAGGCGTGGCCGCGGAAGTCGCGCTGCCGCTGAAGTTAACGGAATTGCTAGTGTAGGTGGCTGTAATGCTCTGTGGCCCCGACGCGGCAAAGGTCAGCATGCAGCTCCCGGTGGGGGCGGAGAACGATCCTATGGTACAGCTGACTCCCGCCGGCGAAGAATTGACAGTAACCGAACCAGTCGGCGTGCCGGCGCCGGGCGCTACCGGAGCAACTGAGACCGTTACAGTGACCGGCAACCCGACGTCCGTCGGCGACGGGGACACCATGGTAATGCTCGTGGCAGTGCTCGCCGCGATGATGGTGTCACTGAACGTGCCGCTGGCGTTGTTGTAGTTGCCCGAAGCGTCGGTGAACGTCCAGGGGTCGGTGCTGTAGGTACCTGCGTTAGTGTGGGCGGTGCCGCTGAGATTCAGTTCGGCGCTCAAGTTGGCGGGCGGCGCGCCCACGCCAGTGGCTGTCCCGGTCGCGGTGTGCGCGTTGCCGTTGTAAGTGACGCTGTAGGGTGTGACGGTAATAGTCGGGTTCGCCGGGGCGATGCTCCAGGAACCGTTCACGGACGTGATGGCATAGTTGTTGAGGCTGTCGCCCACGGCAACGGAAGGCGCGGGAGTTACCGTTCCCGAACCCGCGTTCGGGCCAACCGAGGTCGTGCTGTTGGTGCACGTCACGGTGCCGGTAGAGGTATTTGGCGCGATCGGCGTCACCGCGCAGGCCGGGGTTGGCGATTGCGGCGCCCCATTGTAGGTGCCGCTATAGCTGCCCGCCGTCGCCGTCACCGGCAACGGGTTCACCGTTTGCGACAGGCCAAACGGCGTGCCGGATGCGAAGTTGGTGTCGCCGGAATAGGTGGCGTTGATCGGGTAGGAGTACTGCGTGGGCGGGTTGGCGCCCGCGAACGTGGCAAGCCCAGCCGGCAGCGCGCTGGTCTGCACGGTTGCCGTCGCCCCAATCGGATTCATTGGATCCGGAGCAAGGGTGATCGGATTCACGCAGGCGGTCGCCGTGACGACACTTCCGTCCGCGCAGATGTAGTACGGCTGACCACCTGGAACGGTCGGGTCAAGCACGAACGACAGGGTCACCGTCCCCGTGGGCACTGCCATGCTGTCTCCCGTGGCATCTACCACCTCCACCGTCAGGTTTACGCTTTGGCCATAAGTGGACGGATCGGTCGACTTCGTCAGGGTGACGGCCGAATTGGCCTGGCTCACCGTCACCGATAGGTTATTTGCCGGCTCGCCTAGGAAATTCGGGTCGCCCGAATAGGTCGCCATCACGTTTTCCGCACCCGTCGGTAGATTGCTGGTAGTCGTCACGGTGGCGACGTAGTTGCTGCCGTTGTACGTTAGCGAGACGGTGCACGCGGGGGTACTGGTGGAGATGGTCCCATCGGAGCAGATGTAGTACGTGGTCGCGCCCGAGTTCAGGGTGAAGGAGAACGTCACAGTGCCCGTGGGTACCTCGCCCGATGCAGGCGGCGCAACCGTGACCGTCAACATCACGGGCTGGCCGTAGTCGGGGGCGGTAGGCGCGGGCCCACTGTCGGTCACCGTCGGAGTCGCCTGGTTGATGGTGTCGCTTACCGTACCGCTGGCGTTGTTGTAGTTGCCCGTAAGGTCGGTGAACGTCCAGGGGTCGCCGTTGTAGGTTCCCGCGTTGGTGTGCGTGGTGCCGCTGAGATTTAGTTCGGTGCTCAGGGTAGTGTTGTTCACGCCCGTCGCTGTTCCGGTCGCGGTGTGCGGGTTGCCGTCGTAGGTGACGCTGTACGGCGTGACCGTGATGCTCGCGTTCGCCTTGAGGATGGTGTCGGTGATGGTGGTGC
>Ga0302326_10001331_pt1 | contig 63374 bp, 66 predicted proteins | sample Palsa_T0_3_FD_202264 | JGI IMG/M metagenome (GOLD analysis project Ga0302326, IMG submission 202264) | Peat permafrost microbial communities from Stordalen Mire near Abisko, Sweden - Palsa_T0_3 | ecosystem: Environmental > Terrestrial > Soil > Palsa > Peat permafrost | place: Sweden: Abisko...
CCACGGCGGCGCCGACCAGGAGGCCTGAGATGAGCAGGTTCCACATCATCCAGCCGGTGGTGGTGAACCAGAAGAAACGGTCCCCTGCCCCTAGGTCGGCATGCAACGCCAGGGCTTTCAGGTGCTCGAGCAGGATCCCGCCGTGGCCGTGCACGATCGCCTTGGGCAGGCCGGTGGTCCCCGACGAGTACAGCACGTACAACGGATGGTCGAACGCCACGGGGGTGAACTCGAGCGGCGCGGGCTGCGACACCAGCCACTCCCACGGCACCGCTCCCTCGACCGCCGCCCCGCCCAGGTAGGGCACGACGACCGTCGCGGCCAACGTGGGCAACGCCGCCCGGATCGCCGCAACCTCGGCGCGCCGGTCCACCGACACCGCGCCGTAGCGGTACCCGTCGACGCACAGCAGCACGGTGGGCGTGACCTGGGAAAACCGGTCGATCACGCTGTGGGTCCCGAACTCGGGGGCGCACGACGACCAGATCGCCCCCATGCTGGCCGCGGCCAGGAACGCCACCAGCGTCTCGGGGATGTTGGGCAGGTAGGCCACCACCCGGTCGCCCCTCCCCACGCCCAGGCGCTCCAACCCCCGGCGGGCCCGGCCCACCTGGTCCCGCAGCTCCGCCATGGTCATGGTTATGGGCGCCCGGGTTTGGCTGTGCGCCACCACCGCCACCTGCCCGCCCGGGTCGGGCCCCGATCGCAGGGCGTGCTGGGCGTAGTTCAACGTGGCTCCGGGGCACCAGAGAGCGCCCGGCATGGCGTCGTCGGCCAGCATCGGCCCGGGCGGCCGCACACCCGCCACCCCGAAAAAGTCCCACAGTGAGGACCAGAACCCGTCCAGGTCTGCCACCGACCATTGCCACAACTCCTGGTACGAGCCGAAAGCGTGGCCCCGGTGCTCCAACCACCGCATGTAGGCGCCCATGCGGCAGCGCTGGCCGATGCCGGGGGGCGGGCGCCACAGCGGCTCGGGGTTGTTCACAACCTTGGGTGGGAAAAGGGGGGCCGGAGCGAGGCGCTAGCCGGTCGATCCCATTCACCTGGCAGCCGGGTCACGTCGGGTCGATCGCGCCGTGAGCGCGACAACGGGCGTTCACGTCGGTTGGGGTGACCCGCACCGTCAGGCGCCTCCCGCACTGCGGGCAGTACCGCGGCGGGTCGAAGGCCCGCACGCACCCCGGGCACAGGGTCGCCGGTTGCCCGCACCCCCGACAAAACACGCGCTCAGCGACCCCCGGCCGGTGCCGGGCGGGCGCGGACTGGCATCCCCAGGTCGGACAACATCTGCAGGTCCTGGTCGGGCTGGCGGCCCAGCGTGGTCAGGTAGTTGCCGATGATCAGGCCGTTGACACCCGCCGCCATCCCCATGGCTTGCAGGTCGCGCAGCGTCACCTCCCGGCCGCCCGCATAGCGCAACAACACCGCAGGCAGGGCCAGGCGCAGTAGGGCGATCCAGCGCAGCGCTTCCAGCGGTTCCATCAGGGACCGGTCGGCCAACGGGGTCCCGGGCCGGGGATTCAAGAAGTTGACCGGCACCTCGACCGGGTCGACCAGGCGCAGCTGCTCCAGCAACTCGACCCGCTGGGCCACGCTCTCACCCATCCCCAGCAACACCCCGCAGCACAGCTCCATGCCCGCCGCCCGAACCCGCCGGCAGGTCTCGAAGCGCTCTTCCCACGTGTGGGTGGTGACGATCTGGGGGAAAAACGACCGGGCCGTCTCCAGGTTGTGGTTGTAGCGGTGCACCCCTCCGGCGGCCAGGCGCGCTGCTTGGTCCTCGGTCAGGATTCCCGCGCTCACCGCCACGTTGAGGCCGGTCTCGGCCCGCACCGCGGCGGTGGCAGCCAGCACCTGGTCCATGATCCGCTGGTCGGGACCCCGGACGGCCAGCACGATGCAGAACTCCGTCGCCCCCAGCGCCGCGGTCTCCCGCGCCGCCGCCACCACGTCGATTGGGTCGAGGAACGGGGTCGCCTTGACCGGGGAGGCGAAGCGGGACGATTGGCTGCAGAACTGGCAGTCCTCCGGGCAGCCACCGGTCTTGGCCGACAGGATGCCCTCCACCTCGACCGACGGGCCGCAACGGGCCAACCGCACCTGATGGGCCAAGGCGGCCAGCGCGGGCACGGCGTCGGCGGGGAGTGCGGCCAGAGCCGCCAACTCATCGCCCTCCAACACGCGTTCGTGGTCCAGCAGCGCCGAGGCCGCCGAGGCCAGCAGCTGGCGCGCCGCAGTCACCGCGAACGCCCGTGGCTCGGGCTAGTAGCCCTTGGGGACGTAGCCGCCCCGGCCCATGGCGGCGCTGATCTCCAGGTCGACTTCCTCGTCCACCCCGCCCACAACCTCGGTCACCCAGGGCAGGCGATCCTTCAGGATGCGATCGATCCCCGCCTGGAGGGTGGCGGAACTGACGGCGCAGGAGCTGCAGGCCCCTTGCAACATGACATCGACCACGCCCGACACGACATCGGCCGACACCAACATGAGGTCACCGCCGTCGGACTGGATGGCGGGGCGGATCATCTCGATGAGTTGGGTGAGCGCCACAATCCGCTCTTCCTGCTCTTCCTGGGAGACCTGTTCGTCTTCTGAGATCACGGGACATTCCTCCTGTGAGTGCCATGCTGCCACGTAGCGGGGCATTTTCCCAACCTTGCTGGATATTGTGGGGCCATGTCGCAAGCCCCTGTCATGCCCGGCGCCGAGCCCTTTTCCGCCCCCGGTGGGCCGCACGGCGCCTTGGTGCTGCACGGCTTCACCGGCACCCCCCAGTCGATGCGGGGATTGGCGGAAGCCCTGGCTGGCGCCGGGTTCGCGGTCGAGCTGCCGCTGCTGGCGGGGCACGGCACGACGCCCGAGGACATGCTGGCCACCGGTTGGGCCGACTGGTCGGCGTCGGCCGAAGCGGCGTACGAGAAGCTGGCCGCCAACTGTGACAAGGTGGTGGTGGCCGGGCTGTCGATGGGGGGCACGCTGACGGCGTGGCTGGCCAGCCGCCACCCCGAGATCGCGGGGATCGCCGTGATCAACGGCCTCATCGTCCCCGCGGCGCCCGAGCTGCGCCAGGTGCTCGACATGATGATGGCGCAGGGGGTAACCGAGATTCCGGGCATCGGCAGCGACATCGCCCAGCCGGGTTCGGTCGAGGTGAGCTACGGACGCACCCCGGTGCCGTGCGTCATCGCCCTCATGAACGCGGTGGAGGGCCTGGCCGACGATTGGGCCAACATCACCTCGCCCGTCCTGATCTTCACCAGCACCGACGACCACGTCGTCCCCACGGTGTCCAGCGACACCTTGGCTGCGGTGGTCCAGGGGCCGGTCCAGCGGATCCCGCTCACTCGCAGCTATCACGTGGCGACGCTCGACTACGACCGGGAGCTGATCGAGCGCGAGACGGTGGCGTTCGCCCTGCGGGTCACCGGCAGCTAGAGCAGGCCGAGAGCCACAGCAGGCCCGAGGGTTACAGCAGGCCGAGGGCGGCGGCGCAGGCGGGCCACTGGCCCCACCCTGATTGCGCCTGGTCCTTTTGCGCCGCCTCATCCTGCATGGCGGGCGACTCCTGGTCAGGCCGGCCGGGAAAGCCCAGTCCGGTCCAGGTCGACTGGCTGAACTGGTAGGCCCCGAAGAAGCCGTTGCCCGTGTTCTCGGAGTAATTGTCGCTCGACTCGCACGTGCGCAGCGCCAACCACACGCCGCCCAACAGCGAGCCCACGACCGAGACCACCGGCGCCCGGCCCGGCGTGGTGGCGACCGAGGTGGCGATAGGCAATCCCGCCGCCTGTTGGATCACGGTGATCAGGCCATTGTTGACCGGGACGCCCTGGGTGCGCACGGAGCGCGCCTGCGCCGCCTGCTGGGCCTGAGCCGCTGCTTGTGCGTTGAGCTGGGCTTGCAGGCTGTCGAGCTGCACCTGGTCGCTGGCCGCTACCGACAGTGCATTGTTGCGCAGCGCCTGTAGCTGGGTGGTAGCCGAGACGCTGGCGTGTTGCGCCCCCTGCAGGCTGACCTCGTCGCTCGACAGATTGGTCTCCAGCAGGTGCAGCTGGTCGCCCGTGTCAGCCACGTCGCCCGACGCCACCCGCAGGTACTCCTGGCTGACCGTCAGGTCGGGTGAGTCCGATGAGGACTCCATGGTCATGGTCACACCACCTTGCATGTACGCCCGCAGCGCCTGGTCCACCAGGACCGATCGATTGGCCGCCAGGCCTTGGACCGCCGCCTGAACTTGGCGGGTGACGCTGACCAGCTGGGCTTCGGTCGAGGTGACCTGCAGGCGGGCCTGGTCCAGATCCTCGGTCAGCTGATGGATGTGGACCGCTTCGTCATTGATCTTGGCCTTGATGCTTGCCACGCCCGCTTGACTGGGCCCCGACGTGTCGGCCTGGGCCGATCCCATCCCCAGCACCATGAACAACAGCGAGGTCAGAACCGTCAGCGCGACAGGCGCGGGACGGGTGACGGCGATCGGTCGCCTGGCAAAAAAGCCTCCCGTTGCCGTCCTGGCTTCCACCGTCGAACACTCTCCGGTTAATGCCACAACGGGGAGAAACTACTCGGCGCAACAATCTGGAGCAACAATCGCCCCGGCTTGGGACACAAAACGTGGCCGGGCCCGCCCCCACGAGGCAGGCCCGGCCGCGCAAGAAATGCGTCAGGCAGCGGCCGGTACGAGCACCGCTTCTATGTCGATCGTTACCGAAACCTTCTCGCCCAGCACGACCCCGCCACCCTCCAGCGGCATGTTGAACTCGATGCCGAAGTCCTTGCGGTTGATCTCCGTGGTGGCGGTGAAGCCGGCCCGGGTCCCGCCGTAGGGATCGGGGCCGAAGCCGTTGAGCTCGAGGTTGAGCTGGACCGACTTGGTCACGCCGTGCAGGTTGAGGTCACCCTCGACCACGAAGTCGCCGCCCGTGGCGGTCACGCTGGTGGACTGGAAGGTCATCTTGGGGTGGGTCTCGGTGTCGAAGAAGTCAGCCGAGCGGAGATGGCCGTCGCGTCCAGCATCGTTGGTGTCGATGCTGCTCAGGTCGATGGATGCGGTGACGGTCGACTCGAGCGGGTTCTCAGCCGTCACGATCTGGCCCTCGAAGGTCCCGAAGCGGCCCTTGACCTTGCTCACCATCAAGTGGCGAACACTGAAGGACACATCGCTGTGCACGGTGTCGATGTTCCACGTCCCAGCCAGATAGCCCGGGACGGTGGTCGTGTCGGAGGTTGCGCTCATGGTAAATCGTCCTCTCAATCCTTGTTGCGATTCGATCGTTGAACTCTCAACTGCGAGACTACTGCAAGGTCGTTGAAAAGTCAACTAACGCGCCGGTAACATTGTCCTTGTGCCCGACGCTACCGAACCACGATGGCTGAACGACGACGAGCAGCAGGCATGGCGCGCCTTCATCGACGCCATCCGGCTCTTCACCGGCGAGATCGATAGGGAGTTGCAGCGCGACAGCGGGCTCAACCATGCCTACTACCAGATCCTGGTCGCGCTGTCCGAGGCGCCCGAGCGGACTATGCGCATGAGCGATCTGGCGGCGTGGACATTGACGTCGCGGAGCCGCCTGTCCCATGCCGTGGCCCGGCTGGAGGAGGCGGGGTGGGTCAAGCGCCGTTCGTGCCCGTCGGATCGGCGGGGGTCGTTCGCCTTCATGACCGACGAAGGCTTGGCGGTGCTCGAAGCAGCGGCCCGGGGACATGTCGAGGCGGTGCGGCGCAACCTGTTCGACGTGCTCACCCCGGGCCAGGTGCAACAGCTGGGCCAGATCAGTGGCGTGCTGCGAGACGCCCTGCGGGGCGGCGCGGCGGCCTGCCTGGAGGCGGAGGACGCATCCGACCCAGCGGCTTTGCTGGGGTGAGCCGATGGCATCGCAACAGTGGTTGCTGGTAGCGCTGTGCGACGCTGAGCAGCCGAAGAACACTGAGTCACGCTTGAGCGGACGTGGTGTTGGTACCGTCGGGTGTGGCACGAAGCGACCTGGTCGAGGCGCAGGCTCGGGCAACCCTTGAGGAGGCCTCGTCACTGGTCGCCCTCACTGGCGCCGGCATCTCGACCGACTCGGGCATCCCGGACTTCCGCGGCCCGCAGGGGGTGTGGACCAAGAACCCGGGGGCGGAACGCAGCGCCACCCTGCAGCACTATCTGGGCGACCCCGAAGTCCGCCGCCAGGTGTGGCAGACCCGGCTCTCGTCCCCCGCCTGGACGGCGACACCCAATCGGGGCCACCAAGCCCTGGTCGACCTGGAGCGGCAAGGCCGGCTGGCCGCCATCGTGACCCAGAACATCGACGGCATGCACCAAAGGGCCGGGTCCAACCCGGCGCTGGTCATCGAGTTGCACGGAACGATGCGCGAGGTCAAGTGCTGGTCGTGCGGCCAGACAACCCCCATGGCGCCGGTGCTGCAGCGGGTCATGGAAGGCGAGGAGGACCCCCACTGCCGGGCAACGGTCGACGACCGGGTGTGCGGCGGGATCCTGAAATCGGCCACCATCAGCTTCGGCCAAGCCCTGGAACCCGACGTTCTCGACCGGGCGATCCTGGCCGTGCAATCGGCCGACCTGCTCCTGGCCATCGGGTCCACGCTCACCGTCCATCCGGCCGCCGGGTTGGTTCCTCTGGCCGCTCGCTCCGGAATCCCGGTCGTGATCGTGAACGCCGATCCGACGCCGTATGACGACATCGCGTTGGCGGTGGTGCGAACGCCGATCAGTGAGTCGCTCCCCCGGCTGCTCCTGCCCACCACACCTTGAACCAGGACGACGCCGGCGCGGTGCATTCCGTCACGGTGCGCCCCGCTCGACCGGCCGACGTGTCCGTCATGGTGGCACTGGTGCGTGCCCTGGCCGAGTACGAGGAATCGCTGGACCAGGTCGAGCTAGACGAGGCGCAGCTGGCCGCCAGCCTGTTCGGTGAGGCGCCTCAGGTGTTCGGCCACGTGGCGGAGATCGACGACGCCGTGGTGGGTATGGCCATCTGGTTCGTCAGTTATTCCACCTGGACCGGGCGCCACGGGCTCTACCTCGAGGACCTCTTCGTCCAACCCTCGGCCCGGGGCCACGGTGCGGGCCGGGCGCTCCTGGCCGAGTTGGCCCGCGTGGCGGCGGCCCGCCAGTACAGCCGAGTGGAGTGGGCGGTGCTCGACTGGAATGAGCCGGCCATCGGTTTCTACCGCCGTCTGGGCGCCCTGCCCCAAGACGAATGGACCGTCTACCGGCTCTCTGAGCCCGGGATCTCAGCGCTAACCGAAGCGCTGGCCGAGGATTGAGCGAATCTTCTTTGTATCTCCGAGCGGGGTCGGAGAGTCCTATCTACAGGAGTGGGCAGCCGCTCGCTTCAATGACGCAGTGAGCGGCTGCCAGAGCTCTCAGAAGGTCGAGAGCCGCCCAACCGCGGCGTTGGCCACCGCCAGCACGATGGGCGACGGCGCGGCCGGCGGGTTCCCCCCCACGGGGGTCTCGGTGATCTGCATGATGCTCGTCCCCTGCAGCACCCACAGCGAGCCGCCGACGTAGTACGCCGACTGACCCAGGCCGGGCACACTTTGGGCGCCAGCCGTGTGGGTCTGGTTGTACACCACTTGCGCTTGCTGGTGATACACCACCACCAGAAGCTCCTGAGTCGTGTTCTGGTAGATGCAGGTGCCCAGGGCGAAGCTCGGTGGTCCGGCGTCCTTGCCCAACGCGGCGGTGGCGATGGCCCGAGTGACGACGTTGCACGCGTCGTTCGATGGCGTCACGGTATTGCTGATCGTCGAGTGATTCGACGACCCGCGGGCCACGACGATGGTGATGGCAGCCACGATGATCAGTCCGACGGCGGAGATCATCACCGCCAGGACGATGGACTTGCTGGGCGGCGTCCGGACCTCGGGCGTCAACCGGAACGCATGGGACTCGTCGCCCCGATCGGCCTTTTCCGGCTTGATCTTGGGGGGCTTGTCGGCCTTCAGCAGGCCGGGCACTTCGATCTTGAATTTGTCGGCCTTGACCTTCTTGGGCTTGTCGGCCTTGTCGGCCTTGGCCTCGGGCGCGATGTTCGCCGGCGCGAAGGGGGGCGGGGCGACCGGTGCGGCATCGAAGGGGGAAGGCGGCGCTATGCCCGGGCGAGGACTGGCAAAACGGCTGCCGGGACGAAACGCAGGTCCGGCGGGAGCCGTGACCGTGTCGCCCGGGGGCGGAGATCCGCCGCCTGCGGCATTGCGGGCCAGAGCCTGGCGCAGGCTGACTGCCGTGGCCGGACTCGACTCGACGGCGGCGGCGGCGGCGGCGGCAGCCGGGGCGGCGGCGGCGGCGGCGGCGGCAGCCGGGGCGGCGGTGGTCGCAGCGGGCATGGCCGCTGGCACCTCGGGAGGCGGCGGAGGCGGCGCGGCAGGGGCACGTTTGCTGATCCGGGTCGTGGCCGGGGCGGAACCGGCCACGGCTGTTTCGGCCACAGCTGTTTCGGTCACAGCTGTTTCGGTCACAGCTGTTTCGGCCACAGCTGTTTCGGTCACAGCAGAACCTTGCCGCGACAGGGCCTCGCGCAGACTCATGGCGCGGGTCCCTTCACCGGGGCTCGGGGCTGCGTCGGCCATATCGCTGGGCGACGGCGGTGGCGCGGCTGCCGGCTGGGCGCCCGCCACCAACGCGATGCGATAGGTGCGCAACCCGCGCATGTCACGGGTGATGACCCCGTCCTGCTCCATCTGTTGGAGAAGTGCGCTGAGCGTCGCCGGCTTGTCGACGCCGAGCGCCCTCGCCATCTCGTCGGTGAGCCCACGACCGGCAGCATCCTCCACGCTGCCACCCCGCTCCGCCAGGTAGCTGCGGATGCTCCCTTCAATCGCCGAGTTGTCAGCCATAACGCGTGCTCAGTATCTCCTATCGTCCAGCCGTGGGCCTAAACCGGCCGCAACCGTAGTATTCGGAAGGGTGGCGCCGCTTGTTGAGCATGCGACCAAACCCTCCGAATTCACCTCCAACCGCACATCCCGGCAACGACATCTTCTCGCCACAGCCCCCAGCTTGCCGGACCCGCGAGTGCCCGGCGTGGCGGGCGACACTTGGGGTGCCGGCGCAGCCTGACCAGCCAAGGCTACTGGCATCGCGGGTGCGGTGAGGGGCGGCCACAAACGGGCGGTCAGGGTGGGGGCGAAACGGCGCGATCATCGAACCATGGGCTTCACCCGAGGCTTCGAGGGACGCCGTCGCCCGCCTCGCGACGGTCGACTGCCACCCGGGCAATACGACGTGGGCGCCGATTGGCCCGTGCTGACGGCCGAGCCGACCCCGCAGGTCGACGTGGCCCAGTGGACCTTCACGATCGATGGGCTGGTCGAGCACACCACCACCTGGGGCTGGCAACAGCTCCAGGCCCTGCCCGGCTCGGGCTATGAAGGCGACATCCACTGCGTGACCACATGGTCCAAGCTCGGTGTGTCCTTTGCCGGGGTGGCGGTGGACACATTGTTGGCCGTGGCCCGCCCGCTGGCATCGGCCAGCTATGTGCTGGCCCGCTCGGTCACCGGTTACACCACGAACCTGCCCCTGGCCGACCTGACAAATGGCAAGGCATGGGTGGTGTGGGAGTTCGATGGCCAGCCCCTGGCTACGGCACACGGCGGCCCGGTGCGGCTGCTGGTCCCCCACCTCTACTTGTGGAAGAGCGCCAAGTGGGTGTCGGGCCTGCACCTCCTCGACCACGACGAAGCCGGATTTTGGGAGCAGAACGGCTATCACGACCGGGGCGACCCGTGGCAGGAGCAGCGCTACCAGGGTGACTGAGCCTGCCCTCAGCGGGTCGGGTCGGACGGGCGCATGGCAAGAGGCGACGGTTGTCCAGATCCGGGTGGAGACGGCACGGGCCAAGACGTTCCGGCTGGCCCTGACCCAGCCGCTGCCTTATCGAGCGGGCCAGCACTATGTCCTGCGCCTCACCGCCCCGGATGGCTACCAGGCATCGCGGTCGTACTCGGTGGCGTCGGCCCCGGACGACTCGGGCCACATCGAGCTGACGGTGGAGCGCCTGGAAGAAGGCGAGGTCTCGTCGTTCCTCCATGACGGCGTGGTGGTGGGTGACCAGTTGGAGGTGCGCGGGCCCATCGGTGGGTGGTTCGTGTGGCCCGGCACGACTCCCGCGGTCCTGATCGGAGGCGGTTCGGGCATCGTCCCACTCATGGCCATGCTGCGCCTGGCGCGGGCGTCGGGGCGTCAGGATCTGGTTCGGCTGGTCGTTTCCGCCCGTACGCCGGATGACCTGTTGTACGCCGACGAGCTACCGGGACCCGAGTCGACCATTGTGTACACGAGGACCACGCCGCCCGGTTGGCTGCGCCCGCCCGGCCGTCTCGCCGCCGGGGACATCCCGACCCCACTCGACCCCGACGCCACGGGGTATGTGTGTGGATCATCCGGCTTCGCCGACGCCGCCACCGCGCTCCTGACCGCGGCCGGCATGGCCGCCGAGCGCATCCGAGTGGAGCGCTTCGGCCCGACCGGCTGATAGCCCCCGATCGCCTGCCCAGCCCGCCGCCAGGCAAGAACCCTAGGATCCGGGCATGACCGCACCTCGCAGCGACGGGATCCGGGTGGCCGACCAGGGGACCAATCTCAGTTTCTTCTTCCTCGACCTGTTGCGCTACGCCGGTCCAGGAAGCCCGGCTGGAGTGGCGGTGGCGTACCAGGCGATGCGCCTCTCTTTTCCCCTCCTGGATGGTGGAAAATCGTTGGTGCGCCGGGAGATCGGCATCGAGACGGCTTTCCGCGGGCCGGGCGCCCGGGACGGCTTCGAGCTGGTCACCCGGGCGGTGACCGAGGGCCGCTACCTCGTCACCCCCACCCTGGAGCACCCCGAACGCGGTGTCACGCTGGAACAGTTCGTCTTTCGTTTCGCCTACCACGGTCAAGCCTGCACGCTGGTGGTACGAGACGGCGTGGTCGAGGAGGAATTGATCACCCTGGCCCGCCAAGAGAACCGCAGTGATGAGGACGAACAGCGCTTCACCGACGTAAAGGCGGAGCACATGAGCCGCCTACTGGCCGCCTCGCCCGACGAGGTGTTCGACATCCTGACGCCCTAGCGCGACAGGAACCCGGCTACAAGAACACCACGGTCCGGCGGCCCAGCAAGAACACACGCCCCTCGCTGTGCGCCTTGACCGCCCGGGACAGGACCAGGCGCTCGAGGTCCCGCCCGATGATGACCATCTGCTCGGGGGTGTGCGAATGCGCCACCCGGGCCACGTCCTGATCGATAATGGGGCCCTCGTCCAGGTCGGGCGTGACGTAATGGGCGGTGGCCCCGATGACCTTGACGCCACGTTCCCAGGCCTGGTGATAGGGCTTGGCCCCCTTGAAGCTGGGGAGGAAGGAATGGTGGATGTTGATCATCCGCCCCGTCAACTCCCGGCACAGGCCGTCGGGGATGATTTGCATGTAGCGAGCCAACACGACCAGCTCGATGTCGTGGTCCACCGCCAATTGGCGCACCCGATCCTCGTCGGCGGTCGCCAGGTGCTCGAAGGCGATGCCGTAAGCGGTCACAGTGGCCGCCAGGTCGCGATGGTTGGACACCACCACCGGGATGTCGATGGGCAACTCCCCGGCCCGCCACCGGTACAACAGGTCGACCAGGCAATGGTCGTACTTCGAGACCATGATCAGGGTGCGGCACCGTTGGTCCTCCCGCCGGACCCGTAGCGTGCCGTCCAGCGCCCCGGCCCGCCCGGCCAGCGCGGCGCCGATCTCGGCCGCGTGCTCGACCGGGGACTCGAAGCGGGTGCGCATGCAGAACATGCCGGTGGGCAGGTCGCTGAACTGGGCGTTCTCCACGATGTTGGCGCCCACCCCGAGCAGGCCCTGGGCGATGCTGGCCACGATGCCCGGCCGGTCGGGGCACACCAGGGTGAGGATGTGGGAGGTCACGGTCGGGCGACCACTTTAGGGATCGCTGCCGATCCGGCGAGGGGGGTAGCGCGATTTTGGGGGTGTACACCCCGATAATCGCGCTACCCCCCCTGCCGCAGGCGCCTGTGTGCGAACATATGTTCGTGTACGACGCGGCCACCATCTTGCACGCTGACCTCGACGCCTTCTACGCCTCGGTCGAGCAGCGTGACGACCCAGGCCTGCGGGGCCGGCCGGTCATCGTCGGTTCGGGCGTGGTACTGGCGGCCAGCTACGAGGCCAAGGCGTACGGGATCCGCGCCGCCATGGGAGGCCGCCAGGCCCGCCGGATGTGCCCCCAGGCCATCGTGGTCGAGCCGCGGATGTCCGCCTACGCGGCCGCCAGCAAGGCGGTGTTCGAGGTCTTCGGCGACACCACCCCGTTGGTGGAGGGACTGTCCATCGACGAGGCGTTCCTGGAGGTGGGCGGGTTGCGGCGGGTGTCGGGCAGCCCGACCGAGATCGCACAACGCCTGCGGGACCAAGTCCGGGAGCGGGTGGGGTTGGCCATCACGGTGGGTGTGGCCCGGACCAAGTTCCTGGCCAAGGTGGCCAGCGCGGTGGCCAAGCCGGATGGCCTGCTGGTGGTCGAGCCCGACCGAGAGTTGGCGTTCCTGCACCCACTGCCCATCGAGCGATTGTGGGGCGTCGGGGCGGTGACGGCGGCCAAGCTGCACACGCTGGGCCTGGCCACGGTGGGACAGGTGGCGGACCTCGACCAGTCGGTGCTTGTTTCGGTCCTGGGCCAAAGGGCGGGACACCACCTGCACGACCTGGCCCAGGGCCGCGACCCCCGCCCGGTGCAAGTGGGCCGGCGCCGCAGCTCGGTGGGCTCGCAACACGCGCTGGGGTCAGCCGCGGGGGCCGGAGGTCGAGCCCTGAAGGCGAGCGACATCGACACTGTCGTGGTGGGCCTGGTGGACCGGGTCACGCAACGACTGCGGGCGGGCCAACGGTCCGGCCGCACGGTGGTGCTCCGGCTGCGCTTCGGCGACTTCTCCCGAGCCAGCCGTTCACACACCCTGCCCCGGGCCACGGCCCAGACGCAGGTGGTCCTGGATGCCGCACGGTGTCTCCTGACCGCGGCCATGCCCATCATCGAGGCCAGGGGGCTGACCCTGGTCGGGGTAGCGGTCGCCAACTTGGACGATGACGACGCGGTGCAGCTGGCGCTCCCGCTGGACGGCGTCGACGGCTCGTCCCTCGATGCCGCCCTCGACCGGGTCAGGGCCCGGTTCGGGTCGACGACGGTGACCCGGGCCGTGCTGTTGGGACGCGACCACGGCCCGTCAGTACCCCTACTGCCCGACTGACAGGGACGGCTAGCCCGCGGCTGCCACCATCGGGGTGGGGGCTGCGGCCAGCTCGCCCCCGTGCCCATTCAACGACAGGCTGACCCAGTCGCCGATCGCCTCCAACCCCCGGCGCACCTGCGCCTCGGTGGCACGAAGACCTTCGAGCTTCTTCTCGGCTTCCGCCACCACTCGGGCCGACGCCGCCTCGGCCGCCTTGATACAACGCCGAGCCTCGGCGTCGGCTTCGGTCTTCACCTGCCGCGCCGTCGCCTCGGCCCCCCGCTGCACGTCTCGCAGGTAGCTCTCAGCGCCGGCCCGCAACTCCGCCGCCTCCTGGCGCGCCTCGGCCAGCAGCTGCTCGACTCGCTCCCGGGTGGCGGCGGCGTAGGTGTCGGCCTCGCCCCTTAACTGCGCCGCCTGCAGCTCGGCCTCGGCCCGCACCGAGTCGGCGGTGGTGGTGGCGGCCCGCAACACCTCCGCCACCTGACCGCCCAGCTGGGCGTAGGAATCGCTGTTCTTGGAGCTTTCCGCTTCCAGCGCGGCCTTGTACCCGGCGCATTCCACCCGCACCCGGTCGAGCACCAGCTGCAGGTCGCGGGCCCGGGCCAGCGCCCGCTGCCGGTCGGCGTCGGAGGTCTTGACCCGATCCTCGGCCTCGGCCACGACCCGGCGAGCCACTTGGCGGCTGGCCTTGGCCGCTTGCAGCGACTCGTTGATCCTGGCCTTGGTCGCCTCGTCCAGCCCGGCGGGAGCCGGAGCGGGGGGCGGGGCGGCGGCGGCGGCCAGCGCCTGGGCGTAGCCATTGGCCACCTGGCCCAGGAACGTCCGGACGTCGTCCTTCTTGAATCCCTGCCGTTCGATGGGGAAGGTGGCGTCAGCCACCTGCTGCGGAGTCAGCGACACAACCTTGCCCCTTCAACGAGAAACTTCCCAGGACCTCCGCGAGAGAACGTAAACGTACGAGAAACCTTGCGGAAAAATCTGGCGATGGCGGGCGAGTGGCCCGCGGGTACCCCCCCTCAGCCGGTCGGGATCCGCTGGTATATCTGCAATCCGGCCACTGGCAGTTGGATGAAGTGGGCGTTGACGTAGTTGGCGATCGTGGGTGTGAAAGGCAACCGGGTGGCGCTCTCGTCGCTCAGGATCAGGTAGTCGGCCCGAGCCAGGTCGGCCAACCACACCCGCACCACGGCCGAGCTGTCGGCCAACTCGGCCGTGGGCCGGCGACCATGGTTGAGCGTCAGCGTGGTGCCGAGCGGGTCCACCACGTCGGGGCACGACCGCGGCGAATTGTTCAGCCGATTGGCGTTCACCAGGAACGACGTGGTGTCGGTGACCACGCAGGCGCCCGATGGGATGGCCAGGTCGATCTCGACGGCCGGATCGGGCGCCGGTATCACGGTGGCCCGGGCCGCGAACACCGCCCCGTTGACATTGATGACCCCTACCGCGGCGAACGCCACCCCGAGCGCCAGCGCCGCTTCTCGTTGACCGAGGTGCCGGACCAGCCGCTCCGCCGCCAAGCCCACCACCAGGGCCAGGAAGGGCGCGAGGAACGCGGCGTAGTGGTAGTAAAAGTCGACCGGGAACAAAAACGATCCACCGATGAGCACCGCCGAGATGAGGCCGAAGCGCTCCATCGGGGTAAAAGAGGCGTCCGTGGCCTGGGCGGTCATGGTGGCCCCGGTGGCTCTGGTGGCCCCGGTGGCTCTGGTGGCCCCGGTGGCTCTGGTGGCCCCGGTGGCTCTGGTGGCCCCGGTGGCCCCGGTGGCTCTGGTTGCCCCGGTGGCTCTGGTGGCCACGAAGGCGAGGGCCACGACGCCGACGATCCCGACCGCGACACCGACCTCCTCATGCGACGTCAAGCGCAACGTGGTGCCCACCACCCCGGTCAGATAACTGAGGCGCAGGGACAGCGGCGTGCGCATCAGCCCCGACCGCTCCAGTTGCACCGTGATCACGTCGCGCGTGAAGGCGCCGGGAGCGGCGAGGAAGAAGGGAAGGCAGGGCACGACGAAGCCGAGCGACGCGCCCGCCACCAGCGGAACGACCCGGCGGCGCAGCGTGGGCAGGCACACCAGCAGCAGCGCCACGAAGGGCAAGATGGCCCAGATCTTCATGGTCCCGGCAAAGCCGAAAGCGACGCCGGCCCACAGGAGCCGTCTCGACGACCCGGTGAGGCGATCGCCCTCGAACGCCACGATGGCGCCCACCAGGCAGAACAGGACCAGGTAGGGCTCAAGCAGCAGCGTGCGACCGGTCAAGATGGTGGCGGGATAGGCGGCCAACACCCCGCACGCCACCAGCACGGTGATCATGCCGCGATGGCGCAACAGCACGCCGAGCGCCGCAATGTTGAGCACGGTGACCAAAGCCGTGATCAGCCGGGCGATGACCAAGGCGTCGCGGATCCCCGTCACCCGGCCGACCAGGGCCACCGGGATCATCAGGATGGGCACGCCGGGCGGGGCAACAAAAGCGAAGTCCCGGTACGGAATCGACCCGTGGACCAGCCGGCTGGCGGCTGCGATGTACACCGCGTCGTCGTACTCCGTGATGCCCTTGAGGTACCCGTGGCGCGACAGGGCGTACAGCTGGATGGCCAGCGCCACCAGGGCGATCCCGACCACCAGCAGCGCCGTAGGCGACGGGTCGCTCAGCTGGGAACGGAGCCGGACGAATCTGCGACCGGCACGAACCTCAGGCGGATCTTGCACCAGGGTGGACGCGATCTCGACACGCTACTGCTCGCCCAGCCGGGGACCCCGAGAAGGGCTGGTCAGGTCCGGTTCAGAGTCCTCACCTCATCATCGCGCCCGCCGTGCGGAAATGGACCCTTTACCAAGCAGCAACACGGTCACGGGCGGGCCACTTGGACCCGACCATCGACCACCCGGCAGGAGAAGGTGGGGATGCTGACCGACTGGTCGTCCAGGCAGACACCGGTCACCAGATCGAAGCTCTGCTTGAAGATGGGCGAGGCCACCATGAGCCGATCGCCCCGGGAACCGACGATGCCTCGGGACAGGACGAAGGCCTGGCTGAACGGGTCGTAGTTGGACAGGGCGAACACGTCCTCGTCCTCGCGGAACAGCGCCACTTGGTGTCCCGCCACCAGGGCACATACGCCCCGTCCCGGCGTGAGCTGGTCGAACGCGCACACGTCGACCCAGGTCGAGGTGGGTGATCGGGAGGTCACGGTCATGGCTCGAGTAAGGCCGGGTCGGGCTTCTCGTGGGCGTAGGCCGGCCGAGGCTGGCCCCGTTCGGTGATGAACACGACGTTGGGGTCGGTCTCCTCCGCGTTGATGAAGGTGCGGAACCGAGCCATGCGCTGCGGGTCCTCGATGGTGGCCTTCCACTCGCAGCGGTAGCCGACCACGTGGCGCTCCATGGCGGCTTCCAATTCGTGCGCCAGGCCCAAGCAGTCGTCCACCACCACACGGCGTAGGTAGTCGATGCCGCCTTCGAGCTTGTTGAGCCAGGTGGCGGTGCGTTCCAACCGGTCGGCGGTGCGGATGTAGAACATCAAGAAGCGGTCGAGGTACCGGATCACCGTCTCGCGGTCGATGTCGCCGGCCAGCAGGGCGGCGTGCTGGGGCTTGAAGCCGCCGTTGCCGCACACGTACAGATTCCAACCGGCCTCGGTGGCGATGACCCCGAAGTCCTTGCCCTGGGCCTCGGCACACTCCCGGCTGCACCCCGATACCGCCGCCTTCACCTTGTGGGGCGAACGCAGGCCTCGATAGCGCAACTCCAGCTCGATGGCCAGGGCGGTCGAGTCCTGCACGCCGTAGCGGCACCAGGCGATGCCCACGCACGACTTCACGGTCCGCAACGCCTTGCCGTAGGCGTGGCCCGACTCCATGCCCACGTCGACCAGGCGCTGCCAGATGGCGGGGAGCTGGTCGACCCGGGCGCCGAACAGGTCGATGCGCTGCCCACCGGTGATCTTGGTGTACAGGCCGAAGTCCTTGGCCACCTGCCCGAGCGCGATCAGCTGATCGGGCGTGATCTCGCCGCCGGGGACCCGGGGCACGACGGAGTAGGTGCCGTCGCGTTGCAGGTTGGCCAGGAAGTGGTCGTTGGTGTCCTGGAGCGAGGCCTGCTCGCCGTCCAGGATGTACGCCTCGCCCATGGTGGCCAGCATCGAGGCGACGGCAGGCTTGCAGATCTCACACCCCCGGCCCTGGCCATGCGCCGCCACCAGCTGGGAAAACGACTCGATGTGCTGGGCCCGCACGATGTCGAACAACTCCTGGCGGGAAAAGGCGAAGTGCTCGCACAGGTCGTTGCGCACCGGTTTGCCCGCCGCCTGCATCTCGTGGCGTAGCAGGGCGGTGACCAGGGGGACGCAACCGCCGCAGCCCGTTCCCGCCCTGGTGCACGCCTGCACGCTCCCGACATCGGTGGCGCCCCCTTCGGATATGCCCTGCGCCACGGCGGCGCAGATGGCTGCCTTGGTCACGGCGTTGCACGAGCAGATCAGGGCGGTGTCGGCCAGCGCCGCCACCCCCGTCTGCCCTGTCGTGGTGGCGGTGCGGGCGCTGCCTGCGGGGAAGATCAGCTCGTCGACCCGCTCCGGCGTGGGCATGTCGCCCCGGCTCATCTGGGCCAACGTGTCGTACATGGAGGCGTCGCCCACCAGGATCCCGCCCACTACCGGGCGCACCTCCCCGGTTGTGCCTTTCTCAGCGGGGCCGAGGACCACCCGCTTGTACACCCGGTTTATCGGGTCCTCGTAGGTGATCGAGTCGGTGCCTGGGGCAGCCCCGAACCCGTCGCCGAAGTGGGCGACGTCCACCCCCATCAACTTGAGCTTGGTCGACAGGTCGGCCCCGGTGAAGGTGGCGTCGCCCCCGAGGAGCCGATCGGCCACCACGCGCGCCATCTGGTAGCCAGGCGCCACCAGGCCCCAGAGCCGGCCCTTGGCCAGAGCGCACTCACCGATGGCGAAGATGTCCGGGTCCGAGGTGCGGCACGCCTCGTCCACCACCACACCACCCCGTTCGCCCATGACCAGGCCCGCCGCCGTGGCCACGTCGTCGCGGGGCCGCACACCGGCCGAGAACACCACCATGTCGACCGCCAGCTCCGGGGGCTCCTCGGATCCGGGCGGCGTGGCTGGCGGGGGGGCGAAGCGCATCGCCTTGGCCCGCCCCTGGCCGTTCATCACGATCTCGCTGGTGGTAGTGCCCGCGTGGACCACCACCCCCAGGTCCTCGATCCGGCTGCGGAGGGCGCCGGAACCACGATCATCCACCTGCACCGGCATCAGCCGGGAAGCGAACTCCACCACGTGGGTCTCCAGACCGAGGCTCTGCAGGGCGTTTGCGGCCTCCAACCCGAGGAGGCCGCCCCCCACTACCGCCCCCACCTGGCAGCCCGCGCCGGTGGCGTAGGCCCGGATGGCTTCCAGGTCGTCGACCGTGCGGTAAACGAAACAACCCTTGGCCTGGCGTCCCGGGACCGGGGGGACGAAGGGCACGGAGCCCGTGGCCAGCACCACGGCGTCGTAGTCGACTCGGAGCCCCTGTCGGGAGACCACCAGGTGGTTCTCGCGGTCGATGGTGGCCACGGCGTCGCCGATGTGCACGGTGAGGCCCATCCGGTCGAAGAAGCCGGGCGCCACCAGCTGCAGGTCCTCGGGCGTGGCGCCCGCGAACAGCGAGCTCAGGGCCACCCGGTCATAGGCGAGGCGAGGCTCCTCGCAGAACGTCACGATGTCCCACTCGGCCGTGGCACCCCGTTCCACCAGCACCTCGAGCAACCGGTGCCCCACCATGCCATTGCCCACCACGACCAGCGTCCGCCGCCGCCCGGACAACACGAAGTCGGTCACTAACGCGCCCTGATGTGCCCACCGCTCCAATTTGCACAGTCGTACGCCATGGCACCAGCCAACCGATCGTGTATGAGCGCCTCATTGCCTGCGCGTGAACCGACGGGGTCGAATCGCGCACAACGTCCGGGGGCAGCCCGTGAGGATTCTGTCCCCAACCTGTCGCGGCCAGGTCAGGATGCGTTCTTCAGATCGACACAAAACGGGAACGGACCGTTCACGGATCGGTCCGAGGATCGAATTACCGATGTCGCTACGTCCGCTCGACGGCTTCGTGGTCGGCATAACTGCTGATCGGCGATGGGAAGAACAGGCCGAGCTACTGGCGCGCCGTGGCGCCACCATCGTGCACGGCCCTACCCTCACCACCCTGTACCTGGCCTCGGACGAAAACCTGCGCCGGGCGACGCTGGCGGTGATCAAGACGCCACCTGACTACCTGGTGGCGACGACCGGCATCGGGATGCGAGCCTGGCTCGACACCGCCACCACCTGGGGCCTGGGCGACGCCCTCACGGCGGCACTGGGACAGTCCCGGATCGTCGCCCGGGGGCCCAAGGCGGCCGGGGCGCTGCAAATCGGCGGGCTCGACGTATGGCAAAAGTCACCCACCGAGCAGATGGGGGGGTTGGTCGACATCCTCCTGGCCGAGCCCCTGCGGGGCCGCCGGGTGGCGGTGCAGGAGTACGGCATGGAAAGCCCGGAGTTGATCGAAGTGCTCAGCGCGGCGGGCGCCGTCGTCATCCCCGTGCCGGTGTACCGCTGGCGGGTGCCTGAGGACCCCGAACCAGCCCGGCGGCTGGTCAAGGCGGCGTGCTCGGGCCAACTCGACGCCGTCACCTTCACCAGCGCCCCTGCCGTGCACAACCTGTTCACCCTGGCCACGACGGCGGAGGAGAGGGAGCAGTTGCGGGCTGCCTTCAACGGCCCCGTTACCGCTGCCTGCGTCGGACCGGTGTGCGCCCAGGGAGCGCGAGAGGAGGGCGTGGTGGAACCCCTCGCACCGTCGATCGGCCGGCTCGGCCTGCTGGTGCGTACCCTGGGCGACCATCTGAGCCAGCGGCGCCGCGTGCTGCGGGTGGCAGGCCATCACGTCGTCATCCAGGGCGGGGCGCTGGAGGTGGACGGCAAGGTCGACCAGCTGGCACCCAAGGAGCGGGGGATCCTGGACCTCCTGGCCCGCAAGCCAGGCGCCGTGGTGGGACGGGAGACCTTTCTCACCCGGGTGTGGGGATCAGCCGATGCCGACCCCCACCTGCTCGAGGTGGCGATCGGTCGGGTGCGCCGCCGCCTCGGCCCGGCCGGGCAGGCGCTCCAGGCGATTCCCGGTCACGGCTACCGGCTCGACCCCGAGGACTGCGGCTGACTTTTACCTTGCCGTAGCCTTCCCCGAGGTTTCATGGAGGCCATGGTTCCTCGGCGTGTGTCGTTCCCCGCCTTGGGGACCACGGCAGTGGTGCTCGTCGCTTCGTCTTCCAGCGCGGCGTTGGACCGGGCCGTCCGGGCGGTCGAGGCGTGCGTGGCGGCGGTAGACGCAGCGTGCAGCCGCTTCCGGCCCGACTCCGAGTTGGTTCGGATCAACCAGGCCGGGGGTGGCACCAGCTCGGCGTCGCCGGTTTTGCTGGACGCATTGGAGGTGGCAATCCGCGCCGCCCGCATGACCGACGGCCTGGTGGATCCCACCGTCGGCACGGCAATGCGGGTGCTGGGCTACGACCGCGACTTCGCCCAGGTGGCGGCCGATGGGCCTCCGCTCACCGTCACGTTCAGCCCCGTGCCGGGCTGGCGCATGGTCACCGTCGACCGGGCCGGGGGCACGGTGCGTCTTCCCCCCGGTGTCACGCTGGACCTGGGGGCCACGGCCAAGGCGTGGTGCGCCGACCAGGCGGCGGCGTCGGCCTGGCGTGCCTTGCGTGCCTTGCGTCTCGGGAATTGTGGCGTGCTGGTGAGCCTGGGGGGCGATGTGGCGGTGGCCGGCCCGCCCCCGCCCGAGGGATGGCTGGTGCGGGTGGCCGACCACCATGGCGCGGACGAGGATGCGCCGGGTCAGACCGTGGCCATCGCCCAGGGCGGGTTGGCCACCTCGGGCGTCACCGCCCGTCGCTGGCAGCGCGGAGGTCAGGAGCTGCACCACATCATCGATCCCACGAGCGGACGCAGCGCGACGGGCCCCTGGCGCACCGTCAGCGTGGTGGCCGGGTCGTGCGTCGAGGCCAACACGGGCGCGACCGCCGCCATCATCCTGGGCCTGGCCGCACCCGAATGGCTCGAGGTGCGCGGGTTGCCCGCCCGCCTGGTGGCCACCGACGGTGCGGTAACCCGCATCGCCGGCTGGCCGTCCGACCTCGCCCCCTAGCGCGGCGGCGGACCGGCATCCGCCGTGCGTTCATTGAACCAAACCCCATGTCCGGGCAACGACTTTGGTTCAATGAACCAGGGGAGATCGTGCGAGGAGGAGCCGGGCCATGGCTGCCCTGAACCGGGTAGGCGACCAGGTGGTGATGACCCTGAGCAAGGTGGAGAAGGTCGAGTCGATCCACGGCGACCTCAGGGTTCCGTGGTCGTCGGTGCGTGACGTCGAGGCGCTCGACGACGTGATCCACGCGGTCCACGGACGGAGGCTGCCGGGCACCGGTTTTCCCGGCCAGTTCGCCATAGGCACCTTCGTCACGCTGGGCGGCGTCAAGACCTTCGCCGTCGTCCATCACGACACACCGAGAGGTGTGCAGGTACAACTCGATGGTGCGGCAGTTGACGCGATCGTGATCGGCTGCGACGACCCCGAGGCAGTAAGGCCACGCTGACGGCGTAGTTGAACAGGGAGAAGCCGAACCATGCCACCCGACATTCCCATCCGCGCTCCCGGCCTCCTGGTCGGGGAGGAATCCGATGGGCTGGTGGTGCACCAGCGGGCCAGCGGTGGCGGGCTGCGACACCGGCGGCGGGGACGCCTGGGGGTTGTAGCGGGGCCCGCGCCCGACAGATGTGCGCGTTGAACTCCGGGTGAGCGGGAGCGTTACTCAGTTCTTTCGGGTGAGCGGCCCACCAGTTCGGCCGCCTGTCGGGCAGTGAGCAGCTCGGAGTGTCAGCGACGAATGACACGGTCCTTGCCGCGACGCTTGCACGTGAAGCCCCGACGGCAACCGTCCCCCCTGGGGTGGACGGGGCGCAGTAGTTAAGGGGGGCCGCCACGACGCTTGTGTTTCGGGAATCGACTCCAGCGGCACCGGCCTACCACTATCGACGGCCATACGTTTTCCGATGGGAAACCTAGCCCGCAGGTCAGGTTCCCCGGTGACGCTGGAGTCCACCGCTACAGGGCGGGTCTCCGTCACCCTGTACCTCCATGTGGTCAGCGGAGTTCTACGCCGATTCGAAGGGCAATGAGCCATGCCGGAAGTGGCTCGAGAAGTTGGCCGAGCGGAAGCCGGATGCTCTGCTGGTCGCCCTTGAGCAGGTCCTAGAGCGCCTTGGCCCGCATGTTGCACCTCGGAGTGGGGCAAAGCCCTGGGTCAGGGTCTCTACGAGTTCCGCATCCGTCACAGCGCCGAGGAGACGGCGGCCATGTTCGGTGGCGAAGCGCCAGGGCCGAAGGCGTCCGAAGCGATTGTGCTGCGGGGAGCTGGCGGCGGGCGGAGATTGGATTTTCCACATCGTCGACGCTGAATTCCTCCGAATGTGGCTCAACCATCCCGACTTCCATATGATCAAGTGACTTTCACGCCGAGCCCGGGAGGACCACCAACTTCTCGTGACCACCTGGCTCGATTTGATCTGACCTGACCAAAGCGTCGAATTGGCCGACGATATCGGCTTGTTCAGGCGCTGATCACGGTTTTGTTGTCGTCGTCGGTGCCGGAATGAACTTGGTCTGACGAGTCACATGAGTGGAGGAGCCGTTCTTGGCCGGCACCAATGTCAGGACGGCCAGCGCTACGACGACTGCCGCAATGCCGAGAGTCCAGGCGGGCCGGAAATGAACCTGCACACCAAAACGCTTCGCAATGAGCCTAACGACGAGTAGCACCGCGGCCATGAGTAAAAGGACGAGCAGGACGACGAGCAGGCTGCCTGAGGTTCCGGAGAACGCAGTTGCCGTCACGACCGCATCCTACTCAACGTAGTCGTCCCAGTTCCAATGACCATTGCCCCAGAACTGGTCGGTCATAGATTGGCCGTAGGCAACCTTGCACGCCACCGGACCGGGCTCGAACTGGAAGACGACGGAGGCTTGGAAGCCCCACTGGTTCGGTGCGATATAGCCGAAGGCCAGCGGTTGGATCTCCCCGCAATATCCGTAGCCAGACTCCCCGTGGACATCAACGGGGTTCGACCACATCCCGCTGCCATCCATGTTGTTCCATGGGCAAAAGTTGTAGGTCTGAAGAGTGGCCGTCCAGATAGTCCAGCCGAGGTGGTTATAGTCCTTCGTGGTGTCGCTCACGGTGTAGCAATAGCCGGGCGTCAAGGGCTGCCAACCGGTGTAGTCAGGCGCCGCCTCGATCTTGGTCGTAACGGTCGCTTCATCGCTGGCGATGGTCACCGCGGACGCGCCCAACGGGATGATGGCTCTCTGTCGGGTGACCGACCATGTCTCGGCGGAGCGAGCCGGCGCGTTGGCGGCAGATTGGACAAAATCCGTCGGTGCTGCCGAGGCGCTGCCGGCTATGACCGTCACGAATCAACCAGCCATGAACAACGGGATCACGGCGCAGGCCATCCGATTTACAATCCGTTTACCTTTCATATCATCGTTGTACGCCTTGGTAAGAACCGATGGCAAGCGAACTTCCTATGTTGATCCGAACGGATAGTTACCCGAGTGTTTGCCGAGAAGGGACTGTTCGCCCATAAGGGACTTTCGAGCAGCTCTTCTTTGGATGGCAACGATCTACGCAGGCTTGACGGGCGCGTCCGCCCGACGATTCCGGACTAGTGGAGATGGATTATTTCGGGCATCTGTCGCGATTGCCATCTAATGGTCCTCGGCTGCCATCTGATCTGACCAAACCTCGAACCCGTTGACCCCGTCGACGGTTTCCACGCCCCACGGCTCGCCGGTCGAAATCACGTACATGGTGTCGGCGGAGTCCTTGACGACCTGCTGGACTCGGCAGGCGACTCGTAGGTCCATGGGGTAGGCGGTGCTGCTGCTGAGGACGTTGTGCTGGTCGAAGATTGAGGCCTTGTCGATGAACGTCCAGCGCTTGCCGTTGCGGTCGATGAGCTCGACCTCGACCCAGCCGGGGAAGTCGTCGCTGACCCAGCGGACCGCTTGCATTCGGACGAAGGCCAGGTCAGACAACCGATGCTCCGGTGGACGGTCCGAGGCGCGGCGGGCCGAGTTGGACGATGGTGGTTTGCCCGTTCAGCCCGGTCGATCTCGGCGAGCTTGTCATCGACGCCAGCAAGGATGTGGGTGAGGCGCTCCACCTCGCCGAGCCAGCTTCGCTGGTCGGCCTCCTGCAACTGCTCGACGAGGCCTTGACGGGTTCGTTGCAGGCGCGGCTTGGCGCCCTGGTCGGGTCGGGCCAGCTTGCACTGCTCGCACGCGTACTCGTGCACGCAGTTGGTGCCGTAGGCGCGCATGCAGTCGCCGATGGCGATCTTGCGTTTGGCGAAGTGCTCCTCGAAAAGGTCCCACTCGTCGGGGGTGACGTCGCGGTACTCGTCTGAGGGGCGGACCCGACGGCGGTTGTCGATGAACGCCCGGTGGGACCTAATCACGTCGTCGGGGAAGATGGCGGCGTAGCCCTGGGTGGTCGAGATCGAGGCGTGGCCGAGAAGCTTCTGGATGATGTGGGGCGGCAGACCCGCGGCCAAAGCGTCGGTGACGAACACCCGCCGGAAGTCGTGCGCCGTGAAGTCGATCGGACTGCCGTCGGCGGCCACCAGTCCTGCCGCCGTGCACACCCCTCGAAGCACCCGGCCGACGTAGCCCCTGGTGATCGGCCGGGTGGTGCCCTTGAAACCTTTCCCCGCGGTGCGCTGGAAGAAGAACGGCAGCGGTTCGCTGTCTTGCATTCGGCGTAGTCGTAGAGCACCACCGAGGGCAGAGCGGCCTCGGTGGAGCCGACCGCGTGTCGGATCCGCCGGGTCACCGCGGCCAGGATGGCCGCCAGCTCCGGGGAGATAACCAGCATCCGTTCCTGATCCATCTTCGACGGATTGACGTGCAACAACAGACCTTGCCGACGTTGGGGTCACGGTGGTCGTACTCGTGGACGTCGAGCTGGGTGAGCTCGAGCATCTCCTCGATCCGGATGCCGGTGTGACGCAACACCTCGACGACGACCACGCCCCAGAAGGCGTCCTCCTCGTCTTGGACCAGGTCCTGGACCCTCTCCGAGAGGGTGCCGTCGGCCAGGACCTTCCGCACCCGGGGATGGGCGTAGTCGTGCTCAGCCAGGTCGATCCGGACATGAGTCACACCGTCGACGGTGATCCGCTCGCCCTGGCCGGCGCCGCGGGCCGCCTCGTAGAGGGCACGCACCGCCTGGTAACGGCGTTCGGCCACGTCGGCCAGCACCGTGACTTTGACCGCCCGGGTCCGGGTGCGTTCGTGCATCTCGCTGCGCAGCTGGCCGCGCCACTTGCCGACCCCGGTCGAGCAGGAACTCGTAGAACTCGTGCAACACGATGCGGCTATGCGCCATCGTCGCCGGGTCGAACTTGGTGTCGTGCGGCAGAACCTTCCCTGTCTCCCGGTTCAGTCGTCCCCGGACCGGCTGAGCCCGAGGCCGCCGGGAGCCGCCTGTCTTGCCTGAAACCCCAAGCCAGCGGACATAGTCGATGTAATCGCTGCGGGTCGCCTCGTCGAACGCGACGCCGATCGCGGCGAGGAACCGGAACCAGCGCAGTAGGTCGTACCCGTACGAGCGCAGGGTGAGCGGTCGGGCGAAACAGTCGCCCAGGTCCGACAGGTACGCGTTGGCCGCCGTTGCCCCTGCGGTATCGGGGGGGAAGACCACCTCGTAATACGCCGAGTCGCTCGCAGGCGCCCGCACCGACCCAGCCCGAGGGACCAGCAGCGAGGAGATGTCACGAACCACCAGCTCGGGTCCGTCGCGTAGGGACTCACCCATGTCGATCCCCTTCCAGTCGGCGAACTGCAGCACAGCGCATCCCCTGACCCAAGACGATCCTGACATCCCCTCCCAAGGTGGCCAGGGATGCCCGGACTAGTGCGGTCAACAAGCCACCCGTACGGCCAGAAGGTGATCCTGCTGCTCGGCGGCTACGACAAGGCCAAGGATCCAAGCCCGTCCCGCCAGCAACGAGAGATCAAGACCGCCCGCGGGCAGCTCGCTGACTTCCACGAGCAGCAACGAGTCCTCAAGAAGCTCAAGCCGCTGGCGGCCAAGAAGCTGAGGCGACGTTGAAGCCAGGTGTCAGAGGGGTTGACACCGGTATGAGTGTTCACCCATACTCGCTCCATGGGCACCAAGCTGCGCGAGTACATCGAGGGCGAGGGGCGGCCAAAGACCCCGGAGTCGGTCCGGCGCCGCCAGGACCTGGCGCGGGCGTACACCCTGGCCGTCGACCTCATTGAGCTGCGTCAGGGTCAGGGACTCACTCAGCAGCAGCTGGCAGATCGAAGCGGGGTGGCCCAGAGCGAGATCAGCCGTATCGAACGCGGAGTGGTCCACCCGACCGATACGACCTGGGCGAGACTGGCTGAGGCTGTGAGCGCCGAGGTCCGCATGGTGCCGACCCCGCCAGCACCTCGCCCGGGCGTTGGCGCCAAACGGGCGTCAAGGCCCCGAACCAAGACCAATCTGGCCTAACCGAAGCACAAGTCGCCGCCGAGGACTGGGCCACCAGACTTCCCTCACAAACCGCACGACCGGGCCAGGCCGGGTGGACTGATCGCGGGGCGTCCCGTGATGGACCTCGGTGGTGATGGGGCCTCCGTGAGCCGGCACCGGGCAGCCGTTGACGTCCAGTCTGTGACTCGCGGCGCTATTTGGCGAGGGGATCGCTGCGCTATCTGGCGGTACACCGGCGACGAATCTCAGTCGCTACATGTCCTGGCGTGCTGCCGCCGCTGTTTCCCTGTCATAAGTTCGGTCGGCAGTGACCGGACTTGTTACCCGGATCGTTGATCGGGGCTTCGAAGGGGCAGCCGGTGGTGACCCGTGTACCAAAGTCGGTCGCCGGTGACCGGATTTGTTACAGGGTTCGCCTGGAGTCTGCGAACGGCGCCAAATAGCCGTCAATATGGCACCTCAGCGATATTGGACAGCGCTGCGCTGGCGTCCAGACCGGTGAATCGGCGCTAGTTGGCGCGGAGGACGGCGTACACGACGCTGTCGCGCCACTTCCCGGCCCGAAACAGGATCCCCCGCAAATGCCCTCCCGCTCGAAGCCTGCCTTCTCCAGGGCCCGCCCAGGTAGCCCCGCCACCGGGCTGGTGGTTCACCAGCGGGCCACGGAGCAAGTCCACCGCCTCAACAACGGCTCCTTTTCCTCCCTCTCTTAGCTGTCCGCCGTTGCCATGTGCACAGCTCCCGCATCCTGCAACGGGAGGACGATGGTGAGCGTGGATCCACGGCTCGGCATCGACTGGCACGTGACGGAGCCACCGTGTCCCTCCACCACCCGCTGGACCAGGCTCAATCCGAGTCCGAGCCCCCCGAACTGGCGGTTGTCTGAGCCGTCGCCTTGCACGAACTCCTCGAATGCCGTGGCCTGCTCTCGCGCCGTCATCCCCTTGCCCCGGTCACGCACCGAGATCTCCAGCGCGTGACCGACAGAGACAGTCACCGACACATCGGCCGCGCCAGGGGGTGAGAACTTCACGGCATTGTCGATCAGTTCGTCTATCGCCACGCCCAGCCAACGCCGATCGCCGTTGATGGTGGTGACGGCGTCGTCGATATCGACTGTGATCGCGCCTTTCCCGGTCAGCTTCTTCGACCATCGACTGAGCAGCGGATCGAGCAGGTCGCGCACGTCGAGCGGGGCGGGACGAAACAACACCCAGCCGGCGCCCCGCGCCGCAAAGAACTCGAGCATTTCGACCACCCGGCTCAACCGGTTGGCCGAATCGAGAATGACGGAATGAAATCTTCCCGCATCTTCCGCGCTGAGCGAATGGCGGAGCAACAAATCGGCCGACGAAACGATGGCGGTGAGAGGCGTTCTCAGTTCGTGACCCATGCGGGAAAAATATTCCGCCTTGATTCGTTCCATCTCGCTTTCATGGCGCAGGTCGCGCAGCAACAGGACGTGGCCCTCCAGGTCCCGGGACGCGCCACGCAGTGGACCGCTGGACACGGCAACCCGGAACTCCGTGCCATGGCCATCCACCGCCGTGGCCATCGCAGCCCAGCGGGCAGGCGAGGACGTGGCCAGGCGTCGACCGAGCGACGCTCCGTCGTCGTTCACCAGCCGGACGACCTGGCCGACTGGCCGCCCGACGGCATGGGCCGCGTCGCAGCCCATCATTTCCTCGGCCGCCCGGTTGAAATCGGTTATGCGACCGCCGGTATCTATCGCCACCAGGGCGTCACTCATGCCCGCCACGACCGACTCCAACCGGGCCCGCAAACGGCTTTCCATGTCGGCCGCGGACCTGATCGAATCGGTCTGTTCCTCGATGGAATCGGCCATCGAGTCGAACGCCACCCACAGCCGGCCCAGGTCGTCCTGGTCGGTCACCTCGGCGCGTACCCGAACGCCGCGGCCCATACCCTCGGCCGCCTGCGTCAGACGCCGCAATCCCCGCGTCATGCGGTCGTCGATGACCACGATCAACCCGACCGCGACCAGGGCCGCGCCCACGGCAACCAGCAAGATGACGCGCCCGGCCTGATCGCGCGTTGCCGCCAGGATCGACGTGGGGGCGGACAGGACGACGGCGGGGGACACGCCGCCCCCGGGTGACGCAATGGGCTGGGTGACAAGGAAGCGGCCACCGACCACCTGGTTGGTCGACGTGCCTGCGGACCACACCGCAGTTCGGAGAACCGCAGGAGACGGCGGGCGCCCGATGGCGGCCAGGACCTGGTGCTGGTTGACGATGGCGAGCGACAGGTTCGCCACCACGGTCGCCTGTTGGCCCAGGTAGGTGGCGTCAAGGGCATCGGTGCGCACGACGACGCCAATCAGCTGCAGTGTCGGGGTGCACACCGGAACGGCGCCCAGCACAAAGGCGGCACCGCCCACCAGTTCCAGCGAGCCCACGCCGTGGGAAAGGCATGAGGCGGCCGCGACGATGGGCGCGGTAGCGAGCGAGGTCGCCGTCTGGGTGGTCAGACCGACCGAGTCCTGGACGGCGGCCGCACCGCTTCCGGTCGGGGTGACCCATTCGAAACCCCCGTCGGGGTACACCTGGTGCAGCGCCGCCAGGCCGCGCCCGACCGCCGGGGTCGTGACCGGTCCGCCCTCGGCCAGGACCACGACGGCCACGTTGGCCACCGTGATCTCATTGTCAAAGCTGGTGCTCAGGAGATTCGCCTCGGCCGTTGCCCGCCCCTGCAGCCGGGCCAGTTCCGATTGTTGGATCAGCACCGACGTCACGACAGAAAAGGAGAGCGACAGGAGAAGCACGACCAAGATGAGGATGCCCGTGGCATGGACGGCCACGCGGGCTGCGACCGAGCGCCGGCTGGCCGCCACCAGGGCGAAAAAGGCGGCGGCGCTCCCCAGGGCGACAAAGGCCGACGACGCCACGCCCCCGCCGAGCGCCCGGGGGAGCACGAGCGCCAGCACGACCGAAATCGACAGCCCAGCCACGCTGGCCCCGAGGAAACGGCGCACGCCGAGCGAGGCCTTGGGCCACCAGCGGGCGCAGATGGCCAGCGCCATGATCGCACCGAGCCGCAACGCGATCACGATCCGGGTCGGAGGAGAAGCCAGAGGCAACGACCCCTGGACGAGCGACGCCGCCGCCATGACGGCGAACCCGACCACGAGCGCCACCCGCCACAGGCGGTCGCTCACGTCGCCTCGCAGGAGGACCAGGACCAGTCCCGCGGCAGCAGCCAGGGAACTGACGGCGACGAGCAAGAACGGTACCTGGACCACGACTCAGGCTCCCGGCGATCGGTCGTACGGCCGCGCCCTCGGCCGGCGGGCCGGGTTCCCGGGCGGCAACAGCCAGGTCATGGGGTGGGGACCTTCCACGGTGCAGTCGCGTTCGTCCAGCGGTCGGGCATCAGCGTCGCTGGGTGGTTTTCGACCGCCGCGGCGTCGAACTTGAGGAGCTGCTCCGATCAGGGCTCAGTCAGGCAAGGATCGGGGCTCGCTCATCTGGCGTTCGCCGTCTTATGGCCTGAGCGGGCCAGGACCTCGGGGAGCCGGACCCGCCGGCCGGTGCGAAGAATTGCGCGACGGTAGATGACCGCCGCGACCCGGGCCACGCCGACCGTGCACACGACGCTGAGAGCGGCCGAGGCGGCGAACTCCCACCATGTGGCCGCCCCCAGGCCGACCAGGACGGGCATGGCGAACGGTGCCGTCGGCGGTAGGTAGGCCAGCACCTTGAACCAGGTGGCCGGGTTGGTCGAGCCGATGGCGGTGAGGGACGTGATGTAGCCAAAGATGATCGGCAGGCTCAACGGGAAGGCCAGGCTCTGCACCTGGTCCTGGCGTTCGGCCATGGAACCGGCGGCGGCGTACACCCAGGAGTAGAAGGCGTAGCCGAGCACCAACCACACCAGCGTGCTCGCCAGCACCAGGGGGGCCGAGCCGTGAAGCAGGTCCGAACCGACGGCGTCGGCCACGCCCAGGGCGAACACCACGATGAGCGCCGCCTGGGCTATTGCCACCAATCCGATTCCCAGCACTTTGCCCGTCAGCAGCTCGATGGGCCGGATGGCGGCCAGGAGCACCTCGACCACCCGGCTGGCCTTTTCCTCCATGACGCCGATCAGGACCCAGGTGTTGTATTGCGTGAGCATCACGAATATCAGGATCAGCCCGACCAACGACGTGCCATGGTTGGCCGACTTGGTGGAACTGGCGGCCTGCAGACTGGCCACCGGCAGCGGCGCGGGATGGGCCAACTCGGCCTCTTGTCCTGCCGTCAGCCCGGCGGCGGCGAACGCCCGGGCGACACCGAGGTTGTCGGCCAGGGCGCGGGCAAACTGCGCCAGGTCTGACGTGTCGGTCGGCCCAATCGCCTTGTTCACCACCAGTTCCTGGCCGTCCACCAGGGCAAGGTCGATGTGGCCCGAGCGCAGATCGGCGCGTGCCGCATCGATATTTGGCTCGGCTACGACCTGCACCGCAGTGCCGATGCTGGCGGCGGACGCAGTGACCGTGTCGTGCTGCGCCGGGGAAAGGGTGCCGACGACCCCTATCTGTGCCGGCTCTGACTTTCCCTTGCGCAGGGTGGGAATGACGATGGCGGCCGCCACCACCGCCAGGATCAGCACGGTGCCCACCCGGAAGATCCGACCCCGTACTCGCTCACGCACTTCCCGGGCCGCCACCAAAGCGACATCGCTGGTAAAAGGTCCCAGCGCCGTGCCCGCCGACGATGTGGCGGATGAACGGTTTCGCCGCCGGAGCCAAAGCCGTACCGCCACCACAACGACAACGGCAGCCACGATGATCGCTCGGGTCATGCCAGGGCCTCCCGGAAGACCTCGGACAGGCGTCGCCGCTGGATCACGAACTCGGTGACCCGCCCCGCGTTCATGGCGGCCCGGAGGAGGTCTTCGCTGTCCACCGACTGGTCCAGCACGAGGCGGGCTTCGCCTCCGTTGATCTCCGACACCGTGACCCCGGGCAGGCCCCGAGCCCAGGCGGCATCGCGGTCGCCCTCCACTCGCACCACCAGCCGGCGGGGGCCGCTGGTGGCCAGGTCGTCCACCGTGCCGCTCACCACCAAGCGACCGTGGTCGATGATGGTGACGGCCTGACACAGATTCTCTACCTGGTCGAGCTGATGGCTGGAAAAGATCACGCAGCAGCCCGACCGGGCCTGCTCCACCAGCACCTCGCCGATGGCATCGATGCCCGACGGGTCCAGCCCGGCCAGCGGCTCGTCCAGCACCAGCAGCTCGGGGCTGTGGACCAAGGCGGCGGCCAGCTGCACCCGTTGCTGGTTGCCATGGGACAGAGCGTCCACCTTGCTCTTGACCCGGTCGGCGACGGCCAGGCGTTCCAACCATGTGGCGGTGGCGGCGTGGGCGTCATGGCTGGTCATGCCGTGCAGGCGGCCCAGGTACTCGAGCTGCTCGCCCACCTGCATGGCCGGGTACAGGCCGCGTTCCTCGGGCATGTAGCCGAACCGGCGGCGTTCCTGCTTGCCCACCGGGGCGCCGTTCCACCGGACCGAGCCACTGTCCAAATCGGTCAGGCCGAAGATGGCGCGCATGGTGGTCGTCTTGCCCGCTCCGTTGGGTCCGAGAAAGCCCACCACCTGGCCCGAGGGTACGGCGAAGGAGAGACCGTCAAGGGCGGTGATGGTGCCGAACCGCCGGGTCAGGCCATCGATCTCCAACAGGCCACCCACGCCGTCAGGCTACCCGTCCTGGTCGTACCATTGAGGGTGGCAACGTGACGCGCGGGAGGAGCCGGAATGGTAGCCACGGCGATCGTGATCATCGGCGTCGTCTTTGGCGTGATGTGGTTGGTATCGCTGATCGAGGTACTGACCAAAGCGGATGATGACCGCTACAAGAACGGTTCCCAGTTGATCTGGGTTCTCGTGCTTCTGCTCTCACCGCCCGTCGGTGCGGTGTTGTACCAGTTCATGGGACCAGCTCGGACCCACCCCGGCGTCGAGGCGGCGCTCCAACGCGATGCCGATCGACAGAAGTTCGTCGGTCGTTCCTGAGTTCAGCCGGGAGCCATAAAGCGGTTGGTCAACTCGGCCGGGATTGGGGGTCGGGTGCCGAATACCAGCAGAAATGTGGCCTCGCGCATGAGGCGCTGGGGGTGTTGATCGAGGAGCACTGAGCGGCTACCGGTGGCCACGACGAGGGCGGCTGCCGCTCGCACGGCCAGATGGGAGGCGGCAGCCCGGGCGGCGGGTAAGGCGTCGCGCTCTGTTTGGGCGGCCTGAGTCAGGGCACTCCGGCAGGCCAGCAACTCCTCGTCCAGCGGCCCCTCCCCGAGGAGAAGGCAACAACGCCCGGCTACACCAAGCGCCAGGGCGCCGGCCAGCGTCGCTTGATAATGGCGGCCTCGCCCAGTCTCGGCGCCGGTCTCAGCGCCGGTGTCGGTGTCGGTACCGGTGTCGGTGCCGGTGCCGGGAAGGCGGCCGCCCGGGCCCGCCCATTCGTCCAACAACTGGATGCCCGTCACCCGCTCATGGGGGACGAAGTGATCGTGGAGCTGAACGGCGCCGGTGACGCTGGCATTTACCGCGACCAGGCGAAGTCGTTGCCAGGTGAGCGTGGGCGATGCCAGTGGGTCGACCAGGGCCCACACGATGGTGCGGTCCGGTCCCATGGCGGCAACAAGGATGACGTCGACCAGGCCCCATCCGGTCACCCACGGGATGACGCCATTGAGCAGCCAGCCGCCATCGACGGCCCGCGCCTCCAGCCCGGGGCGTCCGGGCAGGATCCCGCCCACCGTGAATCCGGCTCGCCATTTTCCCCGACACATCGATTCCAACCGTGCCGTGCGCAACCCGGGTGTCGCCGAATCGGCGACCGCTCGGAGGGCGGCGTGATGGTGGAGCCACACGAACGTCGTGGTCAGGCAGCCCCGGGCCAGGGCCTCGATGACCTGGAGGCCCGTCACCTGGTCGAACCCCAGGCCGCCCGCCTCGACCGGGCCGAACAAGCCGTAAAGGCCCGCTTGGGCCAGGCGGTCGAGGTGGCTGGCCGGGACGCGGTCGCCCGTGTCGGTGGCCAACGCGGTGGGGAAGAGGATCTCGTCGGACAATGCCATCGCGGCCGCCACTGCGGGTCCTTCCAGCTCAGGCACGAGACCCACTCTAAGGAGAGCTGGCACTTTGCCTGCCGGGTGCGACTACAACGAGCGGACCCGTCACCCCGGGGACGTCCGTCAATCGGTACCCGGCTTTCGGCGCCCCTACCGAACTACGGTCGTTCGATCTGCCCGAGTATGACGAGCAAGCACCTCGAAGTCGCGGTCAGCGTGGAGAAGGGGCGTGCCTGCCTGAATAGCGACGCTGGCGATCAGTTTGCGATCGGTTTCACCGCCACGACGGCAGGTCCGGCAGAGCGTGGCCGCTTCCTCGTAATTGATCGGTTTGGTCGGTATTTAGTAACGCTCGCGCCAGTAGCCCTCTCAGGTCGTTGAGATGATGTTCATCGCCCGCTCCCGCCAGAACGGCACGCTTCATCGTCTAGATTGATGTTTGTGCGGGTCATACACCTACGAAACACCTGGTCCGGCGACGATAACGCGACCTCTCCCAACCTCGGGACTTTGTTCGCATTTTCTGGGCGAGGATAGGAGCTTTGGGCGTGTGAGACGGCCCTTTTCAGGACTCAGGCACGCCCAAAAGCTCAAACCTCGCCCAGTTTGAAATGCAAAGTCCGCCGTGCCCGCGAAAATCGGAAACACCCGCTGTGATGCCCGGCCCGCGGAGTAGAACCCGGGACCTCAGTGTCTCCTGTGCCGGCTGCGCTCGAGCACATCCCATCCCCGGGCACGGCAGGCCTTGGCGACCGAGGCACGAGAGAACAGAGGCAGCGATACCGACGTCCGGGTCGATGACTGGCGCAGGACGAGGGTTGAGTACCGGCCCGACCGACGGGTGTAGAAGCCGACCTCGCTACCTTGCGATTTCGCCAGGTCGGGGCTGCGACGCTTGCCGCGGTTGACCAAGTGGATCCGCTCGGAGGAGACCTCGAGGACGGTCGGCCGGAGCACGCAGCTGAGCCACAGGCCCACGACCAGCACCAGCAGGCCGCCCGCGAACACGCCGACCGCGATCCGACCACCGGAGGTCTGGGCGCCGGCCAATCCCCGAAACAAGGCCAGTGCGAACGCCACGGTCAAGAAACCGAACAGCCCTTCCCGTTGCCCGAGGCTCCCCCCTACCACAAGCACGTCCGCCGGTCGATCGTGGGAGTCCCCCGCCATGTTGTCCACCATCGCAGCGTAGGTCCGAGTTCGTGGCGCCACCCGTCGACGGCCGACCGTCAGCGACCGCCCACTCCGCCAATGGATCCTACGGACCGGGGTAAAGGTAGCGGTCCAGAAATGCCAGGTGCCGCGGAGCCGCCAGCAAGATATTCATTCGCCAGATCCGTCGACGAGGCGTATCGTCGTCAAAAGCCGGTCTAGCGGAAGGAGTGAGCGTCCATGACTGTGTTCCGATTCCAGTCGATCGTTGCCGCCTTCATTTCCTTTCCGTGCGCCCTGTCGTAGCCTGACCCGCGAGCGAACCGGGCGCCTCAACTGAGGAGCCATACCTTGCTTGATGCCGTTTTCGGCGCGCTGGAGTCCCTGGGCTGGGACGACCGTGTCGCCGCGTTATTTGCAGAGATCACAAGACCTGGAGTGGTCCCGGCTCGGGTTGTCCGAGTTGAACGCTCGGCTTGCGTGGTCGCCACATCTACAGGTGATCACCTGGCCCGGGCGTCGATCCTTCCCGCCGTCGGCGATTGGGTCTTGGCCTCGTTCGACGGCGACGACGCCGCGATCGTCACGATCGCCGAGCCGTGGTCGGTGTTGTCCCGTCGCGATCCCGAAGGTCGCGTCCAGGTGCTGGCAGCCAACGTCGACATAGTGTTGGTTACCGCCCCCGCCGACCGTCTGAGCCCGGCCCGGGTGGAACGCGAAACGGTCATCGCCTGGGACAGCGGAGCCCGGCCGGTCGTGATCGTGACCAAGAGCGATCTCGCCGCCCCTGGACTGGTCGAGGACCTGCGCTCCCGCCTGGTCGGGGTTGCGGTTGTGGCTACCAGCGCCGCCACGGGTGCCGGCCTGGACGAGGTCCGGGCGCTGCTGCAACCGTGTCGGACCGCCGTTCTCCTCGGACCGTCGGGTGCCGGCAAGTCGTCATTCGTCAACGCCTTGCTGGGCGAGGCGCGCCTGGCGGCGGGCGAGGTCCGGGCCGGAGATCACCGCGGGCGGCACACCACCACCTCCCGGCAGCTCCTCGTGGTCCCCGGCGGGGGTGTCGTGATCGACACGCCGGGGTTGCGCAGCCTGGCGCTGGCGGGGGACGGAGATGGGGTGGCGGCAGCCTTCGCGGACATCGAGGACGTCGCCCGCGGTTGTCGGTTCGGTGACTGCGCCCACATGACCGAACCGGGCTGCGCCGTCATGGCCGCGGTCTCCAGTGGCGTGATCGACCCCGAGCGGCTGAGCAGCTACCGGAAGGTGCGGCGTGAGATCAGCTTTGAAACCCGTCGGGACGATCCTCTGGCTCGCCGCCAGGCAGCCCGAGTGTGGAAAGCACGGACCAAGGCGAACAGGAACCTCCCCAAGAAGCGGTGATACCGATGGATCGTCGCTCTGCCACGGACGCCGAAAATCGGTGTCGAACGTCGCTTGTACGACAGCGCCTTGTTCCAAGTGACCGACACGATCGAAACCCACGTTGGGCTCGCGAAAGAATACGGAAGGCTCGGCGGCTTGAACCGCTTCTCCGCCCAGGCATGGCTCCTCAACTGAACCGCCCACGCAACCCGCCGTCGGTCAATGTTGGTCTCCTTCCTGGCATGCTTTGAACGTGATCGGGCCATGTCGGTGGTCGTCGTGAGATTCGAGGAGTAATGACTGTCTGGTTTGTCGCGTCAGGAAGCCCTGGCACGTCGTCGTTCCTCGAGATGGAAGCCGTTGCCGTCAACTTCTACGTCCGAAGCTTCGCCGGCGGGTTGCCCCCCAACATGATCAAGGAAGAAGCGGCAGGACGACACCCAACCTGGGATGCCAAGTCTGCAGCAACGAAAACCCTGTTCGCCAACCAGCTGGCGAGGTTCGCCTCAGAGATCGACGTCGACGACCAGGTCATAACCTTCGAACCGGCGGACCGTCAGACGATCGTCGTCGGGCGCGTGACACGGGGTTACCAGTACCAGGAACCGTCGCCGATCGTGGGGCATCCGCACCTACTGCCCGTCGAATGGCTTGGCACGCTCGACCGGGGAGACCTCCCAGACATGGGGGCTGCCATTCCTCGAACGCGCAACGTGACGGTCAAGTGCGTCTACCAGAGGCACCTCACCCCGACACGTCTGCTGGATGATGAGCCACCGGTCTCGGGGGGACCCGTGCAGCCCGTTCACCGGACACTTGAGTCCCACCAACCTCGAACACCGGACGGCTTCATTTGGGAGCCGACGACCGGCGAGCATCGATACACCCTGAGACAAACGTTCGGCAGGTGGGATGAGGTGCGGCGGCCATTCCTCGTCGTCATGCTGAATCCCGGCGCCAACCACCTCGAGGGCTTCCGACGGAGCACGACCTGTCACGCTGTCCGAAGGTGGGGGCTCGCCCACGGCTACGACGGCGCCATCTATCTGAATCTCTTCACGCACATCGAACCGAACAGCGCGCGATTGCAGTACATCCCGCTTCACGAACTCAATGGACCCGCAGCAGACGTGACAATTGGCCAGGTCGGTAGGGACGTCGGTGGCTTGGCCATTGCCGGCTGGGGCAACCTCCCGCCCGGTCTTCAGCGGTCTCGCTACGACGCACGCGTCGCTCAGGTCCGAGAACTTCTCGGGATGGACCTCGTTTGCTTGGGGCTAACTCGAGCTGGCTATCCGCGGCATGGTCGCGGCTGGCGCTCTGACGACGCAACGGCCCGTCTGAGGTAGTCCGGGCGAAGGCTCAGTACCGGCGGAGTTGTCGGTGCTGCACGCAGCCGACTTGAGCGCGACGGTGCGCTTGGATACGAATCCTTGTGGTCCGGTATCCGGTCGATACGGTAGCCTCATGGAACCTCCCGGGATCTACGACCCGTTTAGTTGCCACGCTCCGATTCCCGGATCCCCGATTGGTCCAGGATATAGCGACATTCTCCCAGTTCGAGGACAACCAATCGGATTGCCCACATCGGGGCCTCTGCTGGGGTGCGGCTGCGGCGTCTGCCAGGTGGCCGCTGTTGGGATCGAGCGGCAGTGTAAGGCGGAGGGACTGCTCACCAACGACGAAGCTGGTCGGGATCGTCCGGAATCCGGTGAGGTCCAAGACTCGATCGATCGAGCTGCCGAAGCTGGTCAGCCAAAGTGCGGCGTGCCCGGTCGAGGGCGTAGTCCCAGTGAGCTCGGTGCACGCGATTGCGGCGGTGTCCGCGGCTTGGAGGGACGCCACCAGGGCGCTGCAGATTTCTTCGAGAGGTAGGGCTGCAGGCACAGGTGGCGGTGTTGTCGCGTGCGGAACCGTGTCAGGCCGCCTGGCGGCGTCGAGCTCGAGCAGCCGGTACCGCAGCTCCATGAAGAGCACTAGACCCGGTCGTCCGCCATCTTGCTCGACAATCCAACCTGTATTGACCTTGCATTGCGCAGAGATCAGCGATGGGAACCCGTCAGGGCCAGGGGGTTCCAGAGCCAGCTCGCTTGATTCGCCGGTGTTGTAGCCACCAACTTCCCAACCTGGGAGCGGCGTGGAGACGTGAAACGACGATGCCGCATTTGTCAACCACTCGGTGACCGGGGAGTCGGCGAGGAGCTGGACGAGGCGCTCCTCTCGGTCCTCGCCACGGATTCGGGTTACAAGCCTACCATCGGGGCCCTGGGCCAAAATCCCGCCGGCCGGTACCTGAACCGCGCATCCGACCACCAGATCGGTCGGGTGTGGTGACGCCACCACTCCCGACGGGCGCCAATGCGTCACGGTCCACGAGAAGACAGGCTCGGTGGTGGGCATCGGCGTGCGCCTGGCGGGGTTCTCTTCGCCTTCAGGTACCAACCGGTATCTCGCTTGCGATTCCGCGACAGCACCCCCCAGGTCTCCGGCTCTCATCCATCGCATTCCGGAGAGGTCAACCTTGCAGCCGAGTGCCGCGAGGCGGTCCAGGAGCGCCTTCCGATGCTCGGGCGAGTCGTCGAGACGGATGGAGTGCCGACCTCCGATGTCTGAGAACCCAGCGACATGGCCGAGTTCGACAAGGACAGTCGGCAGACCGCTGCCGAGGGCCATGCCAGCTTCGAATACGACGTTTTGGCGGGCCCGGCCGTCGAGCTGTTGTTCTGTGGGTTCAGGCCGATTCGGGTCCCAAAGCGCCGGGTGGAGGCTGCCGATGTCGTCGGCGGTGAATAGCACGACGATGGCACGGCAGCGGGTCATGCCTTCCTTGAGGATCTCGCTGATATACGGCGATCCTTCACCAGTGCTCTCAATGGCGTACTGGACGGCTTGGTCCCACTCCATCACTCGCAAATCTGCAGACTCGAGTAGTGCTGTGATCCCCTCCGACGCGGCGTGGTTCCGTCCCTTGACGAGGAACACCCACCGACGGCGCTCCGCGTCATCCATCCCTAGTCCTGGCGAGATCAGGGGTTCCGACGCGGGGAGTTGCTGATCGTTGAGGCGACCGGTGCCAGCGCTGCCAGGCGCGCGCTGCAGTGCTCCTCTGGCGATGGCCGAGTAGTCGGCCTCGGACCTGATCGAGACCGGCGATGATTCACTCGCTACGGGAATCTCGATGCCGAAGTGACCCACAGCCGCCCTCAGTACATCAGTCAACCGGATCTCGCGTTCAGCCGCGACAAGAGCTTCGTTGATCCGCTTACGCTTGCCCCACCCCTTGTCAGGAGCGGCGAAAGCCCGACCCAGACCCTGCGCAAGGAAGAAGGTCTCAAGTTCGCTTGTGCCCCGGTGGGCGAGATCGTCGATGACCCGTTGAGTGTCGATTTCCGGCACGGGGCAAGGACCTTACAACAACCGCATCCGCAGGGTCGACACCAACGGGATCATCACCAATGTCGCGGGCAGCCCGGCCGGCACCAAGGGCAACACGGGCGACGGCGGCCCGGCCACGGCGGCCGACCTCAACTTCCCAGCCGGGGTCGCGGTTGACGCCGCAGGCAACGTGTATATCGCCGACGTCAACAATGACGGGGTGCGCAAGGTGGACACCAACGGGATCATCACCAACTTCGCGGGAAAGCCCGGCCGGGGTTCCCGGCGGGTGGGGCAACACCGGCGACGGCGGGCCCGCCACCGCCGCCCTGTTGAATCTCGGGGGCAACACCGCCAACCAGGTCGCGGTCGGTCCCGACGGCAGCGTCCATATCGCGGACACCAACAACCAGCGGATCCGGGTCGTCGATCCCACCGGGGTGATCTCGGAGTTCGCCGGCGTGTTTGGCACGCAGGGGATCGGCGGGGACGACGGCCCGGCGACGGCGGCCACCTTCCTCGCTCCATCGGCCCTGTTCGTCGACGCCCTCGGCAACGTGTTCATTGCCGACCCGTACACCTACGAGGTGCGGGAGGTGTTCGTGCCGGGCCCGACGATCGTCAGCCCGGCCACCGCCGGGCTCACGGTGGGCGTGGCGGGCTCCTTCTCCGTCGTGACCCGGGGCGTCCCCGCGCCCGCCGTCGCTGAGCACGGGGCACTGCCTGCGGTCCTGTCCTTCAACCCAACCACCCGCGACCTTCAGCGGGACGCCGGCAAGTGGATCGGCCAGCAGCTACCCCGTCACGCTGACGGCGGCCAGCGGGGTGATCCCCAACGGGACTCAGGCCTTCACGCTTGCCGTCGACCAGGCCACGCTCACCTACCCGACCAACGGCCAGAAGGGCGTCAGCACCATCGCACCGTTCACCTGGGCGGGGATCCCGAAGCCCAGGGCTACCAGCTGACCATCGGCACCATGCCGACTGGGACCGACCTGTTCAACTCCGGTGTCCTCCCGGCTACCACCACCTCGTCATACGTCCCCGCCCTACCGAGCGGCACAACCCTGTGCGCGACCTTGGTCACCGACCTTGCCGGTGGCACGACCAGCGACCAGGTCGTGTCGTTCATCGCCGCACCCGGTGAGGCGACCTTCAGCCACCCAATCAACGGGTTGAGTGGCACCGATCCGACCCTCCCCTCATATGGGCCACGGTCCCGGGGGCGAAGGGCTACCTGGTGACGGTGGGCATGACCGAGTACGGGGACAACGTCGCCGACTCCGGCGTGCTGCCCGCGACCGCCTCCTCCTACAGCCCACCGACCCTGCCCGGCAACCGCACCCTGTTTGCCACCGTCTATACCGAGGTGCGGGGCGGGTGGTCCCGGTTCCAGTCGATCGAGTTCACGACGAGAGCGGCCATGGGCACCCTGGCCAATCCGAGGGTCAACCAGACCGGCGTCGCCACCCCGGCGACCTTCAGCTGGCTCGGCCTCTACAAGGCGCAGGGTACTTGCTCACGGTGGGGACCACCATGTACGGGTACAACCTGGTCAACTCCGGCGTCCTGGGGCCGTCGCGGACCTCGTACCCCGTGCCCAAGTTCCCATCCGGCACCCCGCTGTACACCTCGTTGTACACGCTGGTGAATGGGAAATGGGTGGTGCAGGAGGTGTACTTCACCGCCGCGAGCTGACCCCGACACAGGCCGACGGCGCCCTCCTCCACACTCCGCCAGCACCGGCCTCCTTCACTCCGTCGGCGGCTGCACCCAAACGCAGGCCGACAAACACCTAATCGCTTGTCGTCGACCTTGCAAGAAGGCGTCCCCAGCATCACGGCCGTCCGCCGTAAAACGCCCCATAACAAGTCCCCGACGACCGAACCTGAACGATGTCGAGCGCACCAGTGGTGCCGTACCCGAGCGGTCCTAGGGCCTCTTCCTGTTGGTCGGCTGCGAATGTGGTCATGACCAGATGGGCGGCACACAGAGATGAGACTCTAAGACATTCTATTGGCATATATGGCAAGTCAATAGACGCCCTGATACACTCTTAGCGTGGATCCTGTCGCCAACCCGTACCGCCCCGGTGCTGGGCGCCGCCCACCCCTTCTCGCTGGCCGGGGACAACTCCTCACTTCCTTCGACGTGCTTCGACGACGAGCCGAAGAGCGCGGCGAAGGCGATAGAGGATGGATCCTGAACGGCTTGCGAGGTGTCGGCAAGACGGTCCTGCTCAACGAGTTCCTCCGCCAGGTGAGTAGCCGCGGTTGGATCGCGGCAAAGGTGGAAGCGGGCAGGACGACGGCCCTGCCCATGGCGCTGAATCAGTCGCTTGTCTCGGCGCTGCGCACTGCCACCGGACGCCACCCTGAGCCTCGACTGCGCCGTCTGCTGGGCGTCTTTAAGGCCTTCAGCCTGAAGGTGGACCCGACGGGCTCGCTAAGTCTGGGCGTGGACATACAACCGATCGCAGGGATCGCTGATTCCGGGCGTCTGGCCGAAGACCTCGCCGCGCTCTTCGGGGTCCTCGGCGAAACTGCCCGAGACCTTGGCATCGGCGTGCTCGTACTTGTCGACGAACTCCAAGAGGCCACATCCGACGAACTCGCCGCCCTCAATGCTGCTGTGCATCACATGGGCCAAGATGAGGTGCCGGGTCCGCTGATCGTTGTCGGAGCGGGCCTGCCATCTCTCCCAGCGCAGCTCGCCGAGGCGACGAGCTACGCCGAGCGACTGTACGACTACCGGTCCGTCGGACTCCTCGACGACGACGCTGCCCGTCAAGCGCTTGTCGTTCCCGCTGCGGACGGTGGCGCTACCTGGGCCACCGACGGTCTGGCGGCAGCGGTTGGAACCGCGGGCGGCTACCCATACTTCATTCAGGCAATCGGCAAACACGTGTGGGACAACGCAAGGACCAACCAGATTCGGCTCGAAGATGTTGAGGTCGGCCTCGCCGAGGCGCAACGCGAGATCGACGATGGCCTGTACCGGTCGCGGTGGGAACGGGCGACGCCGGCACAACGTGAGTTGCTACGAAGCCTCGCCGCACTTGCGGGCGAAAGCCCCGTAGCCGTCGCCGACGTCGTCCGGGCCATGGGAAAGACCCGGGCATCGGATATCTCTGTGTCCCGCAACGAGCTAATCAAGAAGGGGCTCGTGTTCGCGCCCGAACGTGGACTCCTAGCTTTCACCGTCCCCGGGATGCACACCTTCATTGCCCGTCAAACGTGACATCATAGATGGCGCCGCCCCAAACGCAATGCACGGACGGGGCACTGCGCGCATCGGAACATTATGTTGCGGGCCGTAAGTGCCTGGGCGGGCGGCCGATCGAACCCTGCCCGGCAGTGGCCGAACTAGAGGCCATCGGCTGCATCGAATCGGGCGCACCCCTCGCAAACTTGACGGTCATCCGGCTTTCTCGGAATGATCACAATATACTTTCCGCACTGTGCTCTTCCGCTCATAGCACTCAACCGATGCATCTGCGGTGGCCGTTCGCCGAGTACGATGCCATAGTCATACCTTCGCTGAGCCATGTATCACTCCTTCACACGTAGTAGTCCACACTCCCCATGGTACTGTATGGTTTTTGCAGGCTTGCGACACAGGTCACCATGTTTGTGAACATCATCGACAGCGCCGAACTATCCCGTCGGGATTCTCGAAGCTGGCTCCTGAGCTCTAAGTCGGAGCCGTATTTGTAGCGGTAGCAAAGCTACCGAGCGCACAACCGTTGACAACTCACGGCGCTTGTATTTTCGACCTCCGCGACCATTACTTCGCGCCACCGTTGTGCCGAATTCGAGCACTCCTGATCACTGTAGAAAGATCGGCATGACACGGATAACAACCTAAGCTCAGTCCCCGACACCAACGCGCGTGTCTGTTGGGGTGCGCCAAAATGAACGCTTTGCAGGGAGGGTTCGAACGTCAGCCTCGGGTCTACTTCGAAGGCTTGACCGAAGATTGGGCTGTTCAGACGCTCCAGACGTACTGCAATGGCACAACCGACAATCAAGGTTGGCGATTCTCCGGCGCTTGGTTCGACCGACTGGCCGTCGCTTATCACCCGATTCCTTCACCGCGGCTGACATCGTAGCGGTCAAGATGTTGTCGGTTGAGATTCCAGCCCATGCCGGATCCGGATCTTGGGAACCGAGTATGATCTCTTTTCGGATCTGCTAACACCTATGGATCCTGACCGCCTCGGCTGGGCATGGCAGGCCTGTGGCAAGGAGGGATCGGCGAAACGCGTAGCGGCTGCCATTCGACCAGTGGTGGAAGATGCCCGTGATGAAGGACGCCATTGGAACACAGTTCTCTCGACGTGATCTCGTTCTGGAAGTTGCCAACACTGACGGGGGTGCTCATGTTGGCGCACTGAAAAATTCATACGAAGGGCTGTCACGAGGAAGCTCGCTCAAATGGACGTCCCATGATGCAGAGGGCGACGCACCGTTCCACGGTCCAGCGCTTCCAGCCGTAAGACAGATCGGGTTTGAGGTAGATCGAACATTGTGTCAGACGTTCCCTTGGGTAGAGACTGGCACGCCAAGCCCGTAGGACAAGCTCTGTCTCTTAAGGATGAGAGCCAGTCCACATACTCGCACGTCTCTTGGTTATATTCCGCTTCGTTGATTTCCTCTTGGAACAGTTCGGAAATCCGAGTGGCGGCATCGGTGATTTCGGGAATCATTATGGTCACATCCCCTCTTTATAATGGGAGGTAACCATCGGGCCCCTCGCGTTCGTCCTTCTCGGCCTCATCCTCGTAACCGCGATACCGATAGTTGTCGTCTCAGCCGCCAAAGCGTAATAGTCAAATCCCCGACCGAAACGGATACTCAGGGACGGGCAGACCGGGGCAACGCTACGGATCGCGAAGCCCGAGCGCGGTGGTGAGAAAGGTGAGTTGGCGCAAGAGGAGTTGGGTGGCGGTGGTTTCGTCGGTGGTCATGTGGGTCGTGCCGGCGAGCAAGAGCAGCTCGTGGGGACGCCCGGCCGCGAAGAGTGCGTCTGACATTCGTAGGGTGTGGCTGACCAGGACGTGCCATCGGCGATGCCGTGGATGAGCAGTAGCGGCCGGGTGAGATTGGCGGCTTCGTTGATGGTGGAGCCTCGGCGGTAGCCGTCGCGGTTGTCCTGCGGTTTCCCGAGGAAGCGTTCCCGGTAGCAGGTCTCGTACAGCGCGGCGTCGCTGGGCGCCGCCCCCGAGATGGCGGCGTGAAAGATGTCGGGACGGCGCAACACGGCCGCCGCGGCCAAGGTGCCGCCAAAGGACCAGCCGCGGATTGCGACCCGGTTCAGGTCCAGTACCGGATAGCACTCCGCAGTTCCTTGCAGCGTGTCCACTTGATCCGCCAGCACGCTCGACAGCGAGTCGCCGTACACCTCCTTTTCCCAGGCCGGTCCACGCCCCGGTGTACCGCTCCCGTCGGCCATGACGACCGCGAATCCTTGCTCGGCGAACCATTGGGCCTCGCACATCTGCCAGGACCGGTCACCGGTGCGGGTGACGCGCTGAACCGCCGGTCCGCCATAGGGGTTCATCAGCACCGGCAGCTTCCCGAACCCGGGCCGCCACCACGACGGCAGGAGCAAGGCAGCGCGGATCTGACGCGACCCGACGCTCAGCCAGGTGATATTCGGCTTGACAACGGGATCGGCCTGATATGAGGCGATTAGCACGTCCGGCCGGTCAGCGTGCTGGGCGGTGAAGGTCTGGTTGGCCTCGGTGTGTGACGACCAGACCACGGTGGCCCCGCCGGTCGTGCATCGGTGGACGCCCGCCTCCTTCGTAAGGCGCCGCGCTCCTGCCACCGGGTCCCAGCGCCACACCGCGTCACCGCCGACGTGTCAACCCGGGTCACCAGTAATCGGTCGCCCTCCGGAGCCCACCAGTAGCCCCGCAGACCCATCATCGAAACGTGGTCGGCCATGCCGAAGGTCACCTCGGGCCCGTCAGGGGCCAGGCTCAACACCCCATTTCCACCGTCCAGGTCGGCGACATGCAGCGCGCCGTCGCACACATACCCAACCCGATGGCCGGTTGGATCGACCTGGGGGTCGACTGCCCGGCCGACGGTGGGCACCACTCGAACGGTGCCGCCAGCAACCGCGGCCAGCCACACCCGGCCGCCGAACGCGAACACGACGCGCTCAACCTTGGCGTCACAGGAGTACGCGACGATCCCACTCGAGCGTTCCTGAGTGCGCTCGCGGCGTTGTCGCTCGAGCGCCGGGACTTCCTCGGTCGTCTCCAGCGTTACCGGATCGACCAGGAGGCGTTCCTCACCACGGTCGAGGACCCATAGGCAGCTGACCCGGTCCTCGCCGCCCCTGGAACGCAAGAAGACCACCAGATCCCGGTCAGGGGCCACCGTGAACGACCGGGGCACACCCAGGCTCAACCGCTGACTGCGAGCCAACACCCCCGGGAATTCCGGGACGGCAACCCGCGCTGGGCCACCACCAGTGCCGGAAACTTCTGCGGTTGTCGCCTCGCCCACGCCGGCATATTGCTCGCCACCCACGCCTAGCATTTCGATTCGCACATGTGGCTTGAGTCCGGTCAGCGTCAGGGAGGGACGTCTTGTTAGCCGTGGTGCAGAGTTCGGGGTAACGCGGCCATTGCCGGGATTATCTTAGGCGTCTTCGGCCCGCTCCTCCGAGTCACGGATCTTGATGGCGAAACGAGACTCGCCCTGCGACGCCGGCACGGATTCCAGCGACTCATCCGCACGGCGAGTGCCTACCCACGGACCGATCGGGTGGCACCTCGAGGTTGACGCGGTCCCAACCGGCCAGATCGGCTGCGGCCTCGTAGGTGCTCTGGAAGAACGTCATGAGCAGATCGTCGGGATCGGCCGCCGCCCGGACGACGGCGTAGGGGAGGATGAACTCACCCAGGTCGCGGTCGTAATACGCCGCGTCGGGTCGCACCGCCCAGTCGGCGAAACCCTCCGGTTGGGGGTAGGCGTAGGCGTAAAAGGAACCCTCTTCGCTCCCGCCCGGCCAGAATCCAACACTGTGAACCTCGTGGCTGTATGCAGCCCACTGGACCCAATCCGGGGTGTTCGGTACCCCGCCCGGATGCCGTGGTGCGGTTCGACCCGAAAAGCGAGTGGTTGCCAGGTCGGGCGCACCCCAAAAGAAATGGACGGGGCTGGCCTTGCCGACGAAGCGAGCCCGAAACTGGTGCATCACGCGATGAGATTGGAGAAGGGCCAGCCAGAACCGATGGGCCGCCGCCGCGTCGTACGACCGGTGTTCCTCATCGTCGGCGAAGGGGATAGCGATGGCCACCTCCACCGGGCGGGGGACGATCGAGACTTTCACGTCCAGGTCGGACAGCGCAGCGATGACGGCTGTGAAGAATTGTGCGACCGATTGCGGTACCAGCGGTACCTGGCCGGTCCGGCCGTCAGACGTGCGAAGCTCGAGGACATGGTCGACGAAATCGAACTCGATCTCGAGGCCCCGTCCCTCGGTGTGCATGAGCGAGGTTGTGAGCCCGCGGGCCGAGACATAGAGCGGTACCTGCCACCAATGGTTGACCATCGGCTCCAGAGCCAGGCGCACCTTGCCCACCACCTGGGTCCAGAGATGCAACGTGTCGCGGGTGTCCTGCCAGGCGGACAACGTGAGATCGGGCCACATTCGCCATGCTCCTCTCGACTGTTCACCCATCATGCCGCTCGAGGGCCCGGCCTTAAGGTTGCGCCGCGCGACCGCTGGCGCCGCTCAGAAGACTCCGGCTTCGACGGCTGCCCGGATGGTGTTGACGATGCCGGTGATGAATGCGTCGTCGAGTGGGAGGTGGCCGTGTAGGAGCCGGTGGTATGCGGGGCCGTAGAGGAGGTCGAGTATCAGGTCGGTGTCGGCGTCGGGTGGCAGGTCGCCCCGGGTGATGGCTCGATCGGTCATGATTCGCTGTCGGGCGCGTACTGGTGCGATGAAGCGTTCTCGCCAGGGGTCGGCCATTTCGGGGTCGCGTTGCACTTCGGCGATGAGGCCTCTGAGGGTGCGTCCGGCGGTGGTGGCGCCGACGGTGTGGACCCAGTTCTGCAGTGCCGCCCGCAGGTCGTCGTCGAGGCGGCCGGTGTCGGGCAGGGGTTGGCGGTCGAGGAAGTCGGCCATGAAGGCGTCGAAGGCGAGTGTTCCCTTGGAAGGCCAGCGCCGGTAGATGGAGGCTTTGGACACCCGGGCCCGGGTGGCGATGTCATCGAGTGCTATGTCCGACAGGGGTCGTTCGGCCAGCAGGGCCGTGGTGGCGTCGAGGATGGCTTGTTCGGTGTGGTGGCTGAACGGCCGGCCCCGGGTCGGGGTGACCGGCGGCGGAGGGGTGGCGTCGCCGGGGGTGTCGTGGTCTGTCATCACATCCAGGGTAACGCCGGGAATAACGAAACGGGTCGATTCGTTTCCAAATGTGACGGCTACCGAGGAGGAGATCATGGAACAGACGAGATTGGGGCGCAGCGATTTGGTCGTAGCGCCGATTGCCTTCGGCACCTGGCAGCTGGGCGGCGACTGGGGTCCGACCGACGAAGAAGCGGCGATCGCCGCGATCCGTCGGGCCGCGGACTTGGGAGTGACCCTGTTCGACACCGCTCAGGGCTACGGTTTCGGCGCCTCGGAACGCCTGCTGGCCAAGGCGCTCGACGGTCGGCGAGACGGGTTGGTAGTCGCCACCAAGGGAGGTTTGGCGCCGACCGAGGGCGGCGGCGTGGCCCGCGACGCCAGTGCCCGGTGGATCCGCCGTGGGGTCGAGGCCAGCCTGCGGGCCCTGGATACCGACGCCATCGACCTTTACCAGGTCCACTGGCCCGACCCCACCACCCCGATGGCGGAGACCGCGGCCACGCTGGCCGAGCTGGTCTCCGAGGGCAAGGTGCGCCATGTCGGGGTGTCGAACTTCGACGCCGGGCAAATCGAGGCGTTCAGCGCCACACTGCCCGTCGAGACGCTCCAGCCGCCCTATCACCTGTTCCACCGTGACATCGAGGCGTCGGTCCTGCCTTTCGCCCACGCCCACGACATCGGCGTGCTCGCCTACGGGCCACTCGCCCACGGCCTGCTGGGCGGCCAGCTCCGCCTGGACACCCGCTTCGCCCAGGGCGACTGGCGGGGCGCCGGAGGAGACTTCCGGGGCGACGCCTACCGGGCCAACCTGGCCGCGGTGGCCGAACTGGAACGCCTCGCCCGCGCCGAACTCGGGATCAGCCTCAGTCAACTGGCCGTGGCGTGGACACTGTCCAACCCGGCGGTCCAGGTGGCGATCGTCGGCACCCGCAACCCCGCCCATGTCGACGACGCCGTCGCCGCGGCCGACGTGGTCCTCGAGCCTGCCGTCCTGCAACGCATCGAGGAGATCATGGCCGCGACGGCACCCGTCGCGGGACCGTCGCCCGAAGCCATGCCGGAGGCCTGACATGACACCCACCATCGAATCGCAGAATCACATTCCCGGCAGCTTGAACGGGACCTGTGTGGCGGTCATCGGCACCGGCACCATGGGCGCCGCCATAGCCCGCAGGCTGCTCGACGCCGGCGCCACCGTGGACGTATGGAACCGCAGCCCCGAGTCGAGCCGCACCCTCGGCGCCCTCGGCGCCCGGGTGCACACCGACGCGCCAGACGCGGTCAGCGCGGCGTCGGTGGTGATAACAATGCTCCCAACCGGCGACGCCGCCCGCCACGTCATGCTCGATGCAGGCGTCATCGACGCCATGGCCCCCGGCACCGTCTGGGCCCAGATGGGAACCATCGGCGTCGACGCCACCACCACCCTTGACGCCGCGGTAACCGCTCGCCGCCCCGACCTGGGTTTCGTCGACGCCCCCGTCTCGGGGAGCCGGGTGCCCGCCGAAACGGGCCAGCTCGTGATCCTGGCGTCGGGCCCCGAGACCGCCAGAGCGGTCGTCGACCCGGTCTTCTCGGTCCTCGGCCACCGCACCCTCTGGTTAGGCGACGCCGGCGCCGGGACCAGCATGAAACTGGTGCTCAACACCTGGCTGGCCTTCGAAGTCGAGGCGGCCGCCGAAGCGCAGGCCCTGGCAGCCCGGCTCGGCATCAAAGGATCAGTCCTCTCCGACGCCCTCGCCGGCAGCCCCCTCGTCTCACCGTACGCCGCCGCCAAGCTGGCCAAGATCCAAGCCGCCGACGACCGCCCCGACTTCTCCCTCGCCTGGGCGCTAAAAGACCTCCAACTAGCGAAAACAGCCGCCGGACCAGACTCCATCCCCGTAGCCGCCGCCATCGCCCGGCGCTGGCAAGACCTGGCCGACCGAGGCTACGGCGCACTCGACGTCAGCGCGGCACGACTCCACCTCCTCCAACAGCCGGTCTGATGGCCACGAAAACTGCCACTCACTGAACCGGCCTAACAGCAGCGGGGGCATGACGCGGACAGCGCCCTGGTTCCTCTGCTCCTGGCGCTGACGGTCGTAAAAGGATTCGTCGAAGACCAAGCCTATTGACAGAGTGTCGGGCTCGACCGTACATTACTGGACATTAGTACAGATAGATTGGGATACGGTCGCCCCACTGAGGCCGACGGGCGACGAGCGCGCGGTGAAGCCAGTCGGAAAGCGATCCTTGATGCCGCGGTTCGGGTGATCGCGGCCGGCGGGCTTGCGGCGGTCACACACCGAGCCGTCGCCGCCGAAGCAGGCGTGTCGACTGCGTTGACGACGTACCATTTCGCCACCCTCGACGATTTGCTGAAAGCGACGCTGTCGTCCCTGTCAGCCACCGGTGTTGCCCGGCTGGCCGCGGGTGCCGAACTCGCCCGGACGGGAACAATCACACTGGCCGACGCCGCGGCGACCTTCCTGATCGAGGAACTGGGCGCCAACCGGTCCGTCTTCATCGCCAATCTCGAGCTTCAGTTCGCCTCGGTCCGTCGCGCGGGGTGGGCGGCGGTGATGGCCGACACCTACGAGGACTTCGTCCAGCTGATTCGGAGCTATGTCGGCGACGAGCAGGCGGCGAGGGCCATCTTCTCGGCAGCATTCGGATTCACGGTGTTGCACGTCATCGGCGACGGCCACCCCAGCGACGCCACATGCCGCCAGTTCGTAGAAGACCTCCTGGCGCGCTACGACGTGGCGAACCCGACCCTTTCACCATCGCAATAAATCAGGAGAGTAAACGATGAGTCTCGACCCGGAATCCCGCATATCAGAACAGCCGTGGCCGCGGGCGAGGGGCACGAGGTCGGGTCTGATCGCCCAGTTCGGCACCGACCGGGCCGACCTCGCCCGATGGGCGCTCACGACCGGCGATCCCCTGGCCGACGCCGTCGTGGCCGACATTCACGACGGTCATCAACACGCCGGCCAAGCCGTGCAACTCGGCATCCGCCACGGGCTCACCTCGCTCGTCGACCCACCCGAGTCTGTCGCGGCGTTGTTGACCGACACCGAACGCTTGCCCGACTATGCCGATGACGATCTGCTCGACCATGGGTCGGCGCCCTTCTACACGATGCCGCCGGCCGTGCATCTGATTTCGCTCAGCGCAGGCGCCTTGATCCGAGTGTACGAGTCACCCTCGATCGCGGCGGTGTTGACCACAACCGGGCGCCTCGTCGACGGCGCCGACCGGCGTATCCGAGAGACCGGAAAATGGGTGGCGACGGTAATGCTGCCCGGCTCGTTGCGCGTGGGCCAACCCGGATATGTGGCCACGTTGCAGGTGCGGATGCTGCACGCCAACATGCGAAGGCTGGTACGCAGCCGCGGCTTCGATGAAGGTGCCTACGGCGCGCCGATCAACCAGGTCGATCTCGCCCGTACCTGGATCGATTTCACCGTCACGTCACTGAAAGCCGAGGAATCGATGGGCTTCGGTCTCACGACGAGCGAGACGGCGGCGCTCTACCGCTACTGGTGGCTACTCGGCCACCTTCTCGGGATCGACGCACGGCTGATCGAGGGCATCTCGAGCAACGAGCAGGCACGTCGTGTCGACGAGTTGCTGCAGGCCGTGACCGGGCCATTGATCGGCGAATCGGCGACGCTCGCCGCGGCCACGCTCGACTCGATCACCGGCGACCTTCACGCCATGCTCAAGCTACCCGAGCCGATTGGTGTCAGGGCGCTGAGCGCCCTCGCCCGCCGCTTCCATGGCGATGCCATCGCCGACGAGCTGCGGATCGAATCGTCCCGGGCCGCCGAGGCGGTTATCTCCCGTGCGATCTCGGTGATCCGGTCCGCTCGGTTGAAGGACCGTCGACACGTGGACAAATGGCAGCAGAACCAGGTGAAGTACCTCGCCCAGTCACGCACACTGGTCGCCCAATCCGACGAGGCGCAGTTCGAGACGGTCATCGACTCCGCTGCCGGTCCTGACCCAAACCAGTCAGCGCCCAAGTCCTCATCCCCAACGGTATGACGACAGGCAGCGCCGTCTGGCGTCGGCGGCTATCCCAGTAGGCCTACGGAATGACGACCGTTCGTAGCCCGGGAACCTCCTGGGCACTCCAGGTGGCTTCGACATCGGCCAGCGGTACCGGACGAACTTTGACCTCGATGGTTCCGTTGTCGATCTCCTCAATGAGCGACGGCAACTCGGCCAGGTAGGCCTGGGGCGCCACCGAGCCCTGCCCGCTGCCCTGTATTCGCAGGTTGGCCGATCGCAAAGCTACCGAGGGCAGGTCGATGGTGGGTCCGGCCATGGCGCCGATCTGTATCCAGTCCAGCGCCCGGCTGCGGTCTGCCCGGGCCCTGGTCAGGGCAATGATGGCGAGGGCCGCCGGTGCCCCCCACAGGTAGTCGATCACGATGTCGACCTCGGCGGCTGCGTCCGCCAGACGTTGCGATGTGACCGTCACGTCGTCGGCCAGTGCGACGACTTCGTCGGCTCCGAGAGCGGGCAGCTCGGCCAGCCGCTCAGGGTTGCGGCCGGCGCCCACAACTCGGGAGGCACCCAGGAGCTTGGCTACCTGCACCGCCATCGATCCTGCGTTGCCGGTCGCCCCAAGGATCAGGACGGACTGACCCGCCTGGAGGGGAACGCGACGCCGGAGAGCCACCCAAGCGGACATGGCCGGATTCATGGCGGCTGCGACCTTGACCGCGTCGACGTTCTCCGGCAACGGGACGCTGCGGCGCAGATCGACGACGGCCCGCTCGGCCATGGAACCCCAGGCATCGTCGGGAACGACGAAGTAGAACCGTTCGCCGCCTGGAAGTCGCCCGACCCCGTCGACGCCGGGAATCATGGGCAGCGTACCGGTGCTGGTGTAGTGGCGGCCCGCAGCACTGGTACGGACCCGAGGGTGCAACCCCACTGCGAGAACCTCCACCACCGCCTCCTCCGGTGAGGTCGGAACCGGCGTGTCGTAGGTCTCGTAGCGGGGAGGGCGGTCGAAGGATCTGACCACTGCGGCGTGCATGTTCACTCGGTTGTCTCCTGTCGGTTCCTGCCGCAGCTGGCGCCGAAGTAGTTGGTGTCACCACTTATGATAGTTGGTGATACCATCTACTTTGTCGTACAGTTCCGGCGTGCCCCCCATGGACCACCACCCCGTCCTCACCCAACTGACAGGCGAGGCAAACCTGGGCCTAGTGGACGCGTTGGCCCAGCTGAGCTTTGCCGTGCAGAGCGCGCTGGGCCGGATCGCGGCGGCGCATGACCTGTCGATCGTGCAGGCCCGACTGCTGGGAATCCTCCGGGACCGGCGACCAACCATCAAGGATCTGGCGACATTCCTGCAGTTGGACAAGTCCAGCGTGACCGGTCTGATCGACCGGGCCCAAGAACGTGGGCTCGTCACCCGCACCGCCTCCAGCCTCGACCGCCGCAGCGTGCACGTGACCATCACCGCCGCCGGTCAGAAACTCGTCGACGCGACGCAGGTCGCCTTCCAGGCCGAGATCGCAGTTCTCGTGGCCGACCTGAACTTTGCCCAACGGGCCCGGCTCTCGACAACCGCAAGCCTCGTCGTCACTGCCGATGCCCGACGACGCGGTATCGACATCCTCAGCGTGGAGCCTGCGCCAGCCTTATGAACCGGTCCCGCCAGCTGTCTACGGGGGTCGCAGGGAGCTGCCGCTTCACCCAGGCCTTCAGGTCGCCGGGGGAGGAACCAACCCGTGCCGGTAGGCGTAGCCAACCGCCTGCGCCCGATCCCGCACGTCGATCTTGGCGAACAGGCGGTTGATGTGACTCTTGACTGTCGCCTCGCTGACCACCAGTCGCGAGGCGATCTCGGCGTTGGATAGGCCAGCACCGATGAGCGACAGCACCTCGCCTTCCCTCGGTGTCAACTGGTCGGGCAACGCCGACTCGGAACGCCGGTTGGCCGTGGATGCAGCCGCACCCGTGATGGCGTCCACCAGGTGGTGTTGCACCGACGGGTCGATGGCCGTTCCGTCGTTGTAGACCTGCTCGATGGCCTGGCGTATCTCCGACGCCCCGGCGTCCTTGGTCAGGTAACCCCGCGCCCCGGCCCGTAGCGCCTCAAGCACGGAACGGTCATCGGCATAGGTGGTGAGCACCACGACCTTGATCGCGGGGTGCCGAATCCGCAACCGCCGCGTCGCCTCCACCCCGTCGCAGCGGGGCATCCGCAGGTCCATCAGGACGATGTCGGGCTGCACCTCGCTCGCCAGATCGAGCGCCTCCTCGCCGTCGGAGGCGCACCCCGCCACTTCGATCCCGGGAAGCAGGCCGAGCACCATGGCCAGGCCGTCGCGCACCACCCTTTGGTCATCGACGATCAGCACCCGGATCGACCCGCTCACGAGGGAACCTGCAGATCGACCCGGAACCCACCGTCGGTGGCCGCCGTCGTCAACTCGCCCCCCAGCAGCTCCGCCCGCTCCCGCATGCCCGTCAACCCATAACCGCCACCAGAGGCGCCGAGAAGACCAGCCGACACACCACCGGTTACGACGTCAGCACCAGAGAAATCCTCCACCGTCAATCGGGTCCCCTGCGGCTCATAGCTCAGACGCACCTCGACCCGCTCGGGTTGGGCGGCGTGCTTGGCAATATTGGTCAACGCCTCCTGCGCCACCCGGTAGAGCGCAAGGCGCGCCTCGGATCCCAGCGCCTGCGGCTCACCCGTCGTGGTGAAGTGGCACGGAACGCCGCGGCTCTGTTCGAACTCGGCCGTGAGGCGGGCCAGGCGCTCCGGCCCCGGCAGATCGTCGTCGTGCAGCATGCCGATGGCCCGCCGCGCCTCGTCCAGTCCCGTCTTGGCCAACCGGTGCGCCCGCTCGATCGTCTCGGGAATCCGGGGATCACTCGGGTCCTCGGCCGCCAACAGCCGGGCGCCCTCCAGATGCAGCAGCAGCCCGGACAAGGAATGCGCCAGCACGTCGTGCATCTCCCGGGCCAACCTTTGACGCTCCGCCAACGTCGCCGCCACCGCCTCGGCATCGCGCGCTCGGTCCAGTTCGATAACCAGGCGCTCCGCCTGTTCATTGGCTTCTCGGAGACGCCGGGCCACCACCGTTATCCCGAACACCGCGGCGATCGCCACTCCGGCACCCACGGCAGAAATGGCTGAACGCCGCCCGCCCCCCGACGACGTCCCCTCGACGGCCACCATCGCGAACAAGAACGCACCCGTGAACACCGCCGCGCCGATCGCTATTCGTCCCGGCAATCGACGGGCCAAAAGCATCACCGCGATAAATAGCCCGAAATACCCGGTCCCATCGGGCTGCAGCCACACCAGTGCTGCGGAGGTGACGAAAAGGAGGGCGGCAAACACCATCGGGACCCAATCGGGCCGCCGGCGGGTAACCCATGCGCCCGCCCCGCCCACCACGAATGCACCCAGGCTGACCGACACCGCCAAGCCGTGACCGGACAATCCCGGGCCGGTATGGGATTGCGCGCTGGTGATCACCACCGACGCCAGCACCAGCGCTCCGACCGGCCGCATCAATCGGCGGACCGTCTCATGTTGCGCCCGGGCGCGGCGCAGCCGGGCGAGGGTCGGAGTGGTCGCCAGGTCGTCGGTCACCGGAAAAACCCTACGACCAACAGGCCAAAATCGTCGTCGGCCGGGGGGTGGAAACGATGCGTGCACCCGTGGGTGGAGACCGCCGCCCCCGGTTGGTGGGCCGAAGTTCGAACCCCGGGACGATGACGAAACCGGCAAACGAGCGCACGCTGAGATCGTCGCAGGAAACACCCCAGCCCGAAAGGACCAACCATGCTTTACATCTTCGGAGCCCGCAACGTCCCCCTCGCCAAGGTCGCGGTCGGGATCCTCCTCGTCGTGATCGGCATCGTGCTGCAGGCGCCCGGGATGGCCGTCCTCGGCTCCGTCGCCATCGTGTGGGGCGGATACAGCTTGGTGGCAGCCCGCAGGCGCAGCGCCCGCAGCCTGGAGAAGACCCCGTGAGCGCCATCTCGGTCGAGCACGTGACCAAGCGGTTCGGCGAGGTGACGGCGGTCGACGACGTGTCGTTCGATGTGCCGGCAGGTCAATTGCTAGCGATGCTCGGGCCCAACGGAGCCGGCAAATCCACCACCATCGAGATGCTGGAAGGCTTCATCGCCCCGACCGCCGGGACCATCCGGGTCCTTGGTGCCGACCCCCGCCGGGGTGGTCGAGACTGGCGGGCCCGCATCGGGTTGGTCCTCCAGTCAACCAGCCTGGACGGCGAGTTGACGGTCCGGGGCGCCCTCGGCCTGTTCGCCGCCATGTACCCGAACCCTCGTCCCGTCGCCGAGGTGCTGGAGATGATCGACCTGGCCGCTGACGCGGCCACCCGGATCGGCACCCTGTCGGGGGGCCAGCGTCGCCGGGTCGACATCGCCCTCGGGGTCATCGGCCAACCCGAGGTCCTGTTCCTGGACGAGCCGACCACCGGGCTCGACCCCGAGGCCCGCCGCCACACCTGGGCCGGGATAGAGAACATGGCGACCATGGGCACCACTGTGCTGCTGACCACCCACTACATCGAGGAGGCCAACCAGCTGGCCGACCGGGTCATGGTGGTGTCGTCCGGTCAAATCCTGGCCGATACCACGCCCCGCCAGCTGCGGTCCTCAGGCGGTTCGACCACGATCCGCTGGCCGATGACGGACCCCCGCGCCGTCGCCGACCTGCCCGCCGGCCTGGGCCACCACATCGACCCACACGAAAACTGCCTGGTGATCGCCACCGCCGATGTCACCACCACGCTCCGCCAAGTCGTGTCATGGGCCGAGCGCAACCACCTTGACCTGACCGGCCTCGAGGTCGGGCAACCAAGTCTCGAAGACGCCTACCTGACCATCCTCGACCAGCAGTGCACCCGGGAGGAGATTTCCCATGCTTGACGTAACCGACCGCCCCCCTAACGCCTTGCCGAGCGCCGTCAAGATCGCCGCCGTCCAGACGCGCTACCAACTCCACCTCCTACTGAAGACCTCCCGCACCTTGGTCGCCGGCATCGGGCTCCCGGTCGTGCTGCTGTTGATCACAAACCTGAAGGGTGGCTCCATTCCGGCGTCGCACCTGGCCGGCCTGGCCGTCCTAGGCGTGTCCATCACGGCCTGGACCACGCACGGAATCGGCCTGGTGGCGGCCCGGGAAGCCGGCGTGCTGAAGCGCTGGCGGGCCACACCAGTGCCGCCTTGGTGCTACTTCGCGGGTCGCATCGCCGCCACCGTCGTCGTTTCGGTCCTGGCCGGCGTGGCCACGGTGCTGGCTGGCGTCGCCCTGTACGGCACGCCCCTCGGCGTCCAAAGCGCCCTGGCCATGCTGCTCGCCCTGGTGGTCGGAGCCATGGCCTGGGCGGCCCCGGCCACCGCCATCACTGGCCTTATCCCCACCGTGGAGAGCGCCTGGCCGATCATGAGCCTTACGTTCATGCCGATCGTGCTGATCTCCGGGGTGTTCGGCACCATCGACAACGAGCCCCCTTGGCTGGCTCACCTGGCCGCCGTCCTGCCGGGCCAACCGCTCATCGACGCCGTGACCCGCTCGCTGCAGCACGGGACGGTCCCCGCCCACGACCTCGTGGTGCTCGGTTGCTGGGCCATCGCCGGGCTGGTCGGCGCCCTGGCGCTGTTCCGGTGGGAACCCCACCGTCCCGGCAAACGGCATTGATCTGGGGAAAGGGGGGCTCTTCGGTGCCTAAGTCGGCCGGCCCGGACAGATAGCCCATTCGGCCAAACGCTTGGCCGACTCGGCGCCCGGGACCGTCGCCCCGCCCAACACGCCGACCTGGCTGAGCACCGATGCGTGGTCCCAGTACAGGCGCTCGTAGGAGATCATTGCGTCTCGGAACCCCACGATCACCACCAACGGGAGCTCCACTCGCTTCTCCGTCGGTGCTACGCCGGGAAGAAACCAGGGCATCTCGAGGGTGTGAGTGAAGGCCACGATCAGCTCGTCGACGAGCTGATCGGTACCCACCGTCGTTGAGACGTGGGTGATGGCAATGTCCGGCGGTAGATGGGGGATGAACTGCTCGGCGTAGAAGCGCAGCACACCGTCTCTGCCCCGGCCGCCGGTCATGACCGGGACATTCAGGACATACCCGTCGTCGGTCATCGTGGCGGCCGCTCCTTCGGGGTCATGCGCCGCGAACTCCAGGGCCAGGTGCTCGCCCCATAGCTGGCCGAACGAAGCTTCGGTCATCCCAACCTCCTCGATCCGGGTACACAGTACGGCCGCCGGCGAGGGCGTCACGGGCGACGCCTCGATCGACTCCTCGCCCCATTCTGAATCGTGAAGGTCAAAGAGCACCCACGACGGTGAAGTCCTGGTTGACGAAAACATGGTGCGGCCAGTTGACGCCGATGTAATGGACGTTGTCCTCGCCGTCACTCAACTGCACGACACGGTCGACGATGCCCCCGGGGTAGGCGGCCAGCGCTGCTTCCGTCGCCTTGTTGGCGGCCGTTCCGCCCACGATGGTTCCCGACCCCTGGCTCCAGTTCGCAGGGATCTGGCCGACCTCCTGTGACACGGTCGGTGCGCTGCGACGGCCCTCAGCACTCTGGTGACAAACGCCCTTGTCCACACGCCCGCGCCGTCCCGGGTGGCCGTCCGGGTCCGGCGAAGCGACAAATCAGTCGTGTTCGAAGTCAGCGACGAGGGCCCGGGAATGGACAAGACCGGAATGGACAAGACCGGAATGGACAAGACCGGAATGGACAAGACCGACGCCGACCACGCCTTCGACCGTTTTTGGCGGGGCACAGCCAGCCGGACCCGCCCTGGTACTGGACTCGGGCTCTCCATCGTGGCGGCGGTCGCACACGCCTATGGAGGCTCGGTCAGCCTCGACACCACACCCCAGTCCGGTACCACCGTACGGGTAGTCATCCCCGCTCACACCGAGGCGCTCGTCGGTCGTGATGCCGCCGCCGCCAGCCCGAGCCCACCGGTTCGGCCGTGCTAGAGGTTGAGGACTAGGCCGAGGGCGTCATCGACCTGAGCCATAAGGCCGTGCGGGATGATCCCAATGAGCGCGTCGAGTTATTCGCGGTCGATGGTCGCAACCTGGCCGCAAGCCGCCGCCCGTTCGTGCGCTCCTCCCAGAGACCCACGGAGCGCGATCCTGAGGGCAGCGCCGCTCGGGCGTGGCGACCCCCGAGGCGTCTCATTTTACGTTTGCTCCGGGCACCGTCACGCGGGAGACTGCGGGGCGGCATGGCCAAGCTGATCTACGCGGCGAATGTATCCCTTGACGGCTACATCGAGGACGCGCACGGCAGGTTCGATTGGACCGCGCCCATCGACGAGGTCTTCACCTTCATCACTGACCTTGTGCGCCCCGTCGGTACCTACCTCTATGGACGGCGCATGTACGAGACGATGGCCGTTTGGGAGACCCAACCTGCCCTGGCCGCCCAGTCGGAGCTCATGGCCGACTTCGCGAACGTCTGGCAAGCGGCCGACAAGATCGTCTACTCCACGACGCTGCACGAAGCCTCGACCACCAACACGCGACTCGAGCGCCGCTTCGACCCCGATTCGGTCTGGGAGATGAAGGCGTCCGCGGCGAGCGATTTGACCGTCGGCGGGCCGACCCTCGCGGCCGACGCGTTCAACGCCGGGCTGGTCGATGAATGCCAGCTCTTCATTTATCCGGTGCTCGTCGGTGAAGGAAAGCCCGCATTCCCCAGCGACGCCCGCGTCCAGTTGGACCTGCTGGAGGAGCACCGGTTCGGCAACGGTGTCGTGAACCTCCGCTACCGCATCCAGAGCTGACCCTCCAGTCGGAGGCGCACCGGTCGCCGTCGCTTCGACGATCCAAACTGGGGCAGCATTTTACTCTTCGGGGCGACGGCCGCCGTAGGAGCCAATCAATGCGTCAACGACGCTTGCGGCGTCGGAAGCTGCAACATTCTCGGGGTATTCGGGCAGAAGGTCGTCCCACACAACCATCCAAGACCCGTAGAGCTGGGCTTGTCCGACCGGCCGTGCGAAGAACCAGACGTGCAGGTGCGCTCCGCCGTCGCCGATTCGATATACGTGGGCTCGTGCAACATTTGGCTGGGCCTCTACATGACGCCCAATATGGGCGATCAGGACGCCTAATTCAGCGGCACGATCGTCGGGCAGATCGGATAGGTCAAAGTGGTCGCGCGGGTGCAACATCAGGACCAACGGCACGCCCACCTTGGCAAGCCGAGTAAGCCGCCAATGGTCGTCAAGCCAGAGTCCTTCGTCTCGACGTCTGCAGGACTTGCATTCAAACGGCGTTTCGTCCTGCCTCGCCGGCTCGGGTAAAACCGGGCCGCGTAGGGGCGCTACCCGCAGTCCATCTGGTTCGAAGGGGCTGATATCCCAGTCGGTCATCCGCGATAGCGGGAGGCGGTGCTCGTCATCAGCCCCGGACAAAGCGTGCGCGTAGAACTCGTCAGGTCGCAAGGCCATGGGTTGGAGCCTACGGTCTCGACTGGGCCAAGGCCACCGGTCGGCGAGTCGAAGCGACGGATCGGGCGCCGATGGTACTTAACAGGTAGCTGTCGGGTGCCCAGAACGTGCGCCCTCGAATGTCCGAACCAGCGTGTCACCGGTCATTGGCTGTGTCGCTTGGCGTGGAAGCCGGAGTCGTCACCCAGGTGGAAGTAGATGCGCCCGTGCAGGGATTCGTCGTCTTGGAGGGCGGCCCATCCTCGGCCGCTGACCTGGTCTCCCTCGTTGGTTCCTTCCCAACTAAACTGGACACCCTTACGCCCGCCACCTGCGCTACGGCAGTCCATCCAGCCGGTGACGGCTATGAACCCGAAGCTGCCTGCGCGGTCGGGCCCGAACTCGATGAAGGCTGGAGCCACCAAGTCGAGGGCTTCACGGTCCCAGAGGTCCATCTCGACGATCCTCCATCGTCCCGTCAACCGCGGGGTGTCTCGCTCGGCCCTCTTAGCTCGGGCAGGGACCTCGACGACCGAGGAGCTGCCGTGGGAGTCCATGTCCTTGAGCGCGTCGTGTAGCACGGCGAAGGTCTCGTCGAGCCGTTTGCGGCGGCCACGGTTGGTCTCATTATTCGCTTCGCCCGCGACGAAGCCGAGAAGTTCATCGAGATGGTCGGCGTATGCGGCCAGGACGATGCCTCGTGTGGTGCTGGGCATGCGAAACACGAGGCGTTCGCAGTCGCTGTCGAGGAATTGGAGATCCCGCAGGGTCGCGGCCACCTCCTCAGCCAGAAGTGTCACGTGCTTGGGCTCTTTGCCCGGGCGGGAGCGAGGCGATCTCAGATCGAACGGTGAGTCCTCCCATCCGCTGACGACGCCCTCGTCGCCGCAACTGCTGCATTGCCACTCAATCGGTGCCGGAAGATCTGCACGGAACACCGCGATGTGCCCTCTACACGGCCGATTGCCGGGTCGGCGCCGGCAGGTTAGAGCGGTGACCCACGACGCGCCGGCTTCGCCCGCGGTCGCGGCTCGGACCACGAATCCCAGGTGCTCGGCCATCTTCCGCGCCGGGCCGGGCGCATCGTCGGGCATATCCAGGAAGTGGCGTAGGTCGGACACGAACATCGCCGCGGCGACGCTACAGCGCTCCGACCGGCTCGTACGTCGACATCCATGACGCCGACCAGACTGAACGCGCCAGAGCGCGCCGCCTGCGAAGGTCGCCGACTGCCACCTATCGCCGACTAGGGACCACTGATTGTCGTGCAGCAAGGGTCCCCGTCGATGATCACACTCCGGATGTGTGTGAGTTCTGTGGCGCGCCCTGGGAGCCAGATGCGGCAGGGCATTGTCCGTACTGCCATCGCATACTTGTCGTGCGGTAGCGCCTGGGGTCGTATTTGGCTCGGGCGACACCAATACCCCGCCGACAGGGTGGCTGCGAATGTTGGGTCTGTCCCAGACCGCCCGATGGGAGCGCCCACCTTCCAGCCGAAGTAATGCCCCGCCCGCGGTTTCCTGGGTCGCTGCCGCATGTTCCGACTGGGGTTGTCGCCGCGCCGATACTCGGAGTGGTCTTGCGACTGGTCACGTCGATCCGCCTTGTCGTCCGCGGGTGGAGGGTACTCTTGGTCGTGCACTTTACCGTTCTCGTCGTCGGCGAGGACCATCGAGCCGAACTTGACCCCTTCGACCGTAACAAGACGATGGAACCTTATAGGACGACCTGCTTTTGCCACCACCGTCGGCGAGTCGGTGAGCCGGGCTTCGACCTCGGGGACCCGTCACCGGACTGCCGGTTCTGCGGCGGAACAGGGATCCTGACCAGCACCGACAACCGAATAGGCCAGTGGGACGCGTGGATGGTCACCCAAGGACACTTGCGCTTTCGTCGCGAGGAGGCCCGTATCCCACCGGCACCGGGCGATTGGACAGATGACGGTGTTAGGCGCCAAAGTCAGGGACCCGACGGATGGGACCGTGGACACTGGTGCGATGTCGACCTTGAGGCGTTGGACGCCGGAGCCCGCGCCAATGCCATCCGAGATTGGGACCGACTCAAAGACAACCCGGACACCTACTCCGGGGCAACGCTGACACCGCGGCGACCTGCCGCCAAGGAGGCGGTCTACACCTACACCGATGAATGGCGGATCAAGCCCGGCGAATCGCGCGACGAGTTTCTTGAACGCCGCGGGATCTGGTACGTGTCAACCCTGGTAATCGACGGTGCTTGGCACACCGACCACGTATTCTGGGCAAGCGGGGAGTTGCTCGATCCGCCCTCATGGACCGCTCGGACAGTCGCCCACGATCGCCCCGACTGGCAACAGGACTTCCGGCGGCTACTCGACGACATTCCACCTGCGGCCATCGTCACCCGGCTTGACTGCCACTTCTGAACTAACACAACCAGGATGGCGCGAGGTGTTGGAGGCGGATTCCGCTCTCGTCCGGTGGCATACGGGTTGGCACATCCGAGGACCCTAGACGAGATTCAGAGCGATAGGCCCCAGCTCAGACGGAGAGGGCGCCCCCGCACGCCGGCTCGAAGGCTGATCTGCACTCAGGCTTCTGAGGCCGTTGGTATGATAGGTGGTATGACCAAGTCGAAGATTGCCGTGAGCCTTCCCGCTGAACTCGTCGAGCACGCCCAGCGGGCGGTGGCTGAAGGTCGTGCTGCGAGCGTCAGCGCTTATGTGGCAAAAGCACTAGAGGAACAGGCGAAACTTGAC
>Ga0302326_10001332_pt1 | contig 63351 bp, 49 predicted proteins | sample Palsa_T0_3_FD_202264 | JGI IMG/M metagenome (GOLD analysis project Ga0302326, IMG submission 202264) | Peat permafrost microbial communities from Stordalen Mire near Abisko, Sweden - Palsa_T0_3 | ecosystem: Environmental > Terrestrial > Soil > Palsa > Peat permafrost | place: Sweden: Abisko...
GCCCTTTATGCTTCGCTGTCGGGGTCCGGTTCGGCGCTTTACGGGTTGTATCGGACGCGTGGAGATGCGGAAGTAGCCCAGGTGCGGCTGGAACAAGCAGGAGTGCGCAATCAGTTGACTCGTTCTTTGCCGCGCCGCGCTTATTGGGGAGAGATGCTTTTGTAACAAGGATCATTGACAGACTGGGATAGCGGGAGAGAGACTCGCGGACGGCTGTCAGGGTGCGAATCCCAGAGAAGATCTGAAGGTTCGCTGCGTTGGGCGATCGTTCAATGGTAGGACAATGCCCTTTGGAGGCATTTATCCAGGTTCGAATCCTGGTCGCCCAGCCAAAGTTTTTGCGGTAAGGGACCAGTTGAGCAGCCAAAGCAAACCAGCTTGGAGGTTCTCGGGAGATGGAAGTGGGAACAGTAACGGTAGCGGTGGACGACAAGCAACAGCCGGGTGCGGAAGACCAGGGGAAAGAAAGCGGTAAGGGGCCAAACCAGCCTGGCGGCGGATCGCCGGACTCGAAGGCCAAGGATGCCAAGGCGGCTCCCGAGAGGAAGCGGGCCCGCAATCTGAGCGAGGATAAGCGGTTCAAGCTTTTCTCTGGGACTGCGAATCGGCCGCTAGCTGAGGAGATTGCTCGGCACATCGGTGTTCAGCTGGGCGACGCCAAGATGCAGCGGTTTGCCGATGGTGAGGTCTACTTTCAATTGCTTGAGAATGTCCGCGGCGTGGATGTGTTTGTGGTGCAGCCCACCTGTTATCCGGTGGATCAGCATTTGGTGGAACTATTCATTATGATTGACGCCCTGAAGCGCGCCTCGGCTGCCCGGATCACGGTTGTTGTTCCTTATTATGGCTATGCGCGCCAGGATCGCAAGGATCGCCCCCGCGTGGCGATCAGCGCCAAGCTTGTTGCCGATTTGCTCAACACGGCTGGGGCCAACCGCGCCCTCTTCGTCGATTTGCATGCCGCGCAGATCCAGGGCTTCTTCAATATTCCGGTGGATCACATGTTCGCGAGCCCGGTGCTGGTGAGTCATTTCCGTTCGCTCGCACTGCCCAATCTCATCGTGGTCTCGCCCGACGCCGGCGGCGTGGAGCGGGCCCGTCACTTTGCGCAGAAGATGGGCGCACCGCTGGCCATTGTGGATAAGCGCCGCACCGATATGAACGTTGCCGAAGTGATGCATGTGGTCGGCGACGTAAATGGCAAGACTTGCCTCATCATCGACGACATTATTGATACGGCGGGAACGCTGGTGAAGACGGTGGATGCGCTCTACAGCGCCGGTGCGATTTCGGTCTACGCCTGCGCCAGCCACGCCGTGCTTTCGGGCCCGGCGATCGACCGCATCGCCGCTTCGCGACTGGAACAGGTGGTGGTGACGGACACCATCCCCTTGCGCGAGCAGGCGCAGAAGTTGCCAAAGATTAAGGTGCTGTCGATTGCCGGGCTTTTGGGCGCGGCGATTGAGAGCATTCACATGGAGACCAGCGTGAGTACGCTGTTTTCGTGAAAACAGCCGCTAGCTACTAGCTTCTAGCTGCTAGCGAGTGAAGTGGTGCGATTAGCTTTTTCGATTGAGCGAAGTGAGGGCGGTGACTTCGGCGAAGGCCGACTCACTGCACGGCAAGGACAAGCGGCCGTGATTATGGGCGCTTCTCACAAAGGGAGTGGGCAACTCAGTTCGCAGTGACGAGAAGTTGCTAGAAGCTAGCGGCTAGAAGCTGGAAGCTGATTTCCTGTGCCCGATGACAGAAACGAGAGATGGAAATGCCTGAAGTTGTAACAGCGAAGCCCCGCGTGGGCAAGTTCAACAAGAATGCTGCGCGCCGTGTGCGTGTGGCGGGAAAGATTCCTGCCGTGTTGTATGGCGCCGGCCACGAAGCAGTGGCTATTGAAGTGGACCCCAAGCAGATTTCGCGGATTTTGTTTTCCGAGACGGGCCACAACACGATTTTCGATGTTGCGGTGGGAGACCAGGCCGCAGCCAAGGCGATGATCGTCGATTGGCAGCGCGAGCCGCTGAAAGATCAGCTGATCCACATCGACCTGAAGCGGATTGCACTGGACAAGCTGCTGCAAGTGAGTGTCCGCGTGAAGCTGATTGGCATACCGATTGGCGTCAAGGTGGGCGGCGGCATCCTGGACCAGGTGTTGCGCGAAGTCGAGATCGAGTGCCTGCCTGCCGATATTCCGAACCACATTGACGTGGATGTGAGCAATCTTGAAATGTACGGCGCGCTGCGCGTGAGCGACTTGCCGCACTCGGACAAGATCAAGTACTTGAACGCCGAAGATGCGACCGTGGCGCACGTGGTTTCGATTCGTGAAGAGGTTGCGCCTGTGGCTGAGGCCGAAGCAGTGGTTGCTGTTGAGGGCGCTCCTGCGGAACCTGAAGTGGCGAAAAAGGGCAAGGGCGAACCGGAGGCTGCTGCAGGTGCGGCGGGTGCTGGTGCCAAGAAGCCCGAGGGCGGGGCGAAGAAGTAGATCTTGGCCGAGGCAGATGCGAATGACATGTTGCCGGAGGATGTTAGCTCGACCGACGATCTCGACGAAATGATCACACGCATCGGCTTGCAAGGCCTTGAAGATGGCGGGCGCCGAGGCCCCTTTTTGGTGGTGGGGCTCGGCAATCCCGGCTTGGAGTATGTTTGGACGCCGCATAACGCGGGGTTCATGGCAATTGACCGCATCGCCGAGCAAGAGGGCGTTGTAGTCCAGAACCGGCGGTGCCGGGCCACTACCGCAACCTGCAGAATCGCAGGGCGCGAAGTGATCCTGGCCAAGCCGGAGACATTCATGAATCTGAGTGGCGCTGCTGTGGCTGCTCTGGTTCGCGAGTACGAAGCGGACCCGGCGAAGGACCTGCTCGTGATTTACGACGAGTTGGATTTTGCATTGGGGACGTTCAAGATCAGGGAGCGCGGTTCGCCGGCGGGACACAACGGAGCCCGCAGCGTGACCTCGGCCCTGGGCAGTGAAGAGTGGTTGCGTTTGCGGATTGGCGTTGGGCAAGATCTTCCGCCGGAAGCGAAAGATGCGGGAGCTAGACGGCCGGGCAGGGATTATCTGCTCTCACCGATGCGCAAAGCGGATTTAACGGGGCTGGACGAAGTGCTGGATCGGGTGGCTGCGGCGACGCGGCGGATTATCCAGGATGGACCGGGACCGGCGATGAATGAGTTCAATCGTAAGGACGTTTAAGACAGGGAATAGGGAGTAGGGAACAGGGAATAGGGACTGCGATTGAGGGAATCTCTCTGAATGAGGTGGGTTGTATGGCGGATATTCCCTCAGGGGCTAAAGCCCGCATTTATTTTGCTCCGGTTACGGCACGACTAAAGTCGTGCCCTTTCAAAACATCGACTTATTCAGAGGTTGGTTAGAACTGAGAACTGTGAAGGAATCGCCGCTATGGGAATTTCCGGCGGCAATGGCTGAAGTCGAGAAGACTCCGGCGGAAAAGGAAACAGGATGTCGCGTTTGTATGAAGTGATGTTTATTGTTCGGCCCGATGCGGCCGAAGAGGATGTCGATAAGTTGATTGCCGGCTTCAGCACCTCGGTGACCAATGGCGGTGGGGTGGTGAAGAATGTCGACAAGATGGGCCGGCGCAAGCTTGCGTACATGGTGCGGAAGTTCAACGACGGCAATTACGTTTTGCTGACCGTTGAAGCCAATGGCGCGGTTGTGTTGGAACTGGAGCGCCGGTTGCGCGTTTCGGAGCCAATTATTAAGTTCATCACCGTGCGCATCGATGAGGAAGAGAAGCGGCTTGCTAAGGTGAAGGCACTGCGCGGCACGCGCAGGAAACTGAGCGCGGAGCCAGCGGCCTCGTCGCATGCTCCCTCTGCCCCGGCTCCTTCTAGCCCGGCTCCTGTTGCGGCGGCGGCACCGCCTGTTTCCGCTGCGCCTGTTGAAGCAGCCGAGACCATTCAGGCCAGCGCGTAAGGCTGACTCGGATTTTGCCGGAATTGTTGGCTCCTCGCCGGGGTCAACACGGCTGGAACAAGCTGCGCTTCTGAACCCGCTAGTGCGGGGAGGAGCAAAAGAGAGCAGCAACAAAGAGAGTGAAGAGGATACACAATGTCTGAAGAGACTTCTGGCAAGGCGCCCGAGACGGGCGCATCTGCACCTCAAGGCGGGCAAGGATCGGGATCGGGCTCAGGGCCTGGATCCGGTTCGGGTCCTGGATCGGGCTCGGGCGGTGGCTCCGGCCCTCGTCCCGGCGGACGGCCCAGTGGTGGGCCCGGCGGGCGCGGCAAGTTCTTCCGCCGCAAGAAGGTTTGCAAGTTCTGTACGGAGAAGATCGACGCAATCCCGTATCGCGATGTTCGCCTGTTGCAGGGGTTTGTGGCTGAGCGCGGCAAGATTGTGCCGCGGCGGCTCACGGGCGTTTGCACCACGCACCAACGGCGCTTGACCAAGGCGATCAAGCAGGCACGGAATATCGCGCTGCTGCCGTTCGCAACGCGTCACTAGCTTGAGGCTCCGGGCTGGTTTGGCGGGCAATGCCCTATTAGTTGTAGGGGGTCGCTCGAATTAATTCGGACAAGCCAGGAGACAATGCTTCCGATGCCGATATAGAATCCTGCGCGGTGTGCCTGTTGGGTTGCGACTCTCGTCCAAAGGATAAGACCGCCCACGGCGGGCAGCCGCCTGTAACACTGGAGAATTTCACAATGGAAGTAATTCTGAAAGAAGACGTAGCCAATCTTGGTCATCGCGGGGATGTGGTGAAGGTGGCCGACGGCTACGGCCGCAATTTCCTGCTGCCGCGCAAGCTGGCGATGCAGGCGACCGAGGCCAACATGAGCGTGATTGAGCAGATGAAGGCCGCTGCCGCGCGACGCTCCGCAACGGAAAAGATCCAGGCTGAGGAACTCGTCGCAAAGTTGCAGCCTGTGGTGCTGAGCTTTACCCGCAAGTCTGGAGAGAATGGCCAGCTGTTTGGTTCGGTGACGTCGGCGGACATTGCCAGCGATCTCGAGACCAAGGGCTTTGATGTGGACCGCCGCAAGATTCAGCTGTCGGAACCGCTGAAGAGTCTCGGCGAATTCACGGTTTCAATCAAGCTGTACCGCGAAGTGGCCGCGCACATCAAGGTTCAGGTGGTGGCAGACGCCACTGAATCCGTGGCGGAAGAAGCAGTCGCGAAGTAAGCTGTTTGCTAGAAATCCACGACCTGCCGCCTCCGGTTGATTCGGGGGCGGTCGTGTCTCTGGATGATTCCGGGCTTGAACCTGTGATTGTTCAACAGTTTTAGAAGAGGTCTTTCTCAGACGCGCCGCCGCTGAGCAGGATCAGTTTCTTGATGGCCTTCGTCATCTTCCCTTGAAAATCAGGCACGTCGTCCGTTTTGGGCTGCGAGAACAGGAAGCGGGCGCGGTTGCCGATCAGGGTTGTATCGACGTGGTCGAACCTGTCGTAGCAGGTGCGCGCAGTTTTGCCGAGGACGGAGACCATGGTGAGGCGCAGAAGCTTTTCTCGCTGCCGGTCGCTGTCGCTGGGATCGAAGACATCCCAGACAGTGTTGTTCGGGTTGAGCGCGCTGATGACCAGATCGCAGTGACCGGTGGGCCCCGTCAACGTGAGGATTTTGGTCGTCTCGTCGTAGCGGACGTCGAGGTTGTCGTTGACGCCATCGTTGGGGCTCAGCGACAAGAGCGCCCCGCGGATGTATTCGACAAGTTCGGGCTCGGTGGGCTCGGGTTTGGGCGGGGGCGCGGTTTTCTTGTGGGTTGTGGTTTGCGCGGAACAAAGGGACACGCATAGGAGAAGTGCGACGGCGCAGATGCCTTTGCGCCGCGACTGATTGTGCCGGGTTGGGGATTCGATGTTGAATTTCTCTGAGGGCACGGTTGCGGTGAGTATAAACCGCTATCCTGTCGATTCGGTAACCATGGCGAGAGGCTTATCGCGATCGGTTCTGAGAGAAGGAACTGCGGCCAACAGGCTGCGCGTGTAGGGATGCGCGGGTGCGGTGAGCAGGCGAGTGGTGGGACCGGTCTCGACGACCTTGCCTGAGCGCATCACCGCGACTCGGCTTGCCACCTGACCTACGACGGCCAGATCGTGGGAGATGAACAGCATCGCCAGGCCATAATCGCGCTGCAATTGCGCGAGCAACGCGAGGATTTGCGCCTGCACTGTAACGTCGAGAGCGGTGGTCGGCTCATCGGCGATCAGCAGGCGCGGACGATTGATGAGCGCCATGGCGATAAGAATGCGCTGGCGCTGCCCGCCGGAGAATTGGTGCGGATAGTCGCCGTAGCGGCGCGCTGCCTCGGGAATCGCACCGCTTCGAGCGCAGCGATGGCGCGCACCTTCGATTCCCTTCCCGTCCATGATGGTGCGTGCGCTTCAAAGCATTCGGCGACTTGCCGGCCGATGGTCATTACCGGGTTGAGCGCGGTCATCGGCTCCTGAAAGATCATCGCGATTTCTCGACCGCGAAGTGTGCGCATGACCTTGGCGGGTTGTTGCAAAAGGTCGATGACAGCTTCGTCGGGCCTGTCCTCGGTCTGGGTGGAACGCCAAAGCATCTGGCCGGTGACTCGAGCTGCCGGGCCGAGCAGGCCCAGAATCGCCAGCGCTGTTGCGCTCTTGCCTGATCCGGATTCGCCGACCAGTCCCAGAACTTCGCCCTCCTCCAGATGGAGATCCACGCCGGCGACGGCTTGGGTTGCGCCGAAATTCACGTGCAAATCTCGAATTTCGAGCAAGCGGACCATACCGAAATGTTAGCCTATTTTTGTTCGCCACAGGAAGCAGAAACCATTGTGTAACAAGGAGTTTGCCGACGATGGCCGAGGGAAGAATCGGGCACTTGTATTTGTGACGGGCAACACGCAGTTGGAGGAAACTATCCGATTAGCTTGGAACGGAGGTTTCCAGCGATGAAATTGAAATCGATCATTCTTTCTATGCTTGCTCTTTCGTTGACGTGCTTTACTCCGGCCAAGGCAAGAGCAATCGGCGCCCCTGCAGGTTCGCCGGCAGCCGGTGTGGCCCAGGACCACGGTGACTGGGATGCGCCCCCGCAGGAGTTTCGTGAAGTGCAGCGTCAGGGTTTTCATGACGGAGTCGAAGGGGCGCGGAAGGACTTCGACAACCACCGCCCGCCGAACGTTGAAAACCGCGATGAATACCGTCACCCCCATGTTCCCCGCGACGCGCGCGACGATTATCGGGAGGGTTTCCGACAGGGCTATGACCGCGCGATGTCGCATATGAATAGTGCTCACTATTGAACGGAATTTGCGATGAACCGCATGCAATATATGCAAGAGAGAACCCGGCCGTGCAGGTCGGGTTCTTTTGTGTCCGACGAAAAGACCGGGCCTCGCGTGGCACATCCATATGTTTCGGACGTTTGTACAATCGACCTGCCGGCAGCACCCCACCGCCGATGACCGGCCATCCATTCACCGCATCATTCGCAAGAAGGAGAACGCACGATGTACCACAATCGAATTGCAATTTCTGCAGTTGCTCTGCTCGTGGGAATGTCCGTTGTGCCGATGGCCGGCGCACTCGCTGGACAACAGGGACCGCCGCCTCCCGGCTATGGATGGGATGCTCCTCCCCAGGAACTCAACGAAATTCAGCGGCAGGGTTTCCATGAAGGAATGGAAGCGGCACGCAAAGATGTTGAAATGAACCGTCACCCCGACGTTGACGATCATGAGATTTTTCGCCACCCGCATCTTCCGCCGGAGCAGCGGGAGGCATTCCGCGATGGATTCCGGCGCGGATACGACCGGGCGATGTCGCACTTGATGGGCGAGCATGGACCGGAATTCCAGCACGACGCACCGCCGCCGCAGGAGTACCAGCAGCCTGCGCCGCAGCCGCAGTGGGACGCGCTTCCCCCGGAATTCAATGATGTTCAGCGTCGCGGATTTCACGACGGCATGGAAGGTGCGCGGCGAGACTTCGACAATCACCGCCGGCCTGATGTCGATAACCGCGACGAATTTCGGCGCCCGCCTGTTCCTCCTGAAGTGCGCGATGCATACCGGGAAGGATTCCGGCGCGGCTATGAGCGGGCCATGGCGCACCTAATGGGTCAGCCTTTCCGAAACTAGGTTTCGAAACTCGCACGTGAATGGAGGACCCGGCCAGCGCGGTCGGGTCCTTTTTGTGCGCTGGAGACGGAGAAGCACTCCAATTGCGTTCTAGAACGTGCGTGGCCGCCGTTTGACTCTGACACATTCACTCCCTTTTTCTCACTCCGAGTCCTTCGGCTCATTCGCTTGAGCCGGTGTCTTCGGCGGGGAGTATCTGGTAGCTGACAAATGCGAAATGGGAGCCATCGGGAGCCCAGTTGGGGACGTTGTCGGTTCCAGAGCCGCCGACAATGTTGACGAGCACGCGAAGCTTTCCGTCGGCGGTGTTAAGAATGCGGAGCGCGATGTCCTTGTTCGCTGCGTGGCCGGTGACCTCGTTGTCGTAGGAAAGAACCAGGATGGATTTGCCGTCGGGTGAGGGGTGCGGTGTCCAGTTTTGGAATTCATCGAACGTGACCTGTTCGGGACGGCTGCCGTCGGCAAGCATGCGCCAGATTTGCATTGTGCCCGTGCGGTCGGAGTTGAAGTAGATGTATTTGCCATCCGGAGAATAATCAGGATCGTCGCTGATGCCGCTGCCGGTAGTGAGAGCGGTTTCCGCGCCGCTGTTGACAGGGATGGCGTAGATGTTGCCGGAGCCGTGGCTGGGACGCGTGAACGCAATGGTCCTCCCGTCGGGGGACCAGCTGTGAAAATAGGACGCGGGATTTTCGGTGAGCAGGCGCGGCTCGCCTCCGCTGGAGGGCACGATGTAGACGCGCGTTTCCGGCTTGCCGGGCATGCTGCAGCTGATGGCGAGCCATTTGCCGTCGGGTGAGAGGCCGTGACTGCCGGTGCAGCGGGTCGCGCCGCCGGTGTTGATGAGCGTCGCTTTTCCGCCTTCCGCGGGGATGGTGAAGATCTGGCCGTCGCGATCGAAGATCAGTGATTTTCCGTCGCGGGACCAATTGGGCGCTTCAAGATGCGCGCGGTCTGTGGTGACCATCATCGCGCGGCGGAAGTTGTCTTCGATACTAATGGTCTGGAGCGTGCTGTAGAGCGCGAGGGTTGCCGGAGTGGCGGGAGGCGTGAGTGGGGTGAGTTCGACGTCGGCGAAGGTGGCTTTCTCCGTTACATCTTTGTTGTGCGAGCAGACACCGATGCCGGCGTAGTAAGTTCCGTCGAGATGCAGCTTGATGGATGCGCCCACCTGGTGCAACGGCTCGCTGCCCATGCTGAGGAACATGGTGATGGTGTCGCCACGTTTTTCGAGCCGAAGGCGATGGGGCGAATCGATGTTGAGCTCGATATCCTGCGTAGTGGCGCCGGGCGCGCGCCGGTATTGGAGCGCTGTCATACCGGAGCCGTGCTGGGCGGCGTCGGCATAGACGCCGTCGGCATCGAGCGACTGCCGGAACATGAGCACCGCCTTGCGATGTGGGCTGGGATTGCCGGAGGTGTCGGGGAAAGTCATATCGGCAGTGAGGGCAACATCGCCTGAAACTCTTTTCCAGACAAAATGGAATCCGTCGGTCGTCGACCAGAGATTCGCGCCCGCTGCGGTGACGGTATAAACGCGGCTTGTCGTGTCGTAGGCGAGGGTTCCGGGCGGTGCGACGCTGCCCACGTCAGACTGGCCTTCAAAGACTCCGAGCGAATTGGATTGGGCGATGAGATTTGCGGCGGAAACGAATAGCAAAAGGGCCGCAAGGGCGAGAACTGAAATCTTGGAGCTGATTTGCCTGCGCATTGCGATGGTCTCCTGCAGACTGCGGTGGAGGATTCGAGGGGCACGGTCGATCTGCAATTTGCAGATTGGAGCATATGCCGCAGCCTTCCGCATTTCAGTAAACCCTTTTACTACAGAAGGCACACAATCGGCATCCTCTGCTTTGCGGGACTCTAAGGATCCGCGCAGAGCGAAGGGCAATTTAAGCGAATCGCGGTCGTGATTTAGGGAAAAAGGAAACAGCGTCAGCTTACTTGCGCTGCCGCGGGGACGGGCGCAAATTCCTGCAGCCGACGCTTCATTACGCCCTTGCTTGTGGGCATTTCGTGGAGTAGCAACTCCGCCGATTGAATCAAGGGATTGGCGTGGAACCAATTCTGCACTACATTGTCGCGCAGCAGGTTCACGATGGCGAGCAGCGACATGCCCTGATGGTGGGCCATCCACTCGCGCGTCAAAGAGGGGCGTCGAAGCGAAGCCATGAAGTCCGCCGACTCGTAGAAGCCGTACGGGCCGACCCAGCCGGACGCTTCCATGCGGCGAAGATTGTGGAGTGCCTCGATGCAATCGACGCCGAGCGCGAGGAACGTGGAATACGGCGAGATGACAGGTCCGGCCGTAGCCTCGAACCAGAGTGCGATCTGCGGCACGCCGTAGGCATGGTAGTGGTAGTGGCCGGCATCGTCCTTGCGGGCGGAGCCGGATTCCGATATGCCCCAGGGAATGCCCATGGAGCGGGTGAAGTCTCGCTGAACGCCGACACAGGCGGACTGGGTGCGAGACAACAGCGTATTTGCGTGGCTGCGCATCCAAAGGGACGGCATCAGATACTCGAACATGGTTCCGGTCCACGAAAGAAGTAGATAGTGACCGAAGGCGTGGGCAAAGTCGCGAGCCAGCTTGAACCAGCTTTCCTGGCGCAGGTCGCCACGCGCAACGGCGAGGAACGTGGCGATGCGCGCTTCCGAGGCGAGCATGTCGTAGCAGGCCTCGTGGGTTTTCTGCGACGTCATGTCGAAGCCGATGGAGAGAATCTGACGATTGGGATCGACGAGGAAACTGAATTCTGTTTCATCGGCGAGGCGCGCGGCTTCCTGTGCAATCGCTTGCAGATTGCCTACGAGTGCGCGCAGGTTCTTCACGGCCACGGGCAATGTGGCGCGCAGTTCGCTGGCGACGGGAATCAGCGATTGCTCGTGAACGAGGGTGTTCTGGGCGTTGGCGAGGCGGTTATCAAGGCTTTCAGCGAAGGTGATGCTATCGAGAATCGAAAGAGACGTAGAGCGACCCATTCCCAGCTCGGGAAGTTTGCGCAGCTTTTCAAACTCGGGTAGCATCCACGGCGAGTAATTGCGAATGAGGGATCGCACGGCAGCGATGCGATGCACGGTTTCTGAATACCACCACGTGTTTTTCAGTTGGGTTTTGAGAGAGGTTGTCGCCGCCGCCAGAGCCTCCTCCGCGGGTTGAAGCCACGTAATCCATTCCGCGACTGGAGCGGTGGAACCTGGCATGGAGAATGACGCGAGTTTCGAAGGAAGTTTGCCTTGTTGCGATTGCATTAGGTTCCAATGGGTGCGGATCCCGGTGAAAAGTTGCGTACAACAGAGAGGTCTCTCGATCAGATCTAGGGCGCCAGCATGCAGGGTGTAGAGCGAGGCGACGAGATTTCCGCTGTCGACCGATGAGATGAACGATGTGCCGTCTAAGGGCTGGAGTGTCTGCGTGTCGTACCAGTTGTAGAGGTGCCCGCGAAACTTCTTCAGCCGGGCAAAAGTCGCGAGAGTGCTTTGAGTGAGCTTGACGAATTCCGGCGCAGTCAGGAATCCAAGTTCGCAGGCACCCTGACGGGCATTGAGCAGCAGGCCAAGATTTGTAGGAGAGACGCGGGCCGCTTCAAAGAGCCCCTCTTCCTCGACGTTGTCGGGGATGAGATAGTTGTGTCGCTCCGCACCGAATTGGTGGAAGTAGCGCCAGATACGGAGCGCGTGGCCCATGAGGTAGGCGCGGTCGTTGTTGCTTAGGCGCTGTTGCTGCTCCTGCGGCGGTCGGTTGAGCCAGGCTGTGACGATATTGGCGAGCGCCCACAGCAACAGAATTGGCGCAGCGACATAGATCGCGTCCTTGTCTCGCGCTGCGAAGTAAACCAGAAAGGCCAAGCCGATTGCGACCAGCGAAGAAAACGCGAGATAGCGATCAACGGGTGTGCGCTTGGATGTCTTCGTTTCCGACTGGGCAGCGGTTTCCCATTCCAGCAGGCGCACGCCGGTGACAAACACGCGCACCAGCGACCGGATGATGGCGTCCAACGTGAGCAGCATCTGGTGAGGAAGGAAGATGAGATTCAGCAAGGCGACAAGAGCGCCGTGTCCGACACCAGCGAAGACCTCGCCGATGCTCTGTTTGTGCTCGCTTGTGAAGTTGCGGCCTACGGCAAATCCCAGCTGAATGAAAATCGGAAAGAACAGCAGAAAAAGCACTGCCAATGTCCAATAGAGCGGCCCACCGGGAAGACCAAGCCAACCCGCGACAAAGAGAATAAGGAGAGCTGGATCCAAAAGCGAGCGGCGCAGATTATCGAAGATTTTCCAGCGTGAGACGTAGGAGATTGGATTCGGTCCCATTTTTCCCGATTCGTCTGGAACGTGAGAAAACATCCACTGAGCGATCTGCCAATCGCCGCGCACCCAGCGATGTTTGCGACGGCTATAGGCGCTATAGTGCGACGGGTAGTCGTCGATCAGCTCGACATCGGTTACCTGTCCGGCGCGTGCATAGGCGCCCTCGATCAGGTCGTGGCTCAATAGCGCGTTGCGCGGGAACCTGCGGTCGAGCACGGCATGAAGGGTTGCGACCTCATAGATGCCCTTGCCGGTGAAGATGCCTTCGCGAAACAGATCCTGATAAGCGTCGGAGATGGCACGGGTGTAGATATCGAATCCATTTTGTCCGGAGAAGATTGAAGCCAGACGCGAGCGAGAGGCGGATTGCACGGCGATGCCGATGCGCGGCTGCAAGATGCCATAGCCTTCTGTAACGATGCGAAGCTTGGGATCGATGATCGCTTCGTTCAGCGGATGCGCCATCGCTCCGATGAGACGCGGCGCTGCGCCGCGCGGAAGCTGCGTGTCGGTGTCGAGCGTGAGCACAAACCGCGCTTCGCGGAGGACCTCGACTTTACCAGCTTTAATGGGGAAGGCATCGAATTCACCGGTAAGAAGTTTGTTCAGGTCGAGAAGCTTTCCTCGTTTCCGCTCCCAGCCCATCCAGACGCCCTGGCGGCGGTTGAAAACGCGATGCCGATGCAGCAACAGAAAGACGCCGTTCTTTGGAGATGCGTATTTCTCGTTGAGATCATCGATGAGACGAGTCGCGAGTTCGACCATGGGGTGGGAGTCTTTGTCGCGCGGCTCGCCGACGGAATCGGGCAAATCGGTCAGCAAAGCGAAGTGCAGATTAGGATCGCGATTTGCCAGGAAGCGCACTTCGAGGTCATTGACGAGCTCGTGTACCTGGTCCTCATTCAAGAGCATTGAGGGCACCGCTACCAACGTCGTGCAGTCTGCAGGAATCGCGTCACTGAAATCGAACTTGGGCAACGGTTGAGGGTCATAGAGGGTGCTGATACTGTTGTTCGCCAGGTCGACCGCGTCCTGCATGGCGGGGACGAGCAGCAAGATGAACGCGACGATCAATCCGACGAATCCGGAAGAATGGGGAAGGATGGGGAAGAGGATTGCGGCGATCAAAATGATCGACGCCACCTGAATCCCAGTGATGTAGAAATCCTCGCCATGCTCGTGAATAAATCTGCGGGTGCGATCGAGCATCGGGGGATGGAATCCGATGCGATTGGAGAGCTGCGGAAATCCCTTGTCAATGAGGTAATAGCCGATGTGAACGCGCCTGTGCTGCATACGCGGATCTTCGCCGTCGCGACCGGTGGCTTCGCTCGCCAGGTTGAGCGCGATTTGCGCTACCTCGAGTTCGCTGCAATCGGAATGCCGGGCCACAAAGGCTATGCGTTTGCGATACAGTTCGCGGGATTCAAAATCCATCCGCGTGTAGGCCTGCGCGGGATCCATGCGGAGCGTCGAGTCGAGGACGATGAGGGGTTCAATGAGATAGACCCAGTCAGTGTTGGTGACCGTGCGCAAACTCTTGAGGCGCAGGGAGAGCTTCGACACGGAAACGGATTCCGGGGAGTGAAGCAGAACCTGCGCTTCGTCGAGGAGCGATTCGAGCAGAGCAAATTTGAGAAATGGCGCAACGTACCAGAGCTCGTCTACCGTCAGAGGTTCCCGCACCTGCACCTTCTGGATGAAAGCAGAAAGGGTTGGCCCTGAGAATACGCCGTCGACGGCGCGCAGATAGGCTTCGGCAACGGCTGCGACGCGGGGCTCCTCCTTGTGCGCGATTACGACGCGCGGCAGACGAGCCACGAGGCTTGGCCGATCGGAGACGGCGCTGACTGCGGTCCGCAGCATGCGCGGGTTTGCGCGAAGATCGAGCAATTCGGAGTGAAAGGGGATTTTGTGCGGCGCCTCGGAAGGCGAAATTGGCAACTGGGAAAGGTCCGCCTCCAATTGTTTCAGGGCGTTGCGGCGCGCCTCAACGCGGGCTGGGAATGTGCCCTTGTCGGCGGGGCGATGGACGATCTCCCACGCCTCTGCTTCGCGCGCCGCGATGCGCACGCTTTCGGGAGTATTGTCTACGGGCAACGGTTCCGGGTCCAGAATCTGCGCAACGTCACTCATGGAATTTCATCGATAACTGGCGGCTTGCATTTCAAACATGGCGGCGTAGCGGCCTCCCAGCGCCATGAGTTTTGCATGACTTCCTTCTTCTACGAGCTGACCGGCTTCGAGGACAACAATCCGGTCGGCCATTCTGACGGTAGAGAAACGATGAGAGATAAGAAGTGCCATCTTGCCAAAAGTAAGTTCAGCAAAGCGCTCAAACACCTCGAGCTCGCTGCGCGCATCGAGGGCCGCAGTGGGTTCGTCCAGAATGAGCAGCTGCGCGTCGCGAAGATAGGCGCGAGCCAGAGCCATCTTTTGCCATTCACCGCCGGAGAGATCCACACCACCTTCGAAGCGGCGGCCCAGCATCTGATCGTATTTGCCTTGCAACGTGGCCACAACTCCAGCAGCAAGGCTCTTTTCGGCGGCGTATTCAATTTCTTCCTGTGCGTGCTCGACTTCGATGCGTCCCACCGCGATGTTTTCGCGAGCGGTCATTTCGTAGCGCATGAAGTCCTGAAAGATTACGCCCATTTCACCGTGCAGGTCGTCCAGATCGTATTCGCGAAGATCGACGCCGTCGAGCAGAATCTGTCCCTCGGTCGGATCGTAGAGGCGCGTGATGAGTTTGACAATGGTCGTCTTTCCCTGGCCGTTCTCGCCGATCAGAGCGACGCGCTGTCCGGGCTCAAGGGTGAAGTTGAAGTTCTTTAAGACGCGCCGTGTAGTTCCGGGATAAGCAAACGAAACATTCTGGAATTCGAAGCCGTGTACGATGGGCCGCGGCGTGCGCAATCCGTTCACCTTCGATTCGACACGCGGCTTCATCTCAAAGAAGGCCAACAGGTCGGTGAGGAAGAGCGCCTGGTCGGCAACACCCGACGCCGTGGAAAATGCCATTTGGATATTGGCCATCGCCTGCATGATGGCGGTAGTGATCAGGGTGAGATCGCCAATGCTGTACTGGCCCTGGATGGTGCGGTAGATGCTGTATCCGTAAGCGCCGTAGTAGCCAAGCTGACCGAGAATCGCGAGCAAGCCGCCCCAGAAAAGCCGGCGGCGATTGAGGGCAACATTCTCGACGTAAATCCCGTGCGAAAGGGCGGTGAAGCGGTCGGTGAGGTACTTGCTCAGGTTGAAGAGCTTGAGTTCCTTTGCTGCTTCTTTGCTGCCGCCGACCTGGCGCAGATAGTCCATCTGGCGGCGCACAGGCGTCTGGCGGAAATTCTTGGCGTAGGTAAGGAAAGCGAAATGACTTTCGCCGAGGAAGGCGGGAATAATTCCGGCGATGAGCAGGAAAAGCAGGAAAGGCGAGTAGTAGATGAGGACAGCGGAGAAGGAAATGGCTGTAACCGATTGCTGGATGAGCCGGCCCATCTGCTGAATCATGGCTAGGCGGTCAGTGGCTTGGACGCGAGCGCGTTCGAGGCGGTCGTAGAAGACGGGATCTTCGTAGACCGTGACATCAAGGGCCGCCGCTTTGCGCATCACTTCGACGCTGACGTGATGGGTGTAGCGATCGGCTAACAGATTGTCAAAGTAATCAACGGAGCGCGACAGGATACCGGTGATGACGGCGAGGGCCATTTCGCTGCCCACCAGCCACCAGAAATCCGTGGGGAGCGGCCGGTGCAAACGGATTTGATTTACCCCATCGATAATGTAGCGGCCGATAATGCCGATGCCCATCGGCAGGAACGCGACGACGATGCGGATCGTAATGTTCCAGAAGACGATGGAGGGACCGGACTCCCAGACAAAGTGGAGCACCGGGGGGACATTCTTGAGGGCGCGCAACCGATCACCCCAGGCGTTCCCAGGGTCTTTCGGCGGGATTGACGATTTGGCGCGAACCTCACCGCCTACTTGCGCGTCGTTCATGGCTGAGGACATGGCTCCCTTCCGGGCCTGCGGGACTGCGGGCACACGCACGCCGGATTCCTTAACCAAGGTGCTTGCGACGCTCTGATCAGGGATGGCGTCCTAGTTCCTGTGCGCTGCTAGATGCGATGCAGGGTTGCCACAGTTCGTTGTTCGCAAAGCCCGCGAGTACCACGCGGCGCCGGCTCGAATGACAGGCCAAGCGGAATCACCGTGGACTCGCCATGTGGGGGATGATGGACTGCTTCAGCCTGCTACGTCGCCTCTGGCTGATAAGGCTTGAACCCGGCATTTGCCATTCCACGTTGAGCTTCAGGGTTCTTCATAAAAGTATCCCATACAAAGCCCGAACGCGCATTCTCGGCCATCAGCATCGTTATTCCGGTATCAATGCCGACGATGTCCGTGTCGTACCACTCGGTGAGAGGGTTGAAGGCGTCCACAAATCCGTACCGGGACCAGGCGTTGGGGTAGTGGTCGTGAATGGTTCGCAAAACGCGCATGGTGGCGTCGGGCAAGAATGGGATGGAACCGCCTGGCGCGGCGGGAACAATGGTTCCGTCAATCGGTCCCATGGCCGGAGGTCCACCCCAGACGACGTACCCCTTTTCTGAATCCGACGCTGTGATGCCCCACAGCGCGTTGCTGTAATCGGAAAACTGCGGATTCAACTCGATGCAAAACCGCCGATGCACATCGGTCGCGATGACCGAATTCTTAAAATAGTCCGCGTAGCGGTCGCGCTTGCCGCGGAAGTCAAACCAGGCTTGCGAGTACTGGTGCACAAAAAGGGGTGCAAAGGAGCCGATGTAGCGCAAGCCGTCGTACTCAAAGACGGAGCGCTTCCAGGCAAACCATGCGTCGGGCTTAAGTGGGTGCGACGACGATCCGAGTCCGAGAAGATACATCATCATCAGCTCGCTGTATAAGTCCCAGCGCGACGGAATAAAACCGAGTTCCGGCTTCCATCCATGGGACAGGAGAGTTGTATCTTCGGAAAGCCAGGTCCAATCGACGCGATCGAAGATGGCATGAGCGAGATCGCCAATGTCCTTATCCTGGAAATGCTGACGGCAAGTGAGGACTCCGCACAGCAGCATCGCGGTATCGACCGACGATGCTTCGGAATCCCAAATTCGTTCGCCGGTATTGATATTGGCGAAGTGATAGAAGAACCCACGGTGGGTGGGCAGCTTGTGCCAGATAAACGATAACGAATCCAGAACCCGACGGCGCGCATCCGCATGGCTCACAAAGCCGCGCTTTTCGCCGATGCAAATCGCCGTAAAGCCGAAACCAGTGGACGCGATGCTGGCTGCCACGGTGGTGTCGTTGGTGCGGACGTTGCAGCGGTCTTTGGTCAGCCCTGTGGCGGGGTTCGCCTGTTCCCAGAAGAAGAGAAAATTCGCGTGTTCCAGGTCGTTCAGAAACTGGTCGTCCTGCGGGGAAAGGACGGTAGGCGCCGGAGAAGGCGCCGGGCTTGTGTGCTGCTCCGGCTTTTGTGGCTCGGGCTCTTGCTGTTCGATGGGGCTCTCACCGAAGAGTGGAAGCATCCCGGTTTGCGAGATAGGCAGGCCCAAAGAAAGGCCAGCCATCCCGCGCAATAACCTCCGGCGTGACTCGGCAACGGAGCTCGCCTCGACTTTTTTGCGAATGTGCATGCCCCTTTCCCTTACGGATCGATACACTGGGTCGAACTGCGCGGCCGCTGTCTGGAGAAGCTTGAACGACCTCGGCGGCTACCGATTATAGATGCAATTGCATCTTATCCGTAAGCGATGGCAGGTCGGCAACCGAATTACCCACGTTAAAATGGCATCCGGACGGATGAAGCCTTCATGCGTTGGAAATGGATAGCGGTCTCGGCAATTATCGGCTCAATCGCCCTTATCACGGCTACCGTGCTGGTGGTGCGGGCGCGTCGTTGGAATTCAACCTTGATGACTCTCCAGGGTGCGGTCATTCGTCGCGATAGCGACACGCAAAAAGAGGTGCCCATCTCGGACGCGCAGATTACCGCGACGCGTGGAGCCACGACGATCAGTACCCGTTCGGACGCGTCGGGGTATTTCAAGATCAAGTTTCCTGAGGTTATCTGGCCGGGGCAGACGGTTGCTCTCAGTTTTCGCCATGAGGACTACGAACCACTCGACATCTATTTGCATATTCAATTCCGGTCGATGATGCGACGGTTGTACTTAGCAGCGATGGAGCCAGAGCCCAGTGCCGTACGAACCAGCGCGTTTCCCGGCAAGTCCGTGTCTGTGGTCTCTAATCTTCGTGTGCGCTACACGGAGAATTTTCAGACAGACGAAGACGTCGGCAGCGCGGTCAGGACCTTTCAGGTCGTCAATCGCGCAAACACTCCATGCAGACGCCAAGCCCCTTGTTCGCCGGATGGAAGCTGGAAAGCTACGAAGGCTTCGGTGACCTTGGATGCTGGGATGGGAAACGAATTCCGCAATGTGCGAGCCTCGTGCATCGCCGGGCCTTGCCCATTTACGCGGATCGACTCGAGCGGCTTTCAGCAGCCCGGCCGTACGATCGAGGTTTCAGCGATCGATTGGTCAGACACAGCAACTTTTCTGTTGGAGGCTGAAGTGGTTCACACCACGATTGCCTCCAACGTGCGACACTCGTATCCTGTCGTTTTCGATCGCACGTTCAACTTTACTGTTCCGCCCACTCAGGAGGGCGTGAGCCTAGAGGCCGAAATCAATGGCGCGCCTATGGTCTTTCCCATGGGCCCGGACCTCTACTTAAGCTGGGCCAGTTGTACCGCGACAATCAGCACCGATGGGGAAAAGTCCACGGCCTACCGCTGCGAGCTTAAGCCGGGCTATCGTTTCTGATATGCGTTATCGCGCTGCCTATTTGTCCCGATTCTTCCTGTAGCTTGGGATTTCCTGCGCGAGTGCCGATCATGGTTTCCGCCGCCGCAGCTTCAATTTCGCTGTTAATTTCCGCGCCCAGAAGCAGCATAAGTCCGGTGATATAGAACCATGTTAGAAGAATGACGACCGCGCCCAGGGACCCGTAAGCGACAGTATAGCTATTGAAATAGTGAAGATAGATCCGGAGTCCGAGGGAGATGAGGAGCCATCCGAAGATGCCGATGCCTGTGCCGGGGGTAAGCCAGTGCCAGCGGCGCTCTTTCCAATCTGGGGCCCAATAATAAATGACGGCAAACGATAATGCGAGAAGGGCTGTCGCGATAGTCCAGCCGATAACACGGGCCGTAAATGCCGCTGCTGTTGCAACGAAATGAATGTGCAAACGATGGTAAGCGAGCGCGGCAGCAAAATCGCCCCCAAACATCGCAGCAAGCGCCAGGCTGCCGACCACAGTGAGTAGGAGCGTAAGAGCAATCGCAAAGACTCTAGCAACAAAATAGGAGCGTGAGTCTCTGATTTTGTAAACCGCGTTGAGCGTATCCTGGATGGCCGAGATGCCAACTGAAGCGGACCAGACGGCTGCGATGGTTCCGAAGGTCAGTTTGCCGGAACTAGCAGCCGTGGTTGTCTCGTTGAACGTATTGAGCACAGTGCCAAGAGCCGATGTGGGAAGGACGAGCGCGAGGCAATCCAGGAGCCGGTCGTAGATCTGGTCCGCCGACCGCGCGGCAAGGCCCAGGAGCGAACCGGCGCAAAAAAGTGTCGGGAAGAGCGCAAACAGAAAATAAAATCCAAGTTCTGCCGCATGCCCGAAAAGCCGGTCGGCGATAACGGAATTCCACGTGCGCATGGCGATGTCTCGAATGCGGACACCACGCAGATCCCAAAGCGAACCGAGCAGCGAATGAGACACCAGGTCCCAAACTCGCCGCTCGTGGGCGTCCTTTTTCGGATATGCGCAACTACCCATACTCTAAATCGCAACCTCTCCTCGTACTTTTTCTGCTCGCGCGGCACTGTCATAGTAGATGCGTATATACACTGCCTCGGTATCGGCGCCAATCGAATCTTGACGTGGATGGAGCCCGATGCACCTTGGATGCCAGGACATGCGGGGAATCTCCGGTTTGCAGGGAATACGGAGAACGTTCTTCTTTGGTGGCCGGAGAAGCTTTCCGACCTGGCCTTTACACAGGGTGGCCATTAGCGCCACGCGCGATCCTAACGGAGGATTCGCACTGGACACGCTGATCAAGAAGAGCCGGTAGGGCTCCGATTCTCTATCGCGAGTAAATTCGCCCTGCAATTAAGTACGCGATCGGATTCGGCGGCGAGGCGCTCGCCGGGGCGGTGGAAAAGTCAAGAATGCCCCAATCCTGTTGCGCCGATTCACACGTCATTCATCTCGGATTCACAAGCTGTTGAAAGATGGCTTCTACGCTCGCTGCATGATTAAGAACCAGATCATGCGCTGCGTTGTTTTCTTTTTAGGCCTGTTGATTGCGATCAGTGGCACCGAGGCAAGGGCACAGTACGAGGATGGCAGCTTGATCGGCACCATCCGCGATGCAAGCGGTGCGGTTGTGGGAAATGCCTCCGTCACTGTCACCAATGTGAATACGGGAATCGTGATGAAAGTCGCTTCGAACAGCTCAGGCGATTATGAGGTTCCGGCGCTGCGCGTGGGTGTTTATACGATCGAGGCCGAGGCATCGGGCTTTGCGCCAGCGGAGGCAAAAAACATCACGATTTCCGTAGCTGGCAGGCAGCACATCGACCTGACATTGAATGTGGGCCAGGCAAACGCAACAACGGTCGAAGTGACCGACGTCGCTTTGCAGCTGGAAACCGAAACCAGCGAACGCGGGGAAACCGTCTCGGGATATCAGACGGAAGCGCTCCCTCTGGTTAGCCGCAATTACTCTGACTTGTTAGCTCTCGTAACTGGTTCGCGCCAGGCGCCCACAGCGGCGACGACGACAGCTGTCACAAGCCTGGTTCGTGCCGGCTCCTACAACGTGAACGGCGAGCGCAGCATGTTTAATAACTACCTGCTCGATGGCATGGACAACAACGCCTATGGCGAGAGTAACCAGGGTTTCGACAACCAGATCATTCAGCCGCCGCCCGACTCGATTTCGCAGTTTCAAGTGGTGACGAACAACGAGAGCGCGGAGTACGGACGGTCTTCCGGCGCGACGATCAACGTGGCTTCGCGCAGCGGAACGAATCAGCTCCACGCGACGCTCTACGAATTCATTCGCAACACCGATTTGAATGCATTTGGGTACATTCACGCCGTAAGCGGCACGCATACGTTTCCGAAGCCGGGATTTAATCGCAATCAATTCGGAGCGGACTTCGGCGGACCAATCCTCAAGAACAAGCTATTTTGGTTCCTGGATTACGAGGGCTTCCGCCAGACGCTGACGCCGACCGTTGTGTTGACGGTCCCCACGCAAAACGAAATCAACGGAATCCTGGCTGTCGACGTGCAGGACCCGTTCAAGCCGGGAACCTATTATAAAGCTGGCACTTCCATTCTTACTTCGCCCGATATCAGCCCGATTGCAAAACAGGAGTTGGGATTCTGGGGCGAGCTGCCCTCGCAATGCCAAGTCGCGGCCGGCTCTTCTCTCATCAACACAAGTACAGGCGTTGCAACCAACGATTGCGCAACCAATGCGCCCTTCACCGACAACGCGGACAAAGGCGATTTGAGATTCGACTACCAGCAGAGCCAAAGCAGTTCATGGTTCTTGCGCATCAGCGATCGCAAGGAGACGGGCATCAACTATCCAACTTTGCCCTTGCCTCTGGATGGCCAGACCAATGGCCGCATCAAGATCCTCGATCAGCAGGTTGCACTTGGTTACACGCACGTGATGGGCACGAATAAAGTGCTCGAAGCGCGACTTGGTCTCTCTGGCACGCGTGCTGGAAAGTACACCCTTTCAATTGGTGACAACGCCATCGTCATTCCCGGACTACCGACTGACCCTACGGTTGCCGGCGGATTGCCTTCCGTCAGCGTCTCGGGTGGTTTTAGCGCATTTGGCCGCCAGAGCACCAATCCTCAGTGGCAGAACCCATCGCTACTCGATCCGAAGGTGAGCTTCGCGTGGGCCAAGGGCAGGCATTCTCTCAAGTTCGGTTATGAGTACGAGCATATCTGGATGGAAGTGCAGGACTCGAATCCGCTGTTCGGTTCCTTTACCTATGGCAGAGGATACAGCGTGTGCCCGAAGACTGCCGGAACCGCTTGCGCCAGCACGAGCGCCGCGGCTGACACTTACTGGGCGGATTATCTCTTCGGAACCACAAACGCGTACGCGCTGGCTACTTACTTCAAGGCGCATTTACTCCAGTCGATGGACAGTGTCTACATCCAGGACGACTGGAAGGTTTCGCCTAAGCTAACGTTGAACCTGGGCGTTCGTTGGGAATACGGAGCGCCTTATTCGGAAGCCAACAACAATCTTTCCAACTTCGATCCCACCACGGGAACGATGCTGACGTTGACCAAGGGTTTTACCGGCAATAGCTTCATCGCACCCTATAGCGGCAGCGGCGTCTATGGCAAAACACTGGCGAATCCGTCACTGGGTGATTATTCGCCGCGCGTTGGCTTCGCTTATGCTCTGACGCCGTCGAGTGTGATTCGCGGCGGGTACGGCACCAGTTACGCGCATTACACACGCGCCGGTTCAGGCGATATCCTCGCCATCAACGCCCCCAATGCCCTCTTTGTTTCGGTCACGCAACCCACAACCGCCACCGCGAATGGTTATCGCACCGTCGACCAGGGTTTCCCTCCGAACCTTGCCACGACGTTTAGCTCCGGAACAGATAACATCACCTATGTCCCCAAGGACACGAAGGACAGCTACGTCGAGAGCTATTTCCTTGAGGTGCAGAAAGAGCTGGCGAAAAACACGCTCGTGGATATCGCGTATATCGGAAATCACGGCGTGAAATTGCAAGGCTTCCTGAATGCGAACCAGGGTAATCCAGCATTGGGGATCGCGAATCCCACCAATCCAGCGCTCGGCGCGGGGTTCGTGCGGCCCTATCCGAATTGGGGCGGACTTGTGGGCACGACCTACGACTACGGGGACATCACCGAAGCGCTGAACGAATTCTGGTCGCACTTCAACGCGCTCCAGGTGCGCTATGAGCAGCGATTTGTAGCCGGCTTGACGTTGCTGAACTCCTTCACCTGGGAACAATCGCTCGACAACGCATCTGCGTCGCTCGAAGGCAACACGCCCTCGCCGCAAAACGGCTATAACCTTGCAGCAGACTATGGACAGTCGGATTACAACCTACCACTCGCCAATGTGACCAGTCTTGTGTACGACTTGCCGGTCGGGCGCGGACGCGACTATCTCTCCAGCGCGAATCCGGTCCTGGATGGCATTCTCGGCGGTTGGCAGATCAGCGCGATCAACACCGCGCAGGGTGGCACTCCGTTCAACCTGACATACACGCCAAACGCCCTCAACGTGGTATCGCCGCAGATCTCGGCGACCTATCGCGGCGCGAACGAATACCGTCCAAACACGGTGGCGGGCCAGTCTTTCACGTTGTGCCACTCGGGCCACTCGTGCCTGAATGAAAGGCAATCAAACGGAACGATCCAATACGTCAACTGGTCAGCGTTCACATTGCCTGCCTACCAAGATGCGAGTGGCAACCCGCTGAACCCGTTTGGCGATTCGCCGCGGAATCCGAGCCGCACGCCGAATTATTTCGAGACGGACCTCGACTTGAACAAGCGGTTCGACACGCCGATGGATCGCCTGAAGATCGAGTTCCGCGCAGAACTCTATAACATCTTTAACCGCACCAATCTTTATTTGCCAGCCAGCGGGTTCTCGGGCACGCTGTCGACCGTCAGCACCCTGAACAGTCCGACCGGCGGCGGCGCCATCTCGGGCACCTTCGAGCCGCGCATCGTTCAATTTGGACTCAAGGTCCTCTACTAACAGTTGCCTTTCTGCCTTTGCAGCAGCCTGCGCAGTCTTCGCGCGGGTTGTTGCGTTTCAGCAGGAACGCATGCGGCGAGGTGGACATGTTGGAGGGAACGCCGATTCTGGATATCAAGCCTTATATGTCGAGCATTCCCGCAGAAAAGCTGCGACGCGGCTGGCTGGCCGAGGCAGAATCGGCGTTCGTGGACCCTTCGCGGGGATCGCATTCGGAATAGGAGTGGCGCCGGATGTCGGAGGGGTCTGTGGAGTGCCCGCTCTGACGGCGTAGTCCCAAGTTCCCGAATTTGCCATCGCACGATCGCGAAGAGGGGATGAATAGTCGGATTTGCGGGAATCAGGCAGGTTGACAGGTCTCCGGCGTGGGAGCATGCTTGTTTATTCAATCAACAATCGTTTTCCCAAGCCACGGTGCCGCTGCTCTGGCACCCATGTGACATCATCTGAAAAACGCAACCCCGAGAGGGGGCCCGCCCGTGATTGAACCGTTGGTTCGCGTCAAGTTCTCAACGCACCAGCAAGAAATTCCTGCCAACGAAACAGCCGCACGTGACCAACTCAAGGCCACAATCGAGCAGGCAATTGAAGGTTTCCAGACTCAGTTCCCGCAGTCGGAAGTGATCGAGGTTGAGATGCATCCATGTAACTGTGACGAGTGCGCGGCGACGGCGACATAGCAACTATTAGCAATGCAGAAAGCTGAAGTCTAGTGTCTATAAGCCAAAGTCAATTATTTGACTGACTTCTGGCGGAGAGAGGGGGATTCGAACCCCCGATAGAGCTTTTGACCCTATAACGGTTTAGCAAACCGCCGCCTTCAGCCACTCGGCCATCTCTCCGGGTCTCAAGTCGGATTATACCGGAAGACGGAAACAGCCGCCCCTCGGCGATTCTGCTTGCGATTGCCCTCGGCCTTACGTGAGGTATCGCGGGAAAAATTGACAGCCCCAAACCCATCGATCCATCATTGACCGCTGATCCGCGATGAGCCGCATATCCAAATCACGCCTGCCCGCAGTGGTGCCCGATGTCAATTCTCTTCGCGTAGGAATCCTGGAATCTTGAATTGAATCGTCAGAGTTCGCGTAGAGACGCCAAGCGCGCCTTCCGCCGCGCCAGTTGCGCACGCGTTTTCCCTTTGTCAGCTAGTCGAATGTTGTTAGATTCACGGTATGGGTTTTGCTCCCAAACAGGCACGGCGCAAGCTGCGCATGTTGCCGTTGGTCGCCGCCACTTACTTCATGGTGTCGGGCGGACCCTATGGAATTGAGGACATTCTAGGCGGCGCCGGCTTTGCGCGCGCCATCCTTATTCTTCTGGTGTTGCCGATTGTCTGGTCGCTGCCCACGGCACTCATGATCGGCGAACTGGCCAGCGCGATTCCTGCGGACGGGGGCTTTTACGTCTGGGTGCGGCGGGCGCTCGGTCCTTTCTGGGGATATCAGGAGGGATGGCTTTCGCTTTCCGCCAGCATCTTCGACATGGCCATTTATCCCGCTATTTTCGTGCTCTATCTCGGCAAATTCAATCCATTGCTGACTGCTGGATGGATCGGGTATCTTTGGTCGCTTGCGGTGGTGGTTGTTTGTTGCGCGTGGAATTTGCGGGGTGCTCCCGCGGTCGGTGAAGGCTCGGTCGGGATGTCTGTCCTGCTGCTGGCGCCCTTTGCAATATTCGTGGTTTTGGGTGTGTGGCGCGGCATCACGGTGCATCCTGCCGTGCAATGGAGTCAGCCGGTCTCTAGCTCGGCGCTATCGACCGCGATCCTGGTGGCGCTTTGGAATTACATGGGCTGGGACAACGCGTCGACCGTCGCGCAGGAAGTTGAGAATCCGCAGCGCAATTATCCTCGCGCCATGGTCGGCGCTGCCATCCTCACGGCATTCACTTACATTCTTCCTCTTGCGGCCATGGCGATGGCTGGGCTCTCGCCTGTGGACTTCTCGACCGGCTCCTGGGCTGCCACTGGCGGCATCCTCGGCGGCCAGGTCCTCGCGCTGGCAGTCGTTGCCGGGGGTTTGATTTGCGGCGTCGGCATGTTTAACGCCCTCATGATGAGTTACACGCGGCTTCCGCTTGCCATGGCACAGGATGGACTTTTGCCGCGCGTCCTTACGCGACGCAACAAGCGGGGTGTGCCCTGGGTGAGCGTGCTGATTTGCGGCCTAGGATGGGCGCTGGCGCTGCGGCTGCCATTTGAGAGGCTGATTTCCATCGACCTGATTCTCTACGGATCGAGTTTGCTACTTGAATTCGTCGCGCTGATTGTTTTGCGCATTCGGGAGCCGCAGCTGCCACGGCCTTTCAAGGCGGGCAATCTAGCCTTCGCCTGCGCTCTGGCAGTCGGCCCCACCGCGCTAATCGGCTACGCGCTTTATGCTTCGCGTGGTGAAAAGCTGACCGGTTCCACTTCGGCTCTCGCGTTTGCTTGTGGAGTTGGCTTGCTGGGCCCCGTGCTTTATTGGTTGACCGCTGCGCCGTTGGCTCGCCGGCGGCTTGCTATTGCGCCGGCCGCGGACTGACGGCATAACTCAACGGCACGCAATTGTTACTCAGGTTCAGCGTCCAGCCTGACGGCAGCAGAACCGCTCCCTGCTTTTGGACTGTTGGGCTTCTTGGCGGTAACGCCAGCGCCGCCGTCGCCCGGCCCTTCTGGCCTCCGAGTCACTTCATACCTGGCAAATTGCATCGAAAAGTTGGCTCGTCCTCGCGTCATTGAGTGGAGATCTCCCGGGTAACCGAGCATTTCGGCAAGGGGCACGGCGGCCTTGATTACCTTTGATCCGAACGCATTCTCTAAGCCCTCGATCCGCCCACGGCGTGCATTCATGTCACGGATGATGATTCCCATTTGTTCTTCCGGAACTCGGACCTCGACGGCCATTACCGGCTCGATCAGTGCAGGGCTTGCCCTGCGTGCGGCTTCCTTGGCGGCAATCGAGCCGGCAAACTTGAGTGCCATTTCATTTGAATCGGTATCGTGATAGCCGCCGTCATATGAGGTCGCCTTCACATCGACGATCGAGTATCCATATAGAACGCCGAGTTCAAGAGCTTCGCGAATACCCTGTTCGATCGGCTCGATAAATTCTTCTGGAATTGCGTCGGCCTGGATGTCGTTTACGAACTCGTAGCCTTGGCTCGCCTCTTTGGGAGTCAAGCGAATTCTGCAGTGCCCGTAGTTGCCAGAGCCGCCTGTCTGCCGTATGTACTTGCCTTCGCCTTCGGCGGATTTGCGAATGGTTTCCAGGTAAATTACTTTGGGCTGAGAGATGTTGAGCTGGACTTTGTGCTCCTGCAAGATTCGGTCGCAGATTGCCTCCAAATGCACGTCGCTCATCCCGCTAAGCATGGTTTGGCCGTCGCTCGATTTGATTTGGAGGGATGGATCTTCGGAAACAAGATGGCTCAGGACTTGCTCAAGCTCCTCGCGGTCACCATTCATCTTCGGACTGATCGCCATACTTATGATGGGGCGGTGGTGGGCTTTCGATTCGCTCATCGCAGATCGTTATTTGCTATTTCGTCTCTTGAGTTCGTGCTTTCCCAGGTCTGAGAATCCAGACCTGGTGCACCCAGGGTTCGTGCAAGATCAGGCGATCAGAGACCGGCTACTTTGCGCTCTTCGGTTTCGTCCCGGCTGGCTTCGCTTTGGATTCGTCGAACATCTTCACAGCGCGGACCACTCGATCGCGTGCGTAGGCCGCATCGTGCCAGCCTTTCACTTCAACGCGCTTGCCTTCCAAGTCCTTATAGATAGAAAAGAAATGCGTGATCTCTCTTACCATGTGGGGATAGATATCGGTGTAGTTCCACACATTGGTGTAGCGCGGATTGTTCTTTCCAACCGCGAGCACCTTTTCGTCCAGAATGCCCTGGTCCAGCATCTCGAGCAAGCCGATGGGACGCACCTCCTGCACGCAACCGGGAAAGCTGGGGGTTGGGACGAGAACCAGAACGTCCAGCGGGTCGCCGTCGTCGCTCAGCGTGGAGGGAATAAATCCGTAGTCGCCCGGATAGTGAACGGGGGAATGTAGATTTCTGTCGAGCTTGAAGACGTGCAGTTGCTTGTCATATTCAAATTTGTTTGTGGCGTCCTTCGGTATTTCAATTACGCAACGAAATACTTCGGGGGAACGGTCGCCAACTGGCAGCTCCAGATAATTAACCATCAATGCTTTTTCTCCTTTATTACTTAGGAAAGAAATCCGGCATGCGGGTTCGGCCGGAAGTCAGGGGATGATTCCGGCTTCAGGCGCCGGACTTGGGGTTTGCTCGCGCCGCCGCCAATCTCATCCGAGGCGCGTGAGCAGACCCTTCTATAATCAGGGATAATGAAGGCGCATGTCTATGTCACTTTGAAGGCGTCGGTCCTCGATCCACAGGGCCAGACCATCCAAAACGCCCTGCGCAAGATCGGCTTTGCGGATGTAACCGCAGTGCGCCAGGGCAAATATTTCGCTCTGTCGCTGGCCGATGGTCTGGACGCAGGCGACGCCCGCAGCCAGATCGAGCGGATCGCTCGGGAGGTCCTTACCAACCCTGTGATCGAAGAGTTTACGTACCGCATCGAGGAATAGCCCTCGCCAATCGGCGATCTTCTACAACTTCCGTGATTCGGGCCGCCGTTACCTTCCTGTCCCTGTGTTCCCCACCTTGTCGCATAGAATCGGTCTATGTGCGGAATTGTCGGGTATGTCGGTCCGAAGAATGTCGTCCAAGTCATCATTGAGGGGCTAAGGCGCCTGGAGTACCGCGGCTATGACTCGGCAGGCATTGCGGCGGGCAGCCCGGACTCGGCCATTCTCGAGGTGCGTCGTGCTCCGGGAAAGCTGGCCAACCTTGAAGAGGCTCTCGCCGAGCATCCATTGCAGGGCACATTCGGCATCGGCCACACCCGCTGGGCTACGCATGGCCGCCCCACGGAAGAGAACGCCCATCCCCATCGCGACTGCACGGGTCGGATCGTTGTTGTCCACAACGGCATTGTCGAGAACTACCTCGACCTGAAACGCGAGCTGACTGCGCAAGGTCACAAATTCGTTACCGAGACGGACACCGAGATCATCGCTCACCTCATTGAACAAGTACAGAAAGACGCTGTGGCAGCGGGTGCTCCCATACTGCTGGAAGAAGCAGTACGCCGGGCGGTCAAGCGTCTTACCGGAGCCTTTGCTCTGGGCGTCCTTTCCGCGGCTGAGCCGAACAAGATTGTTGCCGCACGCTTTGGCCCTCCGGTCGTCATCGGCGTCGGCGAGGGCGAGTCATTCGTTGCTTCCGATGTGCCGGGCATTCTGCACCACACGCGCAATATCTACTTTCTCGCCGATGGCGATATGGCCATCCTCACTGCAGCGGGCGTCGAACTTACCGATTTCGCGGGCAAGCCGATTCAGCGCGAGCTCACGCGCATTCAATGGGACCCCATCCAGGCGGAAAAGGGCGGCTACAAGCATTTCATGCTCAAGGAAATCTGGGAGCAGCCGCGCGCCATTCGCGACACCACGCTCGGCCGCGTATCGCTCGATTCGGGGAAGATTTTCCTGGGCGAAATGGAGATCGACGACGAAGAGCTGGCCATCGCATCGAGCATTAACATCGCCGCATGCGGCACAAGCTGGCACTCTGCGCTGGCAGGAAAATACATGATTGAACGGCTGGCACGGGTGCCAGTCGATGTCGACTACGCCAGCGAGTATCGCTATCGCAATCCAATCCCCGACCGCAATGCTCTCGGCCTGCTCATTACTCAATCGGGCGAAACCGCCGACACGCTTGCTGCGCAGCGCGAAATGAAAAGCCTCGGCTCGAAAACGGTTGCGATCTGCAACGTCGTGGGTGCGATGGTGGCCCGCGAAGCCCACGGCGCTATCTACACTCATGCCGGGCCGGAGATCGGCGTCGCGTCAACGAAAGCTTTCACAGCGCAACTCACAGCACTCTTTTTACTCGCACTCAAACTCGGCCAACTGCGCGGCCGCCTTGACAAGGCACAGTCTGTCACGCTCATCGAAGAGCTGAGCCGCGTCCCTGCCAGGATCGAAGAAGTTCTTCGTTCTCGCTCCGCGCAATGTGAACAGCTGGCAAAAGAATTCGCCAATTCCCGCGACTTTCTCTATCTTGGCCGAGGTATCCATTTTCCCATTGCGCTTGAAGGCGCGCTCAAGCTCAAGGAGGTTTCCTACATTCACGCCGAGGGCTATCCGGCCGGCGAAATGAAGCACGGGCCTAACGCACTGATCGACGAAACTTTGCCTGTGGTTGTGTTGACCACGCGCGACGAATCCGACCCAGCATCCAAATTGCGCTACGAGAAGACGCTCTCGAATATTCAGGAAGTGACGGCGCGCTCGGGACGCGTGATTGCCGTTGCCACGGAGGGAGACACCACCATCGCGAGCCTCGTTGAGCACGTGATCTATATCCCGCCGACTTTTGAGTTGCTTTCCCCACTCATCGAAATTGTCCCGCTGCAACTGCTCGCCTACTATGTCGCAGTCCGCCGCGGGTGCGATGTCGATCAGCCGCGTAACCTCGCTAAATCCGTGACCGTCGAATAGATTCGCATTTCGGGTATGGCGCGGCGCACGCGAATTCTGCGCTCCCTGAAGCAGCCTTTCTGGAAGAATCAAGCCATCATCGCCAGAAGCCATAGGCGAGCGCATTGTCATGGAAATGTCGCGGGGCTGTCATTCTTTCTCCAGCACGAAATCCTCCAGTGAATTCCGAATACGCCAACCGCCGGCGGACTGTTCCTGGTCCGATGTGATTTTAGGGAATGACAAATTAAAGACATGCGTGTGACAAGCCACCAAGTCAGTTCTTCGTACTCTGACGGCGAGTCACAAATACCACAAAGGTGGCGCATGCAATGATCGACAATTCTCTCCGCCCGCTCTCACGAGCCTCTGCTTTGCTTCTGATCTTCGCCGCGTCCGTCTTCGCGCAAACACCGGGAACCGGCGCGATTCAAGGCACTGTCTACGATCCATCGGGACGCACAGTGCCGAATGCCAACATTGCCATCGAAAATGAAGCGACGCACACTTCCAGGATTGCTGCGACCAATGCAGGGGGCGCTTTCAGTGTGCCCCTCCTTGTTCCAGGCTCCTATTCTCTTGTCGTCAAAGTAGCGGGATTCGAAGAGAAAGATGCACATTCCGTTGCGGTCGTTGTCAGTGAAACGAGCACAGTTGAATTTCACCTTGCCCTCGCAAAAGTAGGCGAGACTGTCGAGGTTACGGCGGATGCGGAGATGGCGCAGACGCAAAGCTCTGCACTGGGGCGCGCCGTGGATCAGCAGGCCATAGAAGCCCTCCCCCTGGCCAATCGCAATTACACGCAGATTCTTTCGCTCTCGCCCGGTGTTGTGGTTGGCTTACCCGATGCGACTGAACTCGGCCGTGGCACGCAGGATGTGACAGCCAACGGGCAGAAGACCACTGCGAACAACATTCAGTTCAACGGAGTGGATGCCAACAACCTTTCGCAGAACTCCGCTGAAGCCGACGGTGAGGAGGTTGGCGTAGCAGTGCCCGCGCCCGATACCATCCAGGAATTCAAAGTACAGACCGGCAACTACGATGCTACGTATGGCCGCGGAACTGGCGCGAACGTAGACGTGATCAGCCGCACGGGTACGGATCACTTTCACGGCACTGCTTGGGAGTTTCTACGTAACGACGTCTTCAATGCGAACAATTTCTTTTCGAAACTGACCGACCAGCCGCGCCCTGTGCTCAAGCAGAACCAGTTTGGCGTCACCGTGGGAGGTCCGATCTTGCGCGGCAAGACATTTTTCTTTGGCGCGTATCAAGGATTGCGCTCGAGCAACGGCGAGGGCGATGAGGTAACAGCGACTTTGCCGCAGTTGACCAACGATCGTTCAGCTACGACGCTAGGCGCGGCATTCTGCGCGTACCCGACATATGCCGGCGGCACACAGCTCGCCTGCGATGGATCGAATATCAATCCCGTCGCACTCAAGCTGCTGAACTTCAAATTACCCAACGGTCAGTATGCGATTCCCAATCCGCAGATTAACCTCGCTAACTCCGATCCCACGCAAGTGCCCATTGGTGAGTCGACCTATGCTACGCCCGCTACTTATCGCGAAGATCAATTCACCGCAAACATCGATCACGTAGTTTCACAACAGAATGAGCTATCCGGACGCTTCTTCTACTCGCATGCGCCCACCGTCGAGCCCTTCTCGCCTAACGCCGCGAATGTACCTGGATGGGGAACTCACGAAACCGATCAGAATGCGATGCTTGTTCTTGCCGATACCCATGTACTGAATCCGAGTCTCGTGAACATCGGTCGTTTCGGCTATATGCGGTTTTCGGGAATCTCAGCTGTGAGGAATCCGATTCTTGCATCCGATCTCGGCACGGAATCGCCCACCGGGGTTGCGGGTTCGGGAGTCGAAGCCACGGGGATCACGGTGGACGGACTCTTCACTATTGGTGACGCGGGTACTCCATTCCAGACGCAGACAACCAACTCTTTCATCTGGCAAGACACGGTTTCTCTGACTAAAAGCAGACAAGCCATTCGCACCGGCGCTGAAGTGAAGCGTCACGAGGTGATGGTCAACGCGCCGTTCTCGACAAGCGGGCTTCTCGACATTCGCACTTTCGACGATTTTCTTCTCGGTCAGAGCGCCGCGCAGAATGAAAGTCCCAACGGCATCAGCAACGTGACGATGAGTGGCGGAAGCTCCGGAGACTTCCGCAAAGACGAACGCTACACCGACTTCGCAACTTTCTTCCAGGACGACATCAAAGTAACGCCCCGTCTCACTCTGAACGCGGGTCTGCGCTATGAGATTTTCAGCCCTCCCTCCGAAATTCACGGCAGGCTCGTTAACTTCGATCCCACCGTCGCCACACTCGCTGCTCCAGCCACGGGCACGTTCAGCGGATTCACCGTCTCGTCGAACTTCGAGGGACCGGTCCCTTCCGGTGTCACACAAACCTCCAGATCTGGTCTCTGGCCGACCACCTACAACGACCTCTCCCCGCGCCTTGGTTTCTCCTATCGCCTCACCAACAGCCCCACCGCCGTCCTGCGCGGGGGCTACGGCATCTACTTCGATCGGCTCTCCGCCGGACTGGCCGAAAGTCTGCTGAGCAACCCACCGTTCTCTATCTCGCAGCTCTTTGCTGGCGCGCAGAATGCAGGCGCAACACTGCAAGCGCCTTTCAGCCCACTTCTTCCCAGCGAGTCGAGCTACCCCATCTTCGTTCCGCGCATTCCTGGCGGAGGCCCCACGGTCGTCGGCATGTCCACGCATTTCACCGAGCCGTACACCGAGGAATACAACCTGAACACGCAGATGCAGCTTGCGCGCGACTACCTGTTTGAGGTGGGCTATGTGGGCACGCGGTCCGTGCACGTCGCCGGATGCGCCGAATTCAACCAGGCATTGCTAGCAAGTCCGATGGCGCCTGTGTATGGAGCAACGAATAACTCCATCGACAATGTGGTGCAGCGTGCGCCCTATCAAGGTGTAGCTCCCGGTTCCTACAATTGCGCGAGCGAATACAACTCGAATTACAACTCACTGCAGAGCAGTGTAACCAAGCGGTTGAGCCAAGGATTCCAGTTCCTTGGCAGTTATACCTGGTCGCGCAACCTGGATGAGACCAGCGGTTCATCCGGGAGCGAGGTTTTTGAGCTATGGCTTCTCACCAATGATCAGCGTAATCCGCGTGGCGACTATGGCCTGACGGATTTTGACCGAACGCAGCGCGGGGTATTCAGCCTGACGTACACCACGCCCGCATTCGCGACCATGCCAAACCTGGTGCGCCATGCTGTCACTGGATGGCAAGCCTCCGGCATCCTCGTGGCGCAGTCGGGAACGCCGATCACTATTCTTGATGACAATGCCGGCGCGGTCTATGGCAACTATCCGTTCGAGAATCGCGCGCAATTGAGCGGAACAGGTCGGCCTTCCACATCCGGGTCGCTCTACTCGCGGGTCATCGGGCAGTATCTGAATCCGGCTGCGTTTACGTCCGCACCCGAGGCGCCGAATGGCACTTCGCCTGCCGACACCGATTTCGGCAACAGCGGAGTGGGCCTGGTGCGCGGGCCGGGCCAGCGCAACATCGATATGGCGCTCGAACGGACGATTCCCATTGTCGAATCGCAGAGCCTTCATTTCCGCGCTGAGTTTTTCAATCTGACTAACTCGTCGAACTTTGCCAATCCGAACAACACCGTCAGTTCGGGCGCATCGTTCGGGATCATCACGGCGACATCGAATAATCCGCGCATCATTCAGTTGGCGCTCAAATATCAATTCTGATTCATCCAATCCGCAAAGGAAGGATTCGCTTCTGATGGAGAGCACTCTGCCTGCACTGGCGGTACAGACTTTGGACATTCTCACTGTTGAACAAATCAAGGCGGCCTACGCGCATCGCGAGCCAATCACGTACGCCGATCCGATGCTGGCCCGGGCAGAATTACCCCTGCAACAGACCTTCTATCCGTATGGGTTCCCGTTGCAGGTTTTCACGAACTCGGAGGAAGTGCTCGTTGCCGCGAAAGAATCCTGGCAGGGATTTCGTCAACTTTTCGAAACAGAGCCAATTCGCTTCCACGTAGGAGTGACCGAAGGTGGCTCCGCGGAGTGCCCACCAGCACCAACGAGCCGGGTGAGGGAGCACCTCTGCTCCCATGTCGCAAACGCAGAGAACTTCGGCGTATCCGATGCGGCGCGGTTCTTCTCTGTCATCTGGCTAGCACAATCCACGTTGGTCCATCGGAGTTATGTTCGTTACTTCATCCTCGAATCGTCTGCGATGTTTCATCTTGCCGCCCGTCATTCTATCGGCATCCACGCGGCCTGCGTTGAGTTGGAGGGAAACGGAATTCTGTTCTGTGGCGACTCCGGTGCCGGGAAGTCGACGCTAGCCTACGCCTGTGCGCGCGCTGGATGGACCTACGTTACCGACGACGCCAGCTTTCTAGTCAACGGGCGCGACGATAGCCTCGTGGTTGGGAATTGCAGACAGGTCCGCTTTCGCCCCTCTGCGGAGGATCTGTTTCCTGAGCTGCGGGGTCTGCCAATCTTGCAGCGCGCGGAAATCGGCAAGCCGTCTATTGAATGGAACACTGCTCCGCTTGCACAGGTTGCCACGTCCTTCTCTTCGCGGATCAAACACATCGTCTTCCTCGACCGCCGCGAAGGGTGCCGCAACGAACTGGTCACTTTTCCGGCAGAAGTTGCCAAGGCGTACATCCTTCAACGGGGAATCGGCGTTCCGGAAATCGCAGCAATGCAAACGGCAGGAGTTGAACGGCTGCTTGATCGCGGCGTCTTCGAATTAAAGTACACAGACCTGGATTGGGCCATCGACCGACTCGCCCAACTCGTGAAAGAAGGTCGATAGTGCAGTCGTTGATTGAAGATTCCAGCGCAGAACCGCCCCCGGCTGCGACAAGCATGTGGTCAAGACTGCGCTCTTATCCTACCCAGTTCAGTCGCGGCTTCTGGATCTTTTTCGCCGCAGCATTTTTCTTTGACTTTGGGTTCGGACTCTTCTTTTTTCTCTTCAATCTCTACCTCACTGACCTTCACTTCAACGAGAAGATTCTGGGAATTATCACTGGAACGCTCACCCTCGGTAACGTGATTGGAACCATCCCCACCTCGATTTTGGCCAGACGATTCGGGTTGGAGAAGCCTCTGCTGTTTTGCTTCATTGCGGCGCCTCTCATCTGCGTTGTGCGGACCTTTGTTCTTTGGACCCCGGCGCAGATTGCGTTAGCGTTCCTCACCGGCATTGCGTTGAGCAGTTGGCCCATTTGCTTTTCGCCTGCCATCGCCAAACTTACCAATGAACAGAATCGGCTGTCGGGGTTCAGCATTACCTTTGCCACGGGAATCGGCCTGGGAACGTTGGCAGGTCTCGCGGGCGGATATCTGCCGGAGTTCGTGCAGCGCGCTGGACATCCCGGCTCTCTGGTCGCGAACATTCGCACTGTGCTGCAGCTTGCCTGCGTTGTCGCGTTCATGGGCGTTTGGCCGATTCTCAAATTGCGGCTCGGGGCGCCCGAGCGCTCTGAGAGCCGGCGCATTCGCGTCTTTCATCCGTTCCTGCTTTGGTTTCTGCCGCCGTTCGTCATCTGGAACATCGTCACGGGTTCGTTTCCGCCATTCGCCGCGGTATACCTGCAGCAGCATCTCGGCATCGGGCTCCAGCACGTCGGAGTCATCTTCTCCGTAGCGCAGCTCCTGCAATTCACCGCCGTATTGCTCTCGCCCCTGCTCTATCGAAGATTTGGGAGAATTGTCGGAGTAGGCTTTGCCCAAGCCATGACTGCTGCTTCACTCCTCTGCATGGGCATCACGCATAGCGTTCCCCTTGCCGTCACCTACTATTTCGCCTACTGCGGCATGCAATGGATGACGGGCCCTGGTATTTACAGCTTTCTCATGGACCATATTCCGGATGAAGAACGCAGCACGGCTTCTGCGATTCAAAACATGTCGGGAGCCGTCTGCCAGGCTGCGACGGCAGCTGTCACGGGAAGCTGCATTGTGCGATTCGGCTATGCCAATGTACTGTTCGGCAACGCGGGCGCCGCCTTGCTCGCGTCGATGCTCTTCATCCTTCTTCTCGGATACGCAACCAGAAGACCCGTGCAAATCGCGTCGCCCGACCCGCAAATGAGCGGCTCTGCACTCTGACCGTTCAAGCAGATTCTCTAATGACAAACCGATGACATTCATCTGACCACCCCCTGACACCCACCCTCCCGCGCATCGTTAGGTTAAGAAGCGATGACGTATGTCTCCTCATCTTTCTCCGCAGCCGGCGTAAGAAGCCTTGCCCATCTCCCTAGCCGCACGGCGATCAAGGCGCGCCTTCGCTCCTTGCCCAATCACTGGAGTCAACGATGAGGGTGCATCTCTCGAACGCGGCCTACGGCGTGCTTGACTATGTGGCCTACCCAGTGGGGATGCTCGTCGTCGCCCCGCTCGCTCTCCGCAATTTGGGCGTTGCGCAGTTCGGTGTGTGGATGTTGGCCAATGCGGCGCTGACATCAGGATCGGTCATCGCGTCCGGGTTCGGCGATGCGAATATCCGCTACGTCTCCGCGAGGCGCGGTGGGAACGACCAGACCGGTCTTCTTCGCGCTGTGCGCAGCACTATGGGCATTCACATTGCCTTGGGCGCCGCAATTGCTCTCATCGCATGGATTTTCGCGCCTGCCGCTGCTGCTCGCATCGCTTCATCCAGTGCAGAGCTTCGCATCGAATGCCTCTGGTCTCTCCGCATTGCAAGCCTGCTGATCCTTGCTCGCGCCATCGAAACAGTGTGCGTCAGCACGCAGCGCGCATTTGAGCGTTATGGCGCAGCGGTTCGCGTGAGCGTGATGGCACGCTTGCTGGCGCTCGCAGCTGCCGCCGTTTTGCCGTTTGCCAATCAGGGGGTAATCGGCATCATGATTGCGACTGCGATCTTTATTGTGGCGAGCCTGGGCAGGCAGCTCGTTCAGTTGAAGCGATTGCTCGGCGCGAACTCACTGTGGCCATCGTTCGATCGTGACGCTACGCGCGCACTTCTTGGTTTCGGCATATTCTCGTGGATTCAAGCAGTGTCGGGGATTCTCTTTGGACAGGTTGACCGGCTCATCACGGGAGTCTACTTGGGCGCTGCCGCGGTAGCCTCCTATGCCCTATGCGCGCAGATGGCACAGCCGATCTATGGCATCGCGGCGTCGGCCCTTCACTTCCTCTTTCCTTACGTGTCGGCCCGGGGTACGACGGGCTCCGTGATACCGCTGCGCCGCGTCGTTGTCCTTGTCTTCGCGGCAAATCTGTTTGTGGTAGCTGCTTGCGCAGCAATTCTGCTTGCGCTTGGCACGCGCTTGCTCGCGATGTGGGGCGGGCAAGCGATTGCGGGTGCGGGCAGTTCTGTTTTGCCGCTCCTCGTCTGGAGCACAGCAGCACAAGCGCTCAGTGTTACCGGTTCCTATACGATGCTGGCGCTCGGCCGCGTACGCACGGTGACTCTGCTGAACCTCGCTGGCGGTGCAGCCATGCTGCTCGCGACTCGCTGGCTGCTGCCCAAATACGGCATGCAGGGAATGGCCATGGCACGCCTCGTCTACGGGCCATTCACCCTGGTCGTCTATATTCCGCTGGCTGCGATGCTCTTTCTCAAGGGGAACGCGCGTTCCCACACCCGCGCCGTCGTCGTAATTTGCGAGGAGATGTCGCGATGAAATCGCCTGCTGCGATCGCGCCCGCGGCAGCCTGTCAGCGCTGCGAAAGCGAGCCCCACAATGCACGCAACTCTTCCGCCGCTTCGCCTTCTATCAATGTCCTGGGTGTGCGGGTCGACGATCTATCGATGAACGGCGCTCTTTCGAAGATTGCCCAAATCCTTCGCGCTCGGCAAAAGGGTTATCTCTCCGCCATCTGCGTGTACGGTGTGATGGAGGCTCAGCGCGATACGGACCTGGCAGGCGCGTATGCCGATGCCGCCATAGCCATCCCAGACGGCATGCCCGTTGCTTGGGTTGGCCGGCTTCAAGGGCATCGTGAAATGCAGCGTGTTGCCGGGCCTGATCTAATGCGCGAAGTATTTCTCCGCAATGAATTCGCCCACTACACGCATTTCTTCTACGGCGGGAAAGAAGGCGTGGCGGAAGAGCTTGCCGCAAGTTTCGGACGGCTTGCCCCGTGGGCAAGAATTGTCGGCACTTACACTCCGCCTTTTCGCGCTCTGACTCCGCACGAAGAACGCGAGCTGATCGCGCGCATCAACCGTTGCAAGCCGGACATGATCTGGGTCGGCATCGGCACGCCGAAGCAGGACAAATTCATGCGCTGCTATCTTCCCAAGTTCGACACGCACGTCATGTTCGGCGTGGGTGCCGCGTTCGATTTTCACACTGGACGCATTCAAGACTGCTCCGATTGGATCAAGCGTGCCGGCCTTCAGTGGCTTCATCGGCTCATCCAAGATCCGAAGCGTCTCTGGTGGCGCTACCTCAGCACCAATCCCGTCTTTCTTTGGCGAATCGCCCTGCAGCTAACGGGGCTGCGCACCTATTCTTCAGTAATGAAGGGGCGGCAGGTCGCGCGGTTCTCACGTCAATCCGCCCCCGAAGCGCCCTTACAGAGTCGCAAGCACGAAGTACAGAGCCAGCGTTGACGCATCGGAATCAGTAAGAGGGTTTGGAATCCCGATCGTACGGCTGGCCAAATTTGTTCAAATGGCTTGCCGGCTTTGACGGCGCCCCTGATGCATCGATGACGCCAAGATCGCCGCTGCCTTCCGCAATCCGCACGCGCCGCATTAGTCGATCGAGCTCTGGTTGCGTCGAGCCTTCGACCCACACATGCAATTCATACTCTCCCACGGGGACGCCACGAATCGAAACGGCCCCGCCGGGTCCCGCGGTTGCATAGGATGGTGTGGACAATACGACAACCACAGCGCTCATCTCGGGATGAATATTGCAGAAGATATACGAAACACCTTCGCGCGAAAACAGGACCTCTTTGTCTGTTCCTGCTTCATAGAGCCCGAGATCGAATCGTTTTCCATTGAATAAGGAAAATACGTTGTGAAAGAACGGATCGGCATTGGGAAAATGTACTTCGCTCCCGACCGGCACAACCAGGAGGTGCGGCGTGAACATCCGGTTCTTCTGCAGCAATGCGTAACGGCCATTGGGCAAGAAAGGCTGCGACGGTGTCCCCGGCAATGGTTTCAGCCATAGCATTGCGGGCGGCGCATGCCCGCGCAGCTGCAATTTGGGCAGTTGAATTCGCACATGCACATCGACTGTTGCTTCGCGGCTATCGGATTGTGCACAAGCGAGCGCCGAGGCGAGAACGAAAAAGCAAAGCAGCAAGCACGGCAGATGATTTCGCCCTTTTGCCATCGTCAAAACTTGTATCCTGCGGCCACGCCAATGATGTCGCTGGGAGCCGTAGGACCATTCACAGGAGAAGATTCAATCCGCCGGTATTCGAGAGAAAACAGCAGGTAGGCACTGGGACTGAAGATGACGTTGCCCGTGGCAGTGCGATTGCGGGCAGCATTTTGATACACGGCAGAAGCCGCTCCCGCGTAGGGTCGCAGTTCACCTGCGGGAACGTTGTCGATGCCGAGCGCCTCGTTGAATTCGAGCCGCTGGCTGACCCTCTGTTTCCATTGCGTCCAGCCACCCACATCGTCGAGCGTGCGGAAGTAAAAGCCGTCTCCATCGAGATCCAGCCGATAGACGTAGTCCTTATAGGCACCGCCGCCAAGGCCGCCGAGGGCTGCTCCGCGATAGAAATTTCCGCTCAGCTCCATGTGCTCTGGAAGTGGAAGGCGATAGTCGAGAGTTCCCGCCCACGAGTCGAACCGCGTTCCCCCAATGCTCCGATGCGCTGCGAACAGTCCGCCAACACCAATCTGCGCACCCTCCTCCGATTGCCCACCAGGCGTGGAGATGCGAGCTTCAACACCGGGCCAACGGCTCGCTTCCGCAGTCGATTGCGTGGGGGCAGATCCATTTTGAGCTGCGAGGCTCGCGGTGTAGGGCGCGTCTGCGATGTCGATAAGTGCTGCCTGCGCGCGCAATCTCGGCACAGAGTTAAAGGAAATGTCTTGCGCGACGCCGAATTGCGGCGTCCAGTTCCACAAGTCTCCCGACCATGCGAGAGGCGGTTCTGCGACGGCTGTCAGCGAGTCCGGCGCATTCGGGCTGATGATTGGCCGGTCCATCGAAAAGAATGCCTGTGTGTGCTCCCAATCCAGCGCCGCATGGGCGGTCCGCAATCGCACCAAATCGATTCCATACCCATTGGTGTACCCGCCCGTTGCGGCCGCGCTCCCGTCAAAATCCACGCGCAGATCGCCATGACTCCGGGCTCCAAAAAGATGCGGCCCGCGCATATCCAAACCCATGATCGTTTGCCGTACCGAAGCGCCCGTGCTTCCGCCTCCAGGAACAGCAAGCGTAGGCGTCGCGGCCATGTCGACATTCCGCGTATTGACGAATCCATTCATGAGAAGCAGGCCGCTCACCTTCACAGGAAATCTCGACTCGCTCTCGACCTTGGTCTGTTCCTGCACAGCGATCTGCGCTTCCTGTAGCGACTGCCGTTCTCTCAAGTCTTCAACCTGTGCCGCCAGTTTTGCCGCGTCCGATTCCGCGGTTTGAGAGGGCGTGGGATCTTCGGCTTTTGCCGCGCTGCCCTGAAGCGCCGCAAGCTGCTGACGCATTTCTTCAAGCTGGCGCTGCGACTCATTCAGTTGTGCCTGAACGCGAGTCATCGCCTCGGTCAACTGTTTCACCTTTTCCGCGACATCGTCCTGCGCCCGCGCCTCTCTCGAACTGATGCACACGGTCAAAGCGCAATAGAACATCAACAATAACGCGCTCTTCCCGCGCGTTGCACGGTACGAACGATCAGAGGGCATAGAGGTACCTCGACTCATGCAGTCTTCACACGTGTTCGTTCTTCCGCTGACTGCGCTGTCTGCTCCGGCAGGCCGCGCGCAATCGACATGCGAAAGATGGTTTCTCCTGGACGGCTGCTTACCAGGATCACGTTGCCGCCATGTTCCGCAGCAATGCACTGTGCGAGCGTCAATCCGAGACCCGATCCCTTTTGTTTCCCTTCGCTCACAAACGGCTCGAAAAGAGTAGAGCGGATGCTTTCTGGAACACCGTCGCCATTATCCAACACGCCCAGGATGATCTCCGCAGGTCGCACGTCGAGACTCACCGCAACGCGGGCGGGCTCGCCGTTACTGTGGATTGTCTGGCATGCATTCAGCGCAAGGTTGTAAATGGCCCGCTCGATCTGCTTCCCGTCCACAACCGCCGATGTCTCCGCAGGATTCTGATTGCGGACCGAAAACTCGATGTTGGCGGCATCCGGATGCGCTCGCACCATGCCCACAGCGCGATCCACCAATGTTGCGACCAACTGATGCGAGCGTCGAATCCCAGGTCCGCTTCTGCTGAAAATGAGCAAGGACTCGAGCAACTCGGTTGTGCCATCGACAGCAGTACGGATTTCCGTCAGAATCTCCGTACGTTCTTCGTCTGTGAGATGACCTGACGCGAGAAACTCCGAGTTCGCATAAACCGCGGCAAGGTAGTGGCGCAGGTCGTGGGAAACCGAACTTGCCATCCTGCCGATCGTTGCCAGGCGTTCCGATTCCAGAAGCGCCTGTTGCGTGGTCAGAATCTCCTGACGCATGCCGGCAAAGGCCGTGCTCAACTCACGCACTTCCATTGTGCCGCGGTAAGGCAGGATGTGCGCGCTATCCCCCGCCGCAAACGCACGCACGCCCGTGGCTAGCTGCTCCAATGGATGAGTGACAGCGCTGGATAGAACCGCCATTAATCCAGCTCCAATCAGCAAGGCGAGCAGTCCCGCGATCAAAACCAGGCGATCGATTTCACGGATGGACTGTTCTTCTGCATCCAGCGACTTGAGTTCGATCAGCTCGAGCGGTCCCGAAGCGCGCACGGATAAGTCCCGGCCAACCGCCAAAAACCGTTCGTTCCCAAGCTTCACTATTACTGCATCCGGACGGTCGTTCGATGCGGGAATCGGATGCGCCGCGAGGCTCGATTCCAATGGCGGCGCGAGCGAGCCAGCCAACGCGCGATTTCGACTTACAAATGTTGCGTCGACGCTGGTCGCATTGCTCAGTTGACCGATTGCCATTCGATCAATCGCGAAACCGCTGATGACATAGCCAAGAATCGTTCCATTCGTTTCGCTGCCAAAAAAGAGTGGCCGCACCGATGTGGCGAAAAGATTATCTCCGCTGATGACATACGTGCGCGGCGACGGGCCCAATGCCGAACTCAGATCGGCACGCAGAGTCGAACCGGCCGGCGAGTTTCCCGCGTACGCCGCAACGATCCGCCCATCCCGGTTCGCCAGTGCGAACAGGTCATTGCCGCCGACCTTCCAGAATTCGACGGCGCCATCTTCAATGGTGCGATCGTCACTGGTTGTCATCAAAGCTTTCAAGCTGGGCAAATCGGCGAGCAGCGCGTTCTCGCGATCCAGAGCAGTCATGCGCTGCGCCTGCATACTGTCAAAAGTGGCGATCGAACGCATCAGGTCCGAAGACACATTCGCTGTCAAGACATTCTCGAGCCGATGGCGAATGGTGAGCAGGCTTGCGAAGGTCGTTGTCGCGATAATGGCCGCCATCGCGGCGATCAGCAGAACACGCGTGCGGATACCACGATTCTCGCGTCTTTGGAACGTCATGGAACCGGAGCGCGCAGGCTTGTTCTCCGCAGCTTTCGCATCATGGGACAAATTTGTATCCTGCACCGTAAATCGTCAAGAGATGACGCGGGTTTGACGGGTCAGGTTCCAGCTTCTGCCGCAGTTTCAGAATCTGGTTGTCGACAGTGCGTGTCGTCGGATAGCAGTTATAGCCCCAGACTTCATTCAGTAATTCTTCCCGGCTCAGTACTCGCTCTGCATGTTCGGTAAAGAATTTGAGCAGCCGAAATTCATGCGATGTGAGTGGAATGGGGACTTCACCGCGGCGAGCCGTCATCTTTTGAAAATCAAGTTCGCAGCCCGCGAATCGATAAGTCATCGCCGCAGCAGGGCGACGTCTCCGCCGGATGGCTGCTTGCACGCGCGCCATCAGTTCCCGCGGGCTGAATGGCTTGGTCACGTAGTCGTCGGCGCCAAGCTCCAGGAGTAATACCTTGTCTACAACCTCGGCGACGGCACTTAGCACGATCACCGGTGTATCGTTCGATATCGCCTTCATGGTTTGGCAAAGTTCGCGGCCCGAAATCTCCGGCAGAATCAGGTCAAGGATGACGGCAGCTGGCCGATGCGTTCGAAATAAGTTCAGGCCCGTCTGCCCATCGCCCGCAGTAACTACCGTGTAGTGCTCAACGGAGAACACTCGCTGCAGCACTTTCTGCATGCGCGGGTCATCTTCCACGATCAGGATCGTGCCCAGCCGTGGCGCAGAAGCGCTCTCCTCGTGTTCGCCCACGGAAAGCTCCAATTCCTTTACCATCTATCTATTCTCCACCGAATCGGAATAGGCTTCTGAAAGGCAGGCCTATAAATTACAAAGAGGTGACATTTCACCTTATAAGTCTTCAAAGAAGTGAGATGGACGCCCAGGTTACAAGCCATCCCGGCTTCCAATATGTGAAATCCTAATCGCACCATAATCCTGGTTAGCAAGGCGCGTCTGCAGGTACCGGTACAAAATTATATACTTCTCCGCAATTGCCGAGGCAGATAGCCACGGCATCGACATCGGCAAAATGCGCGGTGTGCCGCGTACCACCCGGATTGCCGTTGTAAATGCGTCGAGTTCTCCCGGTCCAAGCGGAACAAAATGGCAGCCTTCCATGCCAACCTCGCGAAACGCCGCGATATCGGAACAGACTACGCGGCAGCCAGCCAACAGCGCTTCGACCACGGGTAGGCCAAAACCTTCCACGATCGAAGGCGCCAGGAGGAGCTCGCAGTTGCGATAGCACCATTGAAGTCCCGCATCGCTGATTCCGCAAAGAATGACAACCCTGCGTTCGAGACGTGCGGCCCGGATCTGTCTTCGTATCCGATGCGTCTCCGGCCCCTGAACTCCGACGATCACGAGCTGGGTCTCCGGCGGAATCCCTCCTGTGTGCAGAGATTGCTCGAAGGTCCGCACCGCGAGCGGGATGTTCTTGTTGCGCCGATGCTGTGCGACGCACAACAGAAAGGGCTGACCTTTGTGAAGCGGTTGCGGTCCGCGTGTGCAATTTGATGCGGGGGGATCCACTGAATTCAAGATTGTGATCGCTTTGTCGTCAAAACTGTTGCCAAGCCACTGACTAAGTTGGTGACGCGTACTCTCTGAAACGCAAGCGATCGCATCCACCGATTTCAGGCACTGGCGCACCGCCTGGCAATTCAGAATGCTCTTCAGAAATCCGAAATTTTCGGGAATGTCGAAAGGGTAAAGATCGTGCAGACTCACCACGGTCGCGCAAGGAAAATGTCTCGCAAGTGGCATTGGATAGGCAAGATGGACCACATCCGCACCTAGCTGCGCGGCCACTTTGGGAAGCTCCGAGTAGTACCAGAAGTTGCGGTAAATGGTCGCCCGGCGAATCGCCACAGGATGAATATGAAGCCGGGCATCGTGCCGCGCGACGGCCTCGGAATAGGTGTTCTGCTGCCATGCACCGGCCAGCAGATGGACCTCTGAAACTTCGGCGCGCGTCAGCAGCCCCCGCACCACGTTGGCCGCATGGCGCGAAACGCCGTTGAGATGCTCGGGCGCTGAAACGGCAGCAACGACGACTTTCATAAGGCGGCGCTCCTGAGACGCGGCGCCCCTGTCGTTCGGGGTCGAAACTCGACAGGATCCTCACCTTTCGGTAGCGAGCTGTTCATCAGAATCGCGCTGAGCAGGGTGATTGCCCAGAGCGGAAGCGAAAGATCGAAGGGCTCCGTGTCCGCCAAGCCGCGGACGAGAATGAACAGCAGGAGACCGCCCGCGAATGCCTTGAGCGAACTCGGAGCCAAGGCCCGAATCTGTCGCCAAAGACTTCCATAGAGCCCGATCAGCATTACAATGCCGGCGACGCCATAGGCATAGAACTGCTGAATCAATTCGTTGTGCGCATGCCTCGCTTCGAAGTCTTCTCCGAAGAGCGGGACGACTTTCCATACAGAATGAAACCCGTGGCCAATCCACAACTTGTCGACCGATTGCTCGAGGAAATATACCCAAATGCCGAGCCTCCCTGTCAGAGTCTCAGCCTGGTTACCCGCGTTGGTGTAGACGATGTAATAAGCGCCGATCAAGCTCCAGAAGAAGGCAAGGATGCAGACAGCTGCGCCAATCATGGTCAGTTTCCCTTTCAGACTTAACGAGCGATCACGCAGCAGAATAAAGGCCTGACCGGCCACGAAAGCTAGAATCGTCGTCTTGCTGATCGTGCGCAGCAGCGTGATACCGAGAAAGATGGATGGAACGATCCAAAAGTATTGTTTGCGCCGAATCAGAAACTGCGCAAGGAACATGGCAAACGCGCAAACGTAACCGATCTGGTTAGGTCCCAGAAGCTCCTCATCGCCAAGGCGCAGGTCGGATTGCGCAGGAATTATCCATGCCGAGAACGCGACCGCGCACGCACCCCAGACATACCCTTTCATCAACGCGCAGCCGACATCCAGAACCGGATTTGTCCGCAGCAGTAGGACCACCATTCCGAGATCTGCCGCCATCGCGCACCAGTAAACCACCGCGGATGCCAGCGACGCGGCAATGCTCCACAGAAGGCTGCAGCCGGAGAATCCCAGGAACAACAACACCCAGCGGAATGGGCGCAGCCGCAGAAGCTGCCCCTCATTTTGTACTGCGGCCCCAAAGGACTCAAAGGCCACCCCGAGCAGCAAAGCAAAGTTACAAACCAGGCTGGCAGCCGCTCCCATTCTTGGTTCCTCAAGAAATAGCCGCGCCGCAATCAGCACGAATACAACGCGAAACGATAAGTAAAAACCGACCACTGCTGGCGTGACCTGGATCGGTTCCACCTGCGTGACTGCGCGGTTGAATGGGTTAGGCTGAGCTGTGACAGCTCGTGAGCCCATGATCGGCCCGAAGCGATCGGCAATCATCGCATCACTCTTCTGGATCGAAAGGCACGATGCGTCCCGGCTCGCAAATCCGCCAGAACTTCGTCGGCGAGTTGCCGGCGCGGGTCCGTTGGATCGATCCGCGTCCAACGATATTCAAAAAGCATTCCTCCGGCGGTTACGCCAATTACGAACAATGTCAGCAGTAAAGCCAGCAGCAATCGTGGCGGAAATGATTTCTTCTCCGGGATTCCAGGCGAGTCAATTACGCTGACTACGGGAATGTCCTTAGCCTCCTGAATGCGAGCAATTTCGTATTGCTGCGTCAGTAACTCGAACACAGTTTCCTGGACCTTGACCGTTCGGTAGAGATCCGCGTAAGGGACAGCCAAACGCGGAAGCTGCCGCAGCGGCGGATAAAGGTCATCCACGGCGTTGTTCTCTGTTAGGCTGCTGGTGTCTGCTGCCTCGGCGGCTGTTGGCAATTGAGCCGAGGTGCCGCCCATTTTTGTGAGTACGCCCTTCAGGCCGGCGATCCGTGCTTCGGCAGCCCGAACACGCACATTACTATCGCCATAAATCTGCCGCAAAGAATCAAGTTCACCTTGCGTGGCGACCAGTTCACCCTCGACCTTCGCGCCAGCATCCACCATCGCGCGTGTCTGCTCGTGAATATCGACGGTCGCGTGCGTGCTCGAAAAATCACTCAGAGCCTCCTGGGCGTGCTCAAGATCGTTCTTCACCGACTCAAGCCGCCGCTCAATAAAAATGCGCTCGCGATGCGCGGACGACGTGCTGGTTCGATTCACCAGCATATTCAGTTCGTCGAGATAACCTTGTGCCAGGTCACGAGCCCGTCGTGGATCTGTATCGGTCACCGTCACGGTAATCACGCCACTCTTCTTGTCATCAGCAATTGAAGTGTGGCGCGCAAGATACTTCGCTGTGTCGACCCGATAGCGTTTGTGATAGGCCTTTTGCAGTCCAAACCGATCGATCAGATCTCCGGTCACAGTGCCGCTACGTAGCAGATCCTCGAAGAGAGCACTGTTCCCACGCCCTCCGAGCAAGGAGGCAGCAAGCGCACCCAGTCCCTCAAGACCACCGCCACCGCTGCCCAAACCGCGCCCAGCCATCGCCGCGAGCATCGCTGTACCTGAATTGGAGTTTTCCGGGGGCATGATCCGCGCGGTTGAATCATATCGCTTCGGAATGACGAAGGCGATGATCAGGCTTATCCCGAGAGCAACCGCAGCCACACGGACCAGAGTGCGTCGCCGAGCCCAGAGCACTGCGACGTTGGTCACCCAATTCGGCGCGAAGGCGTTACCAATGCCGATAGTCGACGCATTTTCGAGCTCCGGTTCTAGCACGACTTGTTCGCGTTCGGCCATGTGCATCACAACCCCGCAACCGCTGCTGTGATAGCGATCGACGCGGCAATTTGTGCCGTGCTCAGCAGATTGCGCCAAACTTGCGAGGCACCGATAATTTTCTGCGGAACGACGATCACATCTCCCGGATCGAGCCTTGTGGACAAAACATCGCGGCCGTACCAGTCATCCGAGCGCCGTCCTACTACCGATCCGTTCGCGCGGATGATGAAAATCTGCTTTCGATTTGCGATCTGCGTGGCTCCGCCTGCCCGCTCCAAATACCACCCTGCCGATTTGCCGGGCGCAAACGTGATCGCTGCCGCGTTGTAGACCTGGCCGGTGATGAGAACAAATCCTGGCTTCTTTGGCACGCGTAACACATCGTCGCTTCTCACCTCGACATCAGCTGGAGTCCCTGCCCAACTGTCGATATTCGCGCTGACGTGAATCACGAGTCGTCCACTCGCCGGCTGGCTGCGCAGTCTCGCCAGCACCTGCTCCTGCTGCTGTTGGATCATCTGCAGCGTGGACGATTGGTCGCTTCCTCCAACGTTGGGGGAAAGTCGCGCGGCGGCGGAGCTCGTCTCAATCTGGCGAATCAGTTCTTCTCGGCTCTTTTCTTCGAGCGTACGCACTTCGGGGCGCGTGAGCACCGCTCCCTCGGGGTAGGCGGTCTCGCGGAATCCCCCGGCGCGCCGCAAAAGATCGCTCAGATGTTCACCCTGCTGGAAGCCGTAGCTTCCTGGATGGCCCACTTCTCCCTCAATCGTGATTGACGCGCCGATGTCGTTCCATCCCGTGATCTGGTGGACTGTCAACACATCTCCCGGCTTCAAGGGAGCGTCCTCTTCGCGATTATCTCTTAACACCGCGTCGCCGATCCGAAGGTCGCGCCGCTCGCCAACCGCCTTAACGCCATTCACCACTTGGTAGCTGATTAAGTCAGCGTTGCTCAGCAGCGCATCACGCTTGAAACCTCCCGCCATACGCACCAACTGCGCAGCGGTCATGCCGTCTGACAACGCATAGGAACCTGGCTGTTGCACCTCGCCGCGCACTGATACATTGGGTGCGTCCCGTTCGTAACGGCCGAAAAGACGAATCGTGTCGAAAGGTTGAAGGGCCAAATTGAAGTTGCCGATCAGCGTGTCTGGCACGTTGAATTCGATCGTTTCCACATGCAGATCTGGCGACATAAGACGGACGATTTCGCCCTGCACAGCCGGCTCCGGAAGCAGGTCCTGATAACTGTGGAGCACATCGCTGAGCCGCAATCCGTCGCGGTAGGACACGCGCCCCGGTCGCGCCACATGGCCTTCAAGATAGATCACGCGCTCGCTGTAAGGAAGAATCGGCGCCACACGGACGCGATCGCCGTCCTTCACCGCGAAAGCCGCAATCGCCGTCTGCGCCGATTCAGAATCGCCGCCCGTGCCTAAGTGGAGTCCAACCGTTTCCCGCTGTTGATGTGCATCAATGCGTTCCACCGTGATGTGTCCCAACGCCGCCGCCACTGTGACGCCGCCTGCCTCGTCCAGCACCTCAGCCAGGTTCTTCTCATCGCGAAGTTCGTAGATCGCCGGACGCTTCACTGCGCCGTACACCGCTACTTGAGGCCCTGCCGCCTGCACAAGAAGCGTATCGCCACCCTCCAGACGATCGTCATCTCGGCGCACGCCGCGCAGCAAAAAATCGTATAGATCGATTTCGCCGATCAGCTTGTCATTGCGCAGATGACGCAGCACGCGCAGCGAACCCGCAGCAGTTGGGCCGCCGGCTGCATAGAGAGCGTTCAACGGTGAAGCGAGCGAACTAATGTCGTACGCACCTGGACGCTGCACATCGCCGACAACGTAAATCCGTACCGAGCGCAGACGCGCGACGGTCACGGCGACATGCGCATTTCGGAACTGCTTTTGCAATACACTTTCAATCACGCTTTCTGCGCGGCTCAGCGTCAGACCTGCCACTTGCACGACGCCCGACTCTGGCAGCATGATTCGTCCTTCGCGATCCACCACTCGCGGTAGTGTCTGGGTTACGCCGCCCCAGAGGTTGATGTTGAGCGTGTCGCCGGGACCCACAACGTAGTCGGGACCAATCGGGACATCGAGCGGAGACGCAGCCGGACTTACGCCAGTACTCATTGCGCTTACTAAGCTCCGATTCACGAAGACTTCCGATCCAAAGCGCTTCAATCGTTCTGGAGAATTAGGAATCTGGGTGTAGAGATCGCGCAGCGACATCAGGTTGTATGGCGCTGGTCGACGGAGCACTTGCGGCTCGTCTGTCGTCGTGTGTGTCCCGCTGACGTTTCGATTTTGCGGACCCGCTGCTCCACTCCGCAGAGGCGCGCGCACGGCGGCCGTAGCATCCGAGTCGGATGCATTGCTTGCGGCCGAAGGAGATCCCGCCTGTGTCGATTGAATCTGGCTGCCCAGCGGTGAGCCGGTCAGCAGCGAAGTCTGCATTTCGTCCGCGCCAGTCTGCAGGGAGTTTTCTCCGCCCATTAGAACTGCTCTCTGCAGGTCCTCATCGGAAACAAATCCGCGCGAGCGCAAAAAGACGGTTATGCTCGCGCGTACTTGGGGACTGGAAGAAATCTGGTTGTAGAGCACTTCATCGGTGATTGAGTCGGGTTGGATCAGTGTTCCTTGCTGCTGAAGGATGTCCGCCAAATAGGACTTCAGTTCGACCACTATCTCAGGACGTTCCTGCAAAATCGTCAGAATCTGAGCGGCCGACAACACCACGCCGGCGCCGCTCACGCCTTGCATCGTCGCTTCATTTCCCGCCGCGCTGCGGTCGCTCGAGTCGATTCCGCCCAAATCACTTGATGCATTCGTCGGTGAATTCGGAGCGGATGCTGCTTCAGCCTGCGCTTCGGATGAGGAACCAGGGGCACCCGAAACCTGTGCGATGCTCACAGCCATCGCCCCCGGAAAATCACACAAGATGACGAAGAGCGCGACATAACCCAATCGGCGAGCAGCTGCCATCAACGATTTGCGGAAAGATGGATTCACTGGGACGTCTCTGTCACTCGCCGTTGCCAGCGTGAGAGTTCAATTGCGTATTTGAATCCTTCAATCACGTGGAATTGCAGGCGCAAAAACAGATACCAGGCCTCGGTGCGATAGCGCGCCAATCGGGCCATCAGCCGTTCTCCGGCCATGGCGCGCGTAATCGGTGGAGGCAAATGGGCCGGAAAGACAAGGCGGCGAATCGTCGGGCGATTCGCGGCGCCGTCGCGTAATTCCTGTCGCAAGATCAAGTACAGCTTGTTTCCAGGCGAATCGGCGAGGAGGACCCGTATGCCAAATGTCTCGATCCACAAGCGGACTTTGTGAGGCAACCGATCGGTTGTCCACAGCGCCAGGCGGTCCGGTACAGCGCCGCCAAACGTCAGCGTCGAAAGCAGCACCGCAGCGGCAAGGGCGGTCTCTCCCTGTGGTTCAATGGCTGCAATCCGTTCCACTTCGCACCAGAAGCCAGTGTCCTCGCGACGTGCTTGAACATGTCGCCAAAACTCGTGCACCCACGAAGCGCGTGTGTGTTCGCCGCAGAGATGTTTGAAGAGATGCGCGCTCTGTTGCACCAGAATGTCGGCGGGCGACAAAGTCGGAATGACGGCTCCATTGAATCTTCGAAGCTGAGTTCGCGCGAGCCGATCGGTTCTTCTTCCATCTTTTCCCGGCGTTGTTGACAAAATGTGCAGTTCGAGCGAACGCTGCGAATGGACTCTGTAGATCTTGCGGATGTCCGGCGTACCGGATTCGCCCGCCGTGAATTCCATTGTGTTGCCGCAGACGGCATGTAGCCCGTATCCAAAGTTCATCAGCACGTGCCGGGCGGCCGTCGCATCTCGAGCTGCGACAAGAAAATCGAGATCGATCTGCCAGCGCAGCGAGCTATCCGGCACGGAGTCCGGTGTCAGCGTGATTCCCTTAAGCAATGCGAATGCGATGCGCCGACGTCTCATCGCGCGGCTGATAGCGGCCGCTTCCTGAAAGAGCGCCGCAGTTCGCTCGCGATTCTCGTCGAGGTTCTGCTGCAGGCGCCGCAGAATCGGCTCGGGCAAGCATCGCTCCAGTCCAAGCTCTGTGAGCCGATCGAGTAGGTAAAGTGCGAGACCGCTGATATCGAGCCAATACAGAATCCTTTGCCAATCGTTCGAATTAAAGACGGCGAAGCGCGCTTCTACTTCGGCAGCCGTACTCCGGAAACTGGCTAGCACTGCCTCTTTCAGTCGCGTGGCGCGGGCCGACGCTTTGCTCTCGAATCTGAACATTGGGCTCATATCAATCAATGGCTGTACATCTCGGGTTCTCCCAAGCTGCCCGCGGGCGGCAGGTGGCGAAGGTACACAACAATGGACCAGATCTCGTCATCGCTTAACGTGCCCTTTGCGCCTGGCATTCCCGAAGGCCAAATTCCGTAGTCGATCACCCACTTCAATTGGCCATCGCTGTAGTCCTGCACATCGCGCGAAGCGAGCGAAGGCACCGGCGGAGACATTCGATCCGCGAAGGGCACGCCGGTGTTTTGCCCGTCCATTCCGTGACAGGCCACGCAATAGTGCGAGAATGCTTCTTTCCCGTCGGCGATTGTGTCGGGCGTGGATGCGAGCGGATTTTTCTGCTTCTTGTTGCCAACAAAGAAATGATGCTTTGCACTCGTGACGACGCGCGTCTCGATCCCGCTGGGCGGGTTCGCCTTGCACCCGATGGCCGGCAGCAGGAGCGCCGCCAAAGCGAAATACGCGATGCGCTGCATTATTAGTCCACCACGTGTAGCTTTAGCGTCATCGATCCATGACCGGATCCGCAGAATACGGAACAGTGCCCGACGAACGTGCCCGTCAGGTTCGGAGTGAAGTGGACTTCGCTCGTCCCGCCTTTGCCCACCTTCACGTCAACATTGAGTTCGCGAAATCGCAAACCATGTGACACATCTGTGCTTTTCAAGATCAGATCGACCGGTTCGCCTTTTTTCAGCGTGATTTCCGCGGGCTCGAAGCCAAACCGCTTCGCCGTGACTTCGATGTGCCGCGGCGCGTTCTCGGCATGTACCTTCTGCATCATCGCCTGCGATGCTGCCGTTGCGAATAGGAGAGCAAGTATCAAGTGTTGCTTCCGCATTCAATCCCCTTTGAGGTTTGCAAGAGTGCCGGACCCCGCAATTCTCTTTGCTTTGCCGATGATTCCGTGACACGACGAGCGGCGCTTCGAATCGTGCAAGGAGAGCCGCGTGCCGAGGTGACGTTCTTAACCTAACCACCGGCGGGCCGCGGGGTGTCATGTATGTGTCAACAGATTGTCAGGGATTTGTTGTCGTCGGAAATTGTGCATAGACAAAAACGTATGTGCCGCTCAGGATCGAAACCAGGGGGCGTCTTATGCGCGATCGGAAGGTCAAAATGACAATGCCATGACAATCACAAGACAGCGTTCTGACACACGTTCGTCGCGGCTCGGTCAGCATGGAGACATGTCGCATCTATCGCATTGCCCGGCCTTCTATGCAATCCGGCGTATTCCTGTTGCTGTTGCGCTCATTGTCACAGTCGCGCTCCTCGGACAGTACGCAGGAGCGCAGGATACGCCTCTTATTTCAGGTGGAATTGGGTTCTTCTCCAACACTAATGGCGGAAACACAACCTATCTTCCCGTTCTTTCACCCGTGCTCGCGGCGCCGATCGGTCCTCGTCTGCTGGTTGAGAGCCGCGCGACCATTCTCGAAACATTCTTTCCCAAGGGCGGCGGCCAAATTGGATATACCAGCGCTCCGTTTCTTGGTATCGATTATCTGCAGGGCGACTTCCTGGTATCTCCACATCTGACCGTCGTCGCCGGAGAGTTCCTGACGCCGTTTGGCACATACAACGAGCGGCTCACTCCCATCTGGATCGGCAACTTCGAGGATGGTCCGCTTATCTTCGGGCTTGGAACCATGAACACGGCGATGGGGGTTGGAGGAATGCTCCGCGGCTCGGCTGTCTCCACGCCCAAATACTCCGTCGACTACGCGGCCTACTTCTCGGCAAGAAGCACCAATCAGCAATTCAATTCGCAGCGCTCCAGCGGAGGACAAGCTTCAATTTACTTTCCCGAGACGGGCCTCGAGTTTGGCGCTTCCTACGGCCGTCGTTTGCAGGACACGCAGCAAAGCTTTTTCGGATTTCATGTTTGGTGGGAACCAATCGATAGCCCATTTCGGCTTCGCTCCGAGTATGCGCATGGCGAGCACTCGCAGGGGTACTGGATCGAGACGGACTATCGCCTCTCGCATTTCGGCGGTCCCACCAGCACCATCGGAAGACTCGAGCCAGTCTTCCGTATGCAGCAGACGTTTCGCAACAGTCCCGATTCGACAGACGGTCTTCCGTCCGCCGACACGCAGCGTGCGGATTTTGGACTCGACTACCACTTTGCTCACGAAGTCCGCATCGACAGCAGCTATTCACGCCAGTTCTCCTCGACGGGCAATCGCAACGTTTGGGAAACAGGCATCGTCTACCGCTTTCTTTTCCCCACATGGAAGGGCAAATAATGCGCACAGGGAAACTTCTTGCATCCTGCCTCTTCGGCGCTTCTCTACTCTTTCTCACTTTGCAGACTCGCAGTCTGGCTGCGCCCGCGTCCGCACAGTCTGAAAAGCAGGACAAAAATGCACGCCCTCAGCCTGTGAGAGATGGCGACCGGGCTTTTCGCCAAAACTGCGCGCGCTGTCATAACGCGCCGGAGAGCTTTCCACCGCAGATCTCCGGCACTATTGTCCGGCACATGCGTGTCCGTGCCTCGCTCAGTCGCGAGGATGAACGAGCAATCCTGAAGTTCCTGAATCCGTAGCATGGTCGGTCTGAGAACCCGACACACGCGTGGAAGAATTAGCCTACTATTTTTGAGCGGCTTGAGCCGCGGCACGGAGGAACGCGATGATGTCAGTGCGTTCCTCTGGTTTCGGCACATGGAAGGCCATGTCATTGCCGGGGATTAATGCATCGGTATCGGTGAGCCATTTGTCGAGCGTCGCGTCGCCCCATACGATGTGGGCATTCTTTAATGCGTCTGAATACTCGAAGCTCGCAACCGCGCCTGCTTTCCTGCCGTAGACGCTGCGCAAGCGCGGCCCTTCTTTATCTTGATCGAGCGAGTGGCAACCGGTGCAGCGCTTTTCGAACAATGCTTTGCCTTGCTCGGCGTCTCCGGGTTGATCTGTAGCGCGGCTCATGCGCGGAAGCTCAATGATGCCGATACACGCCATCGCTATTGCGGCTACGACAAAAAGCTTCTGCGTCTTCGGAACAAATACTTTCATGCCTTCTCCCCGCGAGTTCTATTGCGCCGCCCGCAAACGGGCACGCTCCACCTTTGTCCAGCTGATAATTGCCGCCGGCTCCGCGTCGGTCAGCCGTGCGTCGGGATGCAAGATCAGATACTGCTTGACCGGCATCTCACCCCGGCGAACCTCGGCTGCGGTCTCGGACAGCATGCCGGTGCGCGTATCCTTGTCGTAGTCCTGCCACGCCGAAAGATTCATATGCCGGCGCGCTTCCACAATGTCGCGCTCCACCAGCCACGAAGCCGGAGCAATGCGCGCATAGATTGGCCACCGCGTTGCATTGGAATGACAGTCCGCGCACTTGTTGACCAGCGTCTGCCGAACGTCGAAGGGAACCTCGACGCCCGGCAGAATCGCGGTCTTCGCTTGATCGACTGCGCGCGGGTCACCCCACGGATGCACGAACGAGAGCGCGCATCCGAGAGCAACAACCGCTGCCGCAGCCAATGACGCGGTCTTCAGCCTCATGCGGCCGAGCCCGGCTGGATCAGCGCTCCCGACAACGATGCATCCACAATGGCGAGTGTGTGCCGCTGGACAACGAAGCTCACCTCCGTAATACCGAGGACGTCGCGCAACTTGTCAGCAGGGACCTTCATTGGCCCGGGCGAAGGCGCGCTGCCGGGCGCGGGTTGGGGAAAGGCCGTCGAGGTTGCGGTATGAAACGAGATGTTGCCTTCGACCTTTTGCATTACCTGATGGATGTGCCCATTGAGCACGGTGACCGAGCCGAACCGCTTCAGCATCGCAAACGCCTGTTCGCTGTCGGAGGTACCCCATCCCCATGTTGGATAGACAGCCCACAGAGGAATGTGCGCGAAGAGCACGACGGGCACGCTGCTCTTGAGGCCAGTCAAATCTTTCTTCAGCCAGTCGAGCTGCGGCTGGCCCAGCCGACCCATCCCTTCGAGCTGAACTACATTTACGAGGCCGATAAAGTGGACGCCGTGCTGGTCGAAGCTGTACCAGCCGTTGCCCTGTGAGCCTTTGCCATAGCGATCCAGATACATTTTGCCGTCGTCGACAGAAGTGTCGTGTTCGCCTGGCACGTAGAACACCTGCCGCTTCTTCCCGAGCATCTGGTCTAGAGTGTCGAACTCCGCCGGCTTCGAGGAATGCGTCAGATCGCCGGTGTGGATCAGAAAATCCGGAGGGTGCGGCAGTGCCTCGATCTTGTCGAGCGCCGCCTGCAGCGTGGCCGTCACGTCAGCGTTTGCGGCCTTGTTGAAGCCAATGTGGCTGTCGCTGATCTGCACGAAGCTGAAGTCCGATTGCTTCGCGCTATGCATCCGCTGGCCGAAGACGCGCGAAACCGGCACGCCTCCGGCAAATGTCCACACCAATCCCGTGCCGGCCCAAGCCATGCATTTCAAAAAGCCGCGCCGGTCAATGCCGTCCGGACTGATTTCGCCGTTTGGGCTAGTTTCATTGTGTTCCGTATTCAATGCGGCGTGGGAAGATCCATCGCCACGTTTTGTCGAATGGCTCATATTTGCTCCTCGCAGGACAAATGCAGTGCACCTACGAGAACTGAGCCAGTTGATTTTTATTCCCGCCCTCATTCAAAAGAAATAAAAGCGGAGCTCAATGCAGCCGACCTTAAAGACAGAAATGCGCGGCAACCCGGCGTGGCATTGCCGCGCATTTGATCATCAAACGCGTTAGAAGTTGAATCGGCCGCTAAACTGCAGCGAGCGCGACCGGAAGTTGGAGAGTAGGGCGGCCCATAGCTGGTGATCAGACCAAACGTGCAAGCTTCTATCTTCCATGTTTTATTTATCTTCCGAACTAATACCGCGGAAATCCAAACCTGCCCAACCTCGAGATGCGCGCGACCTAGGCCCTGAGCGCTGCGCCAAATTCCCGGTTGGATTTTTTGCCGTTCGATTTTCGATGGGAAGTTTTGGTGAGCACACCCGTACTCCGCCGTTGAAACACGAGTGCGGCCGCTCCGCGCAACCGGGCAATGTCCCCGTCGTGCGTGGGCAAAATCCGGGGGGGCGTTCCCACCAGCGTCTGTTCGGCAACTTCTTTTTCGATCAGTGGCCCAAAGCGGTGCCACGCGGAAGTGATATCTCCCGCAATCAGGATCACAGCGGGAGAAAGGCCGGCAATGATCAGCCGCAATCCGCGCCCGATGTAGAGTGCTTGCTCTGCCAGTGCCTCCGCGGCATTTGCGTCGCCCGCTTCGGCGAGATTGAGCAGTTCATTGAAATTGCTCGCGCGGCCTCGCGGCTCGAGCGCCTTGTAGTACCTGAGCGCCGCGCTGCAGGAGGCAAACGTCTCCCAGCAGCCCCTGCGTCCGCAGCCACACCGCACTCCCGATGGATCCAGAGCGACATGGCCAAACTCACCCGCCATGCCGTGATGGCCTGAGATCAGGTGCCCGTTTGCAAACACGCTCGTTCCCACGCCTTCTGAAATCGTCACCAGCACAATGTCGCGCACACCGTCCATGCGCCGAAACGTAATCTCCGCCAGCAGGCACGCAGTCGCGGCATTTTCCATCTTGACCGGAAGGCCCGTCGCCGTCTCCACTGCGCCTTTCAGGTCGTAATTGGGCCAATGGAGGTTGGGCGCAAAAATCATGCGCTGGTTCACCGGATCGACGCGGCCCGGAAGAGCAATGCCGATTCCTTCAATCGATTTGCGCGGAAGGGCGAGCCGCATGCGCTCGATGCAGTCCGTGATCAACCTGGTCGACGCGGCAGGTTCGCAAGTAATCGGCACAATCGAGCGGTCCAGCAGACGCCCGTTCAAATCCACGGTGGCCACTGTTGCCTGCTTCGGATGCAGATCCACTGCGATCACGACGAGGTCTTCATTCAGAACCAGCAGTGTTGGCCGGCGTCCGCGAGGTGGCGACGCAATGGCACCCTCACACACCCATTTCTCCTGGATGAGCTGCTCCACGATCTGCGAAACCGTGCTGCGCTGTAGTCCCGAGAGGCGCGACAAGTCGGCGCGCGAGATCGGCTGATTTGCCCGTATCAGCTCGAGCACAATATCTCGGTTGATGCGGCGCGCCGTCTCGCTCGATGCGAGCTGGACGTCGGTCAGATCGATCGGCCTTATTCCGCGCGCGTGTTGGCGCATTCTTGCCACAAACTCTCCTCCGTGCGCGGATCGTTCATCACTCACTCACGGACTCGTCTTCGTTTCCCTTTGTAAATTGGCACAATATCACGACGCGTCAACATGCGTGAATCTCTCCGGTCCCATCTCCTGATAAGCCTGCTCGTTTTGCGCCCCTTTCTGCGGGGTTTCCTTCCTCCCCGGCAGGCGGAATTTAGCCTGCTTAATCCGGCCACTCATGCAAAATCAGTCATGCTTCTCTGAGGGGCTGTTAGGATATTTGCCATGCTCTGCAGCCCGGTGGGGAGAGTGCTGCGCTTCATTCTTTCTCCGCAACTTCCAGCCGTTACCTTTCGTATCAATACATGCCCATAAGCGACGCTCCAGGGAGCGCGGCTGAGAGGATGGGTGTTCGCCTGGTCCGAAAGAAAAACGGAAAATCAATTTCGTGGCCGCCCACTTCGGCCACGACACTGCGTTACCCGCGTCAATTGGAGGCTCGATGTTGCGCTTGTCATTCCGACTCACACTGCCTTTGCTCGTGACCGTGCTCATGCTCTCCGGGATTGCCGTTCCGCAAACACCCGCCTCGCCGGCCCCGCTCCTGCTGCGCAACCCTTCGCTCTCGCAGGACAAGATCGCCTTCCTTTATGCAGACGATGTTTGGACTGTCAGCCGGCAGGGCGGCGAGGCAGAGCGCCTCACGTCCAACGGCCACGTGGAAGTCGGCCCGTATTTCTCCCCGGACGGCACACAGATCGCCTACTCCGCGCATCTCGAAGGCAACACCGACGTCTACATCGTCGCTGCCGGCGGCGTGCCACGGCGCATCACCTGGCACCCGCAAGGGAGTGGAGTTGTGGGCTGGACGCCCGATGGAAAAAGCCTGCTTGTCGCGAGCGGCGCACTCAGCTATCGGCATTTCCTCAAGCTGTTCCTCGTCCGCGCGGACGGTTCTGGCATGCCCGAACCCCTGCCTCTGCCCGCGGGCTCCGAGGGGTCCTTCTCACCCGATGGCCAATCCATCGCCTACAATCCGATTACCAAGTGGGAGCCGGCTTGGAAACGCTATGTGGGTGGTCAGACCACGCCTATCTGGATCGTCAATCTGAAGACTCTCGATTTGCAGAAGGTGCCCCGCGAAAACTCCAACGACTCGAATCCTGTGTGGGTGGGCGACTCGATCTACTTCCTCTCCGATCGCACCGGCCCGGTGACGCTCTTCCGCTATGACGTGTTTCAGAAGGAAGTCAGGCAGGTGGTTCCCACCAGCGGATACGATCTGAAAACTTTTCAGGCCGGCCCCGGCGGCCTGGTCTACGAGCAGTTCGGATCGATCCACCTCGTCGACACGTCGAGCAACGCGGATCACGCGGTTTCGATCCAGATTCATGGTGAGTTGCCCAACCTTGAACCGCACCTAGCTTCGGTCCGGCCCGATGAAATCCAGAATGCTCAAATCTCGCCGGCCGGCGCGCGCGCTGTCTTTGAGGCGCACGGCGAAATCTTCACCGTCCCAGCTGAGAAAGGCGACACACGCAACCTGACAAATTCTTCCGGCGTTGCTGAGCGGGATCCTTCGTGGAGTCCCGACGGCAAAACCATCGCCTATTTCTCCGACGCTTCTGGCGAATACAAACTCTATCTTCGCGACCAAACCGGTTTCAAGCCGCCTACTGTTATCGATCTCGGGCCCGATCCCAGTTATTTCTACGGACCAACCTGGTCGCCGGATTCCAAGCACATCGTCTACACCGACAAACATAACCGGGTGTGGCTCATCGATCTGGCTTCCGGCTCCTCCGCCGTGGCAGGCAAGCCGATCCTGATCGACCAAGCCACATATGGCACCTTCGGGTCCAGCTTTGGCCAGGTCTGGTCTCCCGATTCCAAGTGGATCGCGTATCAGCGCGACCTTAATAATCAGCTCAAAGCCATCTTTTTGTACTCGCTCGACACGCATAAGTTCACCCAGGTGACGGATGGCATGAGCGACGCTTCCAACCCGGCATTCGATCTCAACGGCAAATATCTCTACTTCCTGGCCTCAACAAATGACGGTCCCTCGAACGCAGGCATAGATCTTTCCTCGCTCGATCGCGCTCAGTCCAACGCGCCGTATGTAGTGGTGCTGGCCAAGGACGGCGCCTCGCCCATTCCGCCGGAGAGTGACGACGAAAAAATCAAGGAAGAGAAAAAGCCCGATTCCGATAAGTCCGCGGACGACAAAAAGAAAGACACCAAGGACGACAAGTCAACAGCAAAAGATGAATCGAAATCAGCCGACAAGGACAAAGATAAGGACAAGGGCGCCGATAAAGACAAGGACAAAGATAAGCCTGTGAAAGTCACCGTCGACCTTGACGGCATTGGTAACCGCATCCTTTCCCTGCCCATTCCGCCGCGCAACTACGGAAGTATTCTTGCGGGCAAGGCTGGCATCTTTTTCCTCTCGGAAGGCTCGCCCATCGGGCGACCTTCCGAGCGCGATGGAAGCGGTATTCAGACCATCTGGCGGTTCACGTTGGAGAAGCGCGAACCCGAGGCGGTCCTCAGCAAGATCGATAACTTCATCGTCTCAGCGGATGGCTCCAAGGTGCTCTACAACAGAAAAGACAGCTGGACGATTGCACCGGCAGATGACCTGAAGCCCGGAAACGACAACCCCGGCAAGCCTCTCAACATGGGCGGCATGCAAACCACCATCGATCCGCGTGCCGAGTGGCGACAGATTTACCACGAGACCTGGCGCGTCGAGCGCGACTTTCTCTACGACCCCAACACGCACGGCCTCAGCATTCCCAAGATCGAGGCAAAGTATCAGCCTTATCTCGGCAGTCTGGCGTCTCGGTCTGAGTTCACTTATCTCTCGACCGAGATGCTGGGCGAAATCACCATCGGCCACATGTTCGTCGGTGGCCCACGTCCTCACGATGACGCGCCCAAAACCGGGCTACTTGGCGCCGATTACAAGATTGAGAATGACCGCTATCGCATCGTGAAAATCCTCGGCGGGCAGAACTGGACTCCCGGCCTGGCCTCACCGCTGACGCTGCCAGGCGTCTATGTGAAGGAAGGCGAATATCTTTTGGCTGTGAATGGCCGGGACCTGCAGGGTACGGACAATCTCTATGAGGCCTTTAACGGAACAGCAGGCAAGCAGACCACTCTCCACGTCGGTTCTAGCCCCGACGGCAAAGATGCGCGGGATGTCACTGTTGTCCCCATCGGCGATGAGGACGGCCTGCGCAATCTGGACTGGGTCGAATCGAATCGGCGCAAGGTCGACCAGCTATCCGGCGGGAAGGTGGCTTATGTCTACATGCCCAACACCGGCGGCGCGGGCTACGACAGCTTCAACCGCTACTTTTATGCGCAGCTCGACAAGCAGGCTCTTGTGCTCGACGAGCGCTGGAACGAAGGAGGCTTCATTGCCGATTACGTTGTCGATGTGCTCAAGCGCTTCCCGCTCTCCGGCGCCAAGGAGCGCGACGGCAAGCCGATTCACGATCCCGTCGGCGCCATCTTCGGTCCCAAGGTGATGCTGATTAATCAGAACTCCGGCTCAGGCGGCGATGCCATGCCCTGGTATTTCCGCAAGGCAGAGGTCGGCAAGTTGATCGGCACACGGACCTGGGGTGGATTGGTCGGCATCGGCGGCTATCCGCCGCTGATCGACGGCGGTTACGTGATGGCTCCGCGCTACGCCATCTATGGCCTGCATGGCGATTGGGAGGTGGAGAACCATGGCATTCCTCCCGACCTGATGGTGGAAGAATTACCGAAAGACGTCGCGGCAGGACACGATCAGCAACTTGAAACAGGTGTGCAGACGGTGCTGGATGAGCTGAAAGCGAATCCGATTCCGGAGATACCCATCCCGCCCTATCCGAATTACCACAAGAACGACGGGCTGGGGAGGAACTAGGTCGGAACGAGCTGTTGTAATCCAGAGCGTATAAGTCTTGGCGCGGAGTTATCGTGCCAAGACTTGAGTTAGTAACTCGGAGTTACTTTCCAGAACTTCCAAAACCCTTCTCCGCTCGCGCCGAGCCTTCCAGGCTTCCTGCCTCTTGGACGAGACCTGTTAGTACTGGGACTGGAATCATCTGCGCGATTTTTTCCCCGGCCTTCAGCTCTATCGCGGCATCGCCGAGGTTTGTCATCAACACCAGGATTTCGCCGCGATAGCCTGCGTCGATCACGCCGCCTGTGGTTGCGATGCCTCTCGCTGCCATCGACGAGCGATCACGTACCAACAGTCCAAGAAGCGTGCCTGTATCCGGATGACGTGCCTCGACTGCAATGCCGGTTCGGACGCGCACAGTCGCGCGGGATTCTAAGACAATTCCCTCCAGAGCAAACAGATCATAACCCAGGTCTTCGCCGGGATGCGCCACCACCGGCAACCGGGCGCCTGCTTCCAACAATTTCACACGCAGCATGCTTCGATGGTATCGAATGGCACTTCTGGGATCGCTCGCCACGACTGGAAGTCGCAAAAATGGCCAGCCCCGGCTGGGGCTCTCCCAACCGGGGCTGTCTTTTTCTTCCTCGACGACTCAATTGCAATCGCCGGCTTTTAGGAATTCGGCAAAAGGACCTATAAGCCGAATTCTGTCGTGTGCGGTCATTCCTCTAGGCGCCGCGTTGCCGCGGAC
>Ga0302326_10001334_pt1 | contig 63330 bp, 55 predicted proteins | sample Palsa_T0_3_FD_202264 | JGI IMG/M metagenome (GOLD analysis project Ga0302326, IMG submission 202264) | Peat permafrost microbial communities from Stordalen Mire near Abisko, Sweden - Palsa_T0_3 | ecosystem: Environmental > Terrestrial > Soil > Palsa > Peat permafrost | place: Sweden: Abisko...
AGTCAGGGCAAGGTCGCGGTTCGATTGCCTTAGCACTGCCCATCTGTCGCGCATTCTGCCCACATTTTGATTGAAATTGAGGCATCTCCATATGGTCGGCGACGAAACTGCTCGACTTTATATTGGGATTTCTCTGGGTATTGAAGGGGCATCTTATTTGCATATTGCGGCAGGTTACCCGCGAAGGCCGCTCATTCGGCGCCTTCCCGGGGGATAACTTAACCTCCCGGAGGATACGATTTTGAGCGGAAGTACGGGTCGCATGCAGGCCATCGAGGCCGTAACCACCTATCATCCAAAGTCTGAGCATCTTTCGCTGACCAGGCACTCGGCCACCGAGTTCTTTGGCATGAACGTCTTCAATAAAGCGGTGATGAAGGCGCGCCTGCCCAAACCCGTTTTCAAGTCGCTGCAGAAAACCATCGAAACCGGATCGACCCTGGACCCTTCAATTGCAGACGCGGTTGCTGCCGCGATGAAGGACTGGGCAATCGAAAAGGGGGCTACGCACTACTCGCACGTTTTCTATCCCCTGACCGGCTTCACGGCCGAGAAGCACGACAGCTTCCTGTCACCGGACAGCGAGGGCGGGGCATTCGGCGAGTTCTCCGGCAAGGCGTTGACGCAGGGTGAACCGGACGCGTCGAGTTTCCCGAACGGCGGTATCCGCAATACTTTCGAAGCGCGCGGCTACACGATGTGGGACGTAACCAGTCCGGCCTACATTCTGGAGAATCCAAACGGCACCACGCTCTGCATTCCGACCGCCTTCGTGTCGTGGACCGGTGAGGCGCTCGACAAAAAGACGCCTCTACTGCGATCGATGCAGGCCCTGAATAAGCACGCACAGCGTATTCTCAAGTTGTTCGGGCATGAGACGGTTGACGCGGTGGTCTCGTACGCCGGCGCCGAGCAGGAGTATTTCCTGATTGATCGGCATTTTTACTTCTCGAGACCGGATCTGCTGGGCTGCGGCAGGACATTGTTCGGAGCGCTGTCGCCGAAGGGCCAGGAGTTCGAGGATCACTACTTCGGCGCGATTCCGGAGCGGGTGCTCGCCTTCATGCTTGAAGCCGAGCGCGAGTTGTTCAAACTTGGAATTCCAGCCAAGACACGGCACAACGAGGTGGCGCCGGGCCAGTTCGAGCTCGCGCCAATGTTCGAAAACGGGAACCTCGCGACTGACCATCAGCAGTTGACGATGGTTACGCTGAAACGTGTTGCCGAGAAGTATGGCATGGTTTGCCTGCTGCACGAGAAGCCCTTCGCAGGCATCAATGGATCAGGCAAGCACGTTAACTATTCGCTCGGCAACGCGACGCAGGGCAATCTGCTCGACCCCGGCGATACTCCGCATGCGAACGCGCAGTTCCTGGTCTTCTGCGCGGCCGTCATTCGGATGGTCCATCGTTGGAGTGGATTGCTGCGCGCAGTGGTCGCGACCGCCTCCAACGACCATCGACTGGGAGCCAACGAGGCGCCCCCGGCAATCATCTCGGTATTCCTCGGCGATCAGCTCTCCGAGATCTTCGATCAAGTGACCAAGGGCGGCGCGAAGAGCACCAAGAAGAAGGAGACTTTGCAGGTCGGCGTCGATTCACTGCCTAAAATTCCCAAAGACCCCGGCGACCGGAATCGCACGAGCCCCTTCGCCTTCACGGGCAATCGATTCGAGTTTCGCGCGCCCGGATCCAGCATGTCGATTGCGGGCCCGATGGTCGCAATGAACACGATCATGGCGGAGTCTCTCGACTTTATCGCGACCAAGCTCGAGAAGGCCGTCGGCGACGATCCGTCAAAGCTCAACGGCGCCATCCAGAAGTTGCTCGAAGAGATCCTGGCCGAGCACGGCAGCATCGTTTTCAACGGCAACGGTTATTCAGAGGAGTGGCATAAGGAAGCGGAAAAGCGCGGCCTGCCTAACCTGCCTTCGTGCGTCGAGGCGCTGCCACTGCTCGGCAGCAAAGAGGCAACCGAGTTGTTCTCCAAATACGGCGTGCTGAACGAGCGCGAACTGCACAGCCGGATGGAGGTTTATCTCGAGCAGTACTGCCTGGTAGTCGGGCTTGAAGCACGGACCGTGATTGAAATGGCCAAGACCATCATTTTTCCTGCGGCGGTCCGTTATCAGGGCGAGCTGGCATTGACGTGCGCCAACCTGAAGGCGGTCGGCTACACCTTCGACACCGATACGCTGGACAAGGTCACCGCCCTGGTCAAGGACCTTCAGGATGGGACAGCGAAACTCGAAGCGCTGCTGGCCGAGCATGGAGGCCACACCACACTCGATCACGCGAAGCATCTGCATACGGCAGTGCTGCCCGCGATGTTGGCGGTGCGCAAGTCCGCGGACGCGCTCGAAGGTATTGTCGCCGACGACCTATGGCCGCTAGCGACTTATCAGGAGATGCTCTTCATCATGTAGGGTCGCGGATAAACTAACCAACAACAAACGCAACTTCGGCGCGACAGCTACTAAGCAGTCGCGCCGAAGTGTTTTATAGGATAGCGACCTGTAATACGAACGCGGCGTGAGCCCTTTGCCAGCTACAAGTCGTCCCGCTCAGACACCGAGACGGTTGATGCCGTCCAACGCCGCATTCTTATAGCACTCGGCGAGCGTCGGATAGTTGAAAACCGTATTTACGAAGTAGTCGATCGTGCCCTTCATCGATAGTACCGCCTGCCCGATGTGAACCAGCTCGACGGCCCCGTCACCAACGATATGAACACCTAGCAGTTCGTGAGTCTCGCGATGAAATATCAGCTTCAGGATTCCGGTGCTGTCACCAATAATCTGACCGCGAGCTACCTCCCGGTAGGCAGCCTTGCCGATCTCGTACGGGACGCCCTTGCTGGTAAGAGCTTCCTCTGTAGCGCCGACGAATGAGATCTCGGGGATTGTATAGATCCCGTAGGGAAACAATTCCGGCGAATGTACCGCCGGAATATTGAAGGCGCGACATACCGCGATCCTTCCCTGCTCCTTCGAAGTTGACGCGAGACTCGGAAAGCCGATGACGTCGCCGACCGCATAGACGTGCGGGACTTCGGTCTGGTAGGAGGCGTTGGTCTTCAGGCGGCCGCGCGAATCAGTCGAAATACCGATGGCCTCCAGATTCAGCGAACTGGTAGATCCGTTACGGCCCATACTCGACAAGGCCTTGTCGGTGACTAATTGTTTTCCGCTGGCCAGGCGGGTACGCACCCGCTTGACGCCGTTATCCTCGAATACCTCTATCGACGACACCTCCTCACCGAGCCGCAAAGTCACCCGGCGTTCGCGCAGGTGATAGACCAGGGTCTCGACGATCTCCGCGTCAGCGAATTCGAGCAGCCGGGGACGCATGTCGATCAGAGTTACGCGCACACCGAGCGCGGCAAACATGCTCGCGTATTCACAACCGATCACTCCCGCTCCAATGACCGCGAGAGTGCGCGGAAGCTCGTCCAGTTCCATGACATCGTCGCTGGAAAAGACACACTGACCATCCAATGCTGTACGGGCGTCGCGGACGGCCTGGGTTCCCACCGCCAGTACGATCGTCCCGGCCGAGATGCGTCTTTGATGTCCGGTCGATTTATCGTCGAGAAGAAGGACGTGAGGGTCGATAAAACTGGCGCTCGCATTAACCAGTTCGACGCCATTGCGCAGGAGTTGATGACGCAGCACATCGACTTCGTGACGCACCACCGGATTCACCCTGACCAGCAGATCCTGGAGCGTAATCTTTTCCTTCACCCGGTAGGAGTCGCCATAGATAGCGTGCTCGCGATAACCCGAAAGATACATGATCGCTTCGCGCATGGTCTTACTCGGAATCGTGCCGACATTGATGCAAATGCCGCCGACGAGCGCCTTGCGCTCCACCATGATGACGCGTTTGCGGAGCTTGGCACCCTGGATAGCGGCATGATGACCTGCCGGACCGGAGCCGATTACCGCTAGATCGAAATCGAAATCAGGCATCGTGATTATCGTGACTCCTAACTTTGGGCGTGCCGAAGCTAAGGATGCCACAGTGCGATATGCGACACTACCAGTGGAATGCCGCCGCGCCAGAGACCCGAGCGCCGCGCCCAGGACTCAAGTGTAATTCCTGTTAGACTCCGACCGATTCGAAAGACTCTCGAAGCGGAGACCATCAAACCCGGCTGCTGACGCCTAATGGAGTATGACTACAGCTGAGTAGTTCCTCCCCAGGCGTGGCACGCGTAGGAATCAGCAGTCCGGTAGTCACCCAAGTAAGCAGCGAAGACATCCGGCGAGCGCGGTCTCAAACCGGCTACTGACGAACAGCCAGCACCGGGCACGGAGCATTGCGCAGGACTTTCTCGGCGATACTGCCTTCGACCAACCGCGCAAGCCCTCTGCGGCCGTGAGTTACCAGGGCGATCAGGTCAACGGGCAGTTTTGCGGCGACCTCGGTAATGACTTCTGCCGGCGGTCCCATCTCGTCAAGAATCTCGACGTTGACGCCGGCTATGTGCTCCGCCACGATGGCGTTCAGTTTCTCGCGATCGGCATTCTCCTGCCGTTTGATGAGATCGACGTACTGAGGCATCCCGCTGACGTCCATGTCAACCGGAACGATATGCAGGACGAAGACCGTGCCGTCGTTCTGCTGGGCTATTTTCGCGGCAATCTCGAGGGCCTTGAGCGAATTCTGATCGAAGTCAACTGGAACGAGGATTCGTTTGAAGGGAAAAGCCATTTCATCTCCTTGACGCGCGTCCGCATTGACTCGATCAGACGTTCAACATGCGGAATAGCCAAAACAGAAATGCCGCCAGCATCATCGAGGCGGGTAGCGTCAGAATCCACGCCATCGCGATGTTGCGCACGGTCTCGAGTTGCAGACCGGACTTATTCGCCATCATTGTGCCCGCGATTCCGGACGACAGCACGTGGGTCGTGCTTACGGGAAGTCCCATGTAATCGGCCGCGGCGATGGTCGCCGCTGCAGTGATTTCGGCGGCCGCACCCTGCCCGTAGGTCAAATGATCCTTGCCGATCTTTTCGCCGACGGTGACAACAATTCGCTTCCAGCCAACCATCGTGCCCAAGCCGAGCGCCATCGCGACCGCCACCTTGACCCAGGTAGGAATGAACTTCGTCGCCGTATCGATATGCTTTTTGTAATTGTCGAGAGTCGTCCATTCGGCAGGCGTAAAGGCGGGGTCGGCGAGTTTCTGTTTCTTCATCAATCGAAGGGCTTCGCTCGTCAGATACATGTCATTACGGAAGTTTCGGGCGTACTGGGGCGGCACGCTCGACATCGCTTTCCATTCGTCCAGGTCGTTGGAAATGTCATTTACGATCTGGCGAAGGGCAAGCGTCGTGTTCGGAGTGAACTTCTTGGTCTGGATATAATCCTCAATGGCGTCGCGCGGATCTCCGATGATCGCGCCTGACGAAACGTACTTTCCCAGAACCTGGTCGGTCTGAGCCGACACCGCAATAAAGTCCTGCGTCGCGCTGGCCGGCACGGCTCGATTCAGGGCGTAGGCGGTGGGCACTAGCCCGATGAGGATCAGCATGATGAGTCCCATGCCCTTCTGGCCGTCGTTCGAGCCATGCGCAAAGCTCACCGCGGTGCAGGTGAGAATGAGCAGTCCGCGAATCCAGAAGGGCGGCGGCTCAGTGCCTTTGGGTGCTTCGTAAAGCCGCTTGTCGGTGATCAGTTGCTTGGCGAGCAGCAGCAGACCGGCGGCCAGCGCGAATCCTACCACCGGCGACAACAACAAGGACTTGCCGATATTGGCGGCCTGTCCCCAATCCACGCCGCTGGTGCCCGTGTGTGCTGCCATCAGCTGGTTGGCGATACCGACACCGATGATCGAACCGATGAGCGTGTGGGAACTCGACGCGGGAAGACCCAGATACCAGGTTCCCAGATTCCAGATCATCGCCGCGACCAGCAGCGCAAAGACCATCGCGAAGCCGCCGGAGCTGCCGACCTGCAAAATCAGCTCTACCGGCAGGAGCGACAAAATGCCGAAAGCGACGGCGCCAGTCGAAAGCAGGACTCCCAGGAAATTACAGAATCCCGACCAGGCGACCGCAATATGCGGCTCGAGCGAGTGCGTATAGATAACCGTCGCGACCGCATTGGCAGTATCGTGAAACCCGTTGACAAACTCGAAGCCCAGGGCGATCAGCAGCGCGCCGCCAAGCATCAGGTACGGACGAATTGTAGTAAACTGTTCGACCGCAAGATCATCAGCCAGATGCCGTGCAACGTAAAACAGGCCGCCAGCAAGGATCAATCCGAAGAGAATCATCCCGCCCGGGCCCGGCTTCCTCGCGAGTTTTTCGTCAATCGCTGCTCTTTGCGTGATTACATGTTCGACGGTCGCTGCCACAGTGGTCTCCTCCATACAAGCCGGAATCTGACTTTGCGAAGGGCACTCCTACGCCCTTCACTTTACGGACACGCTAAGGACATGTTGCAGGCGTATGATCTATTTATCCGGGTTCTCTGCGCTTTGTTTTCTTTACTCAGCCGCCGTCGCAAAAGCATAAGCAATCCGCTGTTGTCGCCGCCCACGATCCTCCTATTTGTTTCTTAATTCCTGCTGATAAAACGAACCATGAACGATGCTCGCGCCCTCGGCGGCGCGATCTGAGGGTCCTCAAACCCGCGGCCGCAGCAACCCCATGGAGTCGCTCCGCTCCCCGCCGAGCCAGAATACTGGACTGCAGATTGAACTTGATTGGTGGACGCACCAGGACTTGAACCTGGGACCCCTTGCATGTGAGGCAAGTGCTCTAACCGGGCTGAGCTATGCGTCCACGGAGATGGAATTATTGCGCCACCGCGATGCCCGTCGCAAGAGCATGAGCGTCACGCGGAATTCGGCCGTTAACGGAACCTTGCTCCGCGGGCGCCGCCTCATCCACAATCTTACCTGCTAACTCTACTGAGCGCGCCGCAGGCTGGCGGAGTATAATTGACGCTTATCCAACGGACTGATACGTCGAATGTCCATAGCCTGGAGCAACGTTTGAGGCCCACGGGTTAATGCAGTCGCCGCCAAGCCGTGGGCCACGTTCCGAGGGGAAATCAGGATTCAGGGCACGATGAAATCCGCATGAGTACGTCCATCAGCAACGCTCAGATTACTGGCGAGTCGGTTTTTCATCCCGATCCGCTTCAGTACCGCGAATACAAATTGCTGTTGCGCGCCGATCACTTCACCCGTTCGCAACAGTTTCACAAGTTCAGAAAAATCACGCACCGCGTCGCCAAGTCCCTCGGCATCACGCTCAGCAAGCGCAGCAAGCCGATGGAGACCCATCTGCGCGAGGTAATCTTCTTCGACACGCCTAAGTTCCGGCTCTACAACAATGGCTTTATTCTGCGGCGTCGCACGTTTTACGAAAACGGCCTGCCCCAACCCGAGCATGAGCTGGTGCTGAAGTTCCGCCAGACGGATAAGGAGACTACGGCGGCGGTTGACGTGCGGCCGCTGCTGCCGTGTATCAATGTGATCAAGTTCAAGGAAGAGATCCTGCTGCCATTCGACAAAATCGGCGGCATGAGGAGTGTCTATTCACATGGCTGCGAGCTCGACACACCGAACACGATGCTGACCCAGAACTTCGAGACCATCTGCCAGGTGTTCCCCGCGTTACTGCGGACAGGTGCGAAGGCCAAGACCGGGCTGTCGGTCGTAAATGGACTCGCGATCGAAGAGATCCTCGTGAACTTTGGCGAAATTGACTTCGGCAGCAAGATGACCGCGAAGGCGACGCTCGCAATCTGGCGCAATCGTCTGACCCAGGAACGCCTGATCGGCGAGTATGGATATCAGCTCAAGTTTCGTTCGCCGGAGGAGTTTCCCGCCAAGGCCCGGGAGTTGTCCGAAGCTTTCTACCTGGGACTGCAGACTGAAGCGCCTGACTGGGTTCATCTTGGGACGACCAAGACGGCAATGATTTATAAATCAGGAAAAATGCCGGTCGTCAGCCATGAGTGATGCAGGTGCGACGATCGAAGCCGGACCGGCCGCTCGCCGCCGCCCCCAGCTCGGTGAACTCTTCCAGGTGTTTCTCATCGCTGGGGCGATCAGTTTCGGCGGAGGCGTGCTGGCATATCTGCGGGAATATTTGGTCCGAAACCATGGCTGGATCAGCGACGACGAATTCCTTGATGCGCTCGAAGTAAGCGAGACGCTGCCGGGTCTGAATTCCGTCAACATGAGCGTCATTGTCGGCGACCGTATGCGCGGGGCAATCGGCGCCGCAGTTGCCGTTATCGGGCTGATGCTGCCCGGCATGATAGTGATGATGACGCTCGGCGTGCTGTGGGAACAGCAGCGCCACAATTCGAATATAAATCATTTCCTGGTGGGCATCGCGGCCTCGGCGGTGGGACTGCTGCTGACCGTAACGCTGCAACTCGGGCATAAGCAATTCGTCCGGCCGCTCGATTTGTCTATCATTGCGGTGACCTTTCTGGCCGTGAGCGTCTTCAAGATTTCGCTGCTTTGGGTGCTGTTGGTGTTGGGACCGGCGGCTGTTCTCCTCTACCAGCCGCGCGGTGCGGTCGAGACCGCCGAGCGCTTCACGCATCTGCGCGAGCGGTTTCATTCGCATCGATCGCACTGGCGGCATTAAGAACGATGCAAAAGCTGATCAGCCTGGCGTGGGTGTTTGCGTTGCTGTCGATCCTCGCGGTCGGCGGCGGCACCGCCGTGCTTCCAGAAATGCAGCGCATGACGGTCACCCAGTTCCATTGGGTCACCGAAAAGCAATTTCGCGACATTTATAGCCTGGGGCAGGTAGCACCCGGGCCGAACATGCTGATGGTGATGGTGATCGGCTACCGGGTCGCGGGATACCTGGGTTCGATGGTCGTGGCTCTCGCGTTCTTCGTGCCGGATTGCATCCTGACTTTGTTCGCCAATCGAATGTGGCTGCGCTATTCAGAATCGCCCTGGCGCCTGTCAATTCAACGTGCGATGGCGCCGATAGCGATCGGCTTGATGCTCTCCGGAACCTATTCCATCGCGCGGCTTTCGATTCATAATTTCATGAGCTTTGCGATCGCTGCGGGCACTCTTGGCGTTTTGATGTGGCGCCGGATCAATCCGTTGCTGCTGATCTCGGTCGGCGGTCTTGCATATCTAATCTTCTCCAACCTGACCGGCGCCCAGTGACTTAAGGCCGCGGAGGGAGGGTCAATTTGCCCAGGATCGCAGGTAAGCGAGCCCCGGTGACGGTGGGGATATTCCCCGGCATCCCGCGCAACATCTGGTAGCCGAGAATGGCAAAGGCGACCGCCTCGAGCGCGTCGCCGTCGGCGCCGGCATCAGCGGCCGTGATCACGTCGATACCTGGCAGATCAGCGGTAAGCATTTTCATCAGAGCTGGATTGCGCGCTCCTCCGCCGGTTGCGATTAGCTGCTCAACACGGCCCAGCGGAATTACGAAACGGTGGACCGCGTCAGCGATCGATCGCGCGGTGAGCGCCGTGACTGTAGCCACCACGTCGTGGGCGCCGATGCCGAGCGCGCGCGCCCGTTCTTCGATTCGATCGAGGAGCGGCAGACCGAACTCCTCCCGTCCGGTGGATTTGGGCGGACGGCGGCGGAAGTAGCCGTGGCGCATCAGTTCGGCCAGCAGCGCTTCGCTAACGCGGCCGCGAGACGCTATTCGCCCATCGCGATCCATCCGCATCTTGCCGCCACTCTGCCGCGCCGCGAGCGCGTCGATCAGCCCTACGCCGGGACCGGTATCGAACGCGATGAAGCGCGGATCGCCGTGACGCGCGCGCGGCGGCAAATAGGTCGCATTGCCGATACCGCCGATGTTCTGCACCACGCGGCCACGCTTGCGATCGCCGAAGAGCCATAGATGAGCCAACGGGGCGAGCGGCGCGCCTTCCCCGCCGATCGCTATATCCATCGGGCGGAAATCGGAAACCACCGCGACGCCGGTCATCGCGGCGATTACGGCTGATTCCCCCAGTTGCAGCGTCGATGGCGTTTCGCCTCGCGCAGCACGGCGCGGCGGCAGGTGGAAGAAAGTATGGCCGTGGGATCCGATGAAGCTGAGCCGGGCGGGCGCGATCTTCGCTTGCTTTGTGATGGCGAGGGCAGCCCGTCCGAGCGCGGCGCCGAGGGCAAAGTTGAGTTGCGAGATCTCGCCGGCGCCAAGTTGCGCATCGGCGGACGCCGCGAGCAGCCGCGCGCGAAATTTCGGTGGATAGGGAAACGTCGCGAAGGCGACGAGTTGCACAAGTGGCGCACGGCGATCGTCAATTGAAACGACCGCGGCGCTGACGCCATCGTGCGAGGTTCCCGACATCAGGCCGATGGCATAATGCGGCTGCCGCCCTTCCAGGCCCAGGCTAATCTTCTTCGTCATCTTCGATTTCGTCCATGACCTCACCGGCAGGCTCGCGGTTATCGCGACTCAGACCGAAATAATGCATCGAGGCGAGCACCATGCGCCATCCCGAAGGGAACTCAATCGCGCCGGCGTTGGGATCGGGCTGGTCATCGATAAGGACCTTCCGTCCGCGATGCCATTGCACCAGCAGCATTTTGTGACCCACCTGGCGGCCGCTGGTCGGATCGATCGCGAAATCCCCGAACAGGGTGGTGGTGCGCAGACCAGAAAAAGCGCGACGAATTTGATCCTGGCCGACTCTGCCGGCGTCGCGCAGGGCGGCGATCGTCACCAGTCCGGCGGCGTAGGCCTGAGCGGCTGGATAGTCGCATCCAGGAGCGCCGGCAGCGCGCATCCGCCGCGAAAAGTCGCGGGGAGACGGCCCGATTTCAGGGACTAAGTCGGCGTCCGGCTCCCATTGACTGGGGCCCACGATACCTTCGGCTTCTTCACCGAGGTCCTTGCCGAAGCGTGCGATGCCCGCCGCTACGCATCCGAGCACGGGAATGTTAGCGGCCGGCGAAGTACAAAGCCTCATAATCGCGAGGTCATGCCCGTAGCTGCCGGCGCTGATAATCGCGTTGATGCGATTGCGGCGCAGCGCGGCGGCGAGCGTGCCCGGAGTATGGCCGGGATCAAAGCTCGTGGAAAACTTGAGCCGCAAGCGCACGCCGTGCAGCCAGACTCGGCGCTGACGGCAATCGCGCTCCGCACCCGTGGCAATTTCACGAGCGAATGGAGTTTTAGATGTCACGATAGCGACGCGCTTGCGCCAGAACTTGAGCGTGGCGATCAGGCGCACGAAACCGCTCATATAATCGCTCGCCGGACTGAGTACGCCGACGATCATGCGGCGGCGATCGCTCACATAATCACTTGGGAGAACGCCAGTGTAGAGATTATTGCCGGCGCCACCATGGTTGATGAGGAGCATGCCGGCCTCATCGGCGACCTCCGCGGCGACGCGCGTAAGTGCGGTCGAGTAGGTGCCGAAAAGCACATCGACGTGACGTTCGAAGCATAGCCATCGATAGACCTCGCGGACGCGATCGCGGCGGCTGCAATCGTCGCGATATTCCAGGTCGATGGCGCAGCGCTCACCTGCGATTTCGAAGCCGCCGGCACCGTTGACGTCGTCGGCGAAAAGGCGCAGCGCCGCTTCGATCTGCAAGCCGATCGCGGAATACTCACCGCTCAGCGGCAGCGATAGGCCAATGACGATCTTTCGCACGGTCGTATCAGGCGTTCGATGCGTCTCGCGGCGCGCATCGGAAATGCGCTGCTATGCGACGACTTCGGCAAGGCCCTCGCGAATCACCGCGAGTCCATCGGGATTGCAGGTTTCGTAGTTGTACACATGCCGGCCGTTCCAATTGCCGGCGGACCAGATGCTGGTGGTGATCGTGTCGCCGGGAAAAACCGGACGTGAAAAGCGTACCGCCAGACGCTTGAGTCGCACCGGGTCGCCGTCGCAGAGCCGGTCGACCATCACCTTCGCGGCAAACGCCATCGTGCACAGCCCGTGCACGATGATCCCGGGAAGACCTGCCATTTTGGCAACATTCGCATCCACATGGATCGGATTGAGATCGCCCGAAGCGGCAGCGTACCGCGTGGTCTGATCGAGATCGATGGTTTGCTCAGCGGTGATCATTGGCGCACCGCGAACGCCGGCATCGTCCCCTTTCGCCTGCGCAAGCGACCCGGAGGAGCGTCGTCCGCGAATGAAGATCGTGAAAACGGTGCGATTAACCTGCTCGCCCGATCCATTATGCGCCTCCAGCTCAAGCGCCATCGATTCACCATTCTGATGCGCCTCGATAGAGGCGATCCTGCCGGTAGAGGTGATGGCATCTCCGGGGCGAATCGGGGCGAGGAATTCCATGTCCTGCGCGGAATGAAGCAGACGCAGCAGATCGGCCTGAAGTTCCGGGTCAGTCATCGCGGTGATCACGGAAAGCCAGGTGACAACCACGGCAAACATCGGCGGCGCGATGATTCCATCGGCGGCCGTCCCGTCGAAGTAGCGCGGGTTATCATCGTTGCAGGCACGCGCGTAGCTCTGCAATGCGTCCAGCGTGACCTCGGTAGTGATTGGTGGATAGCTTTTCCCGAGACAGGCGCGATTGAGCGGCATGATAACTCCGGACAAAAAGGTCAGTAAGGTTCGCGTCAGGGACAGACTAATGCGGGCTGCGCTTCAGTCCAGTTCCCGTCCTCCAACGAACACCGCCTTCAGATTGAGGTCACGATCCAGAAGGATCAGATCGGCGCGCCAACCACTTTCGATGCGTCCGCGATCGGTAAGGCCGAGGATTCCGGCTGGGCCGAATGCCGCCATCTCACCGTACTCCAATAATACGCCGTTGAGCGACCAGCCATTGCTAACCAGCCGCGTGGCGGTGAGGTGCAGGCCGTCGAGCATTGTAATCACACTGCCGGCCAGCGTGCCGTCGGGAAGCCGGGCGGCGCCATTTTCGGTGCGCGCTTCCTGAATCAGGCCCCCGAAGAGTGGTCTTGGCGCTCCATCGGTGGATGCGAGCGCGACGCGATCACTGGTAACGACCGGGTTGAGATTCGGGGTGTTGAGCAACGCCGGATGAAGATGGACACCGTCGGGAATGACGGCGGCCCGCGCCGTCGAAGTGGAGAGTGCGGCGCCCACAACGCCGGGAGCTCGATGGTGCAGCGGCGGCATCGCGTTGAACAGATGCGTGAACATGCGCGCGCCGGCCTCGATCGCGGCCAGCGTTTGCTCATAGGTCGCGTCGCTATGTCCTATCGACACCACAACTCCGCGGGCGGTCAACACGCGGATCGCCTCGATTGCGCCGTCGAGTTCGGGTGCGAGGGTGATCAGCTTCAGGGTCTTGAGGCGGCTGACACGATCGAGCGCATCTCCCAGAGGCAGAAGATTAAGCGGAGGATGCACCCCGCGCCGCTCGGGCGAAATAAATGGACCTTCAAGGTGCATACCGAGAATCGTCGCGCCGGGGAGGCTAGCGCTGCCATTCTGCGCGACGCGATCGGTTTCCGCCTGCACCGCCATGGCTTCGGCGATCACGGCGTCAATCCTTTCGATAGTCTCCAGCGGTGACGTGATCACGGTGGGCAGCCACCCCGTGGTCCCTTCATGTGCGAGGCAATGCGCCAGCTCGAGCAGTTCGCCAGCGGTCGCTGACATCACATCGATGCCACATGCGCCGTTGACCTGGAGATCGATGAAACCCGGGATGATGTAGTCATCAATCGAATTCTGATGCTTCTTCAGCCGCACCACGCGATCGTCAAAGGTCAGGTCACCATGGTGGACGACGCCGCCGAATCTGGTGCGGGATAAAATAAGACCTGAAAGCTGGTGGATGGCGACGCGCTTGCGGCGCGGAGCCGATCGTACCAGCCGGAGTGTCGGACCTTTCTTAATTGGCACGAAAACGTTCGGCCAACAGGCGCGAGAACCGCGGCAGGTAGAGCAGGTCGAAGGTATCGTCCTTGCCGGGGAACATCGCGACCGCAGCGCCTTTGAGCGCATGAACATGCTCCCACGCCTGTTCAAGCGTCATCGATTCGTCCTGAGCAATCGTGGCGAAGGTAAGTTCGACGAGAAAGCGCAGGCGCCGGATCATCTTGTTCTCATGCTCAATGCGAGCCGCCCGTTCTTGGTCAGTCATGGCTCCCCTGTCTCGCAAGCTGATGTCGCCGGAGGGCGGCGCACTGAGACTATAGCGTATAGTGAGCCTCCGTGCCGCATCGGGAGCGTGTGCGGCGGCAGCTTGTGTCAGGCAGGGCGCGATGGCACGCTCATTCGGTTACATGCAAACGCGGATCAAGAGCAGCTTCATTTACCTGGCCAATGCGGTCAGCGATCTGCGCAGCAATTGGGCGACCTTAGTACTGGTGCTGTCGCCGCTGGTGCTGCTTTCAGCCATGTGCGTGCTGCCCGACGCGCTTCATCTGCAGCATGCGCTGGTGCAAAAGTTTGAGCCTGGCGTGCGCTCCATCGGATGGCTGCCAGCGCAGACGCCGTATGCGCCCGAAATAGAGCCCGGGCAGCCGGTGGCCGTGCAATGGGTGATCCGCGTGCGCCTGCTCCGAATCGTGCTCAGCCTGATCGCGTCGCTCGTCATCCTGGTGACTCTATGTACGATCAGGCGAATAGAGATGGGCACGCGCAAGGCGCGCATCCTCAACGAGGCGATCGAGGTTTATCGCGACGCGATCAAGCTGGTGCCAGCGTTTTTTTGGATCCTAATCCTGCAGTTAATCGCGATCGGGGTGGGATTTGTGCTGCTGGTGATTCCCGGACTGCTCTCGCTGGTCTGGCTCTGCTTCGCGGAGTACGCGCTGGTTTTCGACAACCGGCGTAGTTGGCCGGCGCTCTTCTACAGCCGCGATCTGATTCGCGGGAACTTCGTCAAAGTCGCCGTGAGGATCGCAGTTTTTATGGCGTTCTGGTCAGGCTTCAACTCCTGGGTAGGCGGCACCTTTTTCGGTATCAGCCTGCTGATTGGCCCGATCGGCATCTGGACTGGCACCCTTTGGATCACCATTTTCGTTTTTGCGCTGTTTGCCTCCGCCGTGTTTTTCGCAACGATTGCGTTCTTTATTGCGGCGGGGTCGCGCCTCTATCAAGACCTCAAGGCTATCGCCGCCGAGCGGACTGCGACGGAGGCCCAGCCGGCGACGGCTCCGCTAGTCGGTTCCGGCGCCCGGCAATAGACTAATCGCCGAGGCTACCGTGCTCTCGTGAGGGCGTCCTTACCGCGCTCGACGATGGGATGGATTCGCAGCGTGTTTTTCAGGTGCCGCTCGCCAGTCGCGAAAGTGCTCGCACGGTAACCTGTAACGGCGGCAAACCGATCGCCGTGAGGGCGCGCAAATCGCCCATCAAACGTTCGACCTCGGCAGCGCGCCGGGCGTTTCCGGGCGCGGCCGTTTTGGGCGCCACAGATGCCGCATCATTTTTGCGGTCGAGACTCAGACGGCAAAGTTGAATCCGCGCCCACGTCAACTCGCCAGCCAGATCCCGTGCCGCTCGACGCTCCCAGCGGTCGTCGCTGCTGATCGCGTCGATAGCAAGTTCGATGGCCGCGAACTCGATTCGCTCGCTTAGGCCGAAGTAAACTCGAGCGACCGTGATCGGCTCGCTGCCGCTATCGAACGCGAGGCTCAAAATATTGAGCAGATGATCGGAGAAGGCGAGGCGGGCTAGTTCGAGGGCAAGCTGTTCCTGATGAACGGCGGCGCGAAGCTCGCGATAGGTGCGCTCGAAGCGTTCCCGCTCGCCGCCGGCAAGAAAAGTCTCGAATTCCGACGATAATTTGCGGAGCGCTGACTCGAAACGGCTCACCGTTGCGCCGATCGATTCGGTCGGATTCGCTAACGCTATCGCCCAGTTGCAAACCCGCCGCGCGGCTCGTTCGAGGCCAAGAAACGCGCTGAGCTCGGCATCCGCGGTCAAGTCGTCGGAGTTGGCCTTAAGCGCAGCGGCGCGCCGCGATAGCTCCAGTACCCCCGACGCGATCAACCACGCGCGCAGCGCCTCTTCGACCTCGATGCCGTGATCGCGCTCGCGGTTGAAAACGAACACCGACCCCATCAAATCCACCATCTCGTTAACGATACGGGTGGCGACGATCTCGCGGCGCAGGCTGTGCCGGGGAATTTCGGCGGCGAAGGCGGCAGCGATCGTGGGCGGAAAATAGGGCCGCAGGAAGCGATCATCCAGGTACGGATCGTCGATCAGCGACGACTGTTCGAGGCGCGCCGTCAAATCGATTTTGGTGTATGCCGTAAGCATCGCTAATTCGGGACGGGTCAGCCCCGCAAAGCGCGCGCGACGGTCGCGCAACTCCTCGTGCGTTGGCAGGATCGCCTCGGCCCGGCGCACGATACCGCCCTGTTCGAGCACGGTCAGATGATCGCGGAAGGCGCTGACGCTGACGCGGCTGCGCAACTGCTCGAGGCTGAGCGAAAGCACCTGGTCGCGATTATCGCTCAGGACGCCCTGGACGACCTCCTCGGCAGCAGCGGCGAGCCGTCGATTTCGCGCCCCATCCGTTAGTTCGCCGCGGGCGACGATCGGCGCGAGCAGAATCTTCAGGTTGACTTCGTGGTCGGACATATCGACGCCGGCTGAATTGTCGATGGCGTCGTTGTTGATTCGCCCGCCATTCAGCGCGAACTCGATTCGCGCGCGCTGCGTGAAGCCAAGATTGCCGCCTTCCACTACTACTTTGCACCGCAGTTCGACCGCCGCGACACGGACGTTGTCGTTGGCGTGATCGCCGACTTCCGCATCGCTCTCGCGGCTCGCGCGGACGTAAGTGCCGATGCCGCCGTTATACAGCAGGTCGGCGCGGGCGCGCAGGATCGCCTGTACCAGGCTGTCGGCGTCAAGGTCATTCGCGTCGCATCCGATCGCCCGGCGCGCCTCGGGCGTCAACGTGATGTGCTTTTGACCGCGGCGAAAAACGCCGCCACCCTTGCTGATGAGCTTTTCGTTGTAGTCGGCCCAGCTTGACGCCGGTAACTCGTAGAGGCGTTTACGTTCGGCGAAGCTCGCCTTCGGATCGGGGTCTGGATCGATGAAGACATGCCGATGGTCAAAGGCCGCAATGAGCTTGAGGTTGTCAGACCGCAATAAGCCGTTGCCGAAGACGTCGCCCGACATGTCGCCGATCCCGACCACCGTAACGGGCTCGCCACGGTCGATCTCGCGGCCCATTTCGCGCAAATGACGCTTGGCAGATTCCCACGCACCGCGCGCCGTGATGCCCAACCGCTTATGGTCATAACCATGCTCGCCGCCCGAGGCGAACGCGTCGCCGAGCCAGAAGCCGCGGCTTTCGGCGATCTCGTTGGCGATGTCCGAAAAGCTCGCGGTGCCTTTGTCCGCCGCGACGACGAGATAAGGCCCATCGCTGTCGAGCACCCGCACGTGTGGCGGACGCACGATCGCACCGTCAACGATGTTGTCGGTGAGGTCCAGCATCGCATTGATCAGGGTCTTGTACGCCGCCACTGCGGCCTCACGATTGTGTACGCGAGGGTCGCGCGATTTTATGACGAAGCCGCCCTTCGACCCGATCGGCACGATAATCGCGTTCTTGACCGTCTGCGTCTTCATGAGGTCGAGAATTTCGGTGCGGTAGTCGTCGGTCCGATCGCTGTGGCGGATGCCGCCGCGCGCGATTTTGCCGGCGCGCAGATGGCATCCCTCAACGAGTGGACTGTTGACATGAATTTCATACAACGGCGGGGTATCCGACAGATTCGGGATGCGCCCGCTCTCGAACTTCAACGCGATATACGGATGAGGCTGCGGCGGCGGCTGGAAGTAATTGGTGCGCACGGTCGCCTCGGCCATCGCCAGCAACGTGCGCGCAAAGCGATCGTCGGCGATATTCTCAACCGCCCCGCACTGTTCGAGATACGCCGCGCGCAGGGTGGCTATTTTTTCGAGCGAATTCTCGTTATCGGGGTCGCAGCGCGCGACCAGAAAATCCACCAGCAGCCGCGCGAGTTTCGGATACAACAGCAATGGGCGATTCGCCGCCAACCGGGCCGGCACCAGCCGCATCTGGAAGGCAGCCGCGAGATAGGCGCGCACCAACGCAACCTCCCGCCAGGCGAGTCCCGCGTTAAGGGTGAGCGCGTTGAGCGTGTCATCTTCCGCCCGACCCTCATGCACGGCGGCCAACGCGTCCGCTATTAGCCCGGCCCCGGGCAACTGGTCGAGCGCGACCTCCTTGATACTGCGCACGCGAAAAGATTGCACGTAAGCGCAGCGGCGCTCGTCGCCGATCAGCGGGCGCAACTCGTGAGCCTCTTCACTGACCGCCGCAATGCCGAAGTTCTGCAGCGTCGGCACCAGTTCCGACAGGATCGGCGCCTCGCTGAGTTCGTACAGGCGCAGTTCGCTTTCATTGCCGCTGCTATCCGTCGCCGGCGTACGGATATCGACACTGAAGGTACCGCCGCCCGCAAACAGCGCTTCCGCACGATCAATATCCTGCTGCGCGATCTCCACCGGAGTGCTCGAGCGATAGCCGGGGCTGAACGCTTCGCGCCAGCGCGCCGCGATTTCGTGGCCGCGCACCGAACCAAAGCGTTCAACCAGGTGGTCGGTCAGGAAATCATCCCAGGTGCGCGCGAGGCGGATAACCTCGGATTCCATCGCGGCCACCGCCGTCGCATCCGGTCGCGCCGCCGCAAAGCAGAAGTGCATAAGCGCGGTGTAGCTGTCGCCGAGCGCCAGGTAGTAGTAAACCAGCTTGCCGCCCAGATGACGTGCCAGCGCCTCTTGGATGTTTACGCGGATTCCGGCCGAAAAGTGCTGCCGCGGCATGATCACCAGTGCGATGACATTGCCGCGCACCGGATCGGTTTGCAGGCTGAGACGGACGTCGCCTGCATTCTTGACGTCCAGCACCATGCGAATCTGCGCGCGCAACTCCGAGACCCGCGCACGGAACAATTCCTCTTTCGGAAAGCTGTTGAAGACCGCGATGAATTGCTTGTAGTCGTGCGATCCGATCTGGACGTGCTCGGCCTCGAGCACCTCGGCCAATTTGGATCGCAACACCGGAATATGCTGCGCTTCCTCCGCATAGGCGCGCGAGGTAAACAGCCCTATGAAGCGGTCGAAGCCGATCGCTTCGCCGTTGGGCGCGCATCGGCGCAGCGTGACGTCGTCCATCAGCGCGCGCCGATGGACCTTCGCTTCAGCGCGCGCCTTACCCACGACCAGCGGTGGTCCGTCGAACAGCAGCGTGCGGTGATCCTCGTCCATCGAATCGAGCGCCACCGGCTTCGCATAGCGTGATCGCGCCTCGTCGCGCATGATTCCGAGGCCCGTACCTGGTTCAGCAACCAGCGCGCGCTTGCCATCGTGATTGATGACGCGATAGCGCCGATATCCGAGAAAAACGAATCCATCGTGAATCAGCCAGCGCAACAGGTCGCGGATTTCGACGAGTCCGCGAACCGCGGCGGTTTCCTCGCAGATTTCCACTGCACGCTTGGTCATCGCACCGAAATCACTGACAACTTCGGTTACCTCGTCGAGAACCTCGGTCAGACCGCGCTCGACGTCGGCGGCTGTGAACGCGCCTGGCGTCAGCTCGATCTCGGTATGCGTAAACGATTCCGCGCGCTCGCCCGCCGTCGCCTGTTCGAATGATACGATAGTACCGTCGGGAGATCGGGCGGCATGGAACAACGGATGCAGCAACATCCGCACTGGCAATTCGTGTTTGTGGAAGAACTCGAGCAGGCTATCAACGATGAACGGGCAGTCGTCCATCGCGGTTTCAACTATGTACCGCCCTTCGCTCTCGCCGGCATAGACCCGCAGCTTCAGCGGTTTAGGGCGGGATTCGAAGAATTCGAAAGCGCGCGCCGCGATCGCGCGACGCTGGCGAGCCGGGTAGCTCTCGCCGAGATCGGATGGCAGCCGCTCGAACAGGCGATCGGTGAAGATGCCGAGGCGGCGCTCGTATTCAAGATGTTCGGCGGGTTCATGCTGACTTGCTTCGCTGGCCACGGGTTCACCTGACGAATGGGGGTTTGCGGTCGAATGGTTCGGACGGATAGCGCCGCCCGATCGCGAATTATAGTTTGCGCGCCACCTCCGCCGCCACCATTATGATCGCGCGCATTGAATCGCGAGGTCGGCTATAATGACGCGAATGTGCCTCGTGGAGTCACGCCTCGTACGCTCTCTTTAGATGCCGGAAATCGAAATCAACACTATGACCTTCGGGCCGTATGGGGTCGGACGCATCGACGGCAAGTCGGTGATGGTCCCGCATGCGGCACCCGGCGACCTCTTGGAAGTGGCGCTCAAATCCGAACGGCGCGACTATGCAATCGCGCGTATCGATCGGGTGATCCGGCCCGGAGCTAATCGGCGCGAACCGCCGTGCCGGTTTTTACCGCGCTGCGGCGGATGCGACTGGCAACACATCGAATATTCCGCGCAGGTTGCGCTCAAGGCGCAGCTGATTGCAGCGGAGTTCCGCCACGTGCTCGGCGTTGACCTCGATCCAGAGGGTTTGGTCGAAGCGGCTCCTGCGGAGTTTGCGTATCGGTCTAGGACCAGATTCAAAACCGGCGCCGGCGGATGCGTCGGATTTCACGAAGCGGGCAGCAATTCGATCGTCGAAATCGATCGGTGCATGGTCGCCGCCGCTCCCGATCGCGTGCCCCGGGCGCTGGCTGCGGCGTTGGGCAAGCGATGTTCTGAGATCGAGGTGGCCAACGATGACCACGGCGAGCTCCAGATCGCCCATCTCGCCAAGGCCCCCGGCAACGCGGAGGTGTCGCGTGCGCGTGACGTGATGAGCCGTGACGGCGCCATCCGTGGCATCGTGCTGCGCGGCGGCAACGAGCGCCGGGTCATCGGCGAGGCAAAGATCTCGTTCGACCTCGAGCCCGGATGCACTATCGAAATCGACGCCGACTTGTTCAGCCAGGTCAACCGCGCGCAAAACGTGAAACTGATCGCAACGGTGGCGTCGATGGCCGCAGTAGGCGAGAAAACGGGTGTACTCGATCTGTTCTGCGGAGCGGGTAATTTCAGCCTTCCGCTGGCGCGGCGCGGCGCGCGCGTAACCGGTGTCGATGCGGACGCGCTGGCCATTGCCGGCGCGCAGCAAAATGCCGCGCGCATGGGCCTCAAGGACGCACAGTTCATCGCAATGAAGGCGTCGGAGACCGCGCGCTTTTTCGATCGGGCGCGTTATCGGCCCGATGTGGTCATCGTCGATCCACCGCGTACCGGAGCTTTGGACCTGATGGGATCGGTAGCGCGGCTGCATCCGCCGGCGGTAATTTATGTCTCATGCGATACGACTACGTTAGTGCGTGACTTGCAAAGCCTGCGTGCAAACGGCTACGAGATTGATCGGGTGCGAGGCTTCGATTTCTTTCCGAACACGCATCACGTGGAGGTCGCCGTCCACGCGCTATTGACTTAGGTCAGAGGGCGTTCCTAATCTAGACGAAGGTGATTCTAGCGCACCTTCTCGCCAGGGGTGTTTACCAAGCAATGCCGAAGCAGGAAAAACTAGCGCGTCCCAAGATCACGATTATACCGGGCCGTGGCGTTGCCCAAACTATTAACTACCTGCTGGAAGACCGCGACGATCTCGAATGGATCATCGCCGTGGGCCGCACTAAAAACGGCGAACTTTTCTTCTACGATACCGGCGGTGACATCGTTGAAGATCTGGGCACCCTCGAATACCTCAAGGCCCGGATCATCCGCGCGCATTTCGGCGACGAATACGAATAAGCCGCGATCGCTTCCGTGAATTGCAATGGCGATTCGCTCAGCGCGAAGCCGTCCCTCCGCGATTCGTCTTGCCTGTGCCCTTTTCATACTAGCGGCTGCGCTTATGGTGCGGGCCGTTCCGGTTCTCGCTGAGCAGATTCAGGTCCTTCCGTCGCAGCAGAAGCCGCCAGCTGAAAATCTGCCGCGCCTTCCCGCGCCATCGCAGGAAGAGACAATCCCCTCGATGCCTTCTTTGCCCGTTATGCCAAATGGCCAAGGGTCCAATACACGGGAAATTCCGCTGCCTGAGATTTTCAGGGGCTGCTGGTCGGGGGAAGTCGCCCGGGTCGATTCGATGATTCCTCTGACCCCGAATGCGGGGCACGTCCGATGGCTCTCAAAATTGTACACGCTCTGTTATAAGCAGGTCGGCGCCGGCGACCGCTGGCACCTGACTTTCGCCGAGACCTCGGTCGCGCAACGGTCAATGGTCAGCGATCAGCGGCAATCGATCAGCGTCAAGTCGGTCGCCGGAGGCGACCGCGCCGAACTAACCGGCTATCTCCACTTCCGCGCTCCTCAAGTGAATCTGTTCGGCCTCCGCTCCAGCACGGTAAACACGCTCGACGAATTGTCTCAGCTTCATTGCACCGTCTCACCTGACCGTGATGCGATGGACGTGCATGCTGAAGTCCTCGTTGAAAATGACGACGAACCCTGGGTGAAGATTACCTGGCACACGCGGCTGCTGCGGACGAGTGCGGGTCTGCCTGACTGATGATACCTCCCAAATGACCGAAGCGATGGGCAGCTCCGCGTGGATTTCCAGGTGCTCGTCGAGTAGCGCCCGAATCCATCAGCGAATCACTTCACTCCTCGAATTCCTCCTCCGGCGGGCGCGCGAAAATGTTGCCGTCTTCGATTTCCAGCGGCACTCGATAGAGCATCTTGCCGCAAGTGTCAGGCGGCCCCGCGATACATTCGCCGTTCGACGGCTCGTAATATGCGTTGTGGGTCTGGCACATCAGGTAGCGTCCCCGCTCGGCGAAAAATTGGTTATCGACCCAATCCATCGCCATCGGCACGTGGCGGCATCGATTCACGTAAGCATGGAGCTTCCCCCGGAAGTTGATCATGAAGCATTCCTCGTCGGCTCCGCGCACCGGCATCATGAATTTCACCGATTCACCGCGTTTCAAATCCGCCGCGCGGCCAACCAGGTAGCGGACGCCCTTCGGCGTGATCTCGCCACGGTCGCCGCCGTCACGCGGCGGGTTGCGCCGTCTCAGCGCGGCGCTGCGATCGCGTTTTTCAGACATCCAATGCGCTCGATCTCAACTTCGACGACATCGCCGACCTTCATCGGACTCACCCCCGCCGGCGTGCCGGTCGAGATCACGTCGCCCGGCAGCAGCGTCATCACCTGCGAGATGAAGCTGACCAGGTAATCGCAATCGAAGATCAGTTGGGAGGTGCGGCTTTTCTGGCGGACTTCGCCATTAACGCGCACCTCGAGGGCGAGGTCGGAAGGGTCAACGTCGGTTACGATCCACGGCCCCAGCGGCGCGAAAGTGTCAAAGCCTTTGCCGCGCGTGAACTGCACGTCGCGGCGCTGCAGGTCGCGCGCCGTCACGTCGTTGGCGCAGGTATATCCGAGCACGTAACTCCGCGCCTCAGACTGTGCAACGTTTCGCGCAGTCTTTCCGATCACAATTGCCAGTTCACCCTCGTGATGGAGGTTGGCGGTTTGCGGTGGATAAACAATGTCATCGCCCGGACCGATTACCGCGGTTGACGGCTTGATGAAGAGCATCGGCTCCTTCGGCAGCTCGCGATTTCCCTCGGTGGCATGGTCGGCATAGTTAAGGCCGATCGCGACAATCTTGCTCGGCGTCGCGGGCGCGAGCAGTCGCACATCGCCAAGAGCAATTGCCTCAGCGCCCTTCGCTGGCACAAAACCTTCGATCGTCCCTTCGAGCGCCGTTATGCGATCGTCCTCGAGCGCGCCGTAACGGTCGCACCCGTCATACCTGAAGCGCACTATCTTCATCTTCCATCCCTCAACGGTCGATCGTCTCTGAACGCGCGCGTCCTGTATCAGGCACGCGCTTCCAAGTCTTTCGCGTCCCACCCCGCGCTGTCCAGAGCCATGCGCGAAGATCCGCCGGAAGACATGGCTTGCCGCACCTGGCCGAAGCCCTTAGCATCGAACAGACAGGGAGCCCATGTCGGGCGCTCCGTGATCAAAGTCTGGGGGGAGCGTTTTCAATCTCGATGGAGAAACCAAAGATTCGGCCGGTCGAGGCCTTTCCGGTTGAACAGAATGGGCAAACTTACATCTGCCTGCGCGATCCAAGCGGTATCGCGCCAACGCCAATTATGATCGGGATGGGCGCTTATTTTCTGGTGACGTTGTTCGATGGCGCCAACACCAAGACCGACCTTCAGGCTGCATTTACCAAACGCTTCGGGGAATCGCTGCCCCCCGACCACCTTGACGGATTGATCGCGGCGCTCGATCAGGGCTTCTTCCTCGAATCGCCCGCCTATACTGCGCGCATGGACGCGGTCCGTGAGGAATTCAATCGTAATCCGCAGCGCCCGGCCGCATTGGCGGGTATCTGCTACGAGAATGAACCGATCAAGCTGCGGCGCGAGATCGAAGCATTCTTCAGGGCGCCGGGCGGCCCGGGACAGATCCCTCAACCTGCCAGCGACGGGGCGGCGCTGAGTGGTCTGATCGCGCCGCATATCGACCCGCGGCGCGGCGGCCCGGCATACGCTCATGCTTACGGAGAATTGCTAACGCGCGAACGGCCCGACCTCGTGATCATCCTGGGTACGTCGCATTACGGGCGCGGCCCTCAACTTTTCACCGCCACCCGCAAGGACTACATGACGCCGCTCGGGCCGGTTGCCACCGACCGCGAATTTGTCGATCGCCTGGGCGCGCGCTATCGCGACGGCGACCTTTTCGCCGAGGAATTGCTGCATCGCAATGAGCATTCGATCGAGTTCCAGACGCTCTTCCTGGCGTGGGCGCTGGGCACCGCGGGTTACAAGGTCGTCCCGATTCTGGTCGGCTCATTTCATGAGATGGTTGCGAGCGGTGCGGCGCCTCTGAGCGACAGTCGCGTGAACGGCTTCATCGAGGCGCTGCGGGCGGAGATCGCCGAAGAAAGCCGCCGCGTCCTGATCGTCGCGGGGGTTGACTTTGCGCACGTCGGGAAGAAGTTTGGCGACTCCTTCAGCGCTGATGAGAAGATCGCCCAGTGGGTCAAGTCTGAAGATCTGGCGCTGATTGAGAATATCAAACGCGGCGATCCCGCCGGCTTCTTTGCCTCTATCGCCAAAGATCGCGATCAGCGCAAAATCTGCGGCCTTTCGCCCATGTACACGCAACTCGAGTTGCTGCGGGACCACCAGGCGCGGTTGCTGATGCATGACATCGCGATGGAGCCGCAGACCGAGTCGGCGGTCTCGTTCGCGAGCCTCGCGATCGACTGACGCGAGCGCACGCGCTCATGCCGTTAGGGGTTTCACGGCACGCAGATTTGGCCTCCGCGAATCCCTAACGTTGATTTGCTTTAAGGAACTCGCGAACACGCGTCACTGCGGCCGCCACGGTCTCGGGCGTCTTCCAATGCTCGACCATCTCCGCCTTGGGCGCGAGCAAGGCGATCTCGCGTGAAACTGGCGCAGGATGGTAGAGATCGTCGCCAGCCAGCACCATCAGCGGATGCGTGCATTTGCGCACGAACTCCCGCGTCACCGAGAAAACAAAGTCGCCGCCGTACATGCGCTCGCGAAAGCTCGTCAGCGCCTCATCGGTCAGGCTGGGATCGTGACGTTGCAGAGCCTTTGCCCAGCCGTCAAACATCTCGCGAAAGGCCTCACGGTTTTCGTGCAATCCGATCGGATTCTGGAGCACAGCGGAGCTGACCCGATCGGGCGCTTCATTGATCAGGCTCAGGCAATAGGACGACCCGATACATCCGCCCATCGTGTGGCTACGGGCGATGCCCAGATGGTCGAGCAGTGCGATATGGTCGGCAGTGTACGTATGCCAACCATCAGCGGCGCTGACCGGCCCACGTGAACGGCCCGCATTGCGCTGGTCCATCGCAATCACGCGGAAATCCGCAGCGAATTCCTTGGTCGGGTCGAACGGGCTCTTATGCCAGAACTCGATAGCCGATCGCATCCCACCCGGCGCAAACAGCAGCAGCGGATAGCCTGAACCGAATTCCTCATAATAAAGCGATACGCCCGGGCGCTCGAATGTTGGCATTACAATTACCTCCCTGTCGTTGCGTGGCCGGCAACCTCGAATTCGGACAATTCGGCATAGCCGTGGGGCTAAATCCTGACGGGAGCACGTCTTATGTGCAATCGAATTCACGCCGGTCATCGTGATCGGCAATTCGGTGGCGTGGCAACGTCCAATTAGTGCCGCCAATCTCACAACATTTGACACACTTCGTGGCGCGATCTTGTGCCGTAATGGGCACCCCGGATGGGCACGTATCTTGGACTATAGAGGAGTGTAACGCAGCGCTGATGGTTGAAGATTAAAAAGCTCGAACCTTGAATGGAAAATCGGCTCCATTAGCGCTTCAGGGAACTGCTGAGAAGGGTGGGGGTGAGGTAGTTGTGGTGGGGGGGACGAGATCGCGTCGGAGGGCCGTATGGTCCTCCGACGACGATCGGCGCGCCAACGCGAAGGCTCTTGTGATCAGCAAAAGTCGCGGCGGGGGAGAATAAGACTCACAGAAAAGTGTGGAGGACTTTGGACTAGCGCGCGCGCGGCAACCCGAGGACCCGCTCTGCTATGATGTTGCGCTGAATCTCGGAAGTGCCGCCCTCGATCGTGTTTCCGCGTGATCGCAAAAAATGCTGTTGCCAACGGCCGCCTTGCACCGCATACGGGGAACCTTTTACCAATTGACTGGCCGGCCCTTCGAGTTCGATCACAAACTCCTGCATCCGCTGGTTCAATTCCGACCACGCGAGCTTCGAGATCGATCCCTCGGGCCCGGGATTTCCGCCTCTGAGAATCTGCGAGAACGCGCGGTACGATGTAAAGCGCAGCATCTCGAGTTCGACATAAAACTGTGCGAGCCGCTGTCGCACCACCGGATCGCTAATCGCAGGTGCACCGTTGCGCGTCATCGATCGTACCAGGTCAAGGATCTCATCGAACACGATGCGATAGCGCATTACGCTCGCCAGCGCCGTGGTCCCGCGTTCGTTCATAAGGGTGGTCGTTGCGACGCGCCAACCTTCGTTCAGACCGCCCAGCAGATTCTGCCGCGGCACGTGGACGTCCTCGAAGAACATCTCGTTGAACTCGGACTCGCCGGTCATCTGCCGCAACGGCTTCACTGTGATTCCTGGGCTTTTCATATCGACCAGCAGGTAGCTGAGACCGCGATGTTTGGGCGCATCGGGATCGGTGCGCACCACCAGCATGCACCAGTCGGCGATATGCCCGAGCGTGGTCCACACCTTCTGTCCATTGACGACGAATTCGTCGCCCTTAAGTTCCGCGCGGGTCCGCGCCGCGGCCAGATCGGAACCGGAATTGGGCTCGGAGAAGCCCTGGCACCAGATTTCCTCGCAACTCAGGATTTTCGACAAGTAACGCTTTTTTTGTTCGTCGGTGCCATACGTGATGATCGTCGGCGCGGCCATCGTCAGGCCGAGCACGTTGAGCGGCGCCGGGGCTCGCACGCGCGCGACCTCCTCGTTGAAAATCGCCATTTCGATCTGCGACGCGCCCTGGCCGCCAAACTCCTTCGGCCACGCCATACCGAGAAAGCCGCCCTCGTACAGCCGCCGCTGCCAATCCCGCAGAAAGTCGGTCATCGACATGCCTTCTGGCCGGAAGCCGGCCTGACCCCATCCGGGCGGCAGGTTGTCGCGCAGGAAGCCCTGCACCCTCGCGCGAAATTCCTCCTGTTCGGGCGAAAAGCTCAGGTCCATGGTTCAATCTCCGAGGTTCATTCGTACTGTGTGTGATATGTCAGGCACGCCCAGCGTTAATCGAGCAGATATTCAATCGCGGGAGCACACGCAAGCGGTGAAATCGCGCCGCGACGCCAGGGGCGAGTGCTAGGAATTGCGTTCCAATCGGTCGCCAAGGACTTCGGCAAGCCGCTCCGCTGGAGCGCGCTTGGCTTCCGCAATGGCGAATCCGGCCGCAGCCGGATGGCCGCCACCGCCGAACTGATGCGCCAACACCGAAAGGTCAACGTCACAATCGGTGCTGCGCCGCAGGCTTACGCCAAGGCTGCGCAGATCAAAGAGCGCAATCACGGTAGAAGACTGGCCCTCGTAAAGCTTGGATGCGACTTCGCTGCTGTAGCCCATGCAGCAGGCCGTGCGAATTCTCAAGCCGTTGCCCAGCGGCCGATCGACCATTGTGGCATTTGCGAGTTCAAGGCTTTTGTTCATCGCCTTCTTCCCGGCTTCCAATGCAATGCGCATCCGCCGACTCATCGTCGGCTCTTTGAGCTTCGTGATTTCGCGGAACGAATCGATTCCGCCGAGGGTCTGCACGGCGAGCGCCCAATCGGCAGACTCAGGGACCTGGTGAATCCAACGGTCATGATCATCGGCAATAGCGACGAAGGGGAAGAATTTTTCGAACTCGGGGAGGCGCGACTGTTCCCCGCGCTCTTCGGCCAACTCCTTCAGGTAGTTGAAAGCGAGGCGCGCCGCGGAGAACTCCTCCGAAAGCAGGCGGCCCGTAAACGGCACCTCAAACTCCGGCGCGGTAGCGCGCGAGACGGCCGTGCGATGATGATCGATCCAGTAGAGGCGCACGCCATTTCGCACCAGGTTGGTGAGATGTTCCGCGGTCTTGGTGGTCGTCCATGACAGGTCGGTAATCCAGATTTCGTCGTCGCCGCCCTTGGCCCGCAAGCTCTGGATGACGCGGTCGCTGTCGCCGTTGGCAGCCAGCGTGGTGATCACGCGCTCCTCGGTGAAGAAGCGTTTGATTGCCGCCGCCGCCATGACCCCGTCGAGGCATGACGGTCCGTGACTAACGACCTGTATAGTGTGGCGATCGGGTCTAGACATAACCCTAAGATATTATTGGATCATGGCGCGTCATGCGATGCGCAACATGCAGGCGCGGCACACCCGCCATTTAGTGATAATCCTTGGCCGTGATTGAACGGCTTGATGGCAGTGGAGATTTTCAAATGCCGTGCTAGAGTCACTGCGGATAGGCTTCGCGACGCCCGATGGATTGGCGTCCACTGGCGCAAACGGATACGACACCAAGTGCAGCCCTCGATTCTCGAGCGTTCCAAACACCCGATATCGCGTCGCGATATCGATCCGAATGTTCTCAAGATTCTCTATCGGCTGATCGCTGCTGACTACTTTGCGTACCTGGTGGGAGGCGGCGTGCGCGACCTGATGATGGGCCGGCGGCCCAAGGACTTTGATGTCGCGACCTCCGCTCATCCACAGCAGGTGCGCGACCTGTTCCGCAATTCCCGCCTGATTGGCCGACGCTTTCGACTCGTTCACGTCTTTTTCGGTCCGCAAAATATTGAAGTGGCGACCTTTCGCCGCCGCGCCGAGGACGTTCCCGAGGGCGACGATCCGATGATTCGCCATGACAATACCTTCGGTACCCCCGAGGAAGACGCGTTTCGGCGCGACTTCACGATCAACGCGCTGTTCTACGATCCGCGTTCATTCCAGGTGATCGATTACGTCGGCGGGGTGGCCGACCTCGAAGCGCGGCTGATTCGCACGGTCGGCGACCCGGATGTGCGGATGCGCGAGGATCCGGTGCGGATGATTCGTGCAGTGCGGTTCGCGACCAAGCTCGACTTCGAGATCGAGCCGGCAACTCGCGCGGCGATCGAGCGGCACTCGGGCGACCTCGCCAAGTCTTCAGTGCCGCGCCTGGTTGAGGAGATATTCCGCACGCTCAGTTTCAAGGGCGCCGAGCGCGCCTTGTTTCAGATGGAACAACTCGGCCTGCTCGAAGTGCTGTTGCCGATGCTTTCGGAGCATTTGCGGGCGACGGCTCCTGGCGCGGGAAATCTGGAGGATACCGCGACCGCTCGAAACCTCGCGGCGCTGGGCCCGATGATCGAAAGTGGCAATGATCCGTCGCGGCCGCTGATAATGGCTTGCCTGTTCGCCGATCTGCACCGTGCGACCGTTGTGAATGGCGGCGAGGACCATCGGCTGGATGTGGTCGATTTCCTGCGTGAACGCGGATTTTCGCGAGCCGACACGGATCAGATGCGCCTGCTGCTGGAAGCGGCGACGCATATGATGACGCAATCGCGCCTGTCGCGGCGACTCGTCAGGCGCCCGTATTATCCCGAGGCGCGACGCTTATTCGAGTTAATTGCGCCGACTTACGGTGTGGAGGTCGAGGCCTTCGATCGCTTCCTCGCCGAGGCCCCGAACCATGCGCCGAGGCATCGCCGGCCGCTGCCCGCGATGACGGCCGGGACCGTCGGCCGCGAGAGCGGCGACAGCCCGGGTTCCGCAACCGGCACGCCCGCGATCAAGCCGTTGCGCCGCCGGCGACGTCATCGCGGTGGACGCCGGCGACGTTTCAATTCACACGGGTCGTTGGTGACGGCGACCGATTCACCGTCTTCACCGGCCAGTGATTTTGTGAAAACCTCCGCTACCTCCGAGGAACCGATGCAGGTGCAGGTGGGCGGCGCGATCGGTGATGACGCCGCGATCAATGAGGCCAACCGCGACACACTCACTAATCCACGCTGAAGCGCCGCCGGACATTCATGTCCGCATTTGACGGCTTGTCCATATCGGCGCCATCGACTAACGTTTGAAGCTCTCTGGAATGCGGCAGGGCCGGGCCGCGCTCGCCGCTGTCATGCGCGGCAAGTGTTGAATTTCTCAGGCGAGGTTGCGATTTGGCAGCAAACAGCGTGCGATCGGAAAAGATTTGGATGGACGGCGAGATGGTCCCCTATGACCAGGCTAACATTCACGTCCTCACCCACAGTCTGCATTATGGGATGGCGGTGTTCGAAGGGATACGGTGTTACAAGTCCAAGGATGGGCGATCGGCGATTTTCCGCGGCCGGGAGCATATTCGCCGCTTGTTCGACTCGGCGCATATCGTCGAGATGAACATCCCGTTCAGCCATGAGGAGGTCGTAAAAGCCTGCGCCGACGTGGTTCGGATCAACAAGTTCGACGAATGCTACGTGCGCCCGATCGCCTTTTACGGGGCTGGAGAGATGGGCGTGGTCGCGCGCCATAACCAGGTGCGGCTGGCGATTGCGGCGTGGCCATGGGGCGCGTACCTCGGAGACGAGGGAATAACGAAAGGCGTGCGGCTGAAGACCTCGTCGTTCGTCCGGTTCCATCACAATTCGATGATGCCGATGGCAAAGCTGTCGGCCAATTACGTCAACTCCGCGCTGGCTGGTTATGAGGCGCGCCGCAACGGTTACGACGAAGCGCTGCTGCTCGACGTCAACGGCTACGTCTCGGAAGGCAGCGGCGAGAACTTTTTCATCGTGCGCGACGGCGTTGTGCGCACGCCTCCGCTGATGTCGTGCCTCGCTGGGATTACGCGCGAATCGGTGATGAAGATTCTCGCCGACGACGGGGTGCAGGTACTCGAACAGCCCTTTCCGCGCGACATGGTCTATATCGCCGATGAGGCCTTCATGACGGGCACTGCAGCGGAGGTCACGCCGGTGGTCGAACTGGACGATCGGCGCATCGGCGAGGGCAAGCCCGGACCGATCACGCGCAAGGTGATCGAAATTTTCCACGGCGCGCTGCGCGGCCGCGAACCGCGCTATGGCGCGTGGCTGGATTACGTCTAGTTGGCGGATGGATCGTCCCGACAGGCAGTCAATGAGGTTCCTCAAGATCGTAGCGGGAGTCGTGCTTATGGGAGCCCTGTTTAATCTGCTTTTTCCGTGGCTGGCGCGCGGCGAGATGTTGAAGGTGGGCGACCTCGCCCCGTCATTTTCGACCGATGCCGTGCAGGGCGATCAAACGACGCCGGTCAAGCTAACCGACTATCACGGTCGCAAGGTGGTGCTCTACTTCTATCCCAAGGACGGCACACCCGGATGCACCAAGGAAGCCTGCTCGTTTCGCGACGGCTACCAGGATCTGCAGCGCTGGGGAATCGTGCTGTTCGGATGCAGTATCGACAGCGCTGACAATCATCGTGCCTTCGCGCGCAAATACAGCCTGCCGTTCCCGCTGTTGATCGATCCCGACAACAAGATCGCCAAGGCATACGGTGCCGACAATGGCATCCCGATCCTCGGACTCGACCGCCGCGTGACGTACGTGATTGGTGAGGATGGGCGCATCTTGAGGGTCTATCCTAACGTCGATCCTGCCGGTCACGCCAAGGAAATAATCGCCGATCTGGGTGCCGACAAGCCACCGCCTACGCCAGCCGCGGCGCCGTCACCCGCGCCCGCCGCGGCACCCGCCACTCAGCCGAAGCAGCGCAAAGGCATCGATTCGGATTCGGACAGCGAGCCCGATTAAGCAAATTCGATTGCGACCGCCTCGCGCGGCGAGAATCCGAGGCTGACCGCCAGCAGGACTGTTGCGGCCGCAATCTTCACAGCGTCGGAAGCGAATCGCACCATCGCGCTCAAGGCCGAAAGGTGCGCATCGACGGTAGCTGCGACCGACTCACGACGGCAACCGGCACCGTCCGCATCGAAGAGCGTGTCGATCATCGGGTTGGGGTCGAAGTTAGTCTCGCGGAGCGCCTCCGCAATCGCACGCCGCCAGAATTCGCGCGGCTCGACGGTTTCGAAGTCGGTGAGGCTGGCGACGCGATTACGCATCATCGCGAGCAGCGGCCGATAGCGTTCATTCAGATCGAGTTGGTCATCGACGCCCTGTGCAGATAGAAATTCGCCGATAGTACCGGCGTCGCCATAGACGCCCGTTGAGCCTGCCGCCGGTTCCAGACGAATGAAACGATCGGCGCCGTCGCGATCCAGGCCAAGTGGATAGAGCCGGCACGCAATCGGCCGGCCGTGATGGATGGTGCAGCGCACGCCTTCCAGCGCAACGCATCGGCCATCCGCGTCGAAGCGCAGCAACGACCCGCGGCGCATCGTGAAGCGCGCGACCGTATCGCGGGTGCTGAGACCCATCGCACGCGCAATCGCAATCACGTCCACCGGCGAGAGCGTTATCACCTGGTTATGGCAGCAGCGGCCGCATTGATTGCAGGTGTATGAAAAATGGCTTTGGCGATGCATCGGACAGCGGCGTCGAAGGGTTTCGGCGCCTTGAGTTTACGCTACCTAATTCACGCGAGCTTCGGTACGATCATCGAGCTACTGACGCGAATCGCATTGAGGGTGGCAGAAGATGGATTTCAACTATTCGCTCGAACAGGAAGCCTATCGGCATCAGGTGCGATCGTGGCTGGAGGCCAATGCGCCGGAGCCGCTCACCCCCGAAGAGAAGGAACGAATCGACGAGGATCTTCTGTGGGAGCGCAACAAGCGCTGGCACAAGAAGATGTACGATCACGGCTGGGTGGGGCTCAATTGGCCCAAGGAATATGGCGGGCGCGGCGCGACTTTCATCGAGCAGGTGATCTTCCAACAGGAACTGGGCCGGCTCGGCCTGCCTATGGGGATCAACGTGCTGGGTATTATCATGACGGGGCCCGCGCTCATGCAGTGGGGCACCGACGCGCAGAAAGAGCGTTACCTGAAGCCGATTCTCATGGCCGACGAGATCTGGTGCGAGGGCATGTCCGAACCGGGCGCAGGCTCCGACCTGGCCGCGATTCAGACGCGCGCCGAACTTCACGGCGACGAGTTCATCGTCAACGGTCAGAAGGTCTGGACCACGCACGCACAGCGCTCGGACTTCTGCCAACTCTTCGTGCGGACCGATCCAGATGTGCCGAAGCATAAGGGCATGAGCGCGCTGCTGGTCGATATGAAAAGCCCCGGCGTAATGGTCAAACCGCTCAAACAGATTACCGGCGATTCCGAATTCAACGAGATTTTCTTTGAGGATGTGCGCGTGCCGAAGGAAAACCTGCTGGGTCCGCTGAACGCGGGATGGCAGGTGCTGGTGAACACGCTGATGCATGAGCGGTTCGGCATCAGCGAGACGATCGGCGGCACCGAGGTGATCCTCGCGCAACTGATCGAGATGGCTAAAACCATACCCGTTGACGGGCGATCCGCCGCCGATGACGACGAGATTCGCCAGCAGATCGCGCAGTTCGCGATTGAAGTCGCGGCCAAGAAATACAACGGGCTGAGGTCGCTCACCAAGCGGCTCAAGGGTCAGCAGCCCGGTGCGGAGTCCTCGATCGGCAAGCTCAACTCGACGGATCTGTCGCAACGGATGACGAAGTTCGCGACGCGCCTGCTCGGCGGCTACGCGATGATTGAACGAAAATCGCTGTTCGCGCCTGACGGCGATTGGATGCGGCGTATCCTGAACGTCGAGATGTTGACGATCGCAGGCGGGACCTCGGCGGTGCAGAAGAACATGATTGGCGAGCGCATCCTGCAACTCCCGAAGGGCTGATCGCTCAGGAGTCCAGTCTATCGGCGGATTTGATCGAGGGCGGGGGTCAGCGCTGCATCGCCTGGAAGAGCAGTGGAGCCGCCTCGGCCATCATCTCGCCGACGACCTCCGATAGCGGTTTGCCCGGAATCGCGAGCTTTTCAGTCAGCACTTTAAGCACGCGCAGGTAATGCGACTTGGTCTCGTCGCTAATCGAGGCGAGCCGATCGCCCTCCATCACTTCGATGTAGCGCAGATGGATTTCGTGAATTTCCTGGTCCTGGGGATTGGAGAACTTAGGCGCGCGCGCCATGACAAAGCTCCTTGCGCGATGAGTCATCACGCGTTTCGTTCGACCGATAGATCGAGCTTATACCCGGCGCCCAAGCCGTGCAGCGTGCGATCGAGTCAGAAGAGGAAGCGGCGCGTGTTGATGCTGATGAGCACGCCCATCGCCGCCATCATCGCAATGAGGGACGAACCGCCATAGCTCACCAGTGGCAAAGTGATGCCGACGACGGGGAGCATCCCGGTTGCCATGCCGATATTGATCGCGACCTGCCAGAAGACGATGCCGGTGAAGCCGATCGCGAGCAGTGTCCCGAAGCGATCTTTGGCGTGCCGGGCGATCCATGCGCCGCGCGCGATCAATGCCGAGTAAAGTCCGAGCAGTACGACCGATCCGAAGAAGCCGAACTCCTCGGCGTACACCGCGAAGATGAAATCGGTGGTCTGTTCGGGCAGGAAATTGAGGCGCGCCTGAGTGCCTTTGAGAAAGCCTTTGCCCCACGCGCCGCCTGAGCCGATCGCGATTTCGGACTGAATGATGTGATAGCCGCTGCCTAGCGGATCGGATTGTGGGTTGAGAAAGCTGACGAGCCGGCCGCGCTGATAGGGCTTCAGATAATGCCATCCGACGGGGGCCACCAGCACCGTCGCGAGCATCAGGATTACCAGCATCCGCCAGTTCAATCCGCCGACGAAAATCAGCGTGCCCGTGATCAGAATCAGGATGAGCGCGGTGCCTAGGTCGGGTTGTTTCAGCACCAATGCCGCGGGTACCGCCAAGAGGATCGCGGGGATGATCATGTGGAAAAGGTTCCAACCGCCCTTCGGCGGCTCCTCGCGCAGGTACCGCACCATGACCAATACGACCGCAATCTTCGCAACCTCAGACGGCTCCAGATTGAGCACGCCCAGGTTAATCCAGCGACGCGATCCGCCGGTGCTATGTCCGGCGACGGCGACGACGACCAGTAATGCGACGGCTATCGCGTAGAACGCGTAGGCGTAAGTGCCGAGCGATCGATAGTCGAGGAGCGCGGCCGCGGTCATCAGGGCGGTGCCGACTCCCACCCAGACCAGTTGGCGCGTCACCAGCGGGTCGAGTCCGTGATGGGTGCCGCCCCAGGTCGCGCTGACCACGCTCAGGACGCCAACTCCGCATAACGCGAGTGCCAGGCTGAACAGCGTCCAGTCGAAGTGATAAATGATGCGCCGGTCTATTTCCGCCATCGATGGTTACTCGAGGGTCGATCGAATGCTTTCTGTGGCGCGCTCCAATTAGTCGGCCAGTGGGTCGGTAGGTTGGCTATCACCGGAAGGGATGATTACCGGCGCACCACCCTGCAGCGGATTCAGCTCGAAGTATTTCTCCATAACCGCTTTAACCACTGGAGCGGCGGTGCTGCCGCCGTGGCCGGAATGTTCGATGATGCAAGCGATCGCGATTTTCGGATGATCGATCGGCGCGAACGCCATAAACCATCCGTGGTCGCGATTCTTGTCGGACAGGGCGGTCTCTTTGGTGCGCGCGCCCTGCGCTTCCTTGACGACCTGCGCCGTACCGGTCTTGCCAGCAACCATAATGCCGTCAATCTTCGCCGCCTTGCCGGTCCCATCAGAAGCGTTGACCACGTCACCCATCGCGCTGCGCAATTCGTCCAGGACCCTTGGATCGATCCGCGTCTGATTCTCGACGACTGGCGGGAAAGTCTTCGTTACGCTGCCGTCGAGCGCGTCAACCTCTCTGACGAATTGCGGCTTGTAGAGCGTGCCGCCGTTCGCCACTTCGGCGGCGAGTTCGGCCAACTGGATAGGCGTCACCGCGACATAGCCTTGTCCGATCGCGACCGACAGCGTCTCCGCCGGGTACCAGCGCTCGTGAAAGCGCTGTTCCTTCCATTGCGACGATGGAATGGTCCCGGCCTTTTCGTTGTCGAGATCGATGCCGGTCTTTTTCCCGAGTCCGAGCGCATGGGCCCACGCAGCAATGCGATCTACGCCGAGGCGCTGGCCAACGTCGTAAAAGAAAACGTCGCAGGATTCGACGATCGCGCGATGAAACGAGACGTTGCCGTGACCCTGTTTGCGCCAGCATCGATATTCACGGTTACCGAACCAGATACCACCTGGGCAGTTGTATGTGGTTCCCGTGGTCAGCGTGCCGTCCATCAGGCCCGCGATACTGTCCACCACTTTGAAGGTCGAGCCCGGCGGATAGATGCCCTGGATCGAGCGATTTTCCAGCGGATGACTGGGATCGGTGATCAGTTCATGCCAGGCCGAGGACTGGATACCGCCGGTGAAAATGTTCGGGTTATAGGCCGGGTGGCTCGCCATCGCGAGGATGTAACCGGTATTGGGATCGATTGCGACCAAGGCGCCCGCCCGCGTTCCGATCGCGTCTTCGGCCACGCGCTGAAGGTCGAGATCGATCGTCATCACGACGCTGTTGCCAGGCCTTTCCGGAATCTCACGCAACATCCGCAACCGCCGCCCGATTGAATCGACTTCGATCTCCTGGCCGCCGCTATCGCCGCGCAGCGTGCTCTCCCAACTGCGTTCGAGACCGAACTTTCCAATATCATCGCCCATGCGATAGTCCGGCAACCGGTTCAGATCCTTGACCGTCACCTCGCCGACATAGCCGAGCAGGTGAGCCGCCAGCGAATCGTACAGATAGTGACGCCGCGGCGTGACCTGCAAGCTTACGCCTGGAAGTTCAAGCTGATGAGTTTCAAGCGCGATTACCTGCTGCCAGTCCAGCCGCTCGTCCACCATAACCGGCTCGAAATCGGGACGCCCATCATCGTCGGCGTCCTCGACCTTCTTGGCCATATCGTTCGGGCCGATGAGCTTTTCGAGCCTGGTGAGCGTCGCGTTTACGTCTGGGGTGTCTTCCGGAACGATCACGACATCGAATGAGGGCTTGGTATCCACCAACGGCCGATGGCGCCGATCAAAGACCAGGCCACGTAAAGCAGGCAGCCGCTGAATTCGGATCCGGTTGCGATCGGACAATTCCGCGAGGTCGTGATGCCTGATGATCTGCAGGTAGTAAAGGCGGAGCGCGGCAGTAATCAACACCGCGACCACCAATATCATAAGTCCGGCGATACGGGGGGCCAGCTTCGGAATTGCCCGGTTCTTCTCTCGCCTCGTGAAGTTGGCCATTGTGTGTGCCTAAAATCTACTCGCGCACCGGGCGCAAACGCAATCCGACCGCGCGTTTGCCCAATCCCATCAGGGCGAAGACCCACGGCGTAAATAATGCGCTGACGGCGGCGCGCAACGCGAGTTCCGGCAACATCGCGAGCGCGCCCGAGGACGCCTCGAAGGGGGCGGTACCGAGCACGTTGACAAATCCGGTCAGCGTGGCCGCCACGAAGACCAGGAATACTCCGATGGCAGTACTGGTCGAGATGAGGTAGCGCGAGAGCCCGTAGGCGATTGCATAAGTCAATGTCAGCATGAAGGCGTTGAGACCAAGATGAGTGCCTGAGAAAGAATCGATGGCATAGCCCATCCCGAACGCCAGCAGCGCGTCGATCGCGCCGTGATGTTTCATTCCGAGATCGACGGCAAGAATCAATACGAGGTTCGGCATCAGGCCACCAATCGGCAGCCAGTGCGGGATAGTAGTTTCCAGCGCAAGCGCAATGAGTGTTGCAATCGCGTAAAGTGCTACGACGCGCACGCAGCTTCAACCGTTGACATTGGGGGCGAGCTGCGGCGGCTTCTGAGTCAATATAAGAACGTGTTCCAGTTTGCGGAAATCCGCCGCGGGCCGGATATCGATGTTAAGAAAAAGTCCGGGACCCTCCTGCGATACTTGGGTAATCTGTCCCACGAGGAGGCCCCGCGGAAAGATCCCGTCCATCCCAGACGTCACCACGGCATCGCCCGGCTTGACGTCCTCAGTTCGATCGACGTATTTCATCGTCAGATTGCCGTCCAGCACCCCGCCTACGATTCCGCGCGCGCGGCTGCGTTGATCGAAGGCATCCAACCCAGCGTTATGATCGTTGATCAGCAAGACGCGCGACGCGTTAGGCGCCACAGCGATCAGCTTGCCAACCACGCCCTCGGTCGAAATCACCGCCATGTCGCGCCGCAGACCATCGTTAGATCCCTCCGAGAGGATGAGCGTGCTCGACACCTCGGTCGCATCAGCACCGATCACCCGTGCCGCCACTGCCTCGGTTGAAAGCACTTCGCGCAATTCCAGCAGATCGCTCAGATGACGGTTCTCAACCTCGAGTTCAGCCAGCCGTGTGCGCTGGCTCTCGAGACTCGTGACCTCTTCGGTGAGCTGCTTATTCTCTTGGCGAACATTAACGAGATCAAAATAATCGTGGACGAAACCAGTGCTGTCGTCGGCAATGTTCGCTTCGACGGTCTGAACGGGCTTCAACATCCATAGCAACCCGAGGCTGGGCTTTTCAGCACGCGCACCCGGAGCGAGTCCTGCGGACAACAGATGCAGCGCCCACAGCATCAATATTCCGCTGGTCAATACCACCCGGTGGCGCCACAGGAATGTTCCTCTCACCGTAACGCCCTATGCGGAGGATAACTTTGCGACTTTAGTGGATAAGTTGATCAATGCGGCCGAAATTGCGATGCGCGCTCAGTCAACCGTAACGTCCCGCAACAGGGTCAACTCGTCCAGCACCTTACCTGCGCCCATTACCACGGCGGTCAAAGGATCGTCGGCCAAGGTCACCGGCAGACCCGTTTCTTCCCGGAGCAGGACGTCAAGGTTGCGCAGCAAGGCCCCGCCGCCCGCCAGCACGATTCCCTTCTCGACGATGTCCGAAGCCAGTTCCGGCGGCGTCCGTTCGAGCGCGATTCGTACCGACTCGACGACCTGATGCACAGGTTCCATCAGGGCCTCGCGAATCTCTTCGTCGGTAATTTCGATAATCTTCGGCACCCCGGCCACCAGGTCGCGGCCCTTGATCTCCATGGTCTGAATTTCATTGCCGGGATACGCCGATCCGATCGTTATTTTGATCAGCTCGGCGGTGCGTTCGCCGATGAGCAGATTATACTTGCGCTTGATGTGATGGATGATCGACTCGTCCATCTTGTCGCCCGCCACTCGCACCGATCGCGAAAACACCACGCCCGCAAGCGAAATCACCGCAACCTCGGTGGTACCGCCACCGATATCGACAATCATGTTGCCGGCCGGTTCAGTAATTGGCAAACCCGCCCCGATTGCCGCGGCCATCGGTTCCTCGATCAGGTACACCTCGTGCGCCCCGGCCGATTCCGCCGATTCGCGCACCGCGCGCTTCTCCACCGCCGTGATGCCGAACGGGACGCAAATCACGATCCGCGGGCGGACCAGCCATTTGCGGTTGTGGGTCTTCTGAATGAAATGCTTGAGCATGTTTTCGGTGATCTCGAAGTCGGCGATAACGCCGTCCTTCAAGGGCCGGATCGCTACTATTGATCCCGGCGTCCGCCCGAGCATTTTCTTGGCCTCGGCGCCGATCGCCAGTACCCGGCGACCACCGCGTGAGTCCTTTTGAACGGCGACCACCGACGGCTCGTTACAGACAATCCCCTGTCCCTTCACGTAGATCAGGGTATTGGCAGTTCCGAGATCAATCGCGAGATCGTGCGAAAACCATCCGAAAATCGAATTGAAGGCCACCGAGATTTATCCTCTTGATTTGTCCGGTATGGGCCTTACACGGCCTATATGGACTTGAACCGCAACCCCACGTCCTCACCTGAACCCCCGAAAAGCGAGCCTTACTGGGTATCGATGCCTCGCAGGAAAGCGTATCGACTCTCGCTGGGGTTGAGGCTAACGACATTACCCTTCGGACGCAAGCAACTTTACCTAATTGCGCTATCAAAATCGTCTAATCTATGATGTCGCAGATATGTTCGAAGCAATTCGCAAGTTTCAATATAGCTGGACCACCCGCATCCTCCTGATTTTACTTATCGGCTTAATGACGGTTTTCTTCGGTACGCTGAGCGCCTACTTCGCTCGCGTCAAACCGATTGCGACCATCGATTGTCATTCGATCCTTTTCATCCAGCTCCCTGGATGCCAGCAAATCCTCTCCGATGACGTCGATCGCGAATCCAACAACATCCGCAATACCGTCGCCAACATGTATGGCAAGGACGCGCCCGCCATTCTGAAGAACATGAATGTCCGCGCGGCCGCGGTCGAACGGCTGGTGCAAGCGCGGCTGGTTGACAACGAAGCCCATCGTCTCGGACTTAGTATTGGCGACGATGAGCTCGAAAAGACCATCGAGACGCAACAGGCCTTTTTGACCCAAGGCCAGTTCGACGTCCAACGCTACCGCGCGATCCTCGCCGAAAACGATCTCGAACCGGCGCAATACGAGAGTGAAACGCGCGAGGCGATGCTCTCCGACACGATGCGCCAGATGGTGACTGCGGCCGTTCAGATCAGCACCGACGATTCCCGCAGTGCTTACAACAGTTATGCCGGCAAAATGAACCTGTCCTATATCGAAGTTCCGTACGCCGGTTTCGAGGCCGGCATCAAGCCTTCGGATCAGGACATCGCGAAGTTCTACAACGACCATAGAGAAGTTTTTCGCGAGCCCGAGCGAATCAAAATTGTCTTCGTGCGGTATGACCCTGCGGCGCTCGCCGGTACCGAGACGCCCTCGGATCAGGATATACAGGATTACTACGAGCAGAACCTGAAAACCGACTTCACGCATCCGGCGCAAGTGCGCGCCCGTCACATCCTGATCGGTCTCGCGCCTGGTGCCACGCCTGCGGAAAACGCAGCGGCCAAAGCCAAGGCCGAGGAGATCCTCGCGAAGCTCAAGGCCGGCGGCAATTTCCCCGCACTTGCGAAACAATATTCGGAAGACCCGGGAACCAAGGACAAAGGCGGCGAGCTGGGATTTTTCGGCCCGGGCGAGCTGGTCAAGCCGTTCGAGGCAGTCGCTTTCGCGCTAAAGCCGGGCGAGTACGGAATTGCCGAGAGTCAATATGGCTATCACGTGATCCAGGTCGAAGAATCGAAACCTGAGCACATCGATACGCCCGAAGAGGCCCGCGGCAAGATAATCGAGGCGCTCCGGCGGAAAAACGGCATGGATTTCGCCAAGGCCTATATGCAGCAGGATTTGACGGCGACGCTGACCGGCCACCCTCTCGATGAAGTTGCCAAAAAGCGCGGCCTCACTGCCGTCGAGACCCCTTTCTTCGCCGCGAATGAGCCGATTCGGGGCGCCGAGGACTATTCCCAACTCGGCACGCAGTCTTTCCAGCTCAAGGACGGCGAAGTTCGCGCCATGGTGGATGGCCCCGAGCCGTACCTGGTGAAACTCATTGCCCGCAGTCCATCGGTGGTGCCGCCTCTCGCCGAAATCAAGGACCTCGTGACCAAGGCGTTCATTCGCGTGCAGGCTGAAAAGCAGGCGGACGCGGCCGCGCAGGCCATGATCAAGGAGATCAAAGCCCCCGGCGACCTCGCAGCCATTGCGGCTCGAAATAATCTGACCGTGGCGAGCACCGGTGATTTTCCCAGTGCCAGCCAGGATATTCCCGGCATCGGACAGGTTCCGGGGCTGACCGGCGCGGCGGCCATTCAACCAAAGCTGCCATCGGTGATTAACCAGGTGATGGAGAACGATGGTAACTCTTACATATTCGAGGTCAGTAGCCGCACCCCGCCCGACGCCTCCGAATGGAAGATCCAGGGACCGACATTTACCGATCGGATTCTCGAACAACGGCGCGCCGCAGCCTGGATCAATTTCATCAACGGCTTGAAAAGTCAGGCCGATATTGTCATTCATAACGACCTGATCGGCACTACCGAGAGTTAACGGACAGCTATAGCAATCGCGAAACGCCCCTTTATGCAGCGAACCGACGACGACCCTGCTTTATCCCGTCCCGACACCAGCGAATTCTTTCTGCCCGGCAGCGGCCTCAGCGTGCTGCTGATCCATGGCCTGTCGGGCACTCCCTATGAGATGCGCTATCTCGGCGAACGTCTTGCGGCAGCAGGAATGCGGGTGCTTGGCGTCCGGCTCAACGGTCATGCCGGCACCCCGGAAGAGCTTGGCGCGACCGACGAGACCAGTTGGTACGAGAGCGTGGTTGAGGGTTTCGAGCGCGTTCGCCAGTACGGTGATCCCAATGTGGTCGTCGGCCTTTCAATGGGTGCGCTACTCGCGGCGCGGCTCGCCGCCGATCAGCGCGAGGCCGTCGCCGGTCTCGTAATGCTCGCTCCTGCCTTACTGTTACCGGCCTCGCGGCGATTGGCGCTGCGCCTGATGCGACCGGCGCGGGCCTGGGGCGACAAAATCTACTTTCGGATCGGCGGCGGCTCGGACATTCACGATGACGCTGCCCGCAGCATCCATCCCGGAACCCGCCTGATGCCACTTCGAGCGGCGCTCAGTCTCGTTGACCTATCCAATCGAATACGGCCTCGCCTGGGCGAGATCGTCCAGCCCACGCTCGTGATGCATGGCCGCCGCGATCACACCTGCCCGCACGATCGCAATGTTGAATTCGTGATGAGCCATCTGGGCAGCGTGGAAAAACGATCGGTCACCCTCGAGGAGAGTTACCACGTACTGCCCGTGGACAGCGAAAAGGATCTCGTTGCACAGGTGACCCTGGACTTCGTGTCGCAGTTCGGAGCGCAATCGCGCCTTAGGGCCAGCGGCTAGAACTTCATGGCTCCAGCAGCCCGTACAGCCCCTCGACGCGCGAAATTACGCCAACAAATTGCGGCGGTATCGCCGGATCCTTCGAATTGATGTATCGATCGTACATCGGTTCGACGAGCTTGATTTTGAAGGCTTGCTCCGCCTGCTCTGCGGTACCCTTGAACTTGATGTAGTCCTCGTTCTGATCATAGCGCTCTTCGATGATCGCGAAACCCTGCGACTTCAGCCACGCTGCCACCGCCTCGTACTGATCCCGGGTCTCGCCGAACCGCGCGTGCATCTCCTGCGGTGTCAGCCACTGTTGATAGTGCGGGGATTTCGGATCGTCGATTTCGCGCGATAACTGATCGAATTCCGCCTGGTTCCGCAGGGCGAAATCAACCTGCATGTCCATCATCATATCGCGCGGCACGGGATTGTCGTGCTTCAAGTCGACGTTCGTCGGATGGTTTTGCGAGAGTCGCGCTACGGGCTCGCCGTTCGCGGCAGTGTCGTCGTTCTCACTGCTCGCGCAGCCCGCCGCCAGGACACTCGACAAGAGGGCCAGTGATGCTAATGCCAATAGACTAGAGCGTTGAGAGTTATTCGGATTCTTTAGTCTCGCTGGCACTTTCAGACCCACCTCGAAGAAGATTGTCCGCAAACGACCGTTGAACCGCGTTTTGTTTCAACGCGTCCGGCTACCGCAAAAGGGGAACCTCAGACGTCAAGCTGCAGCGGCCGTTCTGGAATAATTACACCATCTAGGGCGGCGGACCGACATCGGCTAGCCATCAAGGATCCACCAGCAACTCGAAATCCCTTGGGAAATCTCCTGAAAATGAGCGCAACCGTTGGTTACTTTCGACGCTAGGGCTGTGAATCCCGGGGTAGCATAACGCTCGGCACACTTGATGCGTTAGCTGGATGTAGGCGTACGACACCATACTTCGCCAGCGCCTTAAGAGGGAGATACTCATTATGTTGAAACGAAAAAAAATTCTCTCGGGAATTTTCGCATTGGTAGTTGGGCTAAGCCTGGCGCTTCCGATGCGCGCGTCTGCCGATGACCACGACCATAACCACTATTCGTATGACCACCATGAGCGTTGGGATCAGAATCACGACCATGATGCGCACTATCACGAGTGGCGTTGGGACCGGGATCACGACCATTATCGGGCTTATACCTATGCACCGGGATATGGGTTTAACCAGGCTAATGGTGCCGGAATGGTTGACCCGCGCAATCCGAACATCATGTGGGCTTGCGATTCCGATGGCCATCATTGCCACTGGGCGCCGCGTTACCGCTAACACGGACTCTTCGGCCGGATGCTGGAGTGCTCCATACGCAATAGGGTGGAGCACTCGGCACCCGGTAAAGCCTCCGGGCGAGATTGCCTCACCCGTTGATGGAGAACTGAAATGAAGCGCTCATCGATACGATCGTCGGCAGCGGTTGCCCTTATAGTCGCGTTGGGATTTGCACCAGCCGCGTTAGCTCAGGATCAGAATCCGGCTGCGGACCGTAGCGTTACCAGCGGCAATACGACCATTTTCTTCGAGCCCGCCGGAGCTCAGGGCATAGACGCTGCACGGCTTAAGACCTGGGGTGAATTTGCTGAGGAGCATCCCGGGATTGCCAAATCGCTGGCCTATAATTCGTCCTTGATGGACAACGACGCCTACCTTGCAAAACATCCGGCCCTCGGTGAGTTCTTTGAAGCACATCCCGATATCAAGGAAGCGATGGCGGAGAACCCCGGTAATTTCGTCGCCATTCCGCCTCGGCCCGGCGAGTAACCCGGGTATCGGCGGCTGTAGTCGTCGGCGCGGCGAGCGGTGTCGCTTACTTCATTTGGGTTCCTTGTTACCGCATTCGCGCGCGCGAGATCGTACAGACCATAAAATCTTAGTGCGCGAACGCCCCCTGACACTCGCCAATCGCGGTAAATGCGGTTAGGATTCCATCCGCTTGCGATTTAGCATCGATGGAGTCGACGGCGATGAAGAACGGCAAGAACGTCCGCACTGAAACCGACAGCATGGGGTCCATCGAGGTTCCCGCGAACCACTATTGGGGTGCCCAGACCGAGCGCTCCTTGATGCATTTTGCGATCGGCCACGATCTGATGCCGCGATCTATCGTGCGTGCATTTGGCGTGCTGAAGAAGGCCGCCGCCGAAGTTAATCGCGACCTTAATCAGCTTCCAGACGACAAGTGCGACCTTATCGTGAAGGCCGCTGAAGAAGTGATCGAGGGCACGCTCGACGCGGAGTTCCCCCTGCGGGTGTGGCAGACCGGGAGCGGCACACAGACCAATATGAACGCCAATGAGGTCATTTCGAACCGCGCGATCGAGCTGGCCGGTGGCGAGATGGGCAGCAAAAAGCCGATTCATCCCAACGATCACGTCAACATGTCGCAGTCCTCCAATGACACCTTTCCGACCGCGATGCATATCGCGGCGGCCGAGGAACTGGAGCATCGGCTGCTGCCCGCTTTGGCGAAACTGGTCGGCGCGCTCAAGCTCAAGCAGAACGAGATCGCCGACATCGTCAAGATCGGCCGCACCCATCTGATGGACGCGGTGCCGCTGACCCTCGGGCAGGAGTTCTCGGGTTATATCGCGCAACTCGAATACGACATCGCGCGCATCAAGATGGTGCTGCCGGACGTTTACGAATTGGCGATCGGCGGGACCGCCGTCGGCACCGGCCTGAACACGCATCCCGAGTTCGACGTGCGCTGCTCGGCGCGAATCGCACAGTTGACGGGATTACCGTTTACTTCCGCCCCTAATAAGTTCGCGGCGCTCGCGGGCCACGACGCTCTCGTAATGGCGAGCGGTGCGCTCAAGACGCAGGCGTGCTCCCTGATGAAGATCGCCAACGACATCCGCTGGATGGGCTCCGGTCCGCGGTGCGGACTTGCGGAGCTGACTCTGCCGGAGAACGAGCCGGGCTCGTCGATCATGCCGGGCAAGGTGAATCCGACCCAGTCCGAAGCGATGACGATGGTGTGTGTGCAGGTAATTGGCAACGACACCGCGATATCAATCGCTGGCACGCAGGGCAATTTCGAGCTCAACGTCTTCAAACCCGTCATCATTCACAACCTGCTTCATTCGATCACGCTGCTGTCGGACTCGGCCGTGCTGTTTGCGAAGTACTGTGTCGATGGGATCGAGCCCAATCGCCCAAAAATCAAGCATTACCTCGAAAGCTCGCTAATGTTGGTGACGGCGCTCAGTCCGCACATCGGCTATGACAAAGCGGCCAAGGTCGCAAAGGTCGCACACGAAAAGGGCATCACGCTGCGGCATGCGTGCGAGGAATTGGGTTACCTCAAAGGCGAGGATTTCGATCGTCTGGTGGTACCCGAAAAGATGATTCGCCCCGGCGAGTAATTTCGGGTGGCGGCTGCGGCGCCAGCTCGGAGTCGGGCACGCAGGCTTCGCACCTCGTCAGTCGAACTCGAATCAGGTCAACCTCAACCGAGGCATCCCTGCTCCTTCAGGCGGCGCGCGGTTGCAGCATGCGCCACACACGGACGCCGAGCGGGCGCAGCTCTCCGATCACCTGATAGCCAACGTGGCTGTAGTACGCGACGTTGCTCTCAGTCGCGGTCTCGAGGTACACGCCGGTGAGTTCGGGGCGCAGCGAAACTTGATCGCGGAGAAAGTCGAGCAGGGTCACGCCGAAATGCCGCCGCTGAAGTTCGGGCTCCACGCCGATCACGTAGAGGTAGAGATGAGGTTGCGTGGGGCGATTGCGCAGGAAAGTGTCTAGCATCGAGATGGCGCGGATCAGCCCGCTGAATCCCACCGCGCGAATCAACTTTGGCCCCAATGCTATCCCTTGCAGAATCGTCGTAACCGTCGAGGGCCGATTCACCTGTTCGATAATCGCCGCCGCGCCGACGCGCCCTTCATTCATCACGCCCACCACCGGCTGACCCATCTTGCTTTGGTCGGCGAGAATTACACTAAACAGGCGCGACATCCGCGCGGCGCGCTCAACCGGATCGCTCACATTGCCGATGATTACGCTGAGCATTGGATCAGCGATGAACGCCCGGCCGAGAACCGCCGCAGCCTCGGCATGTTGCAGCGGAAAGATCAGGGCCACCTTGGGCCGCTGTTCAATGGCGTCCATGCTGAGAACATCGCCAAAAATGCTGCGCAGCGCCAGAGGCGTCGCTACAGAGCGGGAGTACCGTCCGTTGCAAGGGCCAAAAAAGGCAACGAGCCGGAGGCTGGTGACAGCTGTCCGGCCCGTTCCGATCGGTAACCCGATCCGTCATGTGTGAGCAAAGCGGAACGCAGCGTCCGCGTCACGTAACTAATCGCCCCTAGCGGAGAGTCGCCACCCCGGCGAAGTTATAAAAATCGTCGATGTAAGTGCCCTTATCGTACTGATCCATTTCCGCAAAGTTCACAAATGCCACGGGCGCGTTGGGGAGTTTAGCGCCAAAAGACATCGACAAATTCATGGTCGCGCCGTTCCCGGTATTAGTGCAATTCGCGGTATTCACCGAGATCAGACTCAGGAAGGCACTGGCCGTCCTATTCGAGTTAACCACGTAGGTTCCGCTTAAGGTCATACCTCCGCAGATCTCATAATCGTAATTCAGATCAAGGACTCCCGTAAGCCCGCCGTGACCATCGAAAGTAAGTGTTCCGGCTGCGCTGGTGTAGTCGTAGTAGCTGGTGCCCTGAAGGAATGAATAAGTTCCATTAAGCAGTCTGTTAAGCGATGCCTGATCCACACTGTTTGGCGTGTCTTGTGCCTGCACCCGACAAGTCGAACCCCCAAATGACACTGCGAGTGACGCGATTAAAGCCATCAGTATTGTTTTCTTCAATTTCATTCCTCTTCTTAATTCAATTGGTATTTGCTTTTGACATGGTCGATGCGGCCCGCGGCGGAAAGGAGAAACCTAGTGGAGCGTTGCCACACCAGATAAACCATAGAAATCGTCCGCAAAGGTGCCGGATATCTCCTGATCCATTTCCACCAGGTTGATCATCCTTACCTGTGCGTCGAGAGGCTTCGCACTGAAAGACAAGGACAACGCCAGCGTTGCGCCATTTCCCGCATTCGCGCAGTTCGCGGTGTTGACCGAGGTCGCGATGAGATTGGCGGTGGCGGTCCTACTTGAGGTCACAGCGTAAGTTCCGTTCAGAGTCATACCCACGCAGACCTGGCCATCGTAATTCAGGTCCAGGACACCTGTAAGCCCGCCGTTACCGTCAAACGTCAACGTTCCGACGGAGCTGGTATAGCCATACTGCGTTGCGCCCTGCAGGAACGCGTAGGTTCCCTTTAACCATTGGTTAGACCCCTGCGAAGGGAAATCGGCTAACCCCTGCGCCTGCACCAGAGAAGTCAGCCCCGCAAATGGAATCGCGAGTGCTGCCACCATTGCGACCACGATTGATTTCTTCAATTGATTCACCTTTTCTTTTTGCTTGTTACCAGACGTTGAAAGACGACCGGCACGATCAACGGCTATCACTGCGGAAATCGTCAGAACAGTATATTTCTGTAGCTAATATGTACTGCCTGATATGTAATGTCGCTGACTAAAATTGCCCGCGATTGATTGCAGTCTCACAGCAGAACTGCGCTGAGAATTGATGAGGTAACTGAGATTCAACTGAGACGAATCGGCGTGCGCGGCTTCACGCGATTTCCTTGGGAGGTAATCGCAACTGAGTCACCACCTCTCAGTAAACTGAACTCGCCAAGCAGCGGCGAATCCGGTGAGATTCGATTTCTAAACCGGGACGACTAGCCGGCGGCGCGACTGAACTACATCCTGAAAACGCCGAAAGTTGTCGCCGGTGGAATTCCCGCATTGATCGACGCTGCGATCCCCAAAGCGAGTGTCGCGCGCGTTTCCAGCGGATCGATCACGCCGTCGTCCCACAGGCGTGCGCTCGCGAAATACGGACTGGATTCAAGGTCGTATTTCTCGAGCGTCGGACGGACGAACTCGGCCTGTTCGTCGGGCGACATCATGCCGCCTTCGCGCGCCATCTGATCCAGCTTCACTGTCAGCAGCACGTTCGCCGCCTGCTCCCCGCCCATCACCGAGATCCGCGAGTTGGGCCACATGAAAAGCAGCCGCGGTGAGTAAGCCCGTCCGCACATGCCATAATTTCCCGCACCGTTCGACGCGCCGATCATCACAGTGAACTTCGGCACCTGCGCGTTCGCCACCGCATTGACCATCTTGGCGCCGTCCTTCGCGATGCCAGCCTGTTCGTAGCGCTTGCCGACCATGAACCCCGTGATGTTCTGCAGGAAGATCAGCGGAATCCGCCGCGCGCAGCACAGTTCGATGAAGTGAGTGGCCTTGAGCGCCGACTCGCTGAACAGCACCCCGTTGTTCGCGATAATTCCTACCGGATAGCCGTAAAGCCTTGCGAAGCCAGTCACGATAGAGGTGCCGTAGCGGGGTTTGAACTCATGCATCCGGCTGCCATCAACCAGCCGCGCGATCACCTCGCGGACTTCGTACGGTTTGCGCGGATCGTGCGAAATGATGCCGTAGAGTTCAGAGGGATCGTAATAGGGCTCCTCGGGCGAGTCCTGCGCGAGCACGTCCTGACGCGGCCGGTTACCCAGATTGGCGAAGACCGATCGCGCGATCTCGATCGCATGGCCGTCGTCGTCGGCAAGATGATCGCTCACTCCTGACAGCCGCGTATGCACGTCGCCGCCGCCGAGCTCCTCCGCCGTCACGACCTCGCCCGTAGCGGCGCGCACCAGCGGCGGGCCCGCGAGAAAGATCGTCCCCTGCTCGCGTACGATGATGCTCTCGTCGGCCATCGCCGGGATGTAAGCGCCCCCAGCGGTGCACGATCCCATCACGATTGCGACCTGCGCAATCCCGAGCGCCGACATCTGTGCCATATTGTAGAAAATACGGCCAAAATGTTCCCGGTCCGGGAAAACCTCGGACTGCAGCGGCAGAAACGCGCCGCCCGAATCAACCAGGTAAACGCAAGGCAGATGATTTTCGATGGCGATTTCCTGCGCCCGCAGATGTTTCTTCACCGTGATCGGGTAATAGGTGCCGCCCTTGACGGTGGCGTCGTTCGCGACGATCATCGCCTCCCGCCCCTCAATCCGGCCGATTCCGGTGACAATGCTCGCGCCCGGCGACTCGTCGTCGTACATACCCCAGGCCGCCAGTGGCGAAAGTTCGACGAAGGGACTCGACGGATCGATCAGCCGCTTGACGCGATCGCGCACCAGCAGCTTGCCGCGCTCGACGTGACGTCGCCGCGCATTTTCGGGACCGCCCTGACGCACCCGCTCGATCGCTGCGCGCAAATGCTCCACCTGCGCTTCCATCACTTCGCGATTGCGCTTGAACTCGGGACTGTTGACACTGACGCGTGAGGCAATTCGTTCCATGCAAGTCCTTATTGCCGCGGGGCTTGTGGCCTCCACCGGCATCGAAGCTCTACCACGACTCCTATAGGCTGAGACATCTCTTATCGCCCGAAACACTGGCGGTGAAGCGGGCAAGGGTTCAATCCTCGCCCTCGCAGGAGCAGAATATCAGCGTGTGCGGCGATGCGTGATCGGGATTTAACGGCCCTGGAATACGACAAGGTGATCGCCTTGGTGCGCGATTTCGCGGTCTCCGAGCCCGGCCGCCGCGCCATCGCGTCGCTGCGACCTTCCTCCGACGCGACCGTCGTCAGCGAACGCCTGCGCGCTACCGCCGAGATGGCCGGCCTGCGCTCACGATCCGGCTCCGTGCCCATCGACGACTTCGACGACCAGCGCGTCCATCTGCTCGGCGCCGCTCCCGAGGACGCCGTCCTCAACGGCGCTTCACTGGTGCGCATCCGCGACTTCGTAGTGGCGTCGCGCACCGCCGCAGCGTTTCTGCGCTCGCGCGTCGAGGCCCGCCCTCACGTGGCAGCGATCGTCCAGAATCTGGTCGCGCCGAAGGAACTCGCGGACGCGATGCTGCGGGCGCTCGCCGACGACGGCGCCCTACTCGACGACGCCAGCCCCGAGCTCAAGCGCATCCGCACCCGTCTCCGCGACGAGCGCCTCGATCTCGAAACCCGCCTCGCGCGATCTCTGAACGCCACCGGCATGGACTCGTTCGTCTCGGACTATATCGTTACCGTACGCAACCGGCGCTTCGTCCTGCCGCTCAAGCTCAACTACTCCGAGCGCCTCGAAGGCATCGTGCAGGACCGCTCGGTCTCGGGCGAAACGCTGTTCGTCGAGCCGATGTGGGCCGTCGATTTGAACAACCGCCTGATGATGCATGAGCGCGACGCCGAGGCCGAAGAGTATCGCCTTCTGATGCGCCTCACCGCGATGGTCCGCGGCTACCTGCCCGAATTGCACATGACCTTCGACGCGATGGTGGCTCTCGACGCACTCAACGCCCGCGCCATCTTCGCCGAACGCTTTGGCTGCATCGAGCCGGAAATCACCGCCGACGGCATCGATCTGGTGGCCGCGCGCCATCCGCTGCTGAAGACCAGCGGGCGCGAGGTCGTCCCCATCGACGTCACCATCGCGCCCGGCCAGCATGGTATCGTAATTTCGGGACCCAACACCGGCGGCAAGACGGTCGCACTCAAGACTGTCGGCCTGTTCGCCCTGATGGCGCAGGCGGGTATCCTGATTCCCGCCGGCGAGCGCAGCAAGATCAAGGTCTTTCGCAGCATCTTCGCCGATATCGGTGACGCCCAATCCATCGAAGCGAGCCTCTCCAGCTTTGCCGCACACATCGCCAATCTGAGCGAGATTATTCGATCGCTCGACGAACCCGCGTTGATCATTTTGGACGAGCCCGGCGGCGGCACCGACCCGGTCGAGGGGGCAGCGCTCGCAATCGGTTTGATGGATTACCTGGGCGATCGCGATTGCCTCGTGGCCGTCGCCACCCATTCGACGGCGGTCAAGCTGCACGCCTACTCGCGCGCCGGCTTCGAGGCGGCCGCGGTTGATTTTGACCCCGATCGGCTGGCCCCGCTCTATCGCCTGAAACCTCATACCATCGGACAAAGCTATGGACTCGCGGTCGCCCGCCGCCTCGGCCTGCCTCCTGAAATTGTCGCCGCGGCGGAGACCGCGCTACCCGCCGGCAGCGCCGAACTCGCCGACGCCCTGCGCCGCCTGGAAGAGGAACGCGCGCGCCTGCATACCCTTACGGAGCGCCTGCGCGATCGCGAGCAATCGCTGTCCGATCACGAGCGGGAAGCCGCCGAGGCCGCCACCCGCGACCATGATCGCAGCGAAGCCGAGCGCGCCCGTGTGCGCGGCGAGGGTGCTCGCGCCATCGAGGACTTGCGTCGCGAAGGCTCTGCGATGCTCGCCGAGTTGAAGGCTGGCGCCAAAGGCCGTCGCGACCTCGGTCAAACGCTCGCCGCGGCGGCTGCCCGTATCGATCGGATCGCGCCGCGCTCGCACGATCGAGCCGACCCCGAATCGGAGGTCCCGCTCAAGGTCGGCGACCAGGTCGAACTCGGCGAGATTCGCGGTGAATTGCTCTCCCTCGAGGATGACCGTGCGGTCGTCGGCCGCGGCGGACTGCGCATTGAGGTCTCGGCCGACCGTATCCGCCGGGCGCGCGCCGCCCGCGCTCCCGCCGCCGAGCCGCGCGTCACCGTCACCGCCTCGAGCGGCGAACGGAGCGAACTCAACCTGGTCGGGATGCGCACCGGCGAAGCCTTGCGCAAGCTCGAAGAATTCCTAGACCAGGCCTACCTCACCAATCGCGCCGAGGTCCGCGTGATTCATGGCATCGGATCGGGCGCTCTGAAAAAGGCCGTTCACGAATACCTCGAAACCTCACCTTATTGCGGCGGCTTCCGACAGGCCGAGCCGCATCAGGGCGGTGCCGGCGCTACCATCGCGAAGATCGGCCCATGACGCCGCAGCAGCAGAGAAAGACATGTGAAACCTTTAAAAGGTTTCACGCTTCCCACAGTGATTCACACTTGCCCTCTGGAAGATGCAAGCTCGTTAGTGGCTCCGGTGGTCAATAGTCCAATGGGAAGTCTGAAACCTTGGTAAGGTTTCAGAAAAAGTCGAAGTTTCCCGTTCCTCGACCACTCTCTCGCAACTCCCTCCTCGCGGCCCTCGCCGCTTCGCTACCACGAACCGCCGAGGAGACCGCCGAGTCCATTTTTCTTGAGAATGCCGCCGACGCCGTTCTTCTGCAGCAATTCTCCGAGCTTGCCCTGCACCGCATGCGTCGCTGCCCGTTGCGCTATTACAGCGACATCCGGCACAACCGCCGGATGCGGCAGTTGCCCGGAGACTCGCAGCGGAATCACCACTTCGCCGTTCTGATTGGTCAGGTAAACAACGTTGTGCTTTGCGCCTACGAGTTCGCTGCTGAAAGCCTGCGACATTTTGATTTTCGCGGTAAGATCCAGATTCTTGTCGAGGTCGAACCAGCCGTCGCCGAAAATCGAATAGTCGGTCGATTGCACCACGATATCGTGCGAGATGATTCGCGGGCCCGCAATCTGAAACGTGAGGCTCGCCTCCTGGATATCAGTGTCGGGCGACCTGAAAAGCTCCGGATGGTTTGCGACCACGCCCGCGGGCACCAGCGCGCCAATTTCAGGGATATTGTCGATCTTCCTGAGCGCCTGCGCCACGACGTTGACGCCGACCAGCTTGCCATTGTCCATCCGCGCCTGCCCCGATCCGCGCAGCGTCGGCCGCACCTGGTACATCCCTTTACCACGGCCCGCTATCTGAATGCTGCCGGTCAGGCTGCCGCGAATCGTATTTGCCGCCTTCGCGTGTTGCGCGGCGAGCGCTTCCTGCAGGTTGATATTCTGCGCGTTCACGTTGAAATCGAAGGTCGGGTCCGGCCCGATCGTTGTCACGCCAGCGGTGCCGATCGATCCCTCGAACGCGCCGATCTTGAGCGAATTCACCTCGACGCGATCGCCCCCATAACTGGCGTCCAGCGCGAGCGCCGTAAACGGCACGTTCGCTACCATCCCGGAGCCCACGGCGAGCTTGATTGACCCGCTCAGCGCCTCGCCGTTCTTGCTGACAATTCCGTTAGCCGCCGCCTGCCGCAGATTCTCGCCGCCTGCGTTTTGCCGGCTCGGCATAACTTCGGCCAGCGTTATTTTATCGACGCTCAGGCGATACGCCGCATGGAGCGGCTGAATCGAATCCACCGTCGCCTCCAGTTGCGCGCGTCCCGAACCGATCCTGAAGTAGATCGGGCCGAGAGTCGCGCTGTTGCCCGCGACGTGAATCGTCCCGTTGATAGCGCTGACCGGCGGCGATTTTCCTCCGGGTACCGCGAGATTGACGTTCGCCAGTCTCACCGTCCCGTCGATTTGCGGGCGCTTCTCCACAATGCCGACGCGGGCATGAATTTCGGCGCTACCGCCCGGGTTATAACGCTGCGCGGGGGCAATCATTCCCGCGAGCGGGCCGATATCGAACTGGTTGCTATCGACACGCGCCGACAGCTTACCGTCAGCGGTCGAGATATCGGTTACCTTCGCCGCCAGGTTCGCCAGCGTTAGGTCTGCCTGCTGAACGATCAACCTGGCGCCGGCGCGCGTGCCGCTCGCGGAAACTATCAGCGCCGTCCCCGGCGGCTTGTCGAAGTTCGGAGCGAAGGTAACTCGATTTGCAGTCAGATCGCTGCTCGCGTCGAAGCTGATGGCATCTATTGTCCCTGAGAGCTTGACCTTCAGTTGTACCTCGTCCGATAACGACAGCGCCGGTGGCACCGCTTTGGCGAGGTCCGGCACCGACCTGATCTGCGACAGCGTCAGCGGACCGATCATCGCGTTAAAAGCGACCGCGATTGCGCCGACATCGATCGCCCCGTCCTGAACTATCGGCCCGGCGGTGCCGCTGACCTGCAGGTTCCGGCTATCGCCAAAGACTGCCGCGTCAATCGCGATATCGAAGGGCGCCGTCAGGCTGAAGTCCTCGACCTTGACGTTGACCGCGTTGACCGTCACGGGAGCACCCCCCGATTGCTTGTCCGCATAGACGATACGCCCGTCCTCGATCGTGAACGTCTTAATACTGACCCCACCCCTGGCCGGCGTGCCGTTCGCTTCGCTCGAGGATCCCAGGCCACCCCCAAACCACGACCCCCCGCTTCGCTTCCTCTTCAGTCCCTCTTCCGCGCCGCGTTTTTTCGCGATCGTGGTGAAGTTCAGCGCGCCCGCCTCATCGCGAATTATTCTGATATGCGGCTGACTCAGGATCAGGTCGGTGACTTCGAGGTCCCGATACAGCAATGGGATGAATTCGACCTTAAGAAAGACCTCGTCGGCCTCCACGAACGGCAATTGCGAAAAGGCGTCGTCGTCATCGATTTTGACCCGGGTCACCTCGATTGAAATTCCGCGGCCGAAGCTCGCCTTGATCCCGGCGGCTTCGACTGGACGTCCGATTGCGTCGCTGAGCCGTGCCAGGAGCCGCGCGCGGTTGGCTTCAATTATCGAGTTGAGATTGAAGTAAGCATAACCAACAACGCCGGCGGCGATCAGCACGATTACGCCGATCGCGCCGCCGATAGCGAACAGAACTCTGCGCATGGAAGGCACCTCGGGTTGCGCTGATGTGTGATCTCTGCCCGCCTTAATCAAACCGTCTCAGCGCGGCGGCGGTCAAGCCAGCGTCGAACAGCGTCAACGCGTCAGCCATTTCGATCCGCAGCAGCCCGGTCAGTTGCGTCTCGTAATCGTCGAGCGATCGAATTCCGACCCGCTGCATCCCCGCGATATTGATCGTTGACGGATGCATCATGGGAATCACCCGAATACCTTGATCAAGCGTAGCCGCCTTTGCATGCATCTCGACGAGCTTCACCGGATGTCCCAGGGCTGCGGCGGCGGCGCGTGCGCCGAACGCGATTATCAGCCGCGGCTTGGCCAGCTTGATCTCCCGTCCCAGGTGACGTTCGACGCAGGTCGAGTTTTCACCCGCACTCGGCGAACGATTCGCTCCGGTGGGTGACGAAGGCCAGCACTTCACGGTGTCGCTGAAATAGAAGAGCGCCTCCGGTTCGATTTCGCGGGGCGCGACGGCGCGGGCGAACGCGCGGCGAATCACCAGGTTGCGCGGATTCGAAAACGGCCGTCCGTTTTCGAGCGAGACCCGGCCGGGCGCCTCGCCCAGGATCATCAGCCCGAAGCGTGTGGTGCCACGGCGGCCAAGCGGAAACTTTCGCCACGGCGCGATCGTCGTGCATTCGCGGCATCGATTCACCCGCCGCCAGAACGCCAGCACTTGCGCGTCGCGGGTGTCGGGTGATTCCTCAATCACCTCGAATTCTCATTTTCGGATCTCGGGGTGGTTCTACCCTGCCAAAGCATCGGCTCTCAATATAGCAGGGACGACTCGCCCGGCGATTCGGGCGTGTGGATATTCGATTCCTTCGAGCACGCCCGATATGGCATCACGTCGGTTCCCTCGTCATATTTGACTTGCGGATATTGGAGTCCCCGTGGGTTGCGGGGGCAGATTGATGGGCGAGCGGATTCTCAACGCGCAGACCTCGACCACTTAGATGCCGAAGAAATGGAAACGTCCCGCCCGGCGCCAGCCTCCGGCACCTCCGTCGCCCGAGCCTGAGAAGCCGGTCTTCGCGTCGCCGTTTAAAGACCTCAAGAAATTGATCGAGCAGCGCGCTGCCGAAGCGAGACCGGCGCCACCTCCACCGCCGCAGCCCGTACCGAAACTGAAGTCACCCGCGCCGACACGACTAGCGACTGCGGGGCTGAAGATCATTGCGCCGCCGCCGAAGGTTGACGAGGAAGCACTCTTTCGGGAGGCCTTCGAGGGTGTGCGTCCGTTGGGGCTCCCCCGCGCCCAGCGCCTTGCCGTTGCGCCGCAACCCCGGCGCGAAATCGTCAGTGAGGATGCCGAGGTGCTGGCTGAACTCTCCGACCTGGTCTCGGGACAGGGCATTTTCGAATTGACCGAGACCGAGGAGTACGTCGAAGGTGCACGGCATGGACTCGACCCGCGGCTCCTGAGTCAGCTGCGGCGCGGTGAGTTCTCGATGCAGGCGCATCTCGATCTCCATGGCATGATCCAGCCTGACGCCAAAGAAGCGTTGACCAGTTTCATCGTCGATTCGGTCCGCAAGGGCCGCCGCGCAGTGCTGATCGTTCATGGACGCGGATTGCGATCGCCGGGCGGGCTGCCGGTGCTCAAGCACGCTGCCGCGCAATGGCTGTCGCATGGAATCGCGGGAGGCTACGTCCTCGCCTTTGCCACTGCCCGCCCGAGCGACGGCGGGGCTGGAGCAGTGTACGTGCTGCTTCGGCGCGAGCGGCGTCGCGCCAAGTTCGACGTTCTGCAGGGCGCCAAACGGCGCGATTGACCTTCGGCAACGCGCCTCCGTCATCCCAGAGTCGAATTGTGCGCAGTCGCAGACTCTCAGAGTCTAATTTATGCGCACCTCGGAGAGTCTTTGCTTCCACGCACCTCGCAGACTCTAAGAGTCTGATTTATGCGCACCTCGGCTCGCAAGCTCGCCTAGTGTCAAAAACGGGGCCCCGCGATGGAGCCCCGTCTTCAGTTCCAACTGACTTCCCGCGCTGCCGGCCGTTACATCTTGCCCAGCAGCAGGAACGAAATGACCAGCGAGTAGAGCGTCAGCGACTCCACGAAGGCCAGTCCGATGATCATGGGGACAAACAGCTGGCTGGTGCTATTGGGATTGCGCCCGATCGATTCCATCGCCGAGGCCGCCAGCCGCCCCTGTCCCAGACCGCAACCCAGCGCCGCAATACCCAGGCCCAGGCCGATTCCAAGGCCGATGAGACCCGCGCGCGAGCCTCCCGGAGCGCCCATCGCACCCTCTTGCGCCATTGCGCCGAGTGGTGAGGCGAGCAGCAATCCGATCGCCACCGTCACATACATCCAGGTCCTGCGAAACATTCACCTTCCTCCTTGATTCCGCGCCTTTCCTTGGGCCCTGTGCTATTTAACCCAGCCTTCTATCATCTTCCACATCTTCGGCCGGACCGAATTACCGGGTTCGCGGACTAAACTCTATTTGCTTTGCCGGCCGGCAACCGCGATGGTCCGCGCGCCTGACCGCCGGATCTTCTAGTGATGCGCCGCGCTCGCCATCCGCACGTAAGTGATCGACAGGATCGTGAAGACCAGCGCCTGCACCACGCAAACCAATGTGCCCAGAGCGTAAAACGCCAATGGAATTACGAGGTAGGTGTACCGGGTGAAGATGCTCAACACCTGATGGTCGGCGAACATATTGGCGAAGAGACGAACACCAAGCGAAAACGGGCGGAACAGGTTGTCCGCGACCTCAATTGGCAGCATCAGCGGCGCGAGCACCAGCATCGGGCCGAGGAAACTTTTGAGATAGCCCGCGCCTTGTGATTTGAAGCCCTGGTAGAGGTAGAAGGCGAAGCAGATCGCTCCGAGCGCAAGGGTCAGATCGGTGTCGCCGGTGGGCGGTTCCATCCCGGGGATAAGGCCGAAAAAGTTCGCCATCAGAATGAAAATGAAGATGCTGCCGAAGAACGGTACGAACCTTCGTGACCCATGCAACTCGGAGACATTCGCGACGAACCCGTCGAGCCATTCGGTAATAACCTCGCCGACTCCACGCAACGTAATGGTTTCGTCGGGAGTCATCGGATCGCTGGCTGCGTCGAGTGCGCGGCGCGCCATCACCGCGAAGATCAACAGCAGGCCCATCACGATCCAGGTACCGATGATCGCCGGCGAGAGTCCGCCAAGATGATCGGAGAGGATCTCCATGAAATTAATCGGCTTCAAGCTTTCTGGTCCTCCGGATGCACCAGGGTCGCGCGCGCGGAAGCGTGCCAAGTTTCAGCAAAGATCGCAACAATCTGGGTCAAAACGCCGAGCATGAATCCCGCCAGGTTCAGATGAGTATAAGCGATCAGAATATAGACAACTCCAACGAATAAGAAAAGTTTCATTGGCGCGAGGATAATGCCCGCGACGTTGGCGCTGCCGCCCTGCGCGAGTGCGATAATCGCCCGCCCCACGATCGTCAGTAGAAACAAGTTCGCAATCATCAGGGCGGCACCGACGGCGCAGCTCATTGCCGCGGCAGACGATCCGAATATCGCCAGCGCCGCGGTTGCGATCGCTGCGACGATTCCGGTGGTGCGCTGGATTCCTCCAATCGAGGGTACGGCCCAGTTCATCTGTTCAAGCATCTCCCGCCGAAACTAATGCGGCGCGTGCGCCTCGTCTCTACTTCCATGCAGCTAAACCACCGACAGGTATCTGCCAAATTACTTCCGCGCTCCTGTGTCTGCCTATCGAGTCGAACCAATCGCCCGCGCTAAAGATTGCGCTGGAAATCGCGCAACTCAACAATCAGCCGGTACATCCCCAGGAACACTCCGAGTAACACTCCAGCGACCGCCAGCCACGGCGCGGTATGGAAATAGTCGTCGAGATAATAGCCGAGCAGCGAGCCACCGAGAATCGGGGAAAAGAATTCGACTCCTACGGCGGCGAACCGCCACATGCTGACATGTTGCTTTGCTTCGGGCGGCATCGGTGGAAGTTCGCAGCGCTCCGATCAAACGGCCGCGAGCGACTCCTGCACGGCGGCGATGGTCGCATCGATATCGGCATCCGAATGGGCGAGCGAGAGAAACATCGCCTCGAATTGCGCCGGGGGCAGATTGATCCCGCGCTCGAACATGGCGTGGAAGAACCGGGCGAACGCCGCGGTATCGGCGGTGCGTGCGCTCTCGGCGTCGGTTACTTTATTAACCCCCAGGAAAATCGTTAAAAGGGAACCCGCGCGATTAACGCATCCGGAGCGACGAGCCGCGCCGAGTGCCACGCGCATCCCGGCTTCCAGCCGCGCACCCGCAGCCTCGAGCCGCTCATAGGTGCCGGCCTGCGCAAGCAGGGTCAACGTCTCGAGACCCGCCCGGACCGAGAGCGGATTGCCCGAGAGCGTGCCTGCCTGGTAAACCGGTCCGACCGGCGCCAGCAAATCCATCAGGCCGGCGCGACCGGCAATCGCACCAACCGGCAATCCACCGCCAATAATCTTCCCCAACATCACCAGGTCGGGGTCGGCGTCGTAGAGTTCGTACGCCGCGCCGTAACGGAGGCGAAAGCCCGTGATGACCTCGTCGCAGATGAGCAGCGCGCCATGCCGGTGAACGATAGCACTGAGTTGCTTCAGAAATCCGGGAGCGGGCGGCACGACGCCCATGTTTGCGGCGAGCGGTTCCACGATCACCGCCGCGATTTTGCCGGGCTCCGCTGCGAAATAGCGCTCCACCGCGGCGAGCGAATTATAAGGCGCCACGCGAGTGAGTGCGGCGAGCGCTTCGGGTACGCCAGCGCTGTCGGGGACTCCGAGGGTCATCACTCCGGAGCCGGCGCGAACCAGCAGCGAATCGCTGTGGCCGTGATAACATCCATCGAACTTGATGATCCCCGGCCGCCCAGTGGCGGCACGCGCAATTCGCAACGCGGTCATGCCAGCCTCGGTGCCGGAACTGACCAGGCGAACTTTTTCTGCGACTGGGATCGCGGCGCTGATACGCTCGGCCAATTCGACTTCGATAGCGGTCGGTGCGCCGTACGAAAATCCGCGGCGGGCCTGATCTTCGATCGCCGCGACCACCGCGGGATGCGCATGGCCGAGTATCGCGGGACCGTACGCGCCGACGTAATCGATGAAGCGATTACCGTCCTCATCGAAAAGATTCGCACCGTCTCCACGCGCGATAAACGAGGGTATCAGGCCGACCGCCTTCCAGGCGCGAACCGGAGAATTGACGGCGCCCGGTATTTTTTTCGCAGCGCGATCGAATAGCGCCGCCGAATTTTTTTTGGCAATTTTCATCGCAGCAGGATTTTGTCGCCGATAGTTCGCAAATAGACAGTCGTTTAAGCGCGCGGCCAGATCAAGCGGCACGATCGTTAGAATCAGCCGATCGCGCGCGAAGGCTCCCAGAGCCGACGTCGAATAAGGCAAAGATCCCTGTACAGAGCAAGTTGAAATGCGAAAGATTTTTTTTCGCGGAATTTCCCTTGAAAAATCACACACTTTTAACCCGGGGCGAAACTTTGCTTGAATGACTCCTGAAAAGCATCTACTCAATATCCCTTCACCGTTGCACTAACGAGCGTCGAGACAGGTGCTTCCTGCAACGGTAAAGCATCAGGATCATCGTGGCCTACCGGCACGAACGAGCTTTTCTCAAGCGAAACCATTCACGATATCGGCGCGATCTGAACGCTCGATATCACACGGGAGGTAACCGGCATCGACCCCGGTGAGTTGATAATTGGTGCCGACAATTCCGACAGCGACCGATGGAAATTGCGTAAAATTGGCTTATCAACAGATGTGGATAAGGCTGTGAGTAATTCGAACCTAAATAATGACTTTCGATTGCGGGCCTTAGGGATCGGGTCTGTCGTCGATCAGGGGGTGAAGGAATGAACGGTGTGTGGCAAAAGGCTGCTGACCGGATGCGCGACACCTTGGGACAGGTCAGTTACGAGACCTGGATAGGACCCCTCAGTTTCGTCGCAATGAACAATGGTACGGCGACGATCGAGGCGCCCAATCGATTCTTTCGTGATTGGGTAAGCGATCGCTATCTCGACCTGCTGCGCCATTCACTGTCCGCGGAAGTCGGAGAGCCGATTGATATCAAGCTCACGTTTGGCAAGGACGCCGGCGCACCCGCCAACGCGCATGCGGCCACCAACGGCAACACCAGCAGTGGCGGCAACGGTCACGCACCCAAGGGGCGCAGCACGAATGCCGGCAACGGAGTTGCAGCGAGTTCCGGAGAAAGCTCGCGCCGCGAACTGCATCCAGGACTCGCGCCGCGCTATACCTTTCCGGAGTTTGTGGTCGGTTCGAGCAATCAGTTCGCCCATGCGGCGGCGCAGGCGGTCGCAAATCAGCCTGGCGAGAAATATAACCCGTTGTTTATCTATGGTGGTGTCGGCCTCGGCAAAACTCACCTTGCAACGGCCATCGGTCATCACCTGTGGGCCACCAGCAATCAGCGGCGCAAGGTTCTGTTCATGCCGGCCGAGGTCTTCATGAACGAGCTCATCAGTTCGCTGCGGCGCGACAAAATGGGCGAGTTCAAGGAAAAGTTCCGTCGCGTTGACGCGCTGATCCTCGATGACGTGCAGTTCCTGGCCGGTCGCGAGCGCACCCAGGAAGAGTTCTTCCATACCTTCAATTCGTTACACACTGACCGCCACCAGATTGTGCTCACCTCGGACAAGGTTCCGCGCGATATCCCGGGACTCGAAGATCGCTTGAGAAATCGCTTTGAGTCGGGGCTGATTGCGGATATCGCACCTCCCGACCTGGAAACGCGGGTCGCCATTATCCAGAAGAAAGCGGCGCTGGAAAATCTGCCCTTGCCGGCAGAGGTAGCGCTCTATATCGCGCAGAATGTATCGGCCAATGTGCGCGAACTAGAGGGCTGCCTGACTCGACTGGCGGCGCTCGCTTCGATGGGTAAGACAGCGATCACGACGGACTTTGCGCGGCAGGCTTTGCGGGACCTCATTCGCACGCACGAAATCAAGCCCGATATTGAATCCATCCAAAAGACCGTGGCGGATTTTTTCCATATCCGGCTCGCCGACCTGAAGTCGAAGAAGCGCACGCAGCACATCGCGTTCTGCCGCCAGGTCGCAATGTATTTGTGCCGCAAGATGACCGATAGCTCGTTCCCGGCGATCGGCGAGGCCTTCGGCCGCGACCATTCGACAGTGATTCACGCGCACAACCTGATCGCGCGGCGCATCGGTAACGACTCTGCGTTTCGCTTTTCGATCGAGAAGATCGAGCGGGAACTTAAGGCCACTCACGCCAACGCCGCATAAGGATGGATCAAGCTGTGTACAACCTTGGTACAATCGGACCGTTATCTACAGCATCGCGCGATGCGCGCGTCGCAGCGGGTTTTGCGGGGGATTGGTCAACAGTTTATGCCCAGCATAATTCGCTTTGTTGGCGGACACTTGGCCGAACGTTGAACAAATCAACAGGCCCTACTGTTGATCCTGATTAGCTCTTTTAGATCAAGATCAGGATAGTAATAGCAGGGCTGACGGAACGGGAATTAAATGGAACTGGT